>Ga0075367_10000701_pt1 | contig 12912 bp, 12 predicted proteins | sample EndMethybrTD3032_FD_71399 | JGI IMG/M metagenome (GOLD analysis project Ga0075367, IMG submission 71399) | Populus endosphere microbial communities from Tennessee, USA - Endosphere MetaG P. TD hybrid TD303-2 | ecosystem: Host-associated > Plants > Roots > Endosphere | place: USA: Tennessee... | reverse complement strand
GGCTTGCCCTCGGCGATCAGGCTCAGCATGGCCGTGCGAAAGGCCTCGGCGCGACCGATCTTGGGTGAGGCGGCGAGCGTTGAGAAGGTCTTGGTGGTCAACACCACGGCGGCGTCCGAGTAGACCGCCCAGTGCGACACCATGAGCGCGCGTGCACCGGCATAGAAGAACGCACGCGCCAGACCGGACAGCGCTTCGGCGCCCTGGCCAGCACCCGCCGCCGTGTTGCAGGCCGACAGCACGACCCAATCGGCGTTCAGCCTTAGCGCTGCGATCTCCGAGGCCGTCAGCAGGCCGTCGTTGGCTTCGGTGGGGACCTGCGGCGGGGTCAAAACCAGCGCAGGCTCGGCAAGCCCCGACAGGTCGCCGGCGACCAAGCCGTGGGTCGCGAACTGGATGACGCGATAGTTGTTGAGCGGCAGGGTCTTCACCCTGACCTCGGAGGCCGCCTCGCGCAGGTTGATGGCCTCGGGCGGCGCGCCCAGCACTTTGGCGATGGCGCGCAACTCGTCGGCCGTATCGGGCAGCGGCGCCAGCTCGCTCACCGCGCGCACGTCGGCAAGACCGCTGCGGTAGAAGCGGCTCGGATTGGCGGCCACGCGCTTGCCGCGGTTCTGCTCGGTCGGGCCGCTGCCCTGCAGGACCGGATCGCCCATGCCGAAGAACGGATCGGTCGCCGGGCTGCCCAGCGCCAGCCTGCGTAGCGCGCTCAGCGATTGCACGGACGGCAGCACGCTCATGGCGTGCGACTTGATCAGCCAGGCGGCATTGCGCAGCTCGTCCGGCGTGGGATCGCCGCCGCTCACCGCCGGCGGACGCGTGATCAGCACCTGCAGCGGCAGGCTGGTGAGCGGACCGGTCGGCACCACGATCAGATGACGCTTGCCTTCGAGAACGCGGCCCACCGGGCCCAGCACCAGCTTGTAGAGCTCGTGGGCGCGCTTGAGGTCGAAGCCGCCCTTGAGGCCGGCGCGGCTGCCGGGCGAGCCCTCCGCGTTCTGCTGAGCCAGCGGGTCCAGGCCGTCGCGCAGGAGGCGCACGTGCTCGCCCAGGGTTTCGTTGCTGGCGTCGATCTCGGCCCATTCGGCGCGCTCGCGGGTCACGGCCCACACGAAGCTGCGCTCCGAGCCGACGAGCACGACAACCATCACCTCGTCGCCCTTCAGCAGCACCTGCACCTCGGCTACCGCCAGCGGCTTGGGATCGGTGAGTGCAGCGTACTCCGGGAAGGCGGCGATGATCTTGGTTCGCGCGTCGCGCTCCTCGCGCTCGTAACGGTCGATCTCTCCGCGCACCGTGTTGCGTTGGCTTGTGAAGGCCTGGTAGCCGGGCAGCGCCTTCTCGGCCGCCTCCATGCGGCGATGCACCGACATCACCTGCTCGGTACCGGACGAGGCCGACTTGGACAGCTCTGCCAGCTGCTTGCCGATTGTCTCGCGCTCGCCGTTGCTGTTCTCGCAGCCGGCCTTCGCCTGCCCCGGCGGGCAGCGCTCGAGCGAGCCGGTCAGCCGCTCGATCAGCTCCTTCTGCTGCTTGGCGACCGGTGCATTTTCCTTGGCACGGGCGATGCTGAGCGCGCGGAACTCTTCCAGCAGCGGATTGTAGGTGGGATCGGCGCGCTGCACCTTGCTCCAGTCGGCGAGCAGCTTGCTGTCCTCGGCATGCAGGGCGAGCACGCGATCGGACAGATCCTGCACCTGGCGGATGCGCTGACCGAGCGCCGTGTCCGATGCGCCCAGCCGCGCCGTCATCTTGGCGAGAGCCGCAGCCGCCGAGGTATGCCAGGCGTTCTGCGCCGCAGCGAACGTCTCCTCGACCAGCGCTGCCTGCGATGTACCCGGATTGGCGCGCGTCTGCCAGGCCGCCCGGCACAGGCCGACGAACGTATCGCGATGCCGGCGGATGTCCTCATCCACGATCGACTTGACGACCGTGAACGAGGTGTCCTGGCTGACCAGCAACCGGATCGCCTGGCGATAGGAGTTGAGCGCCGCCGGCCATTGGCTGCGCGCCAGATACACCGAGCCGAGATTGGCATGGCCGGTCGCCGAGAACGCGTGGTTCGGGCCGATCGCATCCTGGCGGATCTTGAGCGCGCGCTGGAACAGCGGTTCGGCTGCGTCGTGGCGCTTCTGCCTGACGTAGATGCCGCCCAGGCTCTCCAGCGCCATGGCGACGGCTGGGCTTTCCTGGCCGTAGACTTTCTCGCGCAGGCGCAGTGTCTGCGTGTAGTACCGCTCGGCATTGGCGAGGTTGCCTGCCCGCTCGCTGATCAGCGCCAGCGAATAGGTCTGGATGCTCACCTGCTCGTGCTCGGCCCCGAACTCGCGGATCACCAGTGGCAGCGCGCGTTCGGCATGCTGCAGTGCCTCGTCGAAGGCACCGGCCTGGTAGAGGTCCTGGGTCGTGTCGCGCAGGTTCTGCAGTTCGCGCGATGGCTGCTGCGCGCTTGCGGTCGGCGCGAACGCCAGCAGCACAAGACCGAACACAACCGAACGCAGCGCTTGCGCGAAGCCGATGTGACGCATGACTTTGAACCTGACGGCTATTTGCCCGGGCAACCGGTGGTCGTGTCGCCGGCGCGCGCCACCGGCTTGCCGTTGACGAACACGTTGCTGCCGCCGCCGATGACGATGCCGCCACAGCCGGACTTGTCGCCCGTGGTCACGGCCGGCTTGCCGTTGATGAAGACGTTCTTCGATCCGCCGGCTACCACGTCGCCGCTGTCGGTGCCGTCGCCGCTACGGGCCGCCGGCAACCCGCCGACCGAGACGTTGCCGCTGCCGCCGGTGATCACGCCGGGCGTGCCGTCTTTAAGCTCCTGCGCCTGCAGGACATGCGGCGCAACCAGCAGAGCACCTAAAATCGCACAATGCATCAATCGCATGTTGAACTCCCAATGCAGCCGCGCTGCGGTTCCATGAGTAGCATCTTTGCGGCAATCTTGTTTGTCGTGTGACCTGGCGACGCGAAGGGCACGCCGAGGGGCCAAGACCCATGTCATTGCCGAGCGCGGAAGGAAAATGTCGTGCTGGGTTAGGGTCTTATCGAGCTCTTGCGGAAGCCGGCAGCCGATCTAATCTCGCCGCCATGACGACCAACGACACATCGGCTCTCGCCTCCAAGCTGTCGGTGTTTCCGCGCCTGGGCCTCGCCAGCCTGCCAACGCCGCTCGAGCCGATGCGGCGGCTGAGCGCACACCTGGGCGGGCCGCGGCTGTGGGTGAAGCGCGAGGACGCGACCGGCCTCGGCTTCGGCGGCAACAAGCTGCGCAAGCTCGACTATGTCCTGCACGAAGCCGTTGTCGCCAGGGCCGATGCGCTGGTGTCGGGTGGTGTCGTGCAGTCCAACAGCCAGCGCCAGGTCGCTGCCGCGGCGGCCAAGCTCGGCATGGAGTGCCATCTGGCCGTCTATCATGGCCGTCTGGCCCCGCCGACGCCCGAGTACGAGACTTCGGGAAATGCGCTGCTCAACCGGCTGTACGGTGCGCATCTGCATGACGTGCCGTGGACGGGGGATCGCAATGCGGCGATCGAGGAGCTGGGACATCGGCTCAGGCAGGAAGGGCGCAAGCCCTACTTCGTTCCGTACGGTGTTTCCAGTCCACTCGGCGCGATCGCCTACGCATCGACCATCGTGGAGATCGAGGAGCAGTCGCGGGCACTCGGCATTCGGCCTGCCGCCATCGTGCATTGCACCGGCAGCGCGGGAACCCAGGCCGGCCTCGTCGTCGGCGCGTCGGTCGCGATGCCGGAGACGCGCATCGTCGGCATCGACATCGATGCCGAGCCCGAGCGCGTGCGCTCCGACGTCATCGCCTACGCAAGAGCCGCGGCCGATTTGATCGGCACCCGTTTCGACGAGGCCGATGTCGAGGTGGTGGCCGGGCACGCTGGTCCCGCCTATGGCGTGCCGCACGCGGTAACCATCGAGGCCATCAAGCTGGCCGGAGCGCTCGAAGCCTTGGCCCTCGACCCGGTCTACTCCGGCAAGGGATTGGCGGGCCTGATCGCGCTTGTGCGGGCGAGGCGATGGCAACCCGACACGGATGTGATTTTCATCCACACCGGCGGAGCCCCGGCTCTGTTCGCCTACCAGAGTGTGCTCGGCATCTGATCGGCCCTGCCAAGTGAAGCGTCGAAGGTCCGCGCCTATTTCATCACGGCCCGGATCAGGCGCTTGGCATCCTCGCTGTCCCATTCGGCGGGACCGACCAGGCGGCCTACCTCACGGCCGTCGGCATCGATCAGCACGGTAATGGGCAGGCCGATGGCCTTGAGCACCGAGCTCAGCCGGGTGCTCGGGTCGGCGTACAGCGCCAGATTCTGCACATTGGTCTCGTCGAGGAATTTGCGGGCGCCGGCCAGGCCCGTGCGGTCGATGCTGATCGCCACCACCTGGAATTTGGGCGAGCCCAGCTCCTTCTGCAGGCGATCCAGCGCCGGCATTTCCTTACGGCAGGGCGCGCACCAGGTGGCCCACAGATTGACCAGAACGACCTTGCCGCGCCAGTCGGCCAGCGACTTTTCCGTCCCGCTGGCGTCCTGGAAGCGCACCTCCGGCAGGGCTTCCGGCTCCTTCTTGAAGACGAAGGCTGCCATGTGGCCCTGGCTCAGGGCGTTGCTGCCCGGGCCCGAGGGGGCGGCCAGCTGCTTGACCGATGAGATGGTGGACGGGGTCTCGGCGGGCGGGCGAACGGCGTTGTCAGACCGGCCGAACGTCACGTATACCGCTGCAAACCCGGCCACCGCCGCAATGGCCGCTGCCCACAAGGCTGCGATGGGCGCCCGGGCCGGCGAGCCTTGCTTCGGGTTATCCAGCATCGTGGACGGGCTCGCGTTTCCTGTAGTGACCGGAAGGCCTGCTGCGTGACCAAAGATTCCGCGAACAAGATGTGGGGCGGTCGCTTCACAATGTCACCTGCCGAGATCATGCAGGAGATAAACGCCTCGATCGGCTTCGACAAGGCTCTGGCGCCGCAGGATATCCGCGCCTCGAAGGCACATGCCGCCATGCTCGCCACGCAGGGCATCATCAGCAAGGACGACGCCAAGAAGATTAACGCCGGCTTGGACAAGGTCCTGGCTGAGATCGAGGGCGGCAGCTTCCAGTTCTCCCGGGCACTGGAAGACGTGCACATGAACGTCGAAAGCCGCCTCAAGGAGCTGATCGGCGAGCCGGCCGGGCGGTTGCATACCGCCCGCTCGCGCAACGACCAGGTAGCGACCGATTTCCGCCTCTACGTGCGCGACTGGATCGATGCGGCCGAAGCGGCACTGGCCGCCCTCCAACTGGCGCTCGCCCGCAAGGCGGAGACCCATGCCGAGCTGGTCATGCCGGGCTTTACCCATCTGCAGCCGGCCCAGCCCGTCACCTTCGGCCACCACCTGCTGGCCTATGTGGAGATGCTCAGCCGCGACCGTGGCCGCTTTGCAGATGCCAGGAAGCGGCTCAACGAAAGCCCGCTCGGGGCCGCGGCGCTGGCCGGCACGTCGTTCCCGATCGATCGCCACGCCACGGCGGAGAACCTCGGCTTCGACCGCCCGACCGCCAATTCGCTCGACAGCGTGTCCGACCGCGATTTCGCGCTCGAGACGTTGGCGGCGGCGGCCATGACGGCCATGCACCTTTCGCGCTTCGCCGAGGAGATCGTCATCTGGATGACGCCGCAGTTCGGCTTCGTGCGCCTGTCCGACAAGTTCACCACCGGCTCGTCGATCATGCCGCAGAAGCGCAACCCCGACGCTGCCGAGCTGGTGCGCGCCAAGGTCGGGCGCATCGCCGCCGCGTTCCAGGCGTTGCTGATCGTCATGAAGGGGTTGCCGCTGACCTATTCCAAGGACATGCAGGAGGACAAGGAGACCACATTCGATGCGCTCGCCAGCCTGCGTCTGGCCATTTCCGCCATGACCGGCATGGTGGACGACCTGGAGCCTAACGCTGCGCGTATGGTCGAGGCCGCCGGCAGCGGCTTCTCCACCGCCACCGACCTAGCCGACTGGATGGTGCGCACGCTTGGGCTGCCCTTCCGCGAGGCCCACCACGTCACCGGCCGTATTGTGGCGGCGGCCGAAGGCAGTGGCGTTCCGCTCGACAAGCTGCCCATCGAGGTCATGCAGGAGGCCTATCCCGGCATCACCGAGGACGTGTTTTCGGTGCTTTCGGTGCGCAATTCCGTAAAGAGCAGGACCAGCTATGGGGGAACTGCGCCACAGAACGTCCGCAAAATGGCGCGAACCTGGATAAAGCGATTGGAAAAGACCCCCGCCCGGGCCTAGAACGTATTGGCATTGCTGGCCCCGGGGCGATAGGCTGTTTCGGAGGCCGCTTGGCGTCGCGACGTATGAACAGGGTTCAACAGGGCTCATGACGCGTAGCCGACTGCAGCTTGGTTTGGTGCTTGGGCTTATCGCTCTGGGCCTGTCCGGCTGTGGCGTGCGCGGCTCGCTGGAGGCGCCTGAAGGCATTGCCACCACCACTGGCGAGGCGAAACCTGGCTCGACGCCCGATCCGACCAAGCCGCATCAGCCCTCCATCCTGGACCCGCTGATCCGCTAGTGTGATGATTGAGAAATTCGCCGGTGCGTGCGGTTTCGCTCGGAGCGAATTTCTCAATCTGAATCACACTGGCAACTTTATGATTCTAGTGTCCCTTATGCTTCCGTAGTTCGCTCGGGATCCTAGCATCAAGCACAGCCGAACTTCGGAATCGGGAACACTAGCGGGCATCTCATGCACCATTTTGCCTACCGTGGCGGCGTCCTCCACGCGGAGGGCGTAAGCCTCGCACGTATCGCCGAAGAGGTCGGTACCCCCTTCTATTGCTACGCCACGGCCACCCTGGAGCGGCACTACCGGGTGCTGCAGGAGGCGTTTGCCGGGCTCGACACGCTGATCTGCTACGCCCTGAAGGCCAACTCCAACCAGGCCGTGATCGCCACCCTGGCAAAGGCCGGCGCCGGCATGGACGTCGTTTCCGAGGGCGAGCTGCGCCGCGCCCAGGCGGCCGGCGTGCCGGCCAACAAGATCATCTTCGCCGGCGTCGGCAAGACCCGAGCCGAGATGGCCTATGCGCTCGGCGAGGGCATCCTGGGCTTCAACGTCGAATCCGAGCCCGAACTCGACGCGCTGAGCGAGGTCGCAGCCGGCATGGGCGCGACCGCCAGCATCGCCATCCGCGTCAATCCGGATGTGGACGCCAAGACGCACGCCAAGATCTCGACCGGCAAGGCCGAGAACAAGTTCGGCGTGCCGTTCGACGACGCTCCACGCCTCTTTGCCAAGGCCGCCAGGCTGCCCGGCATCAAGGTGGCCGGCATCCACATGCACATCGGCAGCCAGATCACCGACCTGCAGCCGTTCCGCGACGCCTTCGGCCTCATGCGCGAGCTGGCCCAGAAGCTGCGCGCCGACGGCCACGCCATCGAGCACCTCGACATGGGCGGCGGCCTCGGCGTGCCCTACCGCGGCGGCAACGACATGCCGCCCTCGCCGCTGGAGTACGCGCGCGTGGTGCGCGAGGCGGTGGGCGACCTCGGCCTCAAGGTCTGCCTGGAGCCTGGGCGCATGATCGTGGCCAACGCCGGCGTCCTGGTGTCGCGCGTGATCTACGCCAAGCACGGCCGCGACAAGACCTTCACCGTCATCGATGCCGCCATGAATGATCTGATCCGGCCGACGCTGTACGAGGCACATCACGACATCTGGCCCATCAAAGAGGCGCTCAGCAGCGAGCAACCGGTGGTGCAGGATGTGGTCGGCCCGGTCTGCGAGACGGGCGACTACCTGGCCCTCGATCGCCGACTGCCGCCGTTCGCCGCCGGCGACCTGCTGGCCTTCATGACGGCGGGCGCCTACGGTGCCACCATGTCCTCGACCTACAACACCCGCCTGCTGATCCCCGAGGTGCTGGTGAAGGGCGACGCCTATGCCGTGGTCCGCCCCCGCCCCAGCTACGACGAGCTGATCGGCATGGACCGCGTGCCCGACTGGCTCGGCCAGGACTGAAACGCGACCCGTCTTCCCGGCCTCGATGATCGAGCACGAGGTGCGGGATCATCAGGAGCCGGGACCTGCCGCAAATTTCGACGCCCGCAGCAGATCCCAGATAGCCTCGGCCAAGCCTCGGCTTCTGGGATGACGGGTGATGTCCTTAGAGCAGGATCGCTTCAGATTGAATAATGTTGCTTCAATCGAGACGCGGCGGCCGAAGCGTGAAGCCTGCTCTATTCCTGGACTTGTGGAGCAAGATTTAGGTTCCATGATCGAAGCGAACTGCTTCGACCAGAAGCGATCTTGCTCTAGTGCAGCCCCAGGAACTCGCGCACCGCCGCGGTGGTCGCGGTCGCGTCCTGCTTGTCGGCCGCCGGCAACGCCCAGCCGACGCCCGTGCGCAGGACCAGCCTGGTGCTGCAGACCTCGGCGCCGGACATGGGGTCCGTCGCCGCGTCCACCTTGACCTCGGCAATGTCGCTGAGTGGGCTTTCGGTCGGGTGCCGGGCCCACAGCAGCACCTTGCGCTGGCGGGTCACTTTGCCGGCCTCCTTGTCGAGGGTCAGAGTGGTCGATCCCGATTTGAGGATCATCCTCTGCGGAGTGCGTTCGATGTTGGTCATTGACGCCGTCTCCTTGGTAGCAATGTCTCCCTTTTGCCTCCGCGTACAGACATAACAAGAAAGTCAGCGCTTGTCCTCGGTTCGAGGAGCACCGGCGCTTGGTGCGGGGGAAACCGTCAATGCTGACCTTAGGAGGGTAGAACTATGCGTAGCGCACAGAGTTTCCCGTGGAATTGGGCTGCAATGGGCGTGGTCGCCATGGCCACTATGGTCGGTAGCGCGACGGAGGCGGCCGAGCTGAAGGTTCTCAGCGCATCTGCACTCAAGCCGGTATTGCCCGAGCTGGCCGAAGCTTTTCGGCGCGACAGCGGGCATTCGGTGACATTGGCATTCGCGACCGCCGGCGAGGTCGAAAAGCGCCTGGTGGCCGGCGAAGCGCTCGACGCCGTGGTGGTTACCGATATCGCCGCCGAGAAACTCACCGGTCAGGGCCTCATTCCGCAGGGCGCGTCCAGCGTTGTCGCGAGAGTGGGCGTTGGCATCGGTGTGCGCGAGGGTGCGCCAAAGCCTGACATCGGCACCACGGAGGCCCTCAAGCAGTCCCTGCTCGGGGCCAAGTCGGTCACCTACCCTGACCCGGCGCGCGGCGGTGCCAGCGGCATCCATTTCAACACCGTCATCGAGCGCCTCGGCATCGCAGAGCCCATCCGGCAGAAGGCGGTGCTGGGCGCCAATCCGGATTTCGTGTGCGTCGCCGTAGCCAAGGGCGAGGTCGAGCTGTGCGTGCACCAGATCAGCGAGATTATGCCGGTTGCCGGCGTGTCGCTGGTCGGCCCGCTGCCGAAGGATGCGCAGCGCGTCACCACATTTGCCGTGGCCGTCTCGGCGCGAGCGACCGAGGCCGAGGCGGCGCGCGCATTCCTGGCCTTCGTGAGCCGACCGGAGTTCAAGGCCGCGTTTGCCAAAGCCGGCCTGGACTATCGTATCGACTAGAACCAGGCCTCCGGCTGGAGGCCGATCCACGCCGGCGCCCACGCGCCGGCGGCGTCACGGGACTGTCAACGGACCATCATCGATACGCAGCATCCAAGGCCGATAGGGAAGGTGCATTGGTGATTCGTGTGAGTAGCCCTCGAACACCGCAGAGACTTGCACCGTGCGCGCGCCCGACCTTGCCCAGACAACGGCCTTCGGGCCGCGCTTTCCCGCCGCCGGCGATGTTCTCGGCCATCCGCTGCCCCATCTCAATCTTGGCGATCGCCTGCTGCTGCGCGGCCTTGCTCTGATCGCGCGCCGGCAAATCGTCGCCGTGCAAGGCCTGCAGCACGTGCGCGCCGCAGCCGATCCTTTCATCCTCGCCGCCAACCACAACACCTGCTGCGAATCCCTGCTCGTGCCGGCGGCGCTGTTCCTGCATCGCGGCGGACGGCTCATGCATTTCCTCGCCGACTGGAACTTCCGGCTGATTCCGGGCGTCGGCTACATCTACAGCCGCGCCCAGGTCGTGACTGTGACGCGCAAGCCTGCCAAGCCGCGCTTCCTCAACGTGCTGAAGCCGCTCTATCGAGGACCCGTGCCGCCGCTGGAGCGCGCGCGCAGGCATCTCACCGCCGGCCGATCGATCGGCATTTTTCCCGAGGGCCAAGTCAATCGCGACCCTGACTACCTGCTGCGCGGACGCAGGGGCGCGGCGCGGCTGTCGCTCGAGACGGGCGTTCCGATCGTGCCGATGGGCATTCGCTTTCCCGGTCTCGAGCCCGGCCATCGCATCCGCGACAGCGCGGCGATGGAGCTTTGCATCGGCGCCCCGCTTGTCCCGCCTGCTCCGATGCAGGAGCCGGCACCGCTCGAGATGGTCACGCAGTGGCACGCCGCGATCATGCGCGAGATCGCCTGGCTATCCGGCAAGCAATGGACTGCACCTGGCAAGGAGGCGAACCATGCTCGATCATGATCGCGTCACGGCAGTGCGTATCACCGACGACGTCGGGCGCAGCGCGGCGATCGAGGTGCTGGGCGCGACCTACCAGAGGGAAAAGCGCTGGGTCATTGAGGCCGAGCAGCAGTTCCCGGTCACCGATCTGACGCGCGACGATATCGTCTGGTTCCTCGTGAGGCTGCAGGGCCGCCCGGCTGGGGTGCTGCGGCTGCTGTTCGATCCGCCGCTGCTGCAGTATGCGCAGTACAGCCTGACGCTGCTCGACCCCCGCGGCGACGTAGAGGACTTCGTGCGGCGCCACCGCATCGCCGAGGTCGGGCGCTTCGCGGTGGTGGCCGGGGAGCGCGGCAACCTGCTGCTGGCGGCGGCGCTGATGCGGGCCGCCACCGAGGAGATGGTGGCCAGGAGCTACACGCATCTCATCACCGACGTGTTCGAGGACGATCCGCACAGCCCGTTCGGCTTCCATACGCGCGTGATGGGCTTCGAGCCGGTGGCCACGCACGACCGGGGTGAGCTCAACTGTGACAGCCGCCGCATCACTTTGGTGCTGGACCTGAAGTCGAGCTACAAACGGCTCAAGGCGCGCGGCAATTGGGTGTTCCGCTACCTGACCGCCGACTGGCCCGACGCCCTGCATCGCCAGTTCGCCAGCTGAGCTACGGACGTTGTCGTCCTGATTTGCGTCTTGCGTTGGCAGGTGCTCTCTTGGCCGCGACCCGGCGCGCAGCCCCCAATGCGGCTCGCGCCCATGTGACCAGTTCGTCGGGTTCGTCGAACAGCCGCTCCGGCGCACGCCAGAATGACAGATCGATGCTGCCGCCCTTCTTCTCGTAGTTGAGGGGCGGAAAGGCTTCCGCCTCCTTGAAGGCCGTTCGGTTGCGGTCATCGACGCGGAAGTAGAGCGCGTCGTCCCGCACCATCCCGAGCATCAGCCCGTCGCAGAATACGCCGGTCTTGCCGAACATGCGCCGCATCGTGACGTGGCCGAGCGGCGCAAGCTGCTCGCGCAGGAACTCCGCAAAGCTATCGCTGGCGACCATTGCTCCGCCTCCTTTGTGCCGGGACGCCATCAAAGAACCATAACTGCGGCCGGGCTTGGGAAGCTTCCAGGTGTCGGCTTCGGCGATCACTTCGACCAATGGTTTGCCAGACAACCCTGTCGCGCGGGGCATGCTATGGTTGCAGCGTAGCGTATCCACCAGTCGAGAGTTGCGTCCATGTCGTTGCGTCCGCGTGCCCGTACCGGGTCAACCTTTAATCGCGTCCTCGTTGGCGATTGCCTCGAGGAACTGGGCAAGCTCCCCACCGCCAGCGTCGATCTAGTGTTCGCCGATCCGCCCTACAATCTGCAGCTTGAGCGCGACCTGCTGCGGCCCAACAACACCAAGGTCGACGGCGTCGACGACGACTGGGACAAGTTCTCCTCGTTCGCCGACTACGACCGCTTCTCGCGCGCCTGGCTCGGCGAATGCCGGCGCATCCTGAAGCCCGATGGCGCCATCTGGGTGATCGGCTCCTATCACAACATCTTCCGCCTCGGCTCCGCCTTGCAGGATCTCGGCTTCTGGATGCAGAACGACGTGATCTGGCGCAAGGTCAATCCGATGCCCAACTTCCGCGGCAAGCGCTTCACCAATGCGCACGAGACGCTGATCTGGGCCGGCCGCGATCAGAAGTCGCGCGTGACGTTCAACTACGAGGCCATGAAGGCGTTGAACGACGACATCCAGATGCGCTCGGACTGGCTGTTTCCGATCTGCTCAGGGCCGGAGCGGCTGAAGGACGGCGAGGGGCGCAAAGCTCACCCCACGCAGAAGCCCGAGGCGCTCTTGCACCGGCTGATGCTGGCCACCACCAATCCGGGAGATTTGGTGCTCGATCCGTTCTTCGGCACCGGCACCACGGGTGCGGTTGCCAAGCGGCTCGGCCGGCGCTGGCTCGGCATCGAGCGCGATCAAACCTACGCCGCCGCGGCCGAAAAGCGCATCTCACGGGTACAGCCGTATGCGCCATCGGCGCTGGAGACGGCCAAATCCAAGCGGCACGAGCCGCGCGTGCCGTTTGGCACCATCATCGAACTCGGCATTCTCGAAGCCGGTATTACGCTGACCGACGAGCGGGGAGACATCCGCGCCGAGGTGAGGGCCGACGGCACTCTCGCGATTGCCGGGCGACAGGGGTCGATCCATCGCCTCGGCGCGGAAATTCAAGGTAAAGCCGCATGCAACGGCTGGACCTACTGGCACGTGGAAGTCGAGGGTCGCAGAAAACCGATCGATGCACTGCGCGTGGAGGCGCGGCGGCAGCTCGGTCTGTCAGGACACCTCTCCGCACTCGATGCTGCGGAGTAGATCGTTCAACACGGGACTGAAGGTCTCGATCAAATCGCTCTTGATGTCGGCGCGCATGCGCGCC
>Ga0075367_10000700_pt1 | contig 12914 bp, 14 predicted proteins | sample EndMethybrTD3032_FD_71399 | JGI IMG/M metagenome (GOLD analysis project Ga0075367, IMG submission 71399) | Populus endosphere microbial communities from Tennessee, USA - Endosphere MetaG P. TD hybrid TD303-2 | ecosystem: Host-associated > Plants > Roots > Endosphere | place: USA: Tennessee... | reverse complement strand
TTCCCCGACTATGCCAAGAACGGCAGCCTCTACCCGTACGCCGAGGACCTGGCCGACGGTGACGACTTCTACCCCGCGCTGCGCGACACCTTCACCTACGACGGCGAGTTCTACTGCGCGCCGAAGGACTTCAGCACCCTCGCGCTCGAGATCAACACGGCGTCGTGGGCCGACGCCGGTCTCACCGACGCCGACATCCCGACGACGTGGGACCAGCTCGGCACGGTGGCGGGCAAGCTCACGACCGGTGACCAGGTGGGCCTCGGCATCTCGACCGGCATCGACCGACTGGGCGCCTTCGTGGTGCAGGACGGCGGCTGGTGGCTCAACGACGACGCCACGGCGGCGACTGGCAGCGACCCGGCGGTGCTGGACGCGCTGGGCTACGTCCAGCAGAACCTCAAGCAGGGCGACTTCGCGTTCGCCAGCCAGCTCGACGCCGGGTGGGGTGGCGAGGCCTTCGGCACTGGCAAAGCAGCGATGACGATCGAGGGCAACTGGATCAAGGGCGCCATGTCCAAGGACTACCCGGACGTCGGCTACAAGACCGTCGAGCTCCCCGAAGGCCCTGCGGGCAAGGGCACGCTGCTGTTCACCCAGTGCTGGGGGATCGCTGCCGACTCGCCGGCCCAGTCGCAGGCCGTCGACCTGGTCACCGCCCTCACCGCCGTGGACCAGCAGCTCGAGTTCGCCGACGCCTTCGGCGTGATGCCCAGTCGCCAGAGCGCGGCGGCGGACTACGAGGCGAAGTTCCCCGAGGACGCGGCGTTCATCGCCGGCGGCACCTACGGCCGCGGCCCGATCAGCGCCCCTGGGATGACGCAGGTCATCGATGACCTCAACGCCAAGCTGGAGAGCCTCGACTCCGCCGACCTGGCCAGCGTGATGAAGTCGTTCGACACGAACGCCGGATCGGTGCTGGGGCAGTGACCGTCGCCGCACCGGTGCAGGGGAGGAGGGCCCACACCGCCGGGCCCTCCTCCCCGGGCCGCCCCCGGCGCAGCGGTGGGCAGCGGCAGACTCGGGCAGGCTGGCTGTTCGTCACTCCCATGCTGGTGATCCTCGGCCTGTTCCTGGTCCTGCCGATCCTCATGGCGCTGTGGGTGTCGGTCAGCGACTGGACCGGACGCGGCAGCCCGTTCTCCTCCAACGTGGGGTTCGTCGGCACCGAGAACTACCGGCAGCTGCTGACCGAGGACGGACTGAGCCGCCAGGACTTCATGACCTCGATGCGCAACACGTTCTACTACGTGGTCGGCGTGGTCCCCCTCCAGACCGGCCTCGCCCTGTGGCTGGCCGTCATCGTCAACCAGAAGTTCCTCAAGGGCCGGACGTTCTTCCGGACGGCGTTCTACTTCCCGTCCGTCGTCTCGTCGGTGGCGATCTCGCTGGTGTTCCTGTTCCTCTTCACCGGCACCGGAGCGGTGAACCAGGGGCTCAGTGCCATCGGCATAGACGGGCCCGTGTGGTTCTCCGACTCCCGCGGCCTGGTGCACCTCGCACTCGACTGGCTCGGCGTCTGGAACTCCGACGCGCCCCCGTCGAGTCTCGCCGGCACCGACGTCCTCGGGTTGTCGATGTGGGAGTGGCTCGCGGGACCGAGCGTGGCCATGTCGGCGATCATGGTGCAGGTCATCTGGACGACCGCCGGCACGTTCATGCTGATGTTCCTCGCCGCGCTCCAGGATCTCCCCGCCGAGGTCGAGGAGGCGGCCCTGGTGGACGGTGCCTCCAGGTGGGGCGTCTTCCGCAACGTGACCGTGCCGCACCTGCGACCGACGATCCTGCTGGTCGTGACGCTGGGGATCATCGGCACCTGGCAGGTCTTCGACCAGGTCTACGTGATGACCAACGGAGGTCCGGCCAAGACCACGCTGACGCCGGCCTTCCTCTCCTACCAAGCGGCGTTCCTGAACCAGCAGTGGGGCCAGGGCGCCGCCATCGCGTTCATCCTGTTCGCCCTCATCTTCTTCCTCACGAGCCTGCAGCGCTTCGTGCTGCGGGACAAGGACGAGGCGGCCCGGAAGAAGGCGCTACGGATCCAGCGCAGACGGGCACGGGCAGGGGTGACGGCGTGAGAGGACACGGGAGGTCGGCCGCGCCCGCAGGGGCGCCCCGGGCCGACGGCCTGACCGTCCATCGGTCGAGCAGCGTCAAGAAGGTGGTCGTCTACTCGTTCCTGATGATGTTCGCCCTGGTCTACGTCTACCCGTTCGTGGTGCAGGTCGTCACGTCGTTCAAGACCAACGCGGACGCGGTCGACCACCCGCTGGACCTGCTCCCCGACCCGTTCACGGTGGCGGCGTTCCACCGTCTGGCAGAGACCGACTTCTCCCTGTGGTTCCGCAACTCGGTGATCGTGTCCCTGCTGGTCACGGCCGGGCGGATCTTCTTCTGCTCACTCGCCGGGTACGCGTTGGCCCGTCTCAGCTTCCGGGGACGCAACGCCGTGTTCACCGCCCTGCTGGCCGTGATGGCGGTGCCCGGGATCGTGCTGCTCATCCCGAAGTTCCTCGTGCTCAACTACATCCACATGTACAACACCTTTCCCGCGCTGTTCGTGCCACTCCTGGTGGACGCCGCGGGGGTCTTCATCATGAAGCAGTTCTTCGAGTCGATCCCGGTGTCGATCGAGGAGGCCGCCCGCATCGACGGGGCGAGCGTCTTCCGGATCTACTGGTCGATCGTGCTGCCGATGGCGAAGCCGGCCCTGATCACGCTGACGATCCTTTCGTTCCAGGGCTCCTGGAACGAGCTCGGCCACTTCATCATCGCCACCAACGACCCCAGCCTCTACACGCTCACCCGTGGCTTGGCCCAGCTGACCTCGGGAGGCCTTGGCTCCGGGCAGCAGTTCCCGATCAAGATGGCCGCGGCGCTGCTGATGACCATCCCGACCGCCCTGGTCTTCATCGTGTTCCAGCGGTTCTTCACCCAGGGGGCGAACGCGGGAGCCGAGAAGGGCTAGCTCTTGCGGAATCGCCGCTCCGGCTGGCCGGGCAGCCCCCCGGCAGATGGGGCGCCGGAACCCCTCTTCGGCGCCCCATCTCCGAATGGCCGTGCTTGCTGGACGTCGTCACCAGGCGGTTGGCGCCGATTCCCCTAGGCTCCACCACCCATGGACGCATGTCGCCTGCACCTCACCGGAGCCAGTGGTTCCGGGACCACGACGCTGGGTCGCGCCCTGGCCAGCAGCTGGTCGGTGCCGCACGCGGACGCGGACGACTACTTCTGGGTGCCGACGTCGCCGCCCTACACGCAGAAGCGGGCGACCCCGGATCGGCTCCGGTTGATGGAGGAGATCTTCGTGGCCCGTGATGCGTGGGTGCTCTCCGGGTCGCTCATGGGCTGGGGCGACCCGCTGGTGGAGCGGTTCGACGCGGTGGTGTTCCTGTCCGTCGGGAACCAGACCCGTCTCGAGCGGCTCCGCGGACGGGAGGCTGCGCGGTACGGCGCCCGCATCGAGGCCGGCGGAGACCGCGAGGCGAGCCACCGCGAGTTCATCGAGTGGGCTGAGGGCTACGAGGACCCGGCGTTCGACGGCCGCAACCGGGCTCAGCACGAGGCCTGGCTGGCCGACCTGCCCTGCCCGGTCCTGCGGCTCGACAGCGCGGCCGGTGTGGACGAGCTCCTCGGCGAGGTCGTGACGTGGCAGAAACAGGGGTTCCGGCCCGCGACCTGACGTGGCCACGGAGAATGGTGTCCCGTGAGGCACGGGGTCTCGGTGGCGCTGCTGGCCGCCGTCTTGCTGGCGAGCGGCTGCTCGGACGACGAGCCTGCTCCGACCCCGCAGGTCGAGGTGAGCGAGACCCCCGTGCCGACGTACGACCCGACGGCGCAGCCGGCGGCAGCGGTGCTGGCACTCGTGCCCGACGACGTCGAGACGGTGACGGTGACGGACTTCGACCAGGTCCGGCTCGAGCTGGGGGTGGAGCTGACCGACCGGTCGACGGCCGAGGAGGTCGCGGCGTTCTGGCAGCGGGCTACGGCGGAGCGTCCCCTCTTGACCACCGGGATGCTGCGTCCTGCTGATCAGCAGCTTGCGCAGAGCTACGGCTTCACGCAGATCGACGTGGCCTGGGAGGCGCACCTCTACGGCGCCGACGACCGGGAGACCGGCTGGGTGCTGCGCTTCCGCGACGAGACCGATATGGCCAAGGTTGCCGCGGCGACGCAGGACGCGACCAGCCCGATCGACGGGGGCGCGGTCGATGCGGCGAACCACCTCGTGAGCAGCGGTACGACGGACGACCCGGCGCAGAGCTGGGCGGCCGACCCCGAGACGCAGGACCTCGCGTGGTCACCCGCGAACGCGACGTACCTCTCCCGCGACTGCACTGTGCCGCCAGCCGGGGAGGACACGTCCGGGGACGTCGACGACCTCGGCGCGTACGCGGTCCAGTTCGAGGGGAGCCTGGTCACCGCGTGGCTCGGGGAGGGCCGGCAGGACCTGTTCACCCGGATGCGGCTGGGTGAGGACGAGCCCGCCTTCGCCGCGGCGTACGACGGAGGGGTGGCCGACCCCGTGAGCGGCCGGATCGGCTACGTCATGACCGACCCCGCGGCCGCCGCGCAGCTGGCGCTCGAGCACGACCTCCCGTTCGCCGCCTGCCCCGGAGGGGACTAGGGCCGCGACTCCTCGAGCGCGTGCAGCTTCTTCACGGTCGGTGAGGTCGGCACCGCGGACGGGTCGGCCGGGTAGGTGCCGAACAGCCGGTCCGCCGTCCCTGCGGAGGTCACGGTGAACCAGTAGTGCTCGTTCTTGTAGTGGTGCAGCCGGTGGTTGCGCCACACCGAGCGGTACGGCCGCGACCTCGGCCGGTAGTCGCTGTGCACCAGGTAGTGGGTCCACTCGTAGCCGAGGCTGGTGCCGTAGACCGTCACCATCAGGGTCAGGCCGGAGGCCGTGGTCGGCATCGCGAACAAGCCGATGGCGACGTACGCCGGCAGCAGCCAGACCAGCGCCTTCCACGGGATGAAGACCAGTGGCAGGTCGCGCGGGTCGGCGTGGTGCGCGCGGTGCTCGCGGGCGAGCAGGGAGTCGATCGTGACCGGGCCGAGCGTGCGGGGCTTCCAGTGCAGGATCGCGACGTGGACGCACCACTCGATCACGGGGAACAGCGCGATCTGCGCGGCCGGGATCACCAGCTCCCACCACGATCCGCCGCCCACCAGCAGGCGCGCGGCGATCGCGCCGACCAGGAAGGTCGAGATCATCCACGGGCTCGGGTGCTTCCAGAACTCCACCCAGGCGCCACCCAGCGACAGCGACTGCCGCCGCTTCGCCTGGCCCGTGATGCGCTCTTCGTCTGCGGCCAGCCGATGGGCGGCCAGGGCCTCGATCTCGGGGCTTGCCTTGGTCATCACTTCTCCTCTTCCAGAGCGGCCAGCGCGGCGAGCAGGCTCTCGGTCGCCGGCCTCAGGACGCGGTCCGCGGCGGCCCGGGCGGTCTCCGGGTCGCCGGCGCCGATCGCCGCGCTGAGCAGGCGGTAGGCGTGGACCTGGCCCACCTCCTCGGCCATCAGCGGCGCCAGCGCCTCGAGCGCCGGCTCGTAGGCCGCGCGCAGGCTGTTGAACATCAGCTGGAACACCAGGGAGTCCGCGGCCTCGACCACCTGGTGCCAGAACTCCAGGGCGTGCACCTGCCGATCCACGTCACCGACGGGGCCGTCCTCGGCGCCGGCCAGCCGATCGAGGACGTCGCCCAGCTGGGCCTCCAGCACCGGGCCGCCCCGCTTCGCGGCCAGCGCCGCCACGGCCGGCCCGACGGCCAGCCGGGCCTCCAGCACGCTGCGGGCCACGCTCGGGTCGAGCTCGCCGCGACGGACCAGCAGCCGGGGGAGCAGGTCCAGGCCGGCGTACCGCTTGAAGTCGCGGACCATCGTCGAGCCGCCGTGCCGCACCTCGACCAGCCGGGTCGCGGCCATCCGCTGCAGGGCCTCCCGCACCGCGGGCCGGGAGACCCCGAGCACCTCGGCCAGCCGGCGCTCGCTGGGCAGCGGCTCACCGGCGCCGATCTCGCCGTCCACCACCTCGCCCAGAACCTGGTCGAAGACCTCGTCGGGCACCGAACGGCGGGTCACGGGCTGCAGTGGCATTTCCCGTAGCCTGCCCGGCAGTTGGTCAGAGGTCAAGTGGTAAGACCAGATAGTCCGTGACGAAACGACCCTGGAAAAGGCGTTCGAGGGGCCGGATCGTCACGGACTACCCCCGCCGTACGCTGATCGACGTGCCCGCCGTCCTCGCTCCGCGGATGTGGCTGGGACACCTGGTGGCCCTGGTGCTGGTGGCCGCCGCGCTGCTGCTCGGGGTGTGGCAGCTGGACGCCTGGCAGACCCGTCGGGCCGATGAGGCGCGTGACCTCACCCAGGCCGAGCCGGTCGCGCTGAGCAGCGTGATGGGGCCGGACGACCCGTTCCCCGGGCGGTCGGTCGGGCAGCCGGTGACGGTCGAGGGGGAGTGGGTCCCGGCCGGCACGGTGTTCGTCAGCGGCCGCGAGCACGACGGCCGCGACGGCTACTGGATGGTGACCCCGCTGGCGATCGGCGGTGCCGACCGGCCGGCGCTGCCGGTCGTGCTCGGCTGGGTGGCCGACCCGAGCTCCGCCCCGGCACCGCCCGAGGGCGGTGCCGAGCTGACCGGCTGGCTGCAGCCGCCCGAGGGCACCGGTGCGGTCGACGACGACCCGAGTGACGACGTGCTCCCGCAGCTCCGCATCGCCGACGTCGTCCAGCACGTCGACCAGGACCTCTACGGCGCCTACGCGATCTCTCAGGAGGGTGTCGACGGCCTCCCGGCAGCCGACCTCGCGCAGCTCCCCGACGCGGGCCGGTTCACCGCGGTCCGCAACCTCCTCTACGCGATCGAGTGGTGGTTCTTCGGCGCGTTCGCCGTCCTGATCTGGTGGCGCTGGGTCGGCGAGCAGCTCGCGGCCCGTCGCGAGGAGCCGCAGGCGGAGGACGAGGACCAGCCCGATACCGTGGCGAAGTGAACGGACTGGTCACCGCCTACCGCATCCTGGCCTTCGTGGTCGGCATCCTGCTGGCCTTCTGCTCGCTGGTCGCCCTGCCGCTGAAGTACCTCGCCACCGACGGTGGCAGCCTGCAGAAGTTCGGCGAGGACGCCAGCATCATGTGGGTGGCACACGGCTGGATCTTCATGATCTACGTGGTGGTCGCGTTCTTCCTCTCGCGCAAGGCGGGCTGGAGCATCGGCTTCACGGTCGTGGCGCTGGCCGCGGGGCTGATCCCGCTCCTGATCTTCTGGGTGGAGCATCGCGTGGTGCAGAAGCTCAAGGAAGAGAACCCCGACCTCGATCCGGTGGCACACTCCGGGGGGTGATCACCGCCTTCGTGCTCGGCGGGGGCGGCGTGCTGGGTGCCGTCGAGGTCGGCATGCTGCGCGCGCTCCTCGAGCGCGAGATCCGGCCGGACCTGGTGCTGGGCACCAGCATCGGCGCCTTCAACGGCGCGCTCGTCGCGAGCCAGCCCGAGCTCGCCGTGGTCGAGCGGCTGACCGAGCTGTGGCAGTCGGTGGGCAGCGCCCGCGAGGCGGGGTACGGCGATCGGCCGCTGCGCACCGTCCGCCGTGCGGTGCAGTCGGGGACCCACCTCTGGTCCGCCGAGCCGCTGCGCCAGCGGCTGGAGGACCAGCTCGGCGACCTCACCTTCGAGGAGCTGCCGGTCGACTTCCAGGTCTGCGCGGCCAGCATCGAGCGGTCCGCCGAGCACTGGTTCACCAGCGGCCGGGTCGTCGACGCGGTGGTCGCGAGTGCCGCGGTGCCGGGCCTGCTGCCGCCCGCCAAGGTGGGGGACGAGCACTTCCTCGACGGGGGCATCGTGAACTCGGTGCCACTCGGCCGCGCGGTCGGCCTCGGGGCGACACGGGTCTTCGTCCTGCAGGTCGGCCGGCTGGACCGGCCGCTCAAGCCGCCGAAGCGCCCGTGGGAGGTGGCTCGGGTGTCCTTCGAGATCGCCCGTCGGCACCGGTTCGTCCGCGAGCTCGCCGAGCTCCCCGACGACGTGGACTGCCACGTGCTGCCCGCCCGCGGCACCTCGGCCCGCGACGACAGCCTGCTCGGCAGCCGTGACTTCGCCGGGGTCCAGGACCGCATCGACGCGACGTACGACGCGACGCGGGCCTACCTCGAAGAACACCTGCCCACCCCACGAGAAATGCCGTGAGGCGACAGCTGCGGCGCCTCGTCATGGCGACCGCCGTCCTCCTGGTCGCCACCCTGCTGTGGGTGCTGCTCCCGCTGTGGCTGGTCGCCGCGGCAGCGTTGTCCCCGCTGCTGCCCGGGCGCTGGCGCGCGCTGCGACTCCTGTGGATCCTCATCCTCTACGTCACGGTCGACTCGTTGCTGCTCGTGGTGATGTTCGGCTACTGGCTGGCCGCGGGCGGCAGCCGCCGGGTGCGCTCGCCCTACTGGCAGGGCCTCCACTACGACCTGGTCCAGGGCGCGATGTGGGTGCTGTTCCGCGAGGCGAAGCGAGTGCTCAGGCTCGACATCGTGACCGAGGGGCCGGCGCCCGACGCGCACCCGGGCCACCCGCTGCTGGTCTGCTGCCGGCACGCCGGGCCCGGGGACTCGTTCACGCTGATCCATGCCCTGATGTACTGGTATGACCGCGAGCCGCGCGTGGTCCTCAAGGACACACTGCAGTGGGACCCGGCCATCGACGTGCTGCTGCACCGGATCCCGGCCCGGTTCATCTCACCCAACCCCGGGGAGGGGCAGGACCTCGAGTCGCAGATCCAGGCCCTGGCGACCGGCCTGGACGAGGACGACGCCTTCGTGATCTTCCCCGAGGGCGGGAACTTCACCGAGCAGCGCCGCGACCGTGCCATCGCGCGGCTCCGCAGGCTCGGCCTCGAGCGGATGGCGCAGCGCGCGGAACAGATGACCAACGTGCTGGCCCCGCGCCCCGGCGGCTTCCTCGCCGCGCTCGACGCCGCACCCGAGGCGGACGTCGTCCTGGTGGCTCACACCGGCCTCGACCACCTGCTCACCGCCGGCGATCTGTGGCGGGAGCTGCCCATGGACAAGCAGATCGTGATGCGTTGGTGGCGGGTGCCGCGCGCGGAGATCCCGCCTGACCGGGACGGCCGGATCGACTGGCTGTTCGGCTGGTGGGAGCGGATCGACGCCTGGATCGACGAGAACCGCACCGCCACGACTTAGAGCGCACGCGCGGTACGCCCGCCGTTCGCCACGTCGGCCGCGCAGACCCCGACGACCGGGTGATCAGCCAGGCGGGTCGGCGCCGCGCTCGGCCTACTTCTTCTTGGGCGCGTCCTCGACCGGCGCCTCGAGGTCGACGACCTCGGCGGGCTCGTCGGGGGTGGTCACCGGCTGCGGCTCGTCGGCCGCGTCGGAGAGGGCTTCGTCGGGGCCAGCCGCACCGGCGTCGTCGGCGGGGGGAGGCGCAGGAGCGGGAGCGGGCGCCGGCGTCGGGACGTACGACGACTGCCAGTTGTCACTCTGGCCGCCGCCCTGGAGCTTCTTGGCGATGAAGCCCACCGCACCAGCGATGGCGGCGAAGATCGCGACCTTCTTGAGCTTGCTTCCCTTCTTCTTCTTCTCCTCGCCGCGCAGGTGAGCGACCTGGGCGTCGGCGGCCTCCTTGGCCTGAGCGGCGAGCTCGCCGGCCCTGTCTCGGGCCTCGGCGAGCGCCGGGCCGGCCTGCTCACGGGCATCGGCGAGCGCGGCGGCCGCGCGGTCGCGAGCCTCGGCGACGTAGGGCGCCGCCTTCTCGCGCGCGTCGGCGAGGGCCGGGCCCGCCTTCTCCTTGGCGTCGACGAGCGCGGGCCGCGCCGTCTTCTCGTAGAACTCCTCCGCGGCGTCGAGCGCCGACGTGACGGCAGACTCCACCTGCGGGCGGACGTGGTCGATGTAGTCCGCCGCCTGGTCGAGCAGGGACTTCTTCTTCCTCAGTGCCATCGGTTCCTCTTCTCGGCGAAAATTCCCGGCAGTGTCCGGCGAGCGGGGTCCTTGCCATTCGACCATGCCCGGACAAGGGGCGGCCAGTGTGGTCCTGCTTGCGACCCGTGCGAGGATCGACGGGCACGCTCAGCGCGGTCCGACCGAGCGGTACCCATTCAGCCGCCGGACGCGACCCACGAGAACCACAGAGCAGTTCCCAGTCGCAGATCAGTCACACAGCCCGAAAGGCAGTCATGGCAGAGCAGCAGGCCATCTTCCACACGAACCGCGGCGACATCACGGTCGACCTGTTCCCCAACCACGCGCCCAAGACGGTGGCCAACTTCACCGGTCTCGCGACGGGGGAGAAGGACTACACGACGCCCGACGGCCGCACCGGTCCGTTCTACGACGGCCTCACCTTCCACCGGGTCATCGACAACTTCATGATCCAGGGCGGCTGCCCGTCGGGCACCGGCACCGGTGGTCCCGGCTACCAGTTCGAGGACGAGATCCACCCCGAGCTGGTCTTCAACAAGCCCTACCTGCTCGCCATGGCCAACGCCGGCCCCGGCACCAACGGCTCGCAGTTCTTCATCACCACCGCTGAGACCCCGTGGCTCAACCGCAAGCACACGATCTTCGGCGAGGTCGCCGACCAGGCCTCGCGCGACGTCGTCGACGCGATCGGGACCACCGCCACCGGCCCTGGCGACCGACCGCTGGAGCCCGTGATCGTCGATCGCGTCGAGATCATCGGCGGCTGACGCTGACCGACCCCGAGGCCCCGCAGTCTCCGGACACCGGGGTGCCGACGTGCTACCGGCACCCCGGACGCGAGGCGCACATCCGCTGCCAGCGCTGCGACCGGGTCATCTGCCCCGACTGCATGCGCCCGGCCGCCGTCGGGTTCCAGTGCCCCGAGTGCGTCAAGGAGGGCGCCAAGAGCACCCGGTCCGGCCGGACGGCGTACGGCGGCCTGAGGCCCACCGACGCGTCGCTCACCTCCATGGTGCTGATCGCGATCAACGCCGCGGTGTGGATCGCCATCCTGGCCACCGGTGGTGACTCGAGCCGCCTGATCGACTGGCTGGCGCTGCATCCGAGGGGGTTCTGCTTCTCCCAGGTGACGGGGTTCGTCGAGGCAACAGGGCTGAGCTGCCAGGGTGGCGGCGAGCTCTACCCGGGGGTCTCCGACGGCGCCTACTGGCAGCTCGTCACGGCGATGTTCACGCACGTGCAGCTGTGGCACATCGGCTTCAACATGCTCGCGCTCTACACGCTCGGCCCGCAGCTCGAGCTGGCCGTGGGCCGGGCCCGGTTCCTGGCGCTGTACTTCCTCTCCGGTCTGGCCGGCTCGGCGCTCGTCTTCTGGGGCGACCGCGGTGCGTTGGGTGCCTCCGGCGCGATCTTCGGGCTGATGGGCGCGCTGCTGATCATCGCGATCAAGGTGCGCGGCGACGTCCGCGGGATCCTGACCTGGATCGGCATCAACTTCGTGATCACGTTCGTCTTCGTGAACGCCATCTCGTGGGAGGGCCACCTCGGCGGCTTCATCGGCGGGACGGCGATCGGTGCGGTCCTCGTCCACACACCCCGCGGGCCACGGCGTACGACCCTCCAGGTCGCCGGGCTCTCCCTGATCGCCGTCCTCGTCGCAGTCGCCATCGCCGTCCGCTCGGTCACCATCACCTGAGGCTGTCCACAGTCATCCACAGACGAATGACAACGGTGTAGTTCTCCACAGGGTTGTGCACACGTGTGGATAGCGCCGTTTGCCGTCGAGTGACGCGAATGGCACGTCCTGGGGCCCGGAAGACCTGCCTTTCGCGTCACTCGACGAGAAATGACGCAACCCCCGCCGATCACGAGATCGACGGGGGTCTGCTGTGGAGAGTTGGTGGCTACTCCCAGCGGGTGGCGTAGGTGAAGCCGACGGCCATGAAGGCGATGCCCACCATGAGGTTGTACTGGCCGAGGTCGTTGAGGACCCAGACCTTGTCCTGCCAGGAAGCGCCGCTCATGACGTAGTAGGCGCAGATCCACACCAGACCGACCAGGAAGCAGCCGAGCATCCCGACCACCACGCCGCGACCACGGCCGAGCGGGGTCGTGGGGTGGGCGGCGACGACCAGCCCGAGCAGGAACGCGCCGATCCCGATGACGTAGTTCCACTTCTTCAGGTCTCCGAAGAAGCCGATGCCGCTGTAGACGGGCTTGAAGGTCTTCGGGTCGAGGTCGTCCGGCCCGGGGCGCACCCCGACGTAGTAGTAGACGACCCACGCGATCCCGGCGACGATCAGCAGCAGCGCCAGGATCGACCGGGCGGTGATGACCGGACCCCGGCCGGGATCCAGGGACGACAACGGGTCACGGGCCTTCATCCTCGACACGCGGCTACCTTAGTCACCATGGCCGACCAGCCCGAACCCGCGGCACCCCGCCGCGCCTGGCGCTGGTCGGGATGGCGGGTCGCCACGCTCGCCGTGGCGCTGGTCAGCGGCGGGTTGTTCGTGGTCAGCGCCCAGTCCAGCGAGGGGACCGACCTGCGGCCGGGGCGGTACGACGACCTGGCCAGCCTCACCGACACCGAGGCCGACCGCGCCGCCGACCTCCAGGAGCGGGTGGCCGAGCTGACCAAGGAGGTCCGTCAGCTGACCGACCAGGTCGACGACGACGACGTGCGGCGCTACCAGAACCAGGTCAAGCAGCTCGAGGAGCCGGCCGGGCTCAAGCAGCGCAAGGGCCCCGGCGTGGTGGTCACCCTCTCGGACGCCCCCGACGAGGTCGTCGATGCGACGACCGGCGACAAGAACCTGCTCGTCGTGCACCAGCAGGACATCCAGGCCGTGGTCAACGCGATGTGGCGGGGCGGCGCCAAAGCCGTGGTCCTGCAGGGCCAGCGGATGGTGACCACCACCGGCATCAAGTGCGAGGGCAACTCCGTGGTGATCCAGGGCGTGCCCTACCCGGAGCCCTACGTCATCGA
>Ga0075367_10000697_pt1 | contig 12936 bp, 9 predicted proteins | sample EndMethybrTD3032_FD_71399 | JGI IMG/M metagenome (GOLD analysis project Ga0075367, IMG submission 71399) | Populus endosphere microbial communities from Tennessee, USA - Endosphere MetaG P. TD hybrid TD303-2 | ecosystem: Host-associated > Plants > Roots > Endosphere | place: USA: Tennessee... | reverse complement strand
CCGCGCTGTTTCGCCCTTTCGCCACATTTACAATTAGGTTCGACGTAGGATTCGCCAGTCGATACAAAAGACGCGCAAGACGGGCTCTGAAAGGCACGGCCCACGTGCCAAATGGGAACCGAGAATGAGCATTCGCCAGCCGGCTAGCCGCGATCTGGACCCGTCATTCAGCCGTACGGCGGGCAGCATGGCGCGCAGCCCTTCCGAGCGGCTGGAGCCGACCCGTGCACCGGCGCGCCCGCGCCGCAGTCGGCGCGAGCGCGAGCCGCGCAAGTCCCGCCCACTGTTGCGCTTTCTGAACGCGGTGCTGACGCTTGTTCTGCTGCTGATGGTGGCCATCGGCGGGACTGCCTACGTGTTCGACGGCCAGATCGAGGCGCCGGGCCCCCTGGAGCGCAACAAGGTGGTGGTGATCCCCAGGGGCGAGGGCACGCAGGAGATCGCCGCCCGGCTCGAGCGCGAAGGCATCATCGCCGACCGCCGGCTGTTCGTGGCCGGCTACCTGTGGGCCAAGTTCGCGGCTTGGATGGACAGCGACAAGGCGGTCCAGCTCAAGGCCGGCGACTTCGAGATGCGCCAGCACGCCAGCATCAAGCAGGTGGTGGAGGTCCTCTCCGAAGGGCGCACGGTCACCTACAAGGTGACCATTCCCGAGGGGCTCACCAGCCAGCAGATCGTCGACCGCCTGAAGGCGGACCAGAACCTCACCGGCGAGATCACCGCCGTGCCGCCGGAAGGGTCGCTGCTGCCGGAGACGTTCGTTGTGCAGCGCGGCTCCGAGCGCCAGGTGATCATCGACAACATGACGGCCTACTCCAAGCGGCTGATGGAGCGGGTGTGGGCGCAGCGGAAGAAGGACCTGCCGATCAAGTCATGGGAGGAAGCCGTCATCCTGGCGTCGATCGTCGAGAAGGAGACGGGGCGCAACGACGAGCGCGAGCGCGTGGCCGCCGTGTTCCACAATCGGCTGCGCCAGAACATGCGCCTGCAGTCGGATCCGACCATCCTCTATGGCCTGCAGGGCGGCAAGGTGGCCTGGGGTCGACCGATCCTGAGAAGCGAGATCGGCCAGAAGACCACGCACAACACGTATCAGATCGACGGCCTGCCCCCGACCGCCATCTGCAACCCCGGACGGCAGGCGATCGAAGCCGTGCTCAATCCGGCCGATAGCAAGGAGCTCTACTTCGTCGCTGACGGCTCTGGCGGACACGTGTTCTCGGAAACGCTGAAGGATCACAACGCCAGCGTGAGCAAATGGCGTGCGACCGAGAAGGAGATCAAGGCCGAGAAGGAGAAGGCCAAGACGGGCGCCGTGCCTATCCCGTCGTCGGACACGGGCCAGACGCTGCCGTACACCAACGCGCCGGGCAAGGGCCTCATCCGCGTGCCGCCGGCCAAGGAGCAGGGCGCGAGCCAACCTGAAAAGGCACCGGCCAAGGCGGTCGACAAGGCTCCGGAGAAGAAGGAGGCCGTGCCGGCCAAGAGCACGTCCAACGCGGCGCCGAAGCCCAAGGAAAAGGAAGTGCTGCCCTGGGCGACCCAGGACGCAACCAAGAAATAAAGGCGCTCCGCGCCCATCCCGCTGCCGGTTGCGGCTTCTTGTTGGCCCCATGATCTGCAGCTAGACTCGCCGCATCAGTCGAATCGCGCACGCCTCGCGCCGGCAGCCACGCGAAAGCGCTCCCGCATGACCATCAAGAGCATGACCGGATTTGCCCGCGCCGACGGCTCGGCCGGTTCAACCAGCTGGCATTGGGAGCTGCGTTCCGTGAACGGCCGCAGCCTCGACCTGCGGCTGCGGTTGCCGCCGGGCTTCGAGGGTCTGGAGCCGCGCATTCGCGAAGCCGTCGGCAAGCGGCTCGCGCGCGGCAGCCTGTCCGTCAACCTCAACGTCAAGCGCAGCGAAGGCATATCGCAGATCCGCCTCAACGAGCCGGCCTTGCGCCAGGTGCTGGCGGCGCTCGACAAGCTGCAGGCCATGACCAATGCCGAGACGCCGCGCGCCGACGGGCTGCTCGGCATCCGCGGCGTGCTGGAGTTCGTCGAAGCCGAGGAGGGCGAGGCCGAAGCGCGCGCCCGCACGGAGGCGATGCTGGCCAGCCTGGACCAGGCGCTGGGTGCTCTTGTCACCGCACGTGCCAGCGAGGGCGGGCGGCTGGAGACAATCATCTCCGACCAGTTGGTCGCCATCCACAAGCTGGTGCAGACCGTGCAGGCGTTGCCGGCGCGCGCGCCGGATGCAATCCGGCAACGGCTCAAGGAGCAGGTGACGCGGCTGCTGGAAACCGGGGTGTCGCTCGACGAGGCCCGTCTCTACCAGGAGGCGGCGCTGCTGGCCACGCGCGTCGACGTCGAGGAGGAGCTGAAGCGGCTCACCGCCCACATCGCCGGCGCCCGCGAATTGCTCGCGTCCAAGGAGCCGGCCGGGCGTCGCCTGGATTTCCTGGCGCAGGAGTTCAACCGCGAAGCCAACACGCTATGCTCGAAGGCCAACGATCCCGAGACGACGCGGGCCGGCCTGGAGCTGAAGGCGGTCATCGACCAGATGCGCGAGCAGGTGCAGAACATTGAGTGAGCCTGGCGACAGCGGGAGAGGGGAAATCGCGCGGCGGGGGCTGCTGCTCGTGCTGTCCTCGCCGTCCGGCGCCGGCAAGACCACGCTGGCCAAGCGGTTGCTGGAGGCCAATCCCGACCTGCAGCTTTCGGTATCGGTGACGACCCGACCACCGCGGCCCGGCGAGCTGGAGGGGAAGGACTACTTCTTCATCGACGCGGCCGAGTACGAGCGCATGAAGAGCGCCAACGAGCTGCTGGAATGGGCGCAGGTGTTCGACCGGTCGTACGCCACGCCGCGCGCGCCGGTGATGGCCGCGCTGGCCGCGGGCCGCGACATGCTGTTCGACATCGATTGGCAGGGCACGCGCCAGCTCAAGGCGCAGCTGCCGGATGATGTCGCCACGGTGTTCATCCTGCCGCCGAACGGCAAGGCCCTGGAGCGGCGGCTGCAGGCACGCGGATCGGACAGCGCCGAGGTCGTGGCCCGCCGCATGGCCGCAGCCGCTGCCGAGATCGAGCACTGGCCGGAGTATGACTACGTTCTGGTCAATTCCGATCTCGATGAGAGTCTCGGTGGTCTGCAGGCGATCCTGGCAGCGGAGCGGCTCAAGCGCGAGCGGCAGACCGGGATGGCCGATTTCGTGGCAGGCGTGCTGGCCGGCCTTTGACGGTCAGCCTCGCGCGGCCGGTGCCCAGCGCTCGAAGACGTAGGCGAGGCGTGCGAAGTCGCGCACGGTGAGGGCCTCGGCGCGCAAGGTGGGGGCGATGCCGGCCGCTGCGAGCAGCGGCTCCGGCTCGGGCAACAGCGTTCGCAGGCTCTGGCGCAGCATCTTGCGCCGCTGGCCGAAGGCGGCTCCCGTCACCAGACCCAGCGTTCTGACCGAGCAGGCCGGGCTCGGCTGCTCGATGGGCGTGAACTCGACCACCGCCGAGGCGATCGAAGGGGGCGGCGTGAACGCCTCGGGCTTGAGCGTGAACAGGATGCGCGGGCGCGTGCGCCACTGGGCGATGACGGCGAGGCGGCCATAGGTCTTGCTGCCGGGCTCGGCGACAATGCGCTCGGCCACCTCCTTCTGGAACATCAGCACCATGCGCGCGTACCAGGGCGGCCAGGGCTCGCTCTCGAGCCAGCCGATCAGCAGCACGGTGGCGATGTTGTAGGGAAGGTTGGCGGCGATGCTGGGCTGCGGCCGGCCGGATGCGGCGAGCCGAGGCCAGTCGGCCTGCAGGGCGTCGCCGAGTTCGATCGTCAGCCGGCCAGGATAGCGCTGGGCAATAGCCTCCAGCGCCGGCCGGCAGCGTTCGTCGCGCTCGATGACGGTGACGTGCTCGGCACCCTCGAGGAACAAGGCGCGCGTCAGGCCGCCGGGCCCGGGGCCCACCTCGACGACAGAGCGACCCTGCAGCGGACCGGCGGCACGGGCGATGCGGCGCGTCAGGTTGAGGTCGAGAATGAAGTTCTGCCCGAGGCTCTTCTTGGCGGCGAGGCCGAGTTCGCGGATCACCTCGCGCAACGGGGGCAGCCCGTCCGGGCTCGCGCCGCTGCCCGGCTCGCTCATCGCACGGCCGACCGGGACGCGAGCGCCCGCCGCCCGCCGATCTCGGCGGCCAGCTCAAGCGCGGCCAGCAGGCTGTCGGGGCGCGCCTTGCCGGTGCCGGCGATGGCGAAGGCGGTGCCGTGGTCGGGCGAGGTGCGCACGAACGGCAGACCGAGGGTGACGTTGACGCCGGTGTCGAAGGCCAGCGTCTTGAGGGGGATCAGCGCCTGGTCGTGGTACATGGCGATGACGGCGTCGTAGCCGCGGCGCGCCTCGGCATGAAACAGCGCGTCGGCGGAATGGGGGCCGGTCACGGCGATGCCTTCGGCGGCCAGCTCGGCGATGGCGGGAGCGATGATGTCGATGTCCTCGCGCCCCAGCATGCCGCCTTCGCCGGCGTGCGGGTTGAGACCGGCGACAGCCAGGCGCGGATGCGCAATGCCGAAGTCGTTCTGCAGCGCCGCCGCCGTAATGCGCATGGTCTCGAGCAGCAGCGCGCGGGTCAGCGCGCCAGGAACCGCCGACAGCGGCATATGCACGGTGGTCGGCACAACCCTGAGCTCCCTGGAGGCCAGCATCATGACCGGATGGAACGTCCGACCCGGATGATGGCGAGCCGCCAGCACGGCCAGAAACTCGGTGTGGCCGGGTTGATGCAGGCCGGCGGCCTCCAGCGACCGTTTGGCGATGGGGTTGGTCACCAGCGCCAGGCACTGGCCGTCGGCGACGGCAGCCGTGGCCTGCACGATCGCATCGACGACGGCGGTGTCGCGCGTGGCTTTGGCCGAGGGCAGGGGCAGTACGGGCAGCGCATCGGTGAATGCCGCTGCTGCCTCACGCGGCGCGCCGACGACGGCGAGCGGCACATCGAGGTTCAGCAAGCGTGCGCGCGAGGCGAGCGCAGTGGGATCGCCACAGACCACAAAAGGCGGCAAGCGGCGTTGCGCACGTTGCAGCCAGCCGGCAAGGGTGATGTCCGGGCCGATGCCGGCCGGGTCGCCCATCGTTACGGCCAGCGGCAGGGCAGGCGAGCGGCGAGCGGCGGTCATCGCCGGCTCAGCGGTATTCGATGTGGGCTTCCTGCCTCAGATCGTGCAGGTGCCGCTTGGCGACGACGCTGAACTCTCTCTGCTGCAGCTCGGCCATGGCGTTGTCGCGCTGCTTTTCGTCGCCTTTGACGACGCGGCGACCGCAGACGGCATAGATCTCGATGCTGTTGGCGAGCGTGGCGGGCGGCAGCACGTCCCCATCCTTGGCGAGAAGAAGCAGGGAGCGCGTGGGTTCGGGCAGGCTGGCCGGTCGGACGTACTTCATGTCCTCGAACTTGGCGTCGGTGGCATCCTTGGCCAGGCCCGCCATGTTCTTGCAGCCGTCGGCCTTGCTGTGCAGGGCCTGCGCTTCCGAATAGCGCCGCACCAGCGCGGATTGGTCAGACCGGCCCTGTATGGGTAGCGTGATCTTCTGCACCTGCAGCTCGAACGCATCCTCGCCGGCATCGTTGGCGGCCGACGTAAGCATGCGGTCGACGTCCTTCTGATTGACGGAAATCTGCGCGCCGAACTTGCGCCGGACGACTTCGCGCCAGACCTGTTCCGTGCGCAGCTTCTCGCGCAGCGTCGAGATGTCGAAGCCGGTGGACTTCACCTGCTGAGAGAATTGCTCGAGGGTCATCTTGTTGCGTTCGGCAATGCCCTGAACCAGGCGCTTGGCTTCATCGTCAGGCACCTCGATCCCCAGCCGCTTGCCCTCCTGCAGCTTGAGACGTTCCTCGATGAGCTCCTCCTGCGCCTGCTTGCGGAATTGCGCCGTCATGCCCGCGCGAGATTCGCGGCGGATCTGTTCGACCATGTCTCCTTGCAGCTTCTTCACGAACTCCACCTGCAGGGCTTTGGCCTGCTCTTCGGACCGCACATTGTGCTGGCGCATATACTCCTGGAAACGCTCGTTGGTGCGCGGATCCTTGACGATCTGAGCCCAGCGCGCCTCTGCCTTGGCCTTCATGTCGCGCGGATTGCCGCCGGAGCTGGTGGCGATGAAGGCCGAGCGCTGATCGATCTCCCAGCCGGTGATCGGCTCATCATTGACGAGCACGACAATGGCCTGAGTGCCTTTGGGGGCGGGGGCATCACCTTCGGATGTCGACTGTTCGGCGGAGGAATGGGCCGGCGCCTTTTTTGCCTTGGGCGCCTGAGCCGAGACCGCTTTGACATCCACCACCGCGGTCGCACCGAGGCCGGCCGTCAGGATGGCGGCCGCGAAGACCAACGAGCGGCGGCGAACGGCGAGCAATTTCATGGCAGGTGAGCCGGGTTTGAAAGCGACGATTCGGTGCGAACAATCTTAGTCCCGCCGCAGCGGCGACGACCCGCTTATCCACAGGACAACCGTGGCAACCGCGTGGCACCTGATTTCTAGCGCGTTTGCGCGGTCGGCGGAACGGTTAACGGCTGCTGCAACGAGCCGGTAGAGCACCTGACAGATACCGCGGAGGCCGCCGCAGCCTACTTGGGCACGCCGCTGTTGGTGTCGCCGAAGATATGGTCGAGACTATCCGTCTTGTAGCTGAACTGACCGAGGTACTTCAGTTCGAAGCGCAGCATCAGCGTGCGGTCGGGCTTCAGCTCCAGCGTCGGGTTCTCGACAAACGTCTCCGTATAGCTGGCCGTGAGCACGAAGCACTCGTCGGAATACTTGATCTGGACCTGGTCCTGGATGCGGTCCTTGGCATCGATGTCGTAGCGCATCATGCCGGCGACGCTCCAGTTGTCGGTCAGGCGCAACCCAATACCCGCCAGCAGGTCCTGCTGCTTGTCGATCAGGCCGGTGGTGGGATCGAATTGCGAGAACGTATAGCCGATCGAGGTCGAGAGCGGACCGTACGTGCCGCGCAGAACCGTATCCTGCCGCCGCATCGACCAGTCGCGGTCGTCGAAGCGGGTCTGCGAGATCAGGCTGAGGCCCGGGGTCGGCGACAGGTAGATGCCGGCAACATAATCGGACCGGTTGGTCTCGAGGCCGCTGACGGGCGAGAAGTTGAGCGTTGGATTGGCCAACGTGCTGGCCGGATCGAAGCCCGGATTGGCGAAGGCGTTCTCGCCACCCAGGTGATAGCTCTGCCCGAACACGGCGCGCGCGTACATGCCATTGCTGGCCTGGAACGTGTACTGCATGCCGAAGTTGGCGCGCGTGCCGGTCTCGAAGCGGTCGTAGCCCGAGAACTTGTCGACATCGAACAGCAGCGTGTCGTCGAATACGAGGCTCTTGGCATCCTCGTCGGGGAGGCGGCGCTGGTCGACCCTGTTCGGACGCGCGATGATCTGCGCGGTCGGCTCAATCACGTGCGAGGCGTTGGCGGTGTGGGCGACGAACGGATAGGAGTACAGCAGGCCACCCACGGCCTGTCCGCGCATGACCGTATCGTCCGAGATCGGCGTGGTCGGATTGACGTCGGGATTGACGGCATCCTGATAGCTGTAGACGTCGCCGCGCACACTGGCGAACGGCGTCCAGACCTGGCCGATGGGGTCGATCATCTTGCGCCGCCAGCTCGCCTCCATCAACGCATGGTTGGTGTCCGTGTCGCTGATCTGGCTGCCCGACCGGGCCATGCTGCGGGCATGACCGGTGAAGGTCAGCTCGCCGCCGAGCACAGGTGTGCCGACGATGTAGCGGTAGTCGATGACCGGCGCGACGTACGAGTCCGCGTAGGTCGGATCGTTGAACAGCAGGCCGCCGAAATGATAGAAGCTGGCGTTGAAATAGTTGCGCTCGCTCATGCCCTGCAGATAGGCCGTGTTGACGCGGTCGGTCTGGATGATCGGGTCGAGCTTGTAGAAGCGGCGGAAGGTCGAGTCGCTTTCGATGGTGGCATCCCAGCCGAAGCGCCACCAGGACGACAGCGAGAACTGGCCCTTCGTCTCCAGCGATCCGCGCCAGCCGGCCTCGGGACCGCCCTCCTGATCGATGGCGGCCAGCTTGGCGGTGTATTGGCCGTTCGACAGCCGATGGCGCCAGTCACCCTGCCAGAGCACGCCTTCCTTGCTGAAGTAGCGCGGATGCAGGGTCAGGTCGTAGTTGGGGGCCAGCGCCCAGTAGTAGGGGACCTCGACCGACATGCCGAGCGTCGTGGAATTGCCGAACGTCGGGGCCAGGAAGCCTGAGCGGCGTTTGACCGACGGGTCCGCGTGCTGGAAATAGGGCACGTACAGCACCGGCACCCCGAACAACTCGAACTGGGCGTCCTGGTAGGTGATGGTGGCGGCCTGCTGGTCGTGAATGATGCGCGCCGCGCCGATGCACCACAGCGGCGGTTGGCCCGGGTCGTTCTTGCAAGGCGTGAACTTCGCCTTCTCATACTCGTTGATGTTGCCTTCACGGCGGCTTGCCCGCTCTGCGGCGATGCGCGTGTCGTCCTGCGTTACGACGCTGAGCGACTGCACGAAGGCGTCGCGGAAATCGTCGAGCGCCTCGAAGCGATCCGCCCGCGTGATGCTGCCGTTGGGATCCTTGAGCTGGGCGTTGCCCTCGGCCGTCAGGGTGTTGGTGCCCTGGTCGTAGATCACCTGGTCGGCGGTCAGGATGTAGTTGTTGTAATAGATCTCGACGTTGCCCTGCGCGATCACGCGATTGCCGCGCGTGTCATAGATCAGCTGATCGGCCTGCAGGTAGAGCGGCTCGGCGCGGTCAATTTTCGGCTTCGCACCGAACATGCTGCCGGCCTTCTTGGGAAAGGCCTTGGCGGGCGGCTCGACGATCTGGCGGGTCGGGTCCTGGGCGAGGGCAACCTGGGGGAGAACGACAACAGACCCGAGCAGCAGGATCAGGGCAGCCGTCGTCGCGGACGCGCGCATACGCATCCCATGCGGTCCGTCATCACGACGTCCGCAGGCCGGCGCTTTGCCGCACACATCGTGCGGTATCGGCGCTCGACGCATCACTCAGCCGTCCTCCTGGTGTAGCAACACCGTCAGCGAAATCACCAGCGCGAGACCAATCGGCGCCCACACTGCCATGGCCGGCGAGATCAGACCGGCCATGCCGATCTGCCTCGAGACCTCGGTCAGCAGGAAGAAGCCGATTCCCCCCACCATTCCCACGAGAACCATAGTCTGTATCCCACCGGAGCGGAATGACCGAAGGGACACAGTGGCGGCCAAAATAACCATGGCGATCAGCAGCATCGGTCGGGACAGCAGAAGGGCATACTGCATCTTGTATCGGCCAGCAGAAAGCCCCGTCTTTTCAGCTAGTTCGATGAGGTCTGGCAGCTGCCAAACGGAGACTGCAATCTCCGATCCCAGAGCGTCGCCGACGCGCTCGCGGGTGAGGTAGGTGCTGACCGTGTAGGTTTCGAACCGTTCGGCCTCCCGGCCCGGCCGGGAAACGAGGGCGCGCTGCAACTCCCACACGGAATCGCCGAGCGTGGCCTTGTCCGCGTCGATGCGCTCGACGAATTGTCCTTTGGTGTCAAATTGAATGACGGTCACTCCCGTCAGCAGGAGCCCCTGGTTCGACGAGGCGCGCGCGGCCATGACGGATTGGCCATCGGCTCCGTCCTGGCGCAACCAGGACCCGCTGCCGGAGGCAACCATCAGGCCGGCCTCCTTGCCGAAGACTTCCGCCACCAGGCGTTCGGACTCGGAGCGGGCGGAGGCGGCGAGCGGGTTGTAGACCGTGACCGCGAAGATGCCGAGCAGCAGGGCGACCGTCACGCCCGGGCGCAGGAACTGCCAGACCGACATGCCGCCGGCACGCATGACGGTCAGCTCCGACCTGCGGCTCAAGCTGAGCAGGGCGCCGATGCTGCCGACCATGACCGCAAACGACAGCAGGATCTCGGAGAACGCCGGCAGGCGCAGCAGGCCCATCCACAGCAGGCTGGAAACCGGCAGGTCCGTGGCGCGGCGCGACATGCGCAGGAGCTCGACCATGTCGATCATGAAGATCAGCACCGCGCATACGCTGAATGCGCCGAGGATGGCGAACAGGAAGCGCTTGGCGACGTAGCGGCGCAATGTCCGTCCTTGCAGCACCGCTCAGTGTCCCGATCCCGAAGTTCGCCGAACCTTGCCGCGCCCTCCGGCGAATTTCTCGATCATCACACTAGCTCCTGGTGACCATGCGCGCGGCGGACGGACGCCGGCGACGGGGCTTGAGGTTGGCGAGTGTGCTGCGGACCCCGTCGACGGCCGTCTCCAGCGCACGCCCGAACCGGGTCTGGCGGCGCGGCGAGATGCGCCACTGGATCAGCACGATCGAGATCAGCCCGGCCGCGAAGGGCACGAGATACAGCAGGTAGGTGGCCGAGGTGCGGACGGCGGCGGCGTTGGCCGCGGCGATCCCGAGGATGCGGCATCCGACGGCCACGCTGAAGGCGGTGATGATGCCCTGCATGCGGTTGCTGCGGGTGCTCTGGGCCTGCCCTATGATGGCCACCACGATCAGGACAAAAGTGAACGCATAGAAGGGGTTAGACAGGCGCTCGTGCAACTCGGAGGTAAACCGGGCCGGGCCTGCCTTGTATTGCGGATCGTTCTTGTCGGGCCGCAGCAACTCGGTGGTGTAGCGCTCGCGCGGGCGCAGCACCGGCACCGGGTCGACGCGCTGGTCGAGCCGATTGAGGTCCACCGGATAGCTCTGGAACGAGATGATCTGCGGCGATGGTTCGTTCTCCAGGCGGCGCAGAACGTGGCCCTTCTCCATGCGCAGGAAGACGGCCGTGCCCTGCTTGATGATCTGGCCGCGCTCGGCGAGGTAGGTGACGACCTGCTTGGGATCGCGCGCGTCGTGCAGCAGCAGGCCCAGCAGGTCGCCATTCGGTGCCCGGTCACGGATGTGTACGGTGAGGTTGGCTTCCGGTGAGCTGAAGCGCCAGGGCTGCAGAACCTGGCTCATGAAGTCGCTGCGTACCTCTACAACCATGTCCTTGAGCGTGCGCTGGCTCCATGGGCCGGCGATGTGATTGACGGCGGCCACCGCGAGCGACACCAGCACCGCCAGCAAGCCGAGCGGCTTCAGCAGCGACCACACCGGCATGCCGCCTGCCGTCATGACGATCAGCTCGCTGTCGCCGTTCAGGCGGTTGAGAACATGAATGCTGGCGATCAGCAGGGCGATCGGGGCGATGAAGGCGAGCAGGTTCGGAATGGCCAGCAGGGTCATACCGAGGAAGCGCAGCACGTCCTGGCCCTGCGTGGTCATCAACTCGAGCTGGCGGAGCGCGATGGCGATCCAGGTCACCCCCGTCAGCGAGATGAGGATCAGCAGCAACGCACCCGCCGTCTGCCGAAATACGTATCGGCTGAGGAGCCCCATGCCTGTCTTTCCCCCGGCGCAGCCGCGCTTGCCGCTGGTGTCTGTCCCCTTGGCCCTCGGGAAACACCGCGACGATCCTCAAGGGGTTTCCATAGCTTGGTGGCGGAAAGGTGGCTCCCGATGCCGGCATCAACAGGGGTGTGGCCGTCGGGTCGCGGGTGTGACTTGACGCTCGCCGGGGGAACGGATAACCCAATGTTGTCGCGAAAATGCCACACTGTCGGTTGAGGTGTGTGATCGCTTTGCTGCATGAGAGCCGCGATCCCTAGCGCATGAACTGGTACGTCAAAACTGCCGCCCGGCTGACGGGCCGAGCCCTTGCCGCAGTGCGGCATTGGGGCCGTCACGCTGCGGCCGTTCTCGGCCGGGGCGTGGAGCGGGTGCGCCAGCTCGCCAACGTGGATGCGCAGGCGCCTGCCGATCCGATGCTGGAGGAGGGCGGACCACGCCTGCCCGGCACCGGCAGCCGTGCCTTCTGGATCGGCTCCGTGGTGGTCTGCCTGTCGTTGATCTCGGGCCTCGCCACCTATCTGATCCTGACCGGCCTGACGCCCATCGTGCCGCGCAACGAGATCGTGCTCGGCGTGCTGTTCGTCAACCTGCTGCTGGTGATCGCCATGGTGGCGGTGATTGCCGTGCAGGCCGTCGGCCTCTGGCGGGCCTGGCGCAGGAAGGTGGCCGGTGCGCGCCTGCACGTGCGCATCGTGCTGCTGTTCAGCCTGATCACGGCGCTGCCGGCGCTGCTGCTGGCCGTGGCCGCCACCACCACGTTCTCGCGCTCGCTCGACAACTGGTTCAATCGCCAGACCACGACGATCGTGATGAACTCGCTCGACGTGGCACACGCCTACCTGGAAGAGCATGGCCAGGTTATCCGCACCGATATCGTCAACATGGGCAAGGATCTCGACGATGCGGCAACGGAGGTCGGGGGTGACGCGCGCAAGTTCCGCGAGCTGATGTTCGCGCAGGCGGGCTTGCGCGATCTGCCGGTGGCGTACGTGGTCGATGGCAAGGGCAACGTGAAGGTGGCGGCGCTGGAGGATGAGCGCATTCCCTATATCGCACCGCCCGAGCATTTGATCCGGGTCGCCGAGCAAGGTCACGTGCCGCTGCTGATGCCGGTCAGCACGTTCCGCGTGGCGGCCATCGCCAAGCTGCGCAACTATCCGGACTCCTATCTGTACGTGGCGCGCGGCGTCAGTCCGAAGGTCGTCACCCACTTGCGCAACACGGAAGCCGGCGTCACCGAATACGAGCAGCTGCGCGCGCGCCGCGGCGGCCTCAAGTTCGCGCACGGTCTGATGTACTTCATGATCTCGCTGACCGCGCTGCTGGCGGCGGTGTGGGTCGGACTGTGGTTCGCCGGCCTGTTCGTGGCGCCGATCCGGCGCCTGATCAACGCCGCCCAGCAGGTCGCCAAGGGCAATCTCTCGGTACAGCTGCCGATCCGTCGAGGGGAGGGCGATCTGCGGAGATTGTCGGTCAATTTCAATACGATGACGCAGGAATTGGAGCGCCAGCG
>Ga0075367_10000696_pt1 | contig 12942 bp, 10 predicted proteins | sample EndMethybrTD3032_FD_71399 | JGI IMG/M metagenome (GOLD analysis project Ga0075367, IMG submission 71399) | Populus endosphere microbial communities from Tennessee, USA - Endosphere MetaG P. TD hybrid TD303-2 | ecosystem: Host-associated > Plants > Roots > Endosphere | place: USA: Tennessee... | reverse complement strand
AAGTGGGCGTTCTCGAACCACTCGCCGATATGCGGGCGCACCCGGTCGGCGAGGAACCTCGCGACGGTGGCCTGGATCTCGCGCTCCTCGTCGCTGAGGGTGGAGGAGAGGTCGATCAGGTCGAGAGGGTCCTTCATCGGCTTGGCGCCGCTCATCGTGTGCTCCAGGAGTGAGTGTCGGAGGGGACATCCGTGGTGTGCCGGCCCAGGCTCGGGGGCGGCAGACGGTACTGGGCGGGTGTGCGGCTCAGGGCGATGGGGTTCGCCACCTGGCGGGAGGGTCTGCCCGCCGCTGTGTCGCCGGGGATGTCGACGATCCCGGGAAGGCCGAGCCTGTCGGCGTAGGCGAAGGCCTCGTCGAGGGTGTTGACCGGTCCGGCGGGAACGCCCGCGGCCAGCAGGACGGCCGCCCAGTGGTCCGCACCGGCGTCACCCAGCCGTTCGCCGAGGATGTCACGGAGTTCCGCACGGTGGGCGACCCGGTCGGCGTTGGTGCGGAATCGGGCGTCGAGGGCGAGGCCGGGATCTCCGACCGCATCCGCGAGTGCCGCGAACTGGCGGTCGTTGCCCACCGCGAGCGCGATCGGGCGGTCGGCGGTCGGGAAGGTCTCGTACGGGGCGATGCTGGGGTGCGCGTTGCCGAGCCGGCCCGGCACCACTCCGGCGACGGCGAACGCCGATGCCTGGTTGACCATGGCCGACAGCAGGGAGCCGAGCAGGTTCACCTCGACTCGCTGGCCTTCCCCGGTGGCGTCGCGGTGCCGGAGGGCGGCGAGGATGCCGAGGGAGGCGTGCAGACCGGTGATCACATCGACCAGGGCCACACCCGCCTTCGTCGGCTCACCGTCGGCGTCTCCGGTCACACTCATCAGTCCGCCGACCGCCTGGACGAGGAGGTCGTATCCGGGGATCGCGGCGCCCGCGCCGGTGCCGAAGCCGCTGATCGAGCAGTAGACCAACTCCGGTTGCCGAGCGAGGAGTTCATCGGGGCCGAGGCCCAGTCGTTCCATTGTGCCGGGGCGGAAGTTCTCCACCAGGACGTCGGACTCGGCGACCAGGGCGCGGGCCTGTTCACGGCCGGCCTCGGTGGCGAGGTCCAGGACGACGGATCTCTTGTTCCGGTTGACGCTCAGGAAGTACGTCGAGGTGCCGTCCTCGTCGGCCGGCGGATGCCAGGCCCGGGTCTCGTCCCCGATGCCCGGCCGCTCCACCTTGACCACGTCGGCGCCGAGGTCGGCGAGGAGCATGGTGGCGTAGGGCCCCGCGAGAACGCGGGAGAAGTCGGCGATGCGCACACCCTGCAGTGCCGCGCTTTCCTGGGTGCCCACGCACCCTCCTCTCTGATCGTCCCGCCCCCGCGCACCAGCCTGTCCCCGGGACGGATCGCCGGTCAACGACGTACTGACGCATCTTTGTGCGTGGAACACGTTCCATACGCCGAGGTCAGAGCCGACCCGTCGCCGACTCCGGGGCACGCTTCCGCCGCCACACCCACCCGAACACGACCAGCGAGGACACCGCGGCGAACGCGCACCAGGTCGAGACGAACTCCAGCCGCCACAGCCCCCAGCACACCAGCGCACCCACTGCGACGAGGCCGCCGAACCCACGCAGCCCGCGGTCGCCGGAGAGCAGCAGCGCGCCGATCGTCGCCAGCAGATAGCCGACGACGAGTGCTTCGGCGTGCGGCGGGCCGATGACGTAACCGACGGTGTGGCCGCGGATCTCGGCCCGCACGGGACGCGTCGCGATGGCATACGACATCACGGTGGCGGTCGCGATGCCCGACGCCAAGGGGAGCGTCAGGCGGGCGACCGCATCACGAGGCGCCGCACAGAGCACGGCCACCGGTACCCAGAGCGCGAGCAGCGGAAGGGCTATCACGGTCCAGGCGACCGTGGCCGGGCCGGTGCCGCCGCCGACCTGCCAGACCCGGGCCTCGACCAGCTGATGGGCGCCGAGCAGCAACGGCAGTGCGGCCATCGGGAGATCGCCGGGCCGGCGTACCCGTGCCACGCAGGCCACACCGACGCACGCGATCCCGGCTCCCGCGGCGAGGTCGGCCGTCGCACTCCAGCACATGGCCCCACGATGGCCTCGACCTCTCGGCAAATCCACGAGCGACGCGGTTCAGTGGCAGATCACATAGTTGCTCCGCGAGGTCGGCCATCTCCACCCTCGTGCGCATCCCGGAGTCGCAGACGTGAGCCCCGTCTTTCCATCACAGGGGCTCGAATCCGCCCTGTGGAAGGCGGCGGCCGTTGTCACAATGAGTGGCCCATCGACGTACCCACGGAGCTGACCATGCGTAGACCTGCTGTCCTGCTGGCCGTTGTCGCCGCCCTCGGCGTCCCGTTGACGGTACCGGCCCCCATCGCCTCGGCCGACACCCAGACGACCGAGGTCGTCTGCCAGGACTGGTCCGCGCTTCCGCAGTACATCCGCCACATCTACCTCAGTCCGGACACCCCCACGGCCATCAAGGACTTCGACGAGCATCCGGAGACGCTCAGCTGCTACGAGTGGTCGGGGTCGACCCCGGCCACGGTCTCGTACTCCATCAGCTACGTCATGAACGACTTGGACCATCCCGACGGAGCGACAGGCACCCTCACCATGGGGCACGGCTTCGCGTGGAGCCCCGCCATGCCGGGCTATGTCTACCGGGCGAGTTTCACGCTCATTTCCTGACCCACCGAACGCACTCATGGCCTCAGGGGCGTCGCACCTGTGGCGTTCAACGCCGTGCCCCGGTCCACGACGGCGGAGAAACAGGGCCAGCCGTCCACGTCGACGTTCCCTCTCGGCGGGTGGAGCTCCAGTGCGGCCTCCAGCAAACGGCGGACCGTGCCCGGCTCGTAGAGGTTGAGATGGCTGCGGTCCGGGAGGCGGACCACTGTGCCCGACTCGAAGCAGCAGTTCGAGATGGCTCCGGTCGGGGTCGGGGCGAAGACCAGGGACAACCGGCGCCGGCCGCCCAGCACGGGCTCTTCCGTGAAGAGGGAGAGCGCGAGGCGGCAGTCGGCGTAGACGGGCCTCACCCGCTGCCGGACGGTCCAGCGCCAGACGGTGCCGTCCACGACAAGACGGCGGACGCGTCGGTCGTTCCTCACCGGACCACCGTAGACGGGTGATCCGGTGAGGGCGCGTGTATTTTCGCCTTGAGCCGCGGGCCACGACGTGACCGGCGAAGCGCGTTGTGTCTCCCCGGAGTTGGTCTGGCCGACCGACGGTTCGGGGCCACCGTGGAGCGGTCAGCAACAGCGTCGGCAGCGCCCAGAACTCCGGCTTGAGGCTGTACTTGCCGGTGAGGGACAGGGGGCGATGTCCAGTCGACGTTGCGGAGCGTATGGGCCTCGGCGAGGAGGAGATAGGCGGCCGCGGTCCAGGTGTAGGCGCGGTCGCGCAGGCCCTGACCGGTGAGGGCGCCGAAGTTCTCGGCGAAGCCGTGGGTTTCGCACAGGGCCCGGAAGCGGGCACTGATCTCGTCGGCGAGACGGCGATGACCACTGCGGCGCAGGCCGTCCTCGACGAGGACGGTGGCGGGGGCCCAGATCGGGCCGCGCCAGTAGCCGTCCGGGCGGTAGTGCGGCGAGGTGGGCAGTTCGGTGGCCAGCCCGTACGGGGTCAGGTGGGCCTCGATCCGGGCGGCCAGGTTCTTGGCAACGTTATCGGGCAGACGCGCGCCCAGCACGATCGGCATCAGGTCGAGGAGGCTGGAGCTGCTCCAGGTGTCGCCGCTGTCGGCGCCCCGGGCCATGAACCGGTCCCCCGTCCAGAGTTCGTCGAACAGGGCCGCCTGAGTCGCCTCCGCGGCACGAGTCCAGCCGGCGGCCTCGTCGGTGAGGTCCAACTCCCTTGCCAGCTCTGCTAGTTCCCGCAACTGAAGGCTGAGGAAAGCTCCCAGGTCGGCGGTGACGACCACGCGCTCCGGATCGAAGGTCGTGGCGTTGTCCCAGCCGCTGTCGTTGCCGTGCTGGTAGTGCGGCAGGGCTGCGTCCGGGGCCCGGCGTGCGGTGAGCCAGAAGGCCGTCCAGCGGCTCAACCTGCTGTAGATCTCGGCGAGTTCGGTACGAGTGAGGGGTTCCGGGAGCCGACGACGCAGGTGGGACAGGGTCCAGCCGTGGATGGGCGGCTTGACGAAGTTGCGCAGGACTTCCGAGTGGGCGACCGAGTCGGGCAGCGCCCCGCTCTCGTCCTGGTGGTCGAAGGGCAGCAGGAACTGGTCACGGGCCAGCTCGGGCGAACCGGGAGCCAGGGCAAGGACGTTGAAGCAGTGGTCCCAGCTCCAGACCTTGTCCATCCAGTGCTTGGACATCAACACGGCGGGCCGGGTGACCAGCCCGGCCGCGTCGACCGTCGCCGACCACAGGACGTACGCGGCGAGTTCGGCCGCCGGAGTGTCGGCTGAGCGCCAAGGAGCGACGGCGTCGGCGAAGGCCGCGAAGGCCCGCTCGGCCGCGGTCACGACCTCCTCGAAGGCCGCCGAGAGAGTGTAGGGACGGCGTGCCGTGTCGAGTTCCTCGACGGCCGCCTCCCAGTTGTCCCCGCCGAAGGGCATGCCGAAGCTGCGGGTCGGGAAACGACCGGCCGAGCACGGCCGGTGAGGAAGGTGAACTGGAGGAGGGTGAGCCGGGTGTGTCAGGCGTCGTGGCGCGGGTGCGCGGGGCCGGTACTGACGCGCAGGGAGATGGGCGGGGCGAGCAGGTGATGCCGGGCCGGTGTGCCGGGGTGGTCGAGCCGCTCGACGAGCAGTTCGACGGCGAGGCGTCCCATCTGTTCAGCCGGTACGTCCGCCGCGGTGAGCTGCGGGGTCACTGTCTCCGCCCAGCGGCTCGCCACGACTCCGGTGATGGAGAAGTCGTGCGGCACATGGCGGCCCGATGCGGCCAGACCGCGGTAGATGCCGCCCAGCGCGGCCTCGTTGAGGGTGACCACTGCCGTGGTTGCGGGATCGTCGTGGAGGATCCGCTCCACGCAGGCCTCGCCGGAGGAGGGGTCGTCGCCACAGCAGTACGTGCGGACGGTGAGCCCGCGCTCGGCCGCGGCCTTGGTGAAGCCGTCCAGCCCCCGGTGCGCCGACTCGTACCCGGCGCGCAGCATGCGCTCGGGCCGGTTGACGAAGGCGATCCTGCGGTGGCCCAGGTCGGCCAGGTGGTGGACGCAGGCCGCCGCCAGCGCAGTGTGGTCCAGGCCCACCCACCAGTCGCCGTCCGGCCGCGCGGTGCGGCCGATGCACACGGCGGGGAAGCCCTCGGCGACCAGATGGTCGATCCGGTCGTCCTCCAGCCTGATCTCCATCAGGATCGCGCCGTCGACCCGCCGCTCGGCCAGCAGCCGCTGGAACGAGCGGTCGCTGTCCGCCCCGCTCGGGGAGAGCAGTACGTCGTAGTCGAAGGCAGCCGCGGCCTCCACCACACTTCCGATGAAGTCCAGCTGCATACCGGTGTAGTGGTTTCCGGCCGGCGGGAAGACCAGGCCGAGGGTGCTGGTCCGGCCGTTGGCCAGGGCGCGGGCGCTCGCGTTCGGGCGGTAGCCCAGTTCGTCGATGACCCGCTGGATCTTCTGCCGGGTGTCCTCGGACACCGGGCGCTTGCCGCTGAGCGCGTAGGAGACGGTGCTCCGCGAGACACCGGCCCGCTTGGCGATCTCTCCGATGTTCACGGGGCGCTCCCTGGTCTGTGTCTGCGTCGTCGCCGTCTGCGTCGAGTAGGTCGAATGTAGCGAACCGGTTCGCGAGTGAGCCGGCAGCCGAACCGATCGTCGAAGGGGCGACTCACTGCCGCTGCTTCGCGACGCACAGGGCATCGATTCACTATCTGAACTTTCAACGGGACCATCCCTTGACAGTCCCTCTCCGCAGTGGCGACCATGTTTCACATTAAGAATCCAGTTGCGAATTACGCTACAAGCAGGTCGGGTGCGGTCCTGGACGTGGACAGCGCGCTCGCCGAGAACCCCGCCGTCGTCAACTCGGCTCCCTACAGCAAGGGTTGGCCGTTCAGGCTCCGCGCCGAGAGCATCGCGGGCGCCCTGTCCGCCGATGCGTATGCCGCGCACTGCTGCCTGCGCAAGCAGAGCGGCCGAGCCCGCCGCTCCCCCGGTCCGCACCCGCTCCGCTCAGACAAGGAAGCCCGCCGTGGCCATCAGCGCCTTCGACCTCTTCTCCATCGGCATAGGGCCGTCCAGCTCGCACACGGTCGGCCCGATGCGTGCCGCCCGTATGTTCGTCGGCCGCCTGAAGAAGGAGGGCCTGCTCGCGCAGACGGCCTCGGTGCGGGCCGAGCTCTTCGGCTCGCTCGGCGCGACCGGCCACGGCCACGGCACCCCGAAGGCCGTCCTGCTCGGCCTCGAAGGCCATGAACCGCACACGGTCGACGTGGAGTCCGCCGACGCCGAGGCCGACCGGATCACCTCCACCGGACGCCTCCGCCTCCTCGGCGCGGAGATCGGGCCCGCTCACGAGATCGGCTTCGACGCCTCGACGCAGCTGATCCTGCACCGCCGCCGCGCCCTGCCGTACCACGCCAACGGCATGACGCTCTTCGCGTACGACGCCGAAGGGATTCCGCTGCTGGAGAAGACGTACTACTCGGTGGGCGGCGGCTTCGTCGTCGACGAGGACGCCGTCGGCCAGGACCGCATCAAGCTCGACGACACCGTCCTCAAATACCCCTTCCGGACCGGCGACGAGCTGCTGCGCCTCACGAAGGAGACCGGCCTGTCGATCTCGGCGCTGATGCTGGAGAACGAGAAGGCGTGGCGCACCGAGGACGAGATCCGCGCGGGGCTGCTGGAGATCTGGCAGGTCATGGAGGCGTGCGTGGCTCGCGGCCTGACACGTGAGGGCATCCTGCCGGGCGGGCTGAAGGTGCGCCGCCGGGCGTCGGCCGTGGCCCGGCAACTGCGCGCCGGGGGCGATCCGTTGGCGCACGCCATGGAGTGGGTCACGTTGTACGCGATGGCGGTGAACGAGGAGAACGCGGCCGGAGGACGTGTGGTGACCGCGCCGACCAACGGCGCGGCCGGCATCATCCCCGCCGTCCTGCACTACTACCTCAACTTCGTCCCCGGCGCGGACGACGACGGCATCGTCCGCTTCCTCCTCGCCGCCGGCGCCATCGGCATGCTCTTCAAGGAGAACGCCTCCATCTCCGGCGCCGAGGTCGGCTGCCAGGGTGAGGTCGGCTCCGCCTGCTCGATGGCCGCGGGCGCCCTCGCCGAGGTCCTCGGCGGCTCCCCCGAACAGGTCGAGAACGCGGCTGAGATCGGCATGGAACACAACCTTGGCCTGACCTGCGACCCCGTCGGCGGCCTCGTCCAGATCCCGTGCATCGAACGCAACGGCATGGCCGCGGTCAAGGCGGTCACGGCGGCGCGGATGGCGCTGCGCGGCGACGGCTCGCACAAGGTGTCCCTGGACAAGGTCATCAAGACGATGAAGGACACCGGGGCGGACATGAGCGTGAAGTACAAGGAGACGGCTCGGGGCGGGCTTGCGGTGAACATCATCGAGTGCTGAGGCCCGTACCGCGGTCGCGTTCAGAGAACGTTTACCGCGATCGGATTACCTTGTGGGACATCCCACGAGTCCACGCCTCCGAGCCCCGTCAACTTCCTTTTCGGACAATAACGCCGACCGAATGGTTCTCGCCACGTGGAATATTCGTCACGTGCCCGGAGTTGTTCGGCGTGTAAATTAAAGAAAAGAATCAGTAGACCTGTGATCAGCAACGATCGATTAGCGCCAGGGGATAGGGGATACTAGGGGCCACAAGCCTCCAAGTCACCCCGGAGGACACTTAGATCAGAAGCCGAGCCATCACTCGGCGCGGGGGGACCATGCTGCATGTCCGCGGTACCGAATCGGCCACGACCGCTCGTCTCCAGCTGAGGCAATCGCTTCCCTTCCGTACTCTGGTTCGCACGTTCCGGGAGCGTGCGGGCCTGACCCAGAGCGAGTTCGCCGAGCTGTCCGGTGTCAGCGTGCGGGCTCTGCGCAACATCGAGAGCGGCCGGGTGGACCAGCCCCAGGCCCGAACCCTGCGGGCTCTGGCGGGTGTACTCGGGCTCGATGTCGACGACATAAGGCGTTCCATGACAAAGAGCCGAAAAACCGCTGACGGGGGCGGACCACGCCTGCGTATCGGCATTCTCGGCCCGCTGACCATCGGCCGCGGCGGCACCGAGATCGATGTACGCGCTTTCAAGCTGCGGCGATTATTGTCCCTGCTGGTGCTCTGCCATCCCGAATCGGCCGGCCTGGATGAAATAGGCCGCACCCTGTGGCCGAAGGAACCGCCGCGTTCCTACCCGAATCTGATCCACACCTATGTGAGTCAGGCACGCGGTCTGCTCCGCTCCGCCGGGTCCGGGCCGGTCGACCCGGCCCACTCGTACCTGATCCGCACCCCGGTCGGCTACGCGCTCTCCCTCGACCGCGACGAGGTCGATCTGACCCGTTTCCAGGACCTTGCGGACAGGGCCCGGCAGGCCCACGCCGGTGGGGACGTGGCCGCCGCCTACGAGCTCGCGACCCTCGCCCATCACTGCTGGCGCGGCCCGATTCTCGCCGACGAGCCCCAGCTGGCGCTGCACCCGGCGGCCACGGCGGCCGGCCGGCAGCGGATCGAGAACCTGCTGCTGTACGCGGATCTCGCGCTGCGGTTCCAGCAGCCGGAGCAGGTGGTGCCCGCGCTGCGGGCCGCCACCGAGGACGAGCCGATGAACGAGAGGCTGCAGGCGCGGCTCATGCTGGCGCTGGCCAGCTGCGGGGAGCAGTCGGCGGCACTGAGGGTGTTCACCGAGGTCAGCGGGCGGCTCGACGCCGAGCTCGGCCTCCAGCCCGGCCAGGAGCTGCGCCAGGCGCATCTGCAGGTCCTGCAGCAGGAGCTGGTCTGGGCCAGGCGCGAACCGCTGAGGCCGCAGCCGGTGCCCGACTCCTGGGACGGCGGGACGCCGGCCCCTCCTCCGCCGCCTCTGCGGCCGTCCCAGCTTCCGGGCCGGACCCGCCACTTCGTGGGGCGCACCGCGCACATCAGGGAGCTGGACCAGTTGCTCCTGGCCCCCGGCGAGCCGGACGGCCAGGTCCCGGCCGCGCTGATCACCGGGCCGCCCGGCGTGGGCAAGACGGCGATCGCCCTGCGGTGGGCACACCGGGTGCTCGACCGGTTCCCCGACGGGCAGCTCTACATCGACCTGCACGGTCATGCCCGCCGACGCCCTCTCGACGCCCGGGAGGCCCTGGCCGCGTTCCTGCGCGCACTCGGTGTTCCGCAGCACCGCATCCCCGACACCCTGGACGAGGCGACGGCCCTCTACCGCACCCAGCTGTCCGGCCTGCGGGTCCTGGTGGTCGTCGACAACGCGCGGGACGAGGACCAGATACGGCCCCTGATCCCCGGTGACGCAGGGTGCGCCGTGCTCATCACCAGCCGCAACGCGTTGCCCGACCTGACGGCCAGGGAGGGGATCCAGCGGATCGTCGTGGACGCGCTCGACGACGAGGAGACCCGGGTCCTCCTCGGCCGGCTGCTGGGGCCGGAACGGGTCGGGCGGGAACCACTCGCCGCCATGGCGCTGGGCAGATACTGCGGCGGTCTGCCCTTGGCGCTCCGCGTCCTCACGGCGCGGCTGGTGCAGCATTCCTGCCTCAGCATCGCCCAGTACTACGCCGAGTTGGAGGACTCCGGACCGTTCCGGGCGCCCGGCGACCCGGGAGAGCGACCGCTGTCCTCGGTCCAGACGGCCTTCGAGCTGTCCTACACGACGCTGCCGGAGCCGACGCGCCGGGTGTTCCGGCTGCTCGGCCGGACCAGGGGTGCGGACGTCACCGCGCACACCGTGGCCGAGGAGGCGGGCATGACGCCGTCCGAGGCCAGGGGGAACCTGTGCCGCCTGGCCAACGCCGGTCTGCTGCGGGAGCATGCGCACGGCCGGTTCACCGTGCCCGTTCTGCTGCTGCGGTATGCGAAGTCGCTGCTCGACCAGGAGGAGGCGGAGCGGCTCCGGACGTCCTGAGGAGGCCTGCGCCCGGGTGCCCGGGGTGTTCATCCGCCGAGTGCCAGGCGCACCGCGAACACGGTGAAGACCGCGGCGGTGAGCCCGTTGGTGAGGCGCAGGGTGGACGCCGAGTGCAGATACCCGGCCAGGCGGTGCACCAATCTGATCCACACGAGCAGCCAGACCAGGCCCAGGGCCAGGTAACAGCAGGCCAGGACGGTGACGCCGAGGACCGGGGGCACGCCGGCGGGCACGAACTGCGGCAGGAACGCCATCAGGAAGATGCCCACCTTGGGATTGGAGCCGGTGCACAGCAGCCCCTGGGCGAAGGCGCGTCGCCTGTCGTGCGGCGGGGCGTCCGCCTGGGCCTGGGGTCCGGGCGCCACGTCGGCCGCCGGACGCAGTGCCGAGCGCAGGGCACGGTACGCCCAGACCACCAGGACGGCGGCCCCGGCCCAGCGGAATGCGGTGAACAGGTCCGGGCGCGCGGCGAGCAGCGCGGCCAGGCCCAGGGCGCCCAAGGTCGCCTGGACGGCCCCCGCCGTGATCATTCCGAACGCGGCGGGGGTCGCCGTACCCGGGGAGCCGGTCAGCACCAGGCGGGTGGTCAGGGCCAGGTCGGGGCCCGGTGTCATGATCACCACCAGGGAGCTCGTCAGGAACGCGATCGCGTCGATCACGGTTCCTCGATGACCAGCCGCTGTTCCAGGGCGCGGACGGCCAGGTAGTCCGACCTGATCTGTTCCTCGTCCGGGTGGGAGAGGATCACGAACCCGAAGTTGAGGCTGTCGACGAGGTCCCTGGTGACCGGGACATGGTCTCCGTCGGACAGGTTCTGCACCGAGAAGTGGTGACTCCGCAGCGTCCGGATCTCCTCCAGGACCGCTGTGCCGCGCACGGTCCCGGAGCGGGGGGCCATGTGGAAGACGCACATCTGGTGGGTCAACAGGTCGTAGCTGTAAGGCAGTTCGCCCCCGGTCAGCCAGCGCACCGTCCGGTCGATCTGGCTGTCGCCGGTGGCGTTGCGGTTGAACCGCGGCTGGCCGCCGCCGTGCGGACGGGCACCGAGCTCGATCAGGACCGGCCCCTCCGCGGTGCCCATCACCTCGACATGGGCGGAGCCGAAGCGGACGCCCACCGCGTCCAGGACGCCGAGGACATACTCCGCCAGCGCTGGGACGGCGGGATCGTCCGGGGGCAGCCAGCGCATGGTGTCGTAGACGGCCATGTGGGGGCCGTTGTCGACCTTGCCGTAGGCGCACACGTCCACCAGGGAGTGCTTGCCGTCGTGGCTGAAGGTATCCACCACGTACTCGGTGCCGGTGACGAACTTCTGCACGATGAGCCGGTCGTCGACCTCCCCGAACTGGTTGACCCGGCCGATCTGCCGCTCGAACACGGCCCGCCAGTCCGTGCCGCGCGGCACCTTGATCACGCCGTCCGTGCTGGCGCTCTTCGGCGGCTTGATGACGAGGTCGGCCCCGGCCAGGCCCTCGCGCTCCAGCCAGGCGGCCGCCTCGTCGGCGTCGGCGGTGCAGAGCTGCGGGATGACCGGCAGCCCGGCCGCCCGTACGGCGTCGGCCATCCGACTCTTGTCCCGGCGGGCCGCGGCCAGCTCCGGCACGTTGCTCACCTCGGGCAGCACCTGGGGGGCGAGCCGCTCGGCCAGTTCCACACCGGACTCGCAGCCGGCGATGACACAGCGCGGGTCGAGGGCTCGCACCCGCCGTACGACGTCGTCCAGGTCGCCGTCGTGGACGATGACGTCGGGGAAGTCCTGCGGCCGGTAGGAGGAGGCGTACGCCTCGGGCGGGCGCGGGCTGCTCAGCACCGCCACCACCGGGACGCCCTGGCCGCGCAGGGCCTCGGGGAACAGGGCACCCGAGGAGTAGGGGTCGACGACGACGCAGGGTCCCTGCCGCTGCTCCGTGCGCACCTCAGCGTCCGCCATCGGCGTCCTCCTTCCGGGCCAGGGCGGAGACGGCGGCGCAGTAGCGGGCGAAGAACTCCGCGGCGGGCTCGCTGACACGGCGCGCGCGCACCGGGGCGTGCACCATCCCCTCCTCCCGCACATAGGTCACCGGCGTGCCGTGCTCCTTGAGGAGGGCGGTGTACTTCTCCGCGTCCACGCACAGGGAGTCCATCGCGCAGCCGACGACATAGGCCGGCGGCAGGCCGTGGAACGCCCCTTTCAGCAGCGGTGAGACGTAAGGGTCGGCGGCCTGTTCGGGCTGGGGGCAGTAGCAGGCCGTGTAGAACTCCATCTCGCCGCCGGAGAGCAGGGGCGCGTCCTCGCCACCGTGCCGCCAGCGGGTGAAGTCCAGGACCGGACTGATCACCGCCTGGCCGCGCGGCCGGGGGCCGCCGCGGTCGCGCGTCATCATCGACAGCACCACGGCCATGTTGGCGCCGGAGCTCTCCCCGCAGATCACCGCGCCGGTCGGGTCGAGGTCGCCGAGCCCGAGCCCGGGCAGGTCCGCGAGGGTGCCGCACAGACCCGCGTAGCAGTCCTCGAGCGGACCGGGGAACGGGTTCTCCGGCGCCATGTCGAAGTCCAGGGCTATCGCCACCAGCCCGGTGCGGGCGGCCAGTTCGGCGACCAGGCTGTGATGGCTGTGCAGCGAGCCGATGACGAAGCCGCCGCCGCGGATGTAGAACAGCACGGCGTGGTCGGCGCGTTCGGCCGGCTCGTAGATGCGGATACGGGCGGTGCGGCCCTCGTGGACCACGGTCGCGTCCCGGTGCGAGACACCGTCGGGCACCGGGATGGGGAGTACCTCGGTCAGCGAGTCGTACAGGACGCGCTGCCGTTCGACGGGATAGGTGTAGAAGTCCGGCGGCAGCGCGCCGTTCACCGTCTCCACGAACTTCTCGATGCCATCTGCGTAGGCCATGCGCGGCTCGCTCACTTCCGGAATCCAGGGTGCCGGATCGTTCGGCA
>Ga0075367_10000695_pt1 | contig 12946 bp, 12 predicted proteins | sample EndMethybrTD3032_FD_71399 | JGI IMG/M metagenome (GOLD analysis project Ga0075367, IMG submission 71399) | Populus endosphere microbial communities from Tennessee, USA - Endosphere MetaG P. TD hybrid TD303-2 | ecosystem: Host-associated > Plants > Roots > Endosphere | place: USA: Tennessee... | reverse complement strand
AGCTGATCGAAAGACGCGGGAAGCGCGACCTGACCGACATCGCCGGCCAGGAGCTCGGCGCCGAACTGCGGGTTGACGACAGCTCGCTCGGCCTCGTCGGCAGTGGCGTCCGCCTCGTTCTGCGAGGGGGCGTCGTGCTCGGCATCGGCCGCGGCCGTCTCGCCTACCGAGTCGTGGTCAGGCTCGTCAGCAGCGTGCTCGTCATCGACCACGGTGGCTTCGATGACCGCCTCGTGCTCGTCGGCAGGCGCTGCATCTTCCGGGGCCGGTGCCGCGGCATCCGTCCCGAACAGCTGAGCGAGGCTCACGTCACCCGACGGGGTCTTGTCGACCTGGTCGTGCGAGGAGTTCTCGGTGCCGGCGCCCGCGAGCGAGGCGGCGTGGGCCGCGGCGACCTCGGGCGTGATGACCGGAACCGACGCGGTGCGGATCCGCTCCTGCTGGCGCGCCTGGCGCCGCGTGAGCGGCGACACGCCGAGGTCGACGCTCGCGTCGGCGCCGGGCAGATCATGCACCACCGCGGGGACGGCGGCTCGCGGAAGGGGCGCTGCGGCGTGCGGCGGGGGTTCCTCCGCCGCCGCGGGGGCCTCGGCCGGTACCTCGATCTGCTCGAGAACGACGTCGGGGGTCGGCTCGGCGGCGGGCGTCTGCTCGGCCGTGGGGACATCACCGGACACGATCGGTGTCGCTCCGGTGTTGCGGATGTCCCGCAGCTGCTTGCGGGTGAGGGCTGGTGTTGCCGGCTGCTCGGGTGTGCTCATTCCTTGCTCCGGTAGAGGTGGTGCTTGGCAATGTATTGGACGACCCCGTCGGGAACGAGGTACCACACGGGATTCCCGTGTTCCACACGCTCGCGACAGTCCGTCGACGAGATGGCGAGTGCGGGGATCTCGAGCTGGCTCACGTCGTCTGTCGGCAGGCCCGCCGTGCTGAGGACATGTCCGGGTCGGGAGACGGCGACGAAGTGGGCCATGTCCCACAACTCATCATGGTCCCTCCAACTGAGAATTTGCGCCAAGGCGTCCGCGCCGGTGATGAAGAAGAGGTCGGCGGTGGGGCGCTGCTTCTTCAGTTCGCGGAGCGTGTCGATCGTGTAGGTCGGGCCGGCGCGATCGATGTCGACCCTGCTGACCGTGAACCGTGGATTGGATGCGGTCGCGATGACCGTCATCAGGTAGCGGTGCTCGCTCGGCGAGACGTCATGCTTCTGCCAGGGCTGCCCGGTCGGCACGAAAACGACTTCGTCGAGATCGAACGACTGCGCTACTTCGCTCGCCGCCACCAGGTGACCGTGGTGGATGGGGTCGAACGTCCCACCCATCACCCCGATTCTCGGGGTTCGCGTCACCGACATGCAGTCGGCCTAGTGGCCGTGCCCCGCCTGCTGGACATCGTTCGCGTGCTTGGCGGCGTACGCGTCGGCCTTGTGCGAGTGACGGTTGGCGACGTTGCGGTACGACAGGGTCACCAGCGCAAGCGCGCCGAAGGTCGCGAGCGCGATGATTCCGAAGACCACCGTCTCGAGTGCGACGTTGCCGTGACCGGACTCTTCGGCGGCGAGGGCGACAAGCGTGGCCAGGGTCATACGAGCTCCGTTCGGGTTCGCGTCGCGGGGCGGCGCGGTGTCAGTTTATCGGTCACTGCCGGACTTGTCCGAAACCGCGCGCGAGCCACTTGGTGCTGGTCAGTTCCGCCAGTCCCATGGGTCCTCGCGCGTGCAGCTTCTGCGTCGAGATCCCGACCTCGGCACCGAAGCCGAACTCGCCGCCGTCGGTGAAGCGCGTGGAGGTGTTCACCATGACCACCGCCGAGTCGACCTCGGCGAGGAATCGCTCGGTGTTGGCGGCATCCTGCGTGATGATCGACTCGGTGTGGTGCGTGGAGTAGCGACGGATGTGCGCGAGCGCGTCGTCCAGGTCGTCGACGACGCGCATCGCGATGTCGAGACTGAGGTACTCGGTGCTCCAGTCCTCTTCGGTCGCCGGAACGACGGCGTCGTCGAAGCGGACGATCTCTGCGTCACCGTGGACCGTGACACCCTGCGCGCGCAGCGCGGCCACTACCGAGGGGACGAGCCGCTCGACTGCTGCGCGATGCACCAGGACGGTCTCGACCGAGTTGCAGACGCTCGGACGCTGCACCTTCGCGTTCACGACGATGTCGCGGGCCCATTCGAGCGGGGCGGACTCGTCGAGGACGATGTGGACGACCCCGGCACCGGTTTCGATCACCGGCACGGAGGATTCGGTGACGACAGTCTCGATGAGCTGGGCGCTGCCGCGAGGCACGAGGACATCGACGATCCCCCGCGCGTGCATGAGCTCGCGTGCGCCGTCGCGACCGAATTCGTCGACCGTCTGGATCGCCTCGGGGTCGATACCGCGCGATGCGAGTGCACCGCGCATGGCCTGGACCAGCGCGGCGTTGGTGAGCTCGGCCGCCGACCCTCCGCGGAGCACGACCGCGTTGCCGGACCGCAGGGCGAGGGCCGCGATGTCGACTGTCACGTTGGGGCGGGCTTCGTAGATCGATCCGACGACCCCGAACGGAACACTCACCTTGGTGAGTTCCACACCGTTGGGAAGCGTGCGCTCGTCGAGCACCCGCCCGACCGGGTCCGGCAGCTCGGCGATGTCGCGGACGGCCGCCGCGAGTGCGGCGACGCGAGGTGCATCCAGGCGCAGTCTGTCCTGCAGGGCCACCGACAGCCCCCCGGCGCGCCCGCGCTCGAGGTCATCGGCGTTGGCCGCGACGATCTCGGCGGTGGATGCGTCGATCGCATCGGCGATCGCCCGAAGCGCCTCGCGCTTGTCGGCGTCGGAGAGCAGACCGATCGAACGCGCCGCAGCCTGCGCCAGCAGCATCCGCTCGCGTGCGGTCGTCGCGATCGTGGTCATCCGCCCAGTCTATCGGCGGGCTGCGGCGCGGCCGTGCGACGGATGGGGCCGGTGACCGGGACCGAGACCGGCTCGGGATGCGGATCGAACCACGTCCCGATGTCCTCGCCGCGGAGGGCGCGGTCCACGAGGTCTGCGCTGGTGACGAGCACGCCGACTCCGGATGCCGTGGCGACGCGCGCCGCGGAGACCTTGGTCGCCGCTCCCCCGGTGCCGACGCTGTTGACAACGACGGAGCCGAATTCGTAGCCGCTCAGGTCGTCGCCGTAGGCGACGCGGTGGATGGGGCGGGCCCCCGGCTCGCCCGGAGGGCGGGTGTAGAGGCACTCGATGTCGCTGAGGAGCACGAGGGCGTCCGCGCCGATCAGCTGCGCGACCAGCGCCGCGAGGCGGTCGTTGTCGCCGAAGCGGATCTCGTGCGTGGCGACGGTGTCGTTCTCGTTGACGATCGGGAGGATGCGCAGGCCGAGCAGCCGCTCCATCGCCCGCCGCGCGTTCGAGCGCGGTGTCGGGTTGTCCAGATCGCCGGCCGTGAGCAGGACCTGCCCGGCGACGATGCGGAACGGGCGCAGGGCCTCCTGGTAGCGGTAGATGAGCACGTTCTGACCGACCGCCGCGGCGGCCTGCTGGGTCGCGAGGTCGGTGGGCCGCTCGCCGAGCCGCAGATACGGCATTCCGGTGGCGATGGCCCCCGACGACACGAGGACGACCTCGGTGCCTCCGGCGTGCGCTTCGGCCAGAGCCTCGACGATCGGCAGGATCTTGCCGGAATTCTCACCGCTGATCGAGGATGATCCGACCTTGACGACGATGCGGCGCGCCGCAGGGATGTCATCGCGCGAGAAGCTCGTCACGCCGTCTCCTCGTCGTCCTCGCCGATCTGTGCGGTCTGCGGCGCGTTCTGCGCGGACTTCATGGCGATGCGCTCGGCTTCGAGTTCGGCGCGCGCCTCCGCCTTGGCGTCCATGCTCGCGTAGTACTTCTCGCGGCGCTGCGACGTCGTGCGCCGCGGGTTCATGTCCAGGCGGGGGTCGGTGCCGCGCGGCGCCGTCATGAGCTCCGCGACCGAGCCCAGCGAGGGCTGCCAGTCGAAGACGACACCGTCGCCCTCGCCGATGACGACGGTGGAGCCGGGCTGCGCACCGGCCTTGAACAGGCCGTCCTCGACGCCGAGCTTCTCGAGCCGATCGGCCAGGTAGCCCACGGCCTCTTCGTTCTGGAAGTCGGTCTGCTGCACCCACCGCAGCGGCTTCTCGCCCAGCACGCGGTAGATGTCCCCGTAGGTGCCGCCTTCGACCCGGATCGTGAAGTCGCGCTGCGCGCCGCTCGGGCGGATCACGATGCGCTCGACGACCGGCTTGGCGGCTTCGGCCACGCGGTGCGTGGTGACGACATCGCCGAGCGCGTACGTGAGCTGACGAAGGCCCTCGTGGCTGACCGTGGAGATCTCGAACACGCGGAAGCCGCGGGCCTCGAGATCGGGACGCACCAGTTCGGCCAGGTCCTTGGCCTCGGGGACGTCGATCTTGTTCAGGGCGACGATCTGCGGGCGCTCCAGCAGCGGGAGCTGGCCGTCGGGCACGGGATAGGCCGCGAGCTCGGCGAGGATCACGTCGAGGTCGCTGAGGGGGTCGCGGCCGGGCTCGAGGGTCGCGCAGTCCAGGACGTGCACGAGAGCCGTACAGCGCTCGACGTGGCGGAGGAATTCGAGCCCGAGGCCCTTGCCCTCGCTCGCTCCTTCGATCAGTCCGGGGACGTCGGCGACGGTGTAGCGCACGTCGCCCGCCTGGACGACGCCGAGGTTCGGGTGAAGCGTGGTGAAGGGGTATTCGGCGATCTTGGGGCGGGCTGCGGAGATCGCGGCGATCAGGCTGGACTTGCCCGCCGACGGGTAGCCCACCAGGGCGACGTCGGCGACGGTCTTCAGTTCGAGGAGGACATCGCCCTCCCACCCCGGAGTGCCCAGCAGGGCGAAGCCGGGCGCCTTGCGCTTCGGGTTCGCGAGCGTCGCGTTGCCGAGGCCGCCGATGCCGCCCGGGGCGACGATGAACCGCATCCCCGGCTCGATCATGTCGACCAGGGTCTCGCCGGAGACGTCCTTGACGACGGTGCCGACGGGGACGGGCAGCTCGAGGTTCTCCCCCGCGGCACCGGCGCGGTGATCGCCCATGCCGAATCCGCCGTTGCCGGCGGAGCGGTGCGGTGAGTGGTGGTAGGACAGCAGCGTCGTGACGTTCGGGTCGGCGACGAGGATGATGTCTCCGCCGTGGCCGCCGTTCGCGCCGTCGGGCCCCGCCATCGGCTTGAACTTCTCGCGCTTGACCGACACGCATCCGTTGCCGCCCTTGCCGGCGGACAGGTGCAGCGTCACTCGGTCGACGAATGTGACCATGCGCTCCCCCTTACGGATCGTGTTGCGTGATGTGAATGAGGAGGGGGCGAGCCGAAGCCCGCCCCCTCCACGAGAAATCTGCGTGCGGCGGACTACTCCGCCGGCACCACGATGTTGACGACCTTGCGGCCGCCCTTCGCGCCGAACTCGACCGCGCCGGCCTCGAGGGCGAACAGCGTGTCGTCGCCGCCACGGCCCACGTTCGCGCCGGGGTGGAAGTGCGTGCCGCGCTGGCGGACGATGATCTCGCCGGCGAGGACCTTCTGGCCGCCGAAGCGCTTCACGCCGAGGCGCTGTGCGTTGGAGTCACGACCGTTACGGGTGGAGCTTGCGCCCTTTTTGTGTGCCATGTCTGCGTCTCTTCCGTGCTTACTTGATTCCGGTGACCTTGACGCGCGTGAGGTCCTGACGGTGCCCCTGGCGCTTCTTGTAGCCGGTCTTGTTCTTGAACTTCTGGATGACGATCTTGGGACCGCGCTCTTCGCCGAGGACCTCGGCCGTGACGGTCACCTTGGCGAGCTTGTCGGCGTCCGTCGTGACGGCGTCGCCGTCGACGAGCAGAACCGCGGCGAGCTCGATCTTGTCGCCGACCTTCGCGGACTGACGGTCGAGGACGACGATCGTGCCGACCTCCACCTTCTCCTGCCGGCCACCGGCGCGCACAACTGCGTAGACCACTTCATACCTGTTTCTTCGGGGAGCGCGCGGCTCCGGATGCCTGAGCAAAGACTCGGTGCGGAGCAGAAATGTCGTCAACGCACCAAAGGAATACTTTACCCGATGCCAGGGTCACAAGCAAAAGCGCCGCGGCGCGTGTCGCCGGCGCGCGTGCGTAGGATCGGCTCGTGGCGATCCTGATCGACGATCCGCGCTGGCCGGCGCACGGCCGGCTGTGGGCGCATCTGGTGAGCGATTCGAACCTCGCCGAGCTCCACGCGTTCGCCGAGGCGAACGGCATCCCCCGTCGTGGGTTCGATCGCGACCACTACGACGTGCCCGATGAGGCGCACGCGCGACTCGTCGCCGCGGGCGCCCGTCACGTGGACGGGCACACCCTCGTCCGCGCGCTGATCGCCTCCGGCCTGCGGATCACGGCGCGTGAGCGTCGCGGCCGCTGACCGGATCGATCGGACCGTCAGTCCTCCGACGGCGCGTGCGAGACGGGCGTGCCGGTGAGGGCTGCCGTCGTCACCCGGCGCCGCGAGCGTCCCTGACCCGGTGCCTTGGGCTCGGGAAGCGCACTGAGCACCGAATCGAGCAGGAGATCCTTCTCGGTGCGCGGAGCCGTGGATGCCGGATCCTGGCGCTTCTTCCGCTGCTTCTTCGGCCGCTCCACAGGAACCTCTTCGACCGATGCCGCCACCTGGGCGACTTCCTCCTCGTGGTGCGAGTGGATCGTCGATGCCGCGATCTGGGCGAGGGCTGACTTGACGCCCTCGGTGATCACGTGCGTGCCACCGGCGCTGCCGTTCGTGGTCGTGGCCGCCGCGCGGGGCCGCCGGCCAGGAGGCTGGCCGTTCCCGATCGGGGCGCGGTGCTTCACGACGGGGTCGTGGTGCACGATCACGCCGCGGCCGGCGCAGACCTCGCACGCCTCGCTGAAGGTCTCGAGGAGGCCCAGACCGAGCTTCTTGCGGGTCATCTGCACCAGGCCGAGCGACGTGACCTCGGCGACCTGGTGCTTGGTCCGGTCGCGACTCAGGCACTCGACGAGGCGCCGCAGGACCAGATCCCGGTTGGATTCGAGGACCATGTCGATGAAGTCGACGACGATGATCCCGCCGATGTCGCGCAGCCGCAGCTGTCGGACGATCTCCTCGGCAGCCTCGAGGTTGTTCTTCGTGACGGTCTCCTCGAGGTTTCCCCCCGATCCGACGAACTTGCCGGTGTTGACGTCCACGACGGTCATCGCCTCGGTGCGGTCGATCACGAGCGACCCGCCCGACGGCAGCCAGACCTTCCGGTCGAGCGCCTTCTCGATCTGCTCGGTGACGCGGAACGCGTCGAACGGGTCCGCATCGCCCTCGTAGACGGCGATGCGATCGAGCAGATCCGGCGCCACGCTCTCGAGGTACGCGGTGATCGTCTGGTGCGCGTCCTCGCCCTGGATCAGCATCTTCGTGAAGTCCTCGTTGAAGACGTCGCGGACGATCTTGACCAGCAGGTCGGGCTCGGAGTGCAGGAGCGCGGGAGCCTGGATCGACTCCACCTGGCGGCTGATGTGCTCCCACTGGGTCGTCAGACGCTGCACGTCACGCGTCAGCTGGTCCTCGGTGGCACCCTCCGCAGCGGTGCGCACGATGACGCCCGACGACTCCGGCAGGACCTCCTTGAGGATCTTCTTCAGGCGCGCGCGCTCGGTGTCGGGGAGCTTCCGTGAGATGCCGTTCATGGCACCGCCGGGCACGTAGACCAGGTAGCGGCCGGGCAGGGAGATCTGACTCGTCAGACGGGCGCCCTTGTGGCCCACCGGATCCTTCGTGACCTGCACGAGCACCCGGTCGCCGCTCTTGAGCGCGAGTTCGATGCGCCTCGGCTGGTTGCCGGTCTCGACGGCATCCCAATCGACCTCGCCCGAGTACAGCACGGCGTTGCGGCCTCGGCCGATGTCGACGAACGCGGCCTCCATGCTCGGCAGCACGTTCTGCACGCGACCGAGGTACACGTTGCCGATGAGCGAGGCGTCCTGGTTGCGGGCGACGTAGTGCTCGACCAGCACGCTGTCTTCGAGCACGGCGATCTGGATGCGCCCGTTCTTCGAGCGGACGATCATCTCGCGGTCGACCGCCTCACGACGGGCCAGGAACTCCGCCTCGGTGACCACGGCGCGACGGCGCCCGGCCTCGCGGCCGTCGCGGCGGCGCTGCTTCTTGGCCTCGAGCCGGGTGGAACCCTTGATGCGCTGCGGCTCGGTGATGAGCTCGACGGCACGCTGGCGGGGCTGCTGCGGTTCGGCCGGTCCGGACGTCTCATCCCGACCCTCGCCGGTGCGGCGGCGATTGCGGCGCCGCGCGCTGGTCGACGACACCTGTTCCGCCGGTGCCTCGAGTTCGGGAACGGGCGGCAGTGCGGCCACCTCGGGAGGCGCGTAGAAGAACAGCTGGGTGGAGACCGCGGAGACGAAGACCTCGGGCAGCAGCCCCAGGTCGACGGCTGTCTTCGGTCCCTCCTCGTCGGCAGGGGCCTTGGGCTCGGCGCTGTCCTCGGACGCTTCGGGCTGTTCCGGACCCTGCTCGGCCGCGGGTGCCTCTTCCGGGACCTGCTCGGCTGCGGGTGCTTCTTCCGGGACCTGCTCGGCTGCGGGTGCCTCTTCCCGCTCCGCCTCGCCGGCAGCCGGCTCGTCGGGCGTCGATTCGGCGTCCGGTGCCTCTTCGGCGGTGGACTCGTTCCCGAGCGACTCATCCGCACCCGGTGCGCTGGGCGCTACCGGAGTGTCTGAATCGTCGTGGGGTTCGAGGTGTGCATCGGTTTCATCGGCCATCACTGGCGTACTCCCTGCGGACGACACCGCGCGTCGTCCGGCGAAATCTCGTGCGGTGCCGCACCTGCGGTGCCGCTAACTCACTCGGTCTGCAGCCGGCCCGTGGCTCGTGCTGCGATGGGCGCTCATCGCCCGAAGTCTTCTGGGTGACGCTGTGGCGGCGCGGCCGCGGAGCATCGTGGACCATTATCGCACTTTCACCGGAGGAATGTGCGGTCGACTCCCCGCGATGATTCTGCGCCGCAGTTTTCGACGGCGCTGGTGCGCGGCATCCGCACAGCCCTCGATGCCATAATCCGAGGCATGACGCAGCCCGTGACCCGCACCCGACCGACGGCATTGGCGGTGTGGCTGATCATCGCCGGCCTGATCGGCTGGTGGGCCGCCTTCTCGCTCACGATGGAGCGGATCCACCTGCTCGCCGACCCGAACGCGATCCTCGGCTGCAACTTCAGTCCGCTCGTGCAGTGCGGCAAGAACCTGACGTCGTGGCAGGGCAGTCTTTTCGGCTTCCCCAACCCGATCCTCGGTCTGACCGGCTGGATGGCGCCGATCGTGGTCGGGGTCGCGATCCTGGCCGGCGCCCGCTTCGCGCGGTGGTTCTGGTGGCTGTTCGAGGCGGGCGTCGCGCTCGCGTTCGTGTTCGTCATCTGGCTCATCAGCCAGAGCATCTTCGTGCTGGGCACGCTGTGCCCGTGGTGCATGGTGACCTGGGTGGTCACGATCCCGACGTTCTACGCCGTGACGCTCCACGTTCTGCGGACCGGGATCATCCCTGCCCCGCGTGGGATCCGCACCGGCGCCGACAAGCTGATGAGCTGGGTGCCGCTCCTCGCGGTCGTGAGCTACGCGATCATCGCGATCATCGCCCAGCTGCGGCTCGACGTGCTCGGCTCCCTGTTCTGAGCCGGGCACGCTCTCGCGGCTAGGAGAACCAGATCCCGAGTTCGCGCGCGGCCGACTCGGGGCTGTCCGAGCCGTGGACGAGGTTCTGCTGCACCTTCAGGCCCCAGTCCCGGCCGAAATCCCCGCGGATCGTGCCCGGAGCGGCCGTGGTCGGGTCGGTGGTTCCGGCGAGCGAGCGGAAGCCCTCGATGACCCGGTTGCCCGCGAGGCGGATGGCCACGGACGGCCCCGAGAGCATGAACTCCAGCAGCGGCTCGTAGAACGGCTTTCCCTCGTGTTCCGCGTAGTGGCGCTCGAGCGTGTCGCGATCGGGTTCGACGAGGCGGATGTCGACCAGGGCGTAACCCTTCGCCTCGATGCGGGCGAGGATCGCTCCGGTCAGACCGCGGGCGACGCCGTCGGGCTTCACGAGCACGAGAGTCTCTTCGGTGTTCATTCGTCAGTCTCCGTTCGGGGTGTCGGCTTCGGCGGCGAGGCGCGCGTTCCGCGCATCCAGCGAAGCCCCCTTGATCGTCGCATATGCCCACATGCCGCCGAAAATGATCGCGACGAGGAACAGCCCGGGGACCAGGAATCCGCCGAGCGCGACGATGACCTGCAGCACCCAGCCCAGGATGATCCCCCAGCGATAGCGCAGTACACGCCCGGTCAGGATCATGAGGACCGCCAGCACCGCGCCGGCGACGATCCCCCACCACTGCGGGATGGACTCGGGCAGCGCCTTGAGCCCGAAGATCGCGAGCCCGCCCAGGAACACGATGATCGATTCGAACGCGAGCACGATCGAGCCGAGCGATTCAGCCGCGCCCCGGGCGCGGCGAGGTCGGGGGGCCGGCGCAGCGACGTCGGTCACTCGCTCCACCCGGCCTTCCAGTCCTCCGCGGCGGCGAGGCCCACCGATTCACCCGCGAGGACGACTGATCCCGCGATCACGACCGCCCGCCGATCGGATGCCGCAGCCCACGCGCGCGCCGACTCCGCGGCGCCGGTCACGTCGGCATGCACGGTGACGGGCAGCCCGTGGGCCTCGGCCAGATCGGCGATGCGGTCGGCGTCTTCTGCGCGCTCGGAGTCCGGTGCCGTGGCGAACACATGCGTCGCGAGCGGTGCCAGTTCGCTGACGATGCCCGCGGCGTCCTTGTCCGCGAGTACGCCGAGCACGACACCCCATTCGTCGAAGTCGAACGAGTCCCTCAGCGCTGCGGTGAGCGCCCGGGCGCCGTGCGGGTTGTGCGCGGCATCCACCATCACCGTCGGGCTCACCCCGACCAGCTGCAGGCGACCAGGGGAACTCGCCTGAGCGAGGCCCTCGGCCAGGATGTCCCCCGTGATCGGCAGGCTTCCGCCCCCGATGAGGGATTCGACCGCGGCGATCGCGAGCGCCGCGTTCTGCGCCTGGTGCGCCCCGAACAATGGCAGGTACTCGTCGTCGTACGCGGCGGCGAGGCCGCGCACGGAGATGAGCTGGCCGCCGACCGCGAGCCGCGCGTCGGTCAGGGCGAACTCGTCACCCTCGAACGCGATCGTGGCGTCGCGCTCCGCGGCCGCGGAGCGCAGCACGGCGGCAGCGTCGGGGTCCTGCCGGGCCGAGACGACGGCGGCACCGGTCTTGATGATCCCGGACTTCACTGTCGCGATCTCGCGGATCGTATCCCCCAGCCGGTCGGCGTGATCGATGTCGATCGGCGCGAACACGGCCACGTCGCCGTCGGCGGTGTTGGTCGAATCCCACGATCCGCCCATGCCCACTTCGAGGACGAGCACGTCGATCGGGGCGTCGGCGAACGCGACGAAGGCGAGCACCGTGAGCAGTTCGAAGAACGTGAGCCGCGCGTCGCCCGCGGCGGCGAGCTCGGCGTCGACGAGGTCCACGAACGGCGTGATCTCGTCCCACGCGTCGGCGACGGCGGCATCGGCGACCGGCTCCCCGTCGATCATGATGCGCTCCGTGAAGCGCTCGAGATGCGGGCTCGTGAACAGTCCGGTGCGCAGGCCGTGGGCGCGGATCAGGCTCTCGATGATGCGGCTCGTCGAGGTCTTGCCGTTCGTTCCGGTGACGTGCACGACGCGGTAGGTGCGCTGCGGGTCATCGAGCAGCTCGAGGACCCGGCGCGTGCGCTCGACCCTCGGCTGCACCCAGCGCTCCCCCTGACGTTCGAGCAGGGCGGCGTAGACGGCGTCGGCGCGACTGCGGTCGCTCATTCGGACTCCTCCCCCTTCGCGGCGACGCGTGTGACCGACACCGTGAAGTCCCCGGCGTTGGCGAACGTACCCTTCGGGAACTGCGCGGTGTGATCGGGTGCGGAGGCCGCTTTGGATGCCGCCCGGCTGCTGGCCGCGATCGTCTCGCCCCCGGCATCCGTCACGACGTACTCGGTCGCGAGGGTCTCGCCCGCGACGTCGGCGATGCCGAACGCCGAGGTGACGGCGGCGCCGTCCTCCGCCGACTGGAATGTCAGATCGAGTCGGATCCGGTCGCTCACGTCGAAGCCGGCCGCCTTGCGGGTGTCCTGCACCGCACGGATCACATCGCGGGCCAGGCCCTCGGCCTCGAGCTCGGGTGTCGCGGTGGTGTCCAGCAGGACGAATCCGCCGCCGGGGAGCACGGCGAGCGCCTCGCCTTCCGGGCGGCCGGTCGTCTCGAGCACGAGGTCGTACTCCCCCGGTTCGAGAGCGATCGAGCCGGCCGTGACGACGCCGTCCGTCTCGGACCAGTCGCCGGCGCGCGCGGCCTGGATCGCCTGCTGCACCTGCTTGCCGAGCCGCGGACCCGCGGCGCGCGCATTCACCGAGAGGCGGTGCGAGATCCCGTACGCGCTCGCGGTGTCCTCCTGCAGGTCGACGAGCTCGACGGATTTGACGTTGAGTTCGTCGCGGAGGATGTCCTCGAACTGCGCGAGCGCGGCGGGATCCGTCCGTACGACAGTCAGCCGCGCGAGCGGCAGGCGCACGCGCTTGCCCTCGCGCTTGCGCAGCGCGTTGGCCACCGACGACACCTCGCGGACGGCATCCATCGCCGAGCGGATGTCATCCGCGGCCGGGAAGGCGTCGGCATCCGGCCAGTCCTGCAGGTGCACGCTGCGCCCGCCGGTGAGCCCCTGCCACACTCGTTCGCTCACGAGCGGGACGAGCGGCGCGGCGACGCGGGTGAGCGTCTCCAGCACGGTGTACAGCGTGTCGAACGCCTCGCGACTCGAGGGGTCGTCGGTGACGCCGACCCAGAACCGGTCGCGCGAGCGACGGATGTACCAGTTGGTCAGCGCCTCGCCG
>Ga0075367_10000689_pt1 | contig 12995 bp, 15 predicted proteins | sample EndMethybrTD3032_FD_71399 | JGI IMG/M metagenome (GOLD analysis project Ga0075367, IMG submission 71399) | Populus endosphere microbial communities from Tennessee, USA - Endosphere MetaG P. TD hybrid TD303-2 | ecosystem: Host-associated > Plants > Roots > Endosphere | place: USA: Tennessee... | reverse complement strand
CCTGTGGGTCCGCTGGGGCGCTAGACCGCCGCGCCGAGGGCCTTGAGGTAGGCGTCGGCCGCGCGGATCCAGGTGACGATGGCGTCGGCCTGGGCCTGGCTGTAGCCGTAGGGCGTGCTGTTTGTGGCGGCCGTCGCGGCGGGGGCGACCAAGGTCGCCTGGTTCCGTCGGCCGTGATCTTGCCGCCCGGCGAGACGTCGAGCTGGTCACCGCCCTGCAGGAAGCGGATTTTGACGTTGTAGGTGGGATCGGAAGTCATGGCCGGGCTCCTTCAGGCGGCGGCGCCGCTGACCAGCGGCGAGGGGTGCTTGGAATGGTCGTAGGCCGCCTCGATCTCGGCGGCGGTGGGTAGCCCCTCGCGCTCGACGAAGGTAATCTTGGCCGTCACCTGGCCGTCGCCGGCGGGCGCCTCCTCGATCTGCACGTCGAGCGAGCCCATGGCGCCGAAGCCGTACAGCGGCTGCCCCTCGCACATGTCGAGCAGCGAGGATCGCTCGGCGATCCGGACCTCGATCCCTCGGGCCATGGCGACGCCCAGCCAGAACTCGACGCAGGCCCTTCCCTTCTCGGCGTGGTGGGCGTTGGGATAGGTGAAATCGATCCCGAACAGGCTGATGATCTCGGCCTTCTCGTGGATCGCCAGGGCGACCGCATAGGCCGCCGTGCCGTTGAAATAGGCGGTGCCCAGGTCGTTCATCACGGCCTCGAGCGGGTACTGCACCAGGCCCGGATAGGCCGGGTGCGGGCGGCTCGTGTAGATCGGGCCGGGGTGGGTCTTCATCCACTCGAGCATCACGCCGATGTTGCTCTTCGGCGAGGCGGCGACGCGCACCTCCTGGATCCGGACGTCGTCCATGTGGAAGACGCGGTCGCAGGCGAAGACGTCGCCCAGCGCATTGATCGCCCAGGTCTCGTCCGCCAGCCGCTTGCGGCCGCCGAGGCGCCGGGTGAGGTCCATGTAGGCCTCCACCGACGGCCCGAGGCCGAGGATGCAGACGTGCCTCGGTCGCGACGCGACCGGCGGAACGAGGGTCAGGGTCATGGGGGCGATCAGGCCGCGGTCGGCGTCTTGCGGGGGCGCGACAGGATGACGTTGGCGCCGGCGACGATGCCGCCGGAGACCGTCGGCGCCATCAGCACCTGGACGTAGCGCTTGGCGCCCTTGTAGCCGAGGCGCTTGGTGACGTTCTTGCCGACGCCGGACGTGCGGGCGGTCGCTTGAACGCCAAGGCCGGCCACGGCCTCGGTGGAGATCAGGTCGGCGTCGGCGATGGAGGTCATCGTCCCCGTGACGTCGCCCTCCTTGGCGATGACCGCCACGGTGGCGCCGGTGGCGGTCACCGAGCCGTAGCTCAGCTCGAACTCGACGCTGTCGAAGCCGTTGCGGTCCACGACCACGCCGGTCTTACCCCCGGAGCCGGTGGCGCCCAGGGAAATCGGGGCGATCGACCGGACGCAGCGGATGTTGTTGTGTAGTTCAGCCATGACAGGCCTCCTTAGGATCTGGCCGCGCCGTCGGACGCGGGCGGGAAAGGTCGAAGGGAAGAGGCCCGGCGGGACGTTCGATCACGCCGGGCGGCGCCGGTTAGGCGAGTTTGATGCGGGCGAAGGCTTCCTCGAGCACAGGCATGCCGTCGCCCTCGTAGCGGCCGATGTAGCCGACTTGATTGGTCTCCGCGTAGAGCTCCATCAGGACCTGAATCTGGAGCTCGAGGAGGTCGGCGATCCAGTAGTTGCTGAAGTCGCCCAGAATTCCGACATAGAGCCCGGTCGTGAAGGTGTTGGGCGCATATTCGCTGATGTTGTAGGGCCGGCCGAGCAGGGTGTCGGGCTCGCCCGCGCGAACCGATTCACGCCAGAGATATTGGCCCTCGCCGTCCTTGAGCTTCGAGATCTGCTTGCCCGCGTCGCGGTGGAACAGCCATTCCGCGCGGTTCCAATAGCCGACCTTCAGCGACCACTTGGCCTCTTGCAGGCCGTCGAAGCTGACGGCGGTCGTGCTGTTGCCCGTGGAGACGTCCCGAGCTGTCGAGATGCCATCGGTCGAGGCGGTGAACAGGCCCAGCGGCTTGTTGTTGCCGTCGCCCGTCAGAAAGGCCTTCTCCTGCGTCACGCCGAACTTGTAGGCGAGACGGGCGCGGACGATGTCTTCGACCGGCATGGCCGCGGTCCGCAGCAATTGCTTGGAGACCTTGATCCGCTTGGCGACGGGGTGCGGCTTCAGCTCGCGCTTCCCGAAGGACATGGTGCTGTCCTCAGAGCCCGTGGCCAGCTCCGTCGTCCAATCCGCGTCCGCGGGGTCGTTATCGAGGCTTGGGGCGCCCAGGCCGTTGGAGTTGGCCACCGAAAACTTGGTCGCCTTGGCGCGGATGAAGATCGCGTTGTCCAGCGCCTGGATCAGGGTGGTGGCGAACTGCGCCGGCGCGACCAGGTAGCCGCCGCCCGTGTCAGGCGTAACAGACAGGGCGCGGGATTCTTCCGTGGTCAGCGACCGGGCGCCGCCCATGAGGAACGAGCGGAAGGCGGCCTGGCGTTGGGCGCGGACCTCCGGATCCTCGCCGGGGTCGACCTCGCCCGTTTCGCGGGCCCTGCGGGCGCGCTCCTCGGCGTCTCGACCGGCGCTGTCGGCGTCCTGGCGGGCGAGCTCGACCTTGCGCTCCTCAGCCTCGATGTTCTTGCGCTTGGCGTCGGCCAGATCGAACAGCTTGGAGTGCTGATCCGCTTCCTCGTTGGACAGGTCGCGCTTTTCGGCGTCGGCCTTGTCGGTGAGGTCGTGCATTTGCTTGACGATGACCGCCCGCTCTTCGCGGAGGCCCTTGAGACGATCGCTCATAGGATAGGTCCTTTCGGGATGGGGGCTCGGCGCCGCCCCCGGGCGATTCCCGCCTCCGCGGCGGAAGGTCGTGGGCTAGACGCGGGCCTGCTGCTGGCGGGCGCGGATCAGCTTCATGGGGACGGCGGGGACCAGGGCCTGGGTCCAGGCGCGGAGCTCGCGCACGGCCACGTCGGTCTGCGGATAGGCCGGGAAGACGACCGGCGAGACGTCGAACAGGCGCAGGCTCTTCAGGGTGCGGATCACCCGGCCCTCGTCGTCCTTGGCCCAGTCCTGGCCGTTGGGCCGCACGGAGAAGCCGAAGCTCATCTGGGTGACGTCGCCACGCTCGATCGGGGCGAGCACCAGGTCGCGGATGGTCTGGGTGTCGGGCGCGTCGATCTCGATCGCCAGGCCCCGGGTGTCCTCCTTCATCCGCAGGGTCTTGGCGCGGTTGCGGCCCAGGATGAAGTTGGGGTCGTGGTTGAACAGGGCGCGGACATCGTCGCCGGCGATCGCGTCGGCGAAGGCGCCGGGCGCGATCTGCTCGCGGAAGCCGCCAAGATCCTCGGAGAGCTGGCCGAACACCGCGGCGTGGCCGCGGATCCGCGCCGGCTCGGCGTCGCGGCGTTCGATGGTCAGGCCCTCGAGGGCGAAGAACCGGCGTTCAAGGTCCATGGGCGGGATCCAGGCTGGAGGGTCAGGCGGCGACGGGCAGGCGAACGCCGTTCGCGGCGAGCAGGTCGACCAGGGCGCGGGTCGCCGCGTCGGCGACGTCGCGCTGGTTGGGGGCGGTGTTGGAGCGCAGCAGCACGTCCATGATCCGGCTGGCCGGCGCCATGTTCAGCGGCTGCATGCGCTCGTCGCCGCCGGCGACCGGCGGCAGGTTCATCAGCTTGCGGATCTCGTTCGGCGTCGCCAAGCCCCACTGGACCATCAGGGCGTAGCCCTCCATCCGGGTCTTGAAGTCGCCGCGCAGCAGGCCATCGAGGTTGAACTCGAAGTAGAAGCGGCGGCGCATCGTGTCGGACATCAGGGTCCGGTTCAGCGCCTGCTCCCAGACGACGAACTTGGGCCGCATGTAGTAGGTGATGAAGCCGATCGACTGCTGCTCGATGCCGGTGCCCCAGCTGGTGGTCTTATCGACCTCGCCGATCAGGTGCGGCGGCACGCCGAAGCGGCGGGTCACCTTGGCCAGCGCCATGCCGTGGGTTTCGATCACCTGGGCGTCGTCGTTGGACATCCCCAGCGGAACGATCTTCATGCCGCCGTCGAGGATCGCCAGGCTATGGGCGTTCTGCAGGCCGCGGTGGCGGCGCTCCCAGGTCTCACGCAGCTTTGTGGCGGCCTCGTCCCCGATCGCCGTGGGCAGCTCGAGGGCGGCCTTGGGGGTCGCATTGTTCGAGAAGAACCGCGCCAGGTACTCACTGCAGGCCATCAGCAGGCCGATGTCCTCGCGGCCGAGCTCGACCTTCGACTGCGCCTGGACGATGTTGCCGGGCCTGGGCGGGCCGTCGCGGAGGTGCAGGACTTCGTGCTGCAGCAGGGTCTGCGGCCCCGCGTCGATCGGGGTCCAGCGGTAGGCGACGCTCGATCCTGAGCGGTACGGAACCACCTCGCGGGGATGCAGCGGCTCCAGCGCCACCGGCCCCCGGTTGTTGCTCACAACCCGGGCGTAGGCGTTGCCGTGGGTCTGGCGCCAGCCCTCCATCATCTGGCGGAACTCGGCCGAGGTCTGCCAGCCGTTGGGGCTGTCGTGCAGCAGGGTGTGCAGTGGATTCTCGGGCCGCGCCTGGCGCTCGCCGTCGCTGATGCGCTCAAAGAAGTCGAGCGGGATGGTGGCCAGGGTGTCCTCGATCAGGCCGACGCAGGCGTCGACCTCGGGGCATTTGCGGGCGTTGTCCGGGGTGATGTTCACCCCCGAGGCCGTGGTCGCGTATTGGCCGAACCACTCGGCGATCACCGGGTCGCGGGGCGGGCCCAGCGTGACGGTCTGGGCCCGGGCTTCGCCACCGAACAGCTTGCCGATCAGAGCGAGGGGGTTTCGCGCCATCCGGTCCTCACCTCAATCCGCCGCCGGCCAGGATCAGCGTGTCGTAGTCGACCGGGGCCACCGCCACCGGGTTGCGGCTCATCAGGGAGACGGCGTTAAAGCTCGAGACCAGCGGGTCGATCTTCGCCTTGCCGGCGGTTTCCTTGGTGATCAGCACCGCGTTGCCGCGCTGTTCAGCCTTGGCGTTGCCGACGCACCAGGCCATCAGGCCCTGGCCCGCATGCCACAGGGTGCCGTCCTTGAGCTTGCGCTCCATGCCCCAGATCGCGCCGGAGTGTCGGTAGCCCTGGGGCACGGCCACCAGGTTGTCGCCGCCCACGCCAGCCTCGGCGAGCGCTTCGATCAGGGCTGAGGCCCCGGCGGGGTCGAGGCCGACGCCGGCCTTGGCGGGCAGCAGGCCGGCGGCGCGGATCTGCGCCACCAAGTCGGCGAACTCCTCGACGTCCTGGGTCGGGGTCTTGCAGATCACCAGGTCGCCCGCGGCCTCGAAGTCCTTGAGCCGCTCGACGATGTCCTTGCGGCGATCGAGCACGTCGGTCTGCGCCCAGGCCCGGTTCCACAGCAGCCAGTCGCGGGTCTCGCGGCAGCGGCCGAGCGCCGAGAAGCCGAGCAGGTCGTCCAGGCCGCCGCCGTCGCCGCCGACCACGATCACCTCGGACCTGGCCAGCAGCTCGTCGAAGGTGAGGCCTGGGTCGGCGGCGCCCAGCCAGTAGTCTGCGCCGCGCCAGCGTTCGGCGTGCAGGCCGATGCCGATCTCGATGTTGAGGTGCTGGGAGGCCCAGCGGCGGACCTCTTCCTCGCCCTTCTCCTGGGCTTCGGCGAAGTCGCTCTTCAGGCGGTCGATGGTGATCGAGAGGCCAAGGTTCGGCAGCACCATCGGCCAGAGCTTGGGGTTCAGCCAGGGCTGTTTGGGGTCGGTCTGGATCGCCTCGGGGAACTCGTAGAGCACTGGCAGGGTGTGGACGTCGGTCTTGATCCGGCCGTCCCGCACGCCCCGGGCGTACTGCAGCTCCTGGCGGAAGATCCCGGCCGGCGGGATGTCGCTCTGGGTGGTGATGACGATCAGCAGCGATTCCGGGTTGGCCAGCATGTTGCCGGTGATCTGGCCGAACACCCGCGAGGCGTAGCTGTAGCCGGCCATCAGGTGGAGCTCGTCGAGCAGGACGAAGACCGGCTTGGCGCCCGTGGTGACCTTCATGTCGAAGGTCTTGATCTTCAGCTCCGAACCGGTGAGGCGATCCTCGATCGTCTTGATGTGGTCGCGGACCAGGAAGCGCTTCTGGAGATAGCCTTCCTCGTCCGCATCGATCATGCCCCAGGCCTGGTCGAAGGCCAGGTTAGCGACCTCCTGGGTGGGGCCGACCAGTTGCAGCTCGGCGTTGGGCCGATCGTTCAGCAGGGTCGCGGTGAGCGCGATCCCGGCGCCGCCCGTGGTCTTGGAATTCTTCTTCGGCACCATGCCGAAGACCTTGCGGATGTGGCGCTGGCCAGTGACGGGGTCCAGCGAGCCGAACGCCGTTCGCACGATGTCGCGGAACCATTCGCCGGCGGCCTCTTCCATCCGGGGCGTGCCGCGGACATCGGGCAGCCGCAGCGCGTTGAAGATGCGGACGGCCTTCTCGCCCATGGCCAGATCGATCGGCAGGTCCGGGACCAGGCTACGGCCGTCGCGCAGCCGTTGCTCCCAGTCCGGACAGGCGAACGACCAGGTCGGGCCTACTGCAGCCGCTTCGCCCACGTGGTCCCTTCATGCGCCGTCGTGGCGTCGAGCTGCGCCTGGTCCTTCTTGCCGAGGCGCGCCGGCGGCGTGATCGAGTCAGGCGCCGGCCGGCGCCGGGCGCGGGGCCGCAGGTCTTCCTTGTCGAGCACCGCCAGGACGAACTTCGCGGCCGGCGTGCTGCCCTTCTCGGTCGCCCGGCGGACCTGGGCCTCGAAGACGGCCTGCCGCAGGGTGGTCGCCGCCTCGGCGAGCTCGCCGGCATAAATACGCACCAGGGTCTTGACCGAGAGCCCGACCGCTTGCGCGATCGCCTCTTGCGTCGCCTCCTGGGCGGCAAGAACGACAATCTTTTCAGCGGTTTGCTGGCACCACGCGATGCGCTTGCGCCCCCGCGGATCGCGGGGCTGAGGTTCGTACCCCCCGAAGAGGCCGCGCTGCCGTGTGAACTTCACCATGGACGGAAAAAAATCTCCGCGTGGCGATGGCACCGGTCTTTAGGCCGCCGATCGCGTGGAGTTTTGCACCCCCCTACCCCCCGGCGGCGGCGCGCTCCTGGCGCTGCTTCCAGCCGTCGTGGTGGGGCTTCCAGAGGGTCTGGACGTTGGCCTCGGCCCAGAAGAGGGCGAGGTCGCCGCGGTGCGGACGCTTGTGATCGGCGATGCGCTCGCGCGGATCCTGGATCGTCGTCTTGCAGCCGCACTGGCAGATGAAGACATCGCGCAGGAAGACGCGTTGACGAAGCCGGGCCCAGCGGGCGGTGGAGTAGAGCCGGCGCAGCGGCTCAAGCGCCGGGCTGTGGCCATGCTCGTCCGTCTGGCGGGCGATGGCCGGCGGCAGGGTCGCGAGCGGCCCGCCAAGCTGCGCCATCTTGCCCATGCGCGCCTCGAAGAGACGGCCGGCGCAGCTCGGGCCGCGCCGGCCAAGTCATTAGGGAGGAAACGCCCAGGAAGGGCTGGGACGCCACCGACGCCCCATACTCTCTGGAACGACAAAGCCCGCCAGGCGGACCGGGCGGGCTTTAAGGATGTGGGGCTTACGGCTACCGCACCCGACCTCGCTATGAAGTCCCGGGTGCGTCCGTGTGATGTGGTCTTTAAGAACCGCCCGCCGACCGCAGCTTCCGCAGGTCAACGACGAAGCGCGAATCACGCCCCAAGAAGGAGACTAGGATCAAGGCCCGCTTGTCGTCAACCCGCTCCTGGAACACGCCCTCGAAGCCGAACTCGTCCAGGGTCTGCACCCGTTGGCCCCGGTCGAAGCGCGGGCCCTGCGCCTCCAGGCCGATCTTGATGAAGCCGTCCTCTTCCTGGGCGCGGATGCGGTCGATCAGGGCGTCTCGCACGCCCAGCGGCCGGTCGGCCGAGCCCAGCAGCCCCTGGACGCCGAAGGTGTACCAGACCTTCCGCCAGTCGCCGATCTCCAGGCTGACCTTGGCGAATAGGTAGCGCGGGAAGAACGGCATGGCGACCAGCTGCTGGGTCTTGCGGTTCATGCTGACCTTCATCGGCAGGTAGGCCTCGAAGCCCTGCTGCTCGAGCTCCCGCCGGGCGCGCCGCTCCTGACCGGGCTTGGCCACCACCACCACCCAAATCCGAGGCCCTGCCGGGCCTTCTTCTGTTTTCGTTTTCGCTTCGCTGACCTGATCCATCCCCACCCCCACAACAACACCTGCATCGAACGCCACCGCACCACCTCCGCTCAGCCGCACCACCCACGGACACCACGTCTCGCCCGCATCCGTTCCGCACGCGTCGCGCACATCAGCGGGAACGGCCCACAACTGTCCGAACTGTCCGGACTGTCCGTCCAGCCCATGAAATCAACCACTTAGAAGCCGGACACTTGGCCGCCGCCGGACACTTCGACTGTCCGGCCGCAGCCCCGCGCTTGGATTTCGCGCCGGCAAGTGTCCGGACTGTCCGTTCACTGTCCGTCCCCAAAGCCGTAGTCGGTCGGGTCGATCTCGCCCTCGCCGGGCTCAGACCCCCGCGAGCCGCCGGCGCTTGAAGCGCCCAGCAAGGGTTCGGGGAGCGGCGCCAGCGGCGCGCCGCGCTCGCGCAGCCGGGCGCCCTTGCGCATGACGTTGCCGGCGCTGTTCTTCTTGGTGCGGATGATCTGCCGGTCCGCCAGGGCGTTGCCGAAGGCGGTCTGCTTCATCGGCTCGATGCCGTTGGTCTCCGACCACTCCTTGTAGGAGCTGTAGAAGTGGCTGGCCGGCGTGCAGGCCTCGGCGTCCAGGTCGACGCAGTCCAAGAACCACTCGCCGAACGGGCTCGACCCCTTGCGGTAGTCGTCCAGCGCCTCGCGCACCCGCTGCGGCTCGGCCAGGCCCTCGCTCAACCAGTCGCCGACGCCCTGCAGGACCCAGTTGAGGATTCCCGAATACTCGGCCCTCAGCTGCTCGGGCAGCGAGCTGTCCATCTGCGCCTTGGTCAGCGAGTGCTCCCACATCACCAGCCGGATGCGCCGCCAGATCCCCTCGTCGTCGCCGCGGATCACCGGGCGGCTGTTGGCCTCCAGGTAGACCTTGGGCTTGGGCTCGAAGCTGAACAGGTCCTGGCGCAGCCGCCGGGCCACGATCGGCTGGCCGCCGGTGAAGCTCTTGATCATCGCCTCGTTCAGCTTGGCCCCGCGCGGCGGCTCGGCCACGCTGATGATCCGGCAGTCGCCGGCCAGCCGGGCCAGGTCGGGCGAGGCCTCGGCCCCGCCGCGCTGGCCGGTGTCGAGGAAGGTGCGCACGTCAGCCACGTCGCCATAGCCGCCGAACAGCTCGCGCAGCACGTTCATGTAGGTGGACTTGCCGTCGCCGCCCTTGCCCTGGAAGACGACGAACACCTGCTCATGGGTGTGGCCGGTCCAGGTGTAGCCGGCCAGGCGCTGCAGGTAGCCCCGCATCGCCTCCTCGGGCTGCCAGAAGGCCAGCTTCGCCGCCCAGGTCTTCGCCGTGGCCTTGGGGTCATAGTCGACCTGGGCCATGCGGGTGATCCGGTGGCGCGGGTCGTGCTTCTCCAGGCTGACCTTCATCCCGTCGCCGGCCTCGCGGCGGATCATCAGGGTGCCGTTGCGCACCGTGAAGGCCATCGGGTCGCGGTCGAACTCCTCCAGCTCCACCTGCAGGTAGCTCTCGGCCACCTTCAGCATGGCCGAGACCGCGCCGGCGTTCCCGGCCGAGCGGATGAAGCCGTCGACCAGCTTCTTGTCGCCGAACAGGTGCTCGCGCTGCGCGACCAGGCCCTGGGCCACCTTGTGGGCCGTGCGCTCAGCCAGGCGCTGGCCCAGCCTCTGGTCCCAGTGGCGGCCGTTCCAGCCGATCCAGCCGATCTCCCGCAGGTACAGCAGCTGCGCCGAGGTCAGGTCGATCTCGCCGGCGGCGTCGACCTCCCCGCCCACCAGGCGGATCAGCCGCATGGCGTTGCCAAAGTCGTTCAGGTCGAACTTCGCCAGCTCTTCCGGCGAGGGCGTCGACCCGTAAGCGTACGAACCGTCGGCCATCAGGCGCTCGCGCCGAGCTCGACGAGATCGCAGATCCGCCCAAGGCCAGTCGAGACGAAGCAAAGGAGGGCGGCCGTGTTCGCGGTGAGGAATCGGGCGAGGATGATCCGGCGTTGCCCGGTGCTATCCAGCGTCCAAACGTCCCAATACCCAGGGTGATCTAGGCTCTGCTCAGCCCGCCACCCTTGCTCGGTCCAGGTTCGAGCAAGGACGGCCCGGGCCTGCTCGATGAGTTGACGATCGCCATCGCCCAAGGCCCTGCTCATCCCACCCGCTCCCTAAGCTCATCGTTGAAATCCCGACCCGCCGCCGGCGCGATCGCCCGCACGGTCTTGGCCCCGGCCACGCGCCAGGCCTGCACCGCCAGGCCGGCGCAGATCCGCGCGCGGTCCTCGGCGCCCAGCTCGATCTCGACCGTCCCGCCGCCCAGCTTCCGCGCCTTGCAGCGGATCGGTTTCATGTCGCGGTCGACGGCCACCAGCACCTGGTCCTGGTCCGGCCAGGTGAAGGCCGGCCGCTCCGGATCGGCCGCCACGCAGGACGGGTCGAGGCGGCCCCATTTGTCGGTCAGGAGGCCGCCCTGCAGGGCGTTCAGGCTCAGCGTCGCCACCGCCCGGCACGGCCCGTCGTGCAGGGCCATGGCCGACAACGTGCTCTCGATCCCCTCGCCGACGATCAGCGGCCCCGGCCCCTTGGGCAGGGTCAGCCACACCCCGCCAGCCACGCCCTCGGCCGACCGCTGCGGCCCCCACATGCGCTTGGCGGGCGTCAGGGCGGCCTTCGCCGAACAGTCGGCCGCCAGATAGGTCACATGCACCCCGCCGGTGCGGCCGGCCGGCGTCCGCACCTGGGCGACGATCGCCGGCGCCAGGGTCCAGCGCCCCTGGTCCTCGTCCCATCCCCACTTGGCCGACGGGTTGAAGAACAGCCCGCCCGGGCCCAGCTCGCGCAGCACCTGGTCGCCGATGCCCCGGCCGCGCAGGTAGGCGGCGGCGGGCGTGCGGGCGATCGGCTCGGGCCGGCAGCCGACGAAGATCTCCCGCGCCAGCCGCTCGGGGCCCGACATGGGCTTCTCCCCCTCGACCCGCCGGGGCTCTGACCGCCTCACGATCGGGATGCTGGGCATGGGCGCGCCGGCCAGGCGCTCGGCCGCCTCGCGCACCGAGCCGCCACGCAGCTGCTGCTCGAGGTCGATGACGTCGCCGCCGCGGTTGCAGCTGCCAAAGCAGAACCAGATCCGCGCCTGCGGATCGACGGAGAAGGCGCCCTCGCCCTTGCGCGCCCCCTTCGACGAGCCGCAGACCGGGCACTCCCCGCGCAGCCGCCGGCCGGCGCGGGTCAGCTTGATCCCGGTCACGGCCTCGATGTCCGCGTCGCGCGCCTTGGCGAAGAGCTCGGCCAGGTCGTTCATGGCCCGGCCTGCTCGATGGTGTAGTCGCCAAGCCGCCACAGCGCCTCGGCCAGCTCGCGCCGCGAGAGGTCAGCGACGCAGGACCCCACAGCCGCCCCGACCAGCGCGCAGAACGCCTTGTGGCGATCGGGCTCCGCCAGCACGAAGGCGACGATCTGCCGTTGCAGAGGCTCCGGGACGAGGACGTCGGAGGCGGCCATCAGCTCAGCCCCTCCAACAGCGGCGCAGCGCCCTTGCGGCCGAACAGCCGGGCGTCGTCGGGCTTGGTGAGGCGGTCGCGCGTGCCAGGCGGGATCGGCCAGACCTCGGGGCGCAGGTTGATCAGCCGGCGCGTGCGCCAGCTCATGTCCGCGGCCGCGCCCGGCTGCATCCAGACGAACCAGGCGTAGGCCGTGGCGGTCGAGCCCTTCGGGTCCCAGCCGCCCAGCGCCATTGGCACCCGCTCCATGAACGGCGCCATGGCGTAGAGCGCCGCGGTGCCGACCGGCGCGCCGGTCAGATGCGGGAAGAACAGCGGATAGCGCGTGGCGCTCTCCATCAGCGCGGTGCGCGCCAGGATGGCCACGCCGCGCCGGGCCCGCCGCAGGGCGGCCTGGACGAAGGCGCCCGCCTGGGCGAACGGCGGGTTGGTGACGATCCAGTCGACCTGGTCGATGGCGTCGGCCGCCTCCGACAGGAAGTCGAGCGGCTCCCCGGCCCAGCTGTAGCCATGGTCGTGGATGTCGGTCGCCAGCACGGTGTGGAAGTAGTCGCGCAGGCCGTGGTGCATGGTCCCGGTGCCGCAGGCGGGCTCCCACGCCCACCAGTCGCCGCCGTCCAGTTCGTTGATCAGCTCGCCCCCGGCCCGCGCCGCCCAGGGCGGCGTGGGGAACAGCTCGAGCTTACGCCACAGGGCGGTCTGGGCGTCGTCGCCCTCGACCTCGCCCCGCGCGCGATCGGCCATGACGGCGGATTTCCCGGCGGGCTTCATCCGACCCACTCCCCAATGTCATCGCCATCGGCGCGGAGGCGGTCGGCCAGCGCCTGCAGCGCGCCGTTGGTCGCGGCCACGACGGCCCCGAAATTGCCGGCGACGGCGTAGAGCCGGGTCATGGCGATCTCCAGCCGCGCGCGCTCCATGGCGATGGAGCCGGCCACGGCCCGCGCATATTGGAGGTCCGGGTCGGTCACGCCGCCCGCTCCGCCAGCATCCAGACCAGCCGCCGCACCCCGCCCTCGACCGGCTCGGAGCGGACCTGGCCCTCGTGCTCGAGCACGGTCAGCGTCGAGCTGATCGGCATCTCCTTGCGGTCCAGGCGGTAGGCCAGGCTCATGGTGTTCAGCGGCCCGTCGGCCAGGGCCTCGAGCACCAGGTCGCGCAGCGGTCGATCGGCGTTGGGGACCGGCGGCGCGCGCATCGGCGGCGCTGGGCGGCACAGGGCCGTGATCGGCCCAGGCGGGCGGCCGCGCACGACCTCCACCGGCGGGAGCGTTGGCTCGACCATCGGCGCGTCGAATTCGACCGGGA
>Ga0075367_10000685_pt1 | contig 13028 bp, 11 predicted proteins | sample EndMethybrTD3032_FD_71399 | JGI IMG/M metagenome (GOLD analysis project Ga0075367, IMG submission 71399) | Populus endosphere microbial communities from Tennessee, USA - Endosphere MetaG P. TD hybrid TD303-2 | ecosystem: Host-associated > Plants > Roots > Endosphere | place: USA: Tennessee... | reverse complement strand
TTCTTACTTGGTCGACAGTCCTCCACAGCCCGAACAGGGCCGTATGGAACAGCAAGGTTCCGGCCTCGCGCAGGTAGCCCTTCTCCGCCACGACCGAGCCGTCCCCCTCCAGGTCGACGGTGACCCTAAACCGGCGTCGCCGCACAAGGTCGGCGGCGTCCAGTCGGCTCGGCGCAGCCGGCGGCCGGGACCGCAGGGTGCGCACGTACTGCAGCGTCCGCGGCACGATGCAGCCGGCCGGCGGGACGAAGAGCAGCAGGTGGACGGCGGCGAACCAGGGCGCCGAGTGGACGTCGACATCAGCGAACGCCAGCGCCGGCGCAGCCAGCCGACCAGTCAGAGCCCCTTGGGCTCGCCCGTCTGCGGCGCGGATTGGCTCGTACGAGTATGACCTTGCGTGAATTGACCGGCAGTCTACGAATATATTTAGTAGATAAGGCGGGGGTCTGACGCAGCCACCGCGGAGGACAGGGAACCGCGAGGCGACGTCGATCGTCTACGAGATCGCTTAGTACTTTAGGGAACGAGAGAGGGGCCTCATGCGACAGCGCCTGACAGCACGACTGGGCCGCCGGACCATACAGTCGCTCGCGCTCGCCTCGGCCGCCGCCGTGGTCCTCGCTGCGTGCAGCACCGGCAGCAAGGCGGACAGCGGCTCGGATCTGTCGGGCAGCGGCGGCAAGAACGGCAAGTCGGCCGCGATAGTCGTGGCGCCTGGCACCGACAGCGCGAAGATACCCGTCAGCCGGAAGGTCACGGTGCGCGCCGAGGGCGGATCCCTGACATCCGTCGAGGTCACATCCCCCGGACCAGGCAAGCTCTCCGGCACCTGGTCGAAGGACAGGTCCGCGTGGACCTCCACCACGCCGCTCGCCCCGGGCGCCACCTACACGGTGAAAGCGAAGGGCAGGGCGTCCGGCGGGTCGGCACTCAGCAAGACCGCATCCTTCTCCACCGAGGCGTCGAAGAACACCTTCGTCGGCGAGTACTACCCCGACAAGGGCGCGAAGGTCGGCGTCGCGATGCCGGTGTCGATCACGTTCAACAAGCCGGTCCACGACAAGGCAGCCGTTGAGCGCAGGCTCAAGGTCACCGCCTCCCCCGCGATCGAAGGCGCCTGGAGCTGGATGAAGGATCGCGACGGCAAGGACCGCATCGACTACCGGCCCGAGAAGTACTGGAAGCCCGGCAGCAAGGTCACCCTCCGCATGGACTTGGCCGGTGTCAATGCGGGCGGCGGCATGTACGGCACCCAGCAGCGCGTCGTGAACTTCACCATCGGCGACGCCGTCACCAGCACCGTCGACACCAAGAAGAAGACCATGACGGTGGCGAAGAACGGCAAGGCTCTGCGAACGCTCAAGGTCTCCACCGGCAAGAAGGGCTTCGAGACCTGGAACGGCACGATGGTCGTGCTCAGCAAGGTCCCGACCATCCGCATGAACTCCGACACCGTCGGCATCTTCGGCCCCGAGGCCTATGACCTCGGCGCGGTGAAGTGGGACGTCCAGCTCACCCCGTCCGGCACCTACGCGCACGCGGCGCCGTGGAACGCGGGCAAGTTCGGGGTGGTCAACGGCAGCCACGGATGCATCGGCATGAGCACCAGCGACGCGAAGTGGTTCTACAACCAGGTCCACCTCGGCGACCCGGTCACGGTCGTCAACTCCGTTGACACCGTGGCGACCAACAACGGCTATGGGGACTGGAACGTCGACTGGGCCGCATGGAAAAAGGGCAGCGCCCTGGCCTGACCCAGCAGTTCCCGTATACCCCTTAGAGGTATACGCGCCCTGTATCGGCCATCGTCGACCCTGAAGTCGGACGAGGACATGAACCCGCTCATCAGGTTGCATCCATTGCATCCACCTCCAGCACTCCCCCTGGCCCGGCCTGCGACGCGCCCGACAGGCGGGCGAGGCCGCCGGGCGCCTCGCCGGGGATCCGCGTCCTGACCGTCGTCGCCCCCTCCGTCGCGTTCGTGGGTATGGCCGGAATATCCGCGGCCTCCATCCACCTCGGCAACGGAGGCAAGGCCCTGCAAGCCGTCGGCGACCCGGCCGTCGAACCCTCCACGGTCAACAGCCAGTTCGACACCCGGCTCAGCACACTGAGCCGGGGAGTCGATGACTTCGCCGATCGTGCCACCCGCACCCCTTACGCGTCGATCTCGAACAGCAGCGGCGCAGGACAGCGAAAGCGGCTTGCAAGAAGGCGGAGGCCGCGCGCAAGGAGGCGCTGCTCCCGAAGTTCGTACTCCCCGTCGCACAGAAGGGAGTTGGCGAGTTGTTCGGGGCGGCCGGCTCGATGTGGTCGAGCCGGCACACCGACCTCGACTTGCCGTCCTACGGGTACATCGTCGGGGTGACCGCCCCCGGCGCCACGCAGACCTGGTACGCCCATCTCGCCAGTACCCGGATCCGCTCCGGCTACGTAGAGTCCCCATCTCCACCTGGACGTCCACCCGGGGCGGAGACGCCACGGTGGATCCGCCGGCGTGGCTGCGCAACCACGGACTTGACCCGACGTAGTCGTATCAGCAACACGTCGGCGTCACAGCGGCTTCGGCCGCCGTCGACTGCTGGTCGCAGTTGAGTGTTGAGAAATCCGCTGCAACGAAGGCACCCGTCTCCCTCTGCTCCGATGTGGCGGCGCGGCTCTGTCTGGCCTGGAACCGATGGGCGGCGGGCGGTGTACATAGGGCAGGACAGGGTTTCGCGAGGCGCGACCCCGTGAGGGAAGCGCGGTCTGGGAGGTGGGCGCGATGAGCGAGGTTCTCAGCGGCGGCCCGAAGCGGCCACCGTGGAAACCGCCGCGCTGGTGGATCGTGGCGATGGCGGCCGTGGTGGCTGTCGCCGCGATCGTGGTGGGCCTCGTCGCCGTGAATGGGGAAAACACTTCGTCTTCGGCCGCGCCTCGGCGTTCGCCGTCGGCGTCGCCGACCAACAGCCCCTCCTCGAACGGTTCGGACGCCTCTGCCGCGCGGGACAGGACGCCTGGCCTCGTGATCAGGGGCGTCACCTTGGAGCAGGGTTCTTCGCTGAACCGGCACGACAGGACGGCGAATGCCGGTCCGTGGACGGTCACAGTGCGGCGTACGGACGGATCACTGGCGCGCAACGGCGCGTTGGTGACGTTCCCTGTGTCGAAGCCTCGAGTCGGCCGCCCGATCCGCATCGGCGATGTGGCGGGATGGGACCGGAACGGTGAGATCGTCTGGCCTCTGGCAGGCTCGTACGCGCGAGTCCGAGGGGACCTGCGGCGATCGCAATTGGTGGCCATCGCCTCCGCGACCACCGTCGCGTCCGGGCGCCCGGAAGTCCGTACACCGTCCGGGTTCTCTGTGGTGTCCACGGGCTCCATACGGCCGCACGTCGTCCGCGAGGCGCGCTACGGCTCGGACGATGTGGGCGAGGCCGGGGCGCTCTCCAACGGCCTGACCTTCACCGGCGTGGTCCGCTGCGGCGGCTTCGAGGACCGGCTGTATGCCGTGGACGCCCAAGCGGCCGGCACCGTGCGCGGCAAGCCCGCGGTCGTGACCTCGGGACTCGTCGGAAACGCCGTGCTTGCCTGGGAGCCGGAACCCGGCGTCGTCGCCTACGTCGGCTACAGCGGCGCCGCCCTCGACCAAGGGGCCGTTGCCGCCCTGCGCCGACTCGCCTCACGAACCCGTCTGCTCAGCCCACAGCGGTGGCAGGGCACCCGCCCCGCGACGTTCGATCAGGTCAACGACCTCGGTTGAAGCATGCCTGGCCGGCGTACGGCCCAGCGGCCGAACTGACCACCGAAACAAGCCGTCAGCGTGGCGGCGGCACGAAATCCCACCGGCCCACCTGAACGCCCTCCGACCCCGAAACGTACTAAGGGCACTAGCAGATAACGCTCATGTGGTGCCCTTCACGCTTCGCACGACGAGGCGGGTCGGCAGCGCGGAACCGTCCATGCTCGGACGATCGGGAAGGTGAAGATGGGAACTCTGGCGCTCAGTTGGACCGTGGCGGTGGTCGCCGCCCTGGTGGCCGCCGTGAGCGCGGTCCGGGTGGCAACCACGAGCGGTGAGATCCGTTTCGCGGCGGGCGGTGACCTGCTGATGGGCCTGTGTATGGCCGCCATGGCGTTGCCCGCGACGGTCGGCTGGTACGCGGGCTACGGCATGTGGTGGGCGGCGGCGTTCGGCATCCTCGGGCTCGGCGGCGTGGCGATGACCGTCAAGCACACACGCACCTGCGGGTGGAAGCACGGCCGCCACTGGGTGCACCTCATCGTCGGGAGTGCCGGCATGGTGATCATGACGCTCGCCATGACGAGTACGCCGTCCGGACCTGTGCTCGCCCTGGGTGGCTCCTCCATGGCGAACATGCCGGGTATGGAGAACATGGCGAGCACGACAGGCGCGCATCAGATGGCCGGCATGGGTTCCATGAAGGGGATGGGGTCCATGCCGGGAATGGGATCCATGCAGGGCATGGATATGTCGGGCGCGACCATCACAGCCGCCGACACCAGCACCCTGGGGCTCTCCACCTCTGCCTGGCGCTTCATGTTCGCGGCGCTCGCGTTCTACTTCCTCCTGTCGATCGGCGCCTCGGTCTGGGCCAGGGTCCGGGGCACCGACCGGCGCGTCGGTCGAGGGGCCGCCTGGAGTCGCTGGCTACTCGCCATGCCGGACACAGTGGTGGTCTTCCTGGCATCGCTGACGCTCTCGGTGTGGGACAGGAGCAGGATGGCGCAGCGATCGGGTCGCGGGCGGCGACGCAAGTCCGGAGCCGCGCCGGATGCGGCGCTGGCGGCCCACATCGGTATGGGCGGGACCATGTCCGCGATGCTGCTGATGATGGTCGCATGACAGCCGTTCGTCACTGACCGTTATGGCGACGACACTCTCCAGGCGGAAGTACACAGCACCATGGTCGACATCGGCCGTCCCTCACGACGGACCGGACTCGGCAGGGAACCGACCTGCGAAGCTGATTAGTATTGAACGCCCCGTCCGGATCCCTGCGGTGCCGGATCGCGTACACGACGGCGAAGAGGATCCCGATCGCCGCTCCGGCCGAGGACGGCGGACACGAACAGGCCCGCGTGCTACGGGGATTGGGACAAGACCTCGGCTGCGGCCACTCCGCCGCTCGCCTCCTCGCGGGCCGCTTCCAGCCGCACCGCCCTGTCCAGTACCGGCTCGGCGAGGAGCCACGAGAATCCTCCACCGACCACGCCAGCGGCTCCACCTGCGAGCGCCCCGCGCCCGAGCAGGGACAGAAATGACGTCATGATCGTCCCTCTCAGTGGCAGGGGCACCGAGGAGATGCCGACCGTCGTGGGCAAGTTCGTGGACGTAGTGGGGATGCCGCGATCTTGCCCAGCACCGGCGACAGCAGCGCGCCCTGGTCCAGGAAGATCGCGTCCAGAGCGACCAGGGCAAGGATCACCGCCGCTGTGGCGATCAGGCCCTCTCGCAGCGAGTGGATGACGGGTCAGTGTCTGACTCCCGGGGCAACCCCAGTCGCAGTGGTGGGACCGTCCCGGATTCCTACCGGGTTCCCGCTCACCGTCGCCTCGATGTGAAGTTGTCGTCGCAGGTCGCGAGTCCTACTAAGTGAATTAGCTGGCTGGGTACGTTTCAAACAGATCGTGCGGGCAGCATCACAGGTGGCGAAATACCCCCAGGGGGTATAGTGTTGGCATCGGTCGGAGGGGTGAACACCCCCTCTGCCGGCGAGCGATCCCACGCACCCACACCGGAGGAAGAAGCCATGACCACCGAGACGAACACCAGCACCAGCTCCTGCTGCGGGTCCGGCGGCTGCGGCTCCGGCACCACGTCCGACGTCCAGATCGAGGGCACGGGGGCCACCACCACCGTCTTCAAGGTGTCCGGCATGACCTGCGGCCACTGCGAGGGCGCGGTCTCCAAGGAGATCTCCGCTCTGGACGGCGTCAGCGCGGTCACGGCCGTCGCCAAGACCGGCGAGGTGACCGTCACCTCCGCCGCCCCGCTGGATGAGGAGGCCGTCCGCGCCGCCGTCGACGAGGCCGGTTACGAGCTCGTCGGCCGCGCCTGACAGCTCCCGGGCTCACAGCCCGGATACGCGAATTCCTCCCCGCGCCGGGACGCGCCGCTCCGCTGATACGGACGCCGTGCGTCCCGGCCTCCCCCTGGAGATACGCCCATGACCAGCACGGCTCCCGAGAAGGCCCTTCCCGACACAGCGCCCGCGCCCTCCTCCGAGGTCGAGCTTGCGATCGGCGGGATGACCTGCGCCTCGTGCGCGGCCCGCATCGAGAAGAAGCTCAACCGCCTGGACGGCGTCACCGCGACCGTCAACTTCGCCACCGAGAAGGCGAAGGTCGCCTACCCGGAAGGCGTCCAGGTCGCCGACCTCATCGCCACCGTCGAAAAGACCGGCTACACCGCCGAGGAGCCGCCCCCACCCGCCACCACCGGCGAGAGCGAGGGCGAGGCCGCCCCGGCGGCCGACGGTGAGCTGCTGTCGCTGCGCCAGCGCCTGTACGTGTCACTGGTGCTCACTGTCCCCGTGGTGCTCATGGCGATGGTGCCGTCGCTGCAGTTCGACAACTGGCAGTGGCTGTCGCTGACTTTGGCCGCTCCGGTCGTGGTCTGGGGAGCATTGCCCTTCCACCGGGCTGCCTGGACGAACGCCCGGCACGGCGCCGCGACCATGGACACGCTGGTGTCGATCGGCACGCTCGCCGCGTTCGGCTGGTCTCTGTGGGCGCTGTTCTTCGGGCACGCGGGCATGATGGGCATGCGGCATGCTTTCGAGTTCACCGTCTCCCGCACGGACGGCTCCTCGTCCATCTATCTGGAGGCGGCGGCCGGGGTGACCACGTTCATCCTCGCCGGGCGCTACCTGGAGGCCCGCGCCAAGCGGAAGTCGGGTGCGGCGCTGCGGGCGCTGCTGGAGCTGGGCGCGAAGGACGTCTCGGTGCTGCGCGCCGGCAAGGAAATACGCATCCCGGTCGGGCAGTTGGCGGTCGGCGACCGCTTCGTCGTACGCCCCGGGGAGAAGGTCGCGACCGACGGGACTGTCGTCGAGGGCACGTCCGCGGTGGACGCGTCCATGCTGACCGGTGAGTCCGTGCCGGTGGATGTGACGGTGGGCGATGCCGTGACCGGCGCAACGGTGAACGCGGGCGGCCGTCTGGTCGTCGAGGCGACCCGCATCGGCACCGACACGCAACTCGCGCGGATGGCTCGGCTGGTCGAGGACGCGCAGAACGGCAAGGCCGAGGTACAGCGCCTCGCCGACCGGATCTCGGCGGTCTTCGTGCCTGTCGTCATCCTCATCGCCCTCGGTACCCTGCTGACCTGGTTGTTCGTGACGGGTGACGCCACCGCCGCGTTCACGGCTGCCGTCGCGGTGCTGATCATCGCGTGCCCGTGCGCGCTGGGCCTGGCCACCCCGACCGCCCTCATGGTCGGCACCGGCCGCGGCGCCCAGCTGGGCATCCTCATCAAGGGCCCCGAGGTCCTGGAGTCCACCCGCCGCGTCGACACCGTCGTCCTCGACAAGACCGGCACGGTGACCACGGGCCGGATGCAGCTGACGGACGTCTTCACCGCACCGGACGTGGACAGGGACGAACTGCTGCTGCTGGCAGGCGCGTTGGAGCACGCCTCCGAACACCCGATAGCGCAGGCCATCGCCGCCGGTGCAACCGAGCGGGCCGGAAGCCTGCCGGTGCCGGAGAACTTCGAGAACGTCGCCGGCCTCGGCGTCCAGGGCGTCGTCGACGGTCACGCCGTCCTCGTCGGCCGAGAGAAGCTCCTCAAGGAGTGGGTCATCGACCTGCCCCAAGAGCTCGCCGAGGCCAAGGCCGCCGCCGAGGCCGAGGGACGTACGGCGGTCGCCGTCGCCTGGGACGGCGAGGCACGCGGCGTCCTCACCGTCGCCGACGGCATCAAGGAGACCAGCGCCGAGGCCGTGGCCGAACTGCGCCGACTGGGCCTCAAGCCCGTCCTGCTGACTGGCGACAACCAGCTCGTCGCGGAGTCGGTCGCCCGCTCCGTCGGCATCGACGAGGTGATCGCCGAAGTCCTGCCCGAGGACAAGGTCGACGTCGTCAAGCGACTGCAGGACGAGGGACGTACGGTCGCCATGGTCGGTGACGGCGTCAACGACGCAGCCGCCCTCGCCACCGCCGACCTGGGCCTGGCCATGGGCACCGGCACGGATGCGGCCATCGAGGCGGGCGACCTGACCCTCGTCCGCGGCGACCTGCGCGTGGCCGCCGACGCGATCCGCCTCTCCCGCCGGACCCTGGCCACCATCAGGGGCAACCTCTTCTGGGCCTTCGGCTACAACGTGGCAGCTCTGCCGCTGGCCGCCTTCGGCATGCTCAACCCGATGATCGCGGGCGCGGCGATGGCCTTCTCGTCCGTCTTCGTGGTGACCAACAGCCTGCGGCTGCGGTCCTTCAAATAGGCGCGCGAGCAACACGGTTGACCGAGGCGCCCGCCCCTTCCGGCCCGGCGCCTCGGCGTTGCGCCGTCTCCGGAACGCCGCTCAATCGCCCAGCGTCTCCAGGAAGCGCCCCACCTCGATGTTGAACGCATCCGGGCGCTCCAGCACCGGCATGCGGCCGGTGCCTTCGAGGGCGACGGTCTCCAAGGGGGCTCCGGCCCCGCGCGAAGCCGACCAGACGCGAGACGGGCGAGATGGGATCACGGTCGGCGTTGACCACGAGAGGACCGGGCACCGCACCTTCCCGATCCCCGCAAAGGCGTCCTCCCCCACCACGGCACGAACCGTCGGCTATACACCGCGAGCACCAGCGCCGTCGACGAGCAGGGCCGCCGTGTCGGAGGGGACCTGGACGGGGTCCCTCAGGTAGGGCCGGAGGACGGCCCGCCGCCGCTGTGGCGTAGCGGCGATGCGGCGGCGCAGCGGGGCGGGCCGGCGGTCAGTACGTCGAAGAGGGTGGGGGGCACCGTACCGGGTGAGGCCCGTACGGCCTTCGGTATCCGGCGGACGCTCAGTACGTTGCTGAAAAGGCCAACGGCGCCGGCCACCATCACGACCGCCCGCACCAGCTCCGGATGACGCACGGTGGACCGGCCCACCGAGCTAGTGCCCCAGGAACACCACGCGCTTCAGCTCCAGTTCGCGGCACAGCGCCGCAGCGGCATCGGCGAACCGTCGAGCGAGTAACCGGGCCTCGGCGGCTGGGAGCTGCCGAAGCCAGGCGGGTCGAGGACGACCACGCGGCCCCGGCGGGCAAGGTCGGGGATGTTCTCCAGCCAGTGCTGCCGGCGCCCGCCCATCCCGTGGACAAGGACGAACGTCTCCGCGCCCGAGCCGTGGTCGACGTAGGGGCGACGGCCGTACAGGGAGAAGTCTGGGAGAAGTCCCTTTCCTTCACTGCCCAGTTGGTGTCCCGTCGGCCGGGAGAGGCGGGCCTGGCACAGTCGTCCGCGTAGGCAACGTACGCGGTTGCGGGAGGGTCGGCACGGGGCGTCCCCCCTGCCGATGGCCGGAGAGTGCGCGCACGGGCAGGCGTTCTTGGAGGACGTGTCAACCTCCCCTGCCCGTGCGCGCGGCCGGTGGTGCCACTTCGGTTCGGGGCTCTGCCCGCCTGCCCCTTCGCCCAGTCGGCATTCCGGTGTCGCGGTGGCTGCTCGGCGAACACACCGCGCTGCTGCGGGTCGCCAAGGAGTTCCAGGGCCCGGCAGACGACGCAGCAGCGCGGCTCGACGGGGACACGTCCCATCCCTTTCACGCCCGGCAATACTAACTGGCTTAATGGACAGGTGCATCTCCAGCCACCGATTCCCCGTCCCGACCCACCGGTCCGTACGGCACTCGGCGGGCCGGGGCAGGAGGCGGAGTTGCCGGATCAGCCGCAGCGACGGCCGGAGTTGATGCAGTTGACCGCCTCCTGCATGAGCTGTCGCTCATGACGTTGATGAAGTCGGCGTGGTCGGTGATCGGTGCGTGCTGCTGACCTGGGAAGGAGTCCACGGCGAACTGGTTGCGGTTCGGCGGGGTGAAGGTCAGCCGCTCGGTCAGCTGCGGGACAGCCCGGAAGCCGTTCGGGCAGGCACCGGTGTTCGCGTCGGCGGCCACGATGGGGGAGCAGTGACCGGCGCTGTCGATGTTCCTGCCGTCCCAGCAGCTCGAGAACGCGAAGCTACGGACGATCTTGCTGCCGGCCGGGCAGATCGGGCGTCACGCTTGGGCGAATTGAGGGTGTGGGGGAAGGGGGTGACCGCGCGGAGGACCTCCCGGTCTCGGCGACGAGGACACGAGGCCGGCAGTTCGTCGGGCTCACGGCTGCGTCTACGGCAGCTCAGCCGACTTCGACCGTCCCCATCTGATCCAGGACCCGCGATGCGCTCGAGCACGGTCGCACTCGAAACCGCCTCCGCGGTCCACGGAGGCCGGACCACCAAGCACCGCCAGGGCCTGCGGCAGCCATCCGGCCAGGTCCCACTCGGCGGGATTCAGGCCAGCTCCGTCGTTGAGATCAGGCCGCCCGAGGCGCTGGACTCGCCCGGTCGACCGTGCCCAAGGGTCCACCCCCATACCGCACCGAGCCCCAGGCCGGGATCACGTCCGCAGCAGTCGCGCGATGGCCTGCGAAGCTTCGGTGACCTTCTGCTCAGCCAGATCCCCTCCGGCCACCATGGCCTCGCGCACACAGTGGTCCAGGTGCTTCTCCAGCAGCTGCATCGCCACCGCCTGCAGGCCCTTGGTAGTGGCCGCGACCTGGGTGAGCACGTCGATGCAGTACTGATCCTCCTCCACCAGGCGCTCCAGTCCACGCACCTGCCCCTCGATGCGGCGGAGTCGCTTGAGGACGGCGTCCTTGTCGTCGCGGTAGCCCGGTGACGCCTGCTCGGCCTCGGCATGTCCAAGTTGCTCCATACCCCCCGAGGGTATTACAGGTCGAGGTCAGGCGGAAGACGAAGGCACCTCTGCACCGCAGACAGCCCGGCATCGCGGAGGTCGACCGGGCATGGCACCCACCATCGAGGACACTGCCACTCACAGGCAAGCGGAATCGATCGCACCGCGACCGCTGCATCACTCCCATCAAGTCCCTGCAAAATACAGCCTGGTTAAACGCCTTTCGGTTAATGAATCCACTAAGTGCCTTCGCGATGCTGGTCAGTTGGTGACCGGCATCACCTCGTCAAGGGCCGGTCACCCCGGCCGCACGAGTGGAGGTCAAGCATGCGTCGGCTTCCTGATGCAGTGGCCCATCATCCCCACCGTGATCAAGTTCCCGATCCTGGACGTCATGTTCGGCCCGGCCTTCGGCTCGGCGACCCGCCCGGTGGGCCGAGTGTTGCGCGACCCACTTCGTCACCCTGTGGCTGACAGATCTGCCCTCGCACCACGCCGGCCGGGTCGGCCCGGACGTGACGCGAACCGCCGCCCACCGCTTCAACCAGGTGGCCTGGCCTGCGTTCGCCGTTCTGGTGGCCACGGGTGCATGGAACATCATCGCGGAGCAGGACAAGGTCACGGGACGTCATGAGGCGACGCTCGCCGTCAAGATGGCCGCCGTGGCGGTCTCCGGGCTGACGGCGTGGCTGCATGCACGCGCCCGCACCGCGCCCGCGCTCGCCGTCTTCGGTGCCCTGACCGCGATGAGCGCCCTTGGTGCGCTGTTCCTGGGCGTGATGCTCGCCGAATGACGCCGAGGACCAGTGCCCCCAGCATCTCCTCCGGAACGGCCGCCGTCGCCACGAGCGATGGCGGCCGTTCCGTGCCTGGACAACTGCCCTGCATTGCGAGGCCTCTTCGGCGAAGGGCCGGTGCGAGTGACCAGAGGAACGACGCGACTCTCGCCTCATAGCGGGCTGTCCACACGACGAGTCGTGTTCCTTCTGCGCACGATTCGGTCTCCGCCCGTGTGAGTCACACCGCTAACAGATTTGACATACCGTGCACATGACAAAATCGGGGCGACTCCTCTAATCTACTTAGTGGTTGATTACCCCTAATCGACTGGAGCCCCACAGGCATGCCCACGTCGCATGCCGTCCCGTCGACCGGTCAGTCACCAACGTAAGGCAGGACGCGATCTTGGCTGCGCCGGCGACAACAGGGGTGCCTTCAGGGTCGCGTGTGGCTTTCATCCCCCGACCACTGAGGAGACCCCTCGTGCGCAAGAAGCTGCTCGCCACGGCAACCGCCGCGGCTCTCGCCACCCTGACGTTCGCCACCACCGCGCAGGCGAACCACTCATGGGGCGGCTACCACTGGGCGCGCACCTCGAACCCCTTCACCCTTCAGCTCGGCGACAATCTCAGCTCCACCTGGAAGAGCTACCTGAGCACGGCCTCGTCCGACTGGTCCTCGTCCTCGGTCCTCGACACCACCATCGTGACCGGCCAGTCCAACAACAGCTGCCGGGCCACCACCGGCCGGGTCGAGGTGTGCAACAGAACCTACGGCAACAACGGCTGGCTGGGCCTCGCCTCGATATCGCTGACCGGCAGCACCCACATCAGCTCGGGAACGGTCAAGCTCAACGACACATACTTCGACACGTCGACGTACAACACCCCGTCATGGAGAACCATGGTGACGTGCCAGGAGGTCGGCCACACCTTCGGCCTGGACCACCAGGACACGAACCAGACCAACGGCAACCTGGGCACCTGCATGGACTACACCAACTCCCCCGACGGGCCGCCCAGCAACCTCCACCCCAACACCCACGACTACGACGAACTGGCCACCATCTACGCCCACTTCGACTCGACCAGCACTCTCGCCCAGACAACGGCCGTCCCGCAGGTCGGCAACGACAAGGCCAGCTGGGGTAAGCGCGTGGCGCACTCCGGACACGGCGACACCTATGTCCGCGACTTCGGCGGCGGCAAGTCGGTGGTCACCTTCGTGATCTGGGCGAGCTGACACTTACACCTCGGGGCGGAGGCGGCCGAAACGTTCCGGCCGCCTCCGCCGACTCGCCTCGGGACGCCCGGCACCCCTTCTCAGTGAGCCATGACCGGCCCTTGTGACGGGTCCGGGCGCCCCGCCGGCAACAAC
>Ga0075367_10000684_pt1 | contig 13028 bp, 14 predicted proteins | sample EndMethybrTD3032_FD_71399 | JGI IMG/M metagenome (GOLD analysis project Ga0075367, IMG submission 71399) | Populus endosphere microbial communities from Tennessee, USA - Endosphere MetaG P. TD hybrid TD303-2 | ecosystem: Host-associated > Plants > Roots > Endosphere | place: USA: Tennessee... | reverse complement strand
CTTGAAGTTGCGCGTAACGATCGACGGGCCCTGGCCGAAACCGGGGTTCAGCACGGCCTGCAGGCCGTGCTGAACCCCGGTTTCGGCCAGGGCCCGTCGATCGTTACGCGCAACTTCAAGCAGCTCGGCTTCTCGGTGCCGCTGTATCAGAGCCACGGTGTGGCCTCGAAGGGTTTCATCGATGCAGCGGGTGATGCGGCAGAAGGCGTGAGACTGCCGGCGGCGGCGCTGCTGATCGCCGAAAAGCTCCCCGCCAATGATCCGCAGCGACCGGTGGTCGTCAACTACAGCAAGGCCTTTGCAGACTACGCCAAGCAGCCTGTCTCCACCTTTGGCGGCCACGCCTATGACGGCCTCAACATCCTGGTCGAGGCCATCAAGCGGGCGAACTCGCTCGACGGCGAGAAAGTGCGCGACGAGATCGAGAAGACCAAGGGCTTCATCGGCACCGGCGGCGTCGTGAATATGTCGGCCACCGACCATATGGGGCTTGATCTCTCGGCCTTTCGCATGCTCGAGATCAAAAAGGGCGATTGGGCGGTACTGCAGTAGCGGCTACGATATCGAAGCGGCGGGCGCCGATTGCGGCAGGCTCGCCGCTTCTTGAATGAATGGCGGCACCGCTATGCCTGAAGTGATGCAGTTCCTGTTCTCGGGACTGACGGTCGGCGCGATCTACGCGCTGGTCGCGCTCGGTTTCACCATCATCTACAACGCGTCCGAGGTCGTGAACTTCGCCCAAGGTGAGTTCGTGATGATCGGCGGCATGGCGACCTTCTTTCTCTACGCCGCCGGCGTGCCGCTGTGGGCCGCAGCACCGCTTGCGATTGTTGCGGCGGTGGTGGTCGGCCTGGCCCTGCACAAGCTTGCCATCGAGCCCGCGCGCGGCGCCTCCGTCGTTGCGTTGATCATCATTACCATTGGGGCATCGATCTTCCTGCGCGGGGTCGCCCAGATCGTGTTCGACAAACAATACCATCGCTTTCCCGCGTTCTCGGGCGAGACACCCTTCCACGTGCTGGGCGCGACGCTGCTGCCGCAGAGTGTATGGGTGATGGCGGGCGCAGCATGCGCGTTCGCATTGCTATGGCAGTTCTTCGAGCGCACGCTGGCGGGCAAGGCGATCGCTGCCACTGCGGGAAACCGGCTGGCGGCCAGGCTCGTGGGCATCGACACGGACCGAATGATCGCGCTGTCTTTCGCGCTATCGGCGGCTCTCGGCGCCGTTGCCGGAGTTCTCATCACGCCGATCACGCTGACCAGCTACGATGTCGGCACGCTCCTCGCCCTCAAGGGCTTTGCCGCCGCCATGCTGGGTGGAATGGGCAATCCGCTCGGTGCCGTCGTTGGCGGGCTGGTGGTCGGTGTGATCGAGCAGTTCAGCGCCGGAATGCTCAGCTCCAAGTACAAGGATGCGGTCGCCTTCATCGTGATCCTGCTGACCCTGTTCGTTCTGCCGCATGGCCTGTTCGGTCGTGGCCGGATCGAGAGGGTGTGATGATCTCCGCTTTGCGCAGCTCCCGGTTGGCGCCGTTGCTCCTGCTCGCACTGGTCATCGCCGTGGCACCCTCGGTGTTTCCATCGGTCTTCTACTACGAGGTCGGCGCCAGCATCTTCATCGCCGCCTTGGCGGTGGTTGGCCTCAATCTGCTCATGGGTTTTGCCGGCCAAGTCAGTCTCGGCCACGCCGGCTTCTGGGGGTTGGGTGCTTATGCGGCGGCAATCGGTCCCACCCATATGGGCGTCCCGCCGCTCGCTGGGCTCCTGATCGGCGTGCTGCTGACAATGTTGATCGCCTGGCTGGTTGGCCGTCCGATCCTGAAACTGCGCGGACACTATCTGGCGGTGGCCACGCTCGGATTCGGTTTTCTCGTGACGATGGTGCTGACCAACGAGTCGCGCTGGACCGGCGGGCCCGACGGCATGGGCGTGCCGCGCCTGGACGTCTTTGGCTTTGTCATCCGTGGTTCGCGCATGTGGTACTGGGCGAGTGCCGGTGTGCTCCTGGTCGGTGTCTGGTTGGCTCTGAATCTCGTGGACAGTCCTACCGGTCGTGCGCTGCGAGCGCTGCACGACTCGCAGGTCGCGGCGGCGGTGAACGGCGTGGACGTCGCCCGCTACAAGCTCACCGCTTTCACCATCTCCGCGGGATATGCAAGTCTCGCCGGCTCGATGGCCGCATTCTCCGACGGTCACATAACCCCGACCTCGGCCGGCTTCCTGCACTCGATCGAGCTGGTGACCATGAGCGTGCTGGGCGGCATGGGCTCCATCATCGGCGCCGTGGTCGGCGCAGGCCTGCTGTGCGCACTGCCGCAGCTGCTGACCGTCCTGCACGATTACGAGCAGGTCGTGCTGGGCCTGACGATGATGCTCATCATGATCTTCCTGCCGCTGGGCATCCTGCCGTCGATCGCTGCGCGCTTCGGGCGGGGATCCACATGAGCCTGCTGCAGGTCGATGGGCTCGGCATCAATTTCGGCGGCATCTCGGCAGTCGACGACCTGACGTTCGCCGTCCCGCAAGGGCGCATCTACTCGATCATTGGTCCCAACGGTGCCGGCAAGACCACCCTGTTCAACATGATCTCCGGCATCTACCGGCCGGGCCGCGGACGCATCCGCTTCGACGGCCAGGACGTCACCAATCTCGAGCCGCACCAGCTTGCGCGCATCGGGCTGTCGCGCACGTTCCAGAACCTGCAGGTGTTCTTTCGCCTGACCGTGCTGGAGAACGTCATGGTCGGGCGCCACCTGCACGAGCCCAAGGGTGTGCTGGCGCATGCGTTGCGATTGCCTTCGGTGCGCAGGGCGAACGCCGATTGCGCGGAGAAGGCCCGCGAGTTCGTGGAATTCGTGGGCCTGCGCGATGCGGACCGTGTTGCTGGCGCCTTGCCCTATGGAGCGCTCAAGCGCCTGGAAATCGCCCGCGCGCTGGCGAGCGAACCGAAGCTGCTGCTGCTCGACGAACCCGCCGCTGGCTGCAACTCGGTGGAGACGGAAGAGATCGACGGGCTGATTCAGCAGATCGCCCGCAAGGGCACTACGGTGGTGCTGGTCGAGCACGACATGAAGCTGGTCATGAAGATCTCCGATCGCATCCTGGTGCTCGATCGCGGCCGCAAGCTGGCTGAGGGCAGCGCCGGCGAGGTGCGCCACAACCCCGACGTCATCCGCGCCTATCTCGGATCGCACGGACAAGAGGCGGCGCGTGCTCAAAGTTGATCGCCTCTCCAGCCGCTACGGCCGCATCCAGGCGCTGCACGAGGTCAGCCTCGAGGTACGGCAGGGCGAGATCGTAGCGCTGGTCGGCGGCAACGGCGCGGGCAAGACCACCCTGCTCAGGGCCATATCGGGCGTACAGCCGGTAAGCGGCGGGACGATCATGTTCAAGGGCGCCGATATCACGCGTGCCAAGTCGCATGCCCGCGTCGCCGCCGGCATCGCCCAGTCGCCCGAAGGCCGGCAGATCTTCGGCGACCTATCCGTGCAGGACAATCTTCGCCTCGGCGCCTACTTGCGCAAAGACGGCGCGATTGGCGAGGACATGCAACGGGTGTTCGTGCTGTTCCCGATCCTGAAGGATTTTCGCACGCGGCCTGGCGGTGACCTTTCCGGCGGCCAGCAGCAGATGCTGGCCATCGGCCGGGCCCTGATGGCGAAGCCGGCGCTGTTGCTTCTGGATGAGCCGAGCATGGGCCTGGCCCCAATCCTGGTCGACCAGATCCTGGCAGCGATCACCACGCTCAAGCAGGACGGCACCACCGTATTCCTGGTGGAGCAGAACGCGTTCGCCGCGCTCTCCATCGCCGACCGCGGGTACGTGCTGGAGACCGGATCGGTCATCCTGGAAGGTGCGGGCCGCGAGCTGCTGGCCAACGAGAAGGTTCAGACCGCTTACCTCGGCGTTTGACATCCTGCCGTGTCGGCTCCCCTCGGCGGGCCGGATCAGCTAAGATTCGCGGGTGATGACCGCTGCCGCGACTCGCAAGTTCAATGCCCTGCTGACAAGCTTCGAGCGCCGCCGCCCCATGCGCGCCGGTTCGCTGATCGTCACCATCTACGGCGATGCCATCGTGCCGCGCGGCGGCTCGCTGTGGCTGGGCACTCTGCTCGACATGATGGGGGGCTTCGGCGTGGAGCCCGGACTGGTGCGCACGGCGTTGTCGCGGCTGGTGGCCGACGGCTGGTTCGAGCGCACGCGCATCGGCCGGAAAAGCTACTATCGCCTGTCTGCCACGGGTGCGGCCGAGTTCGCCACCGCTACCACGCGCATTTATCGCGCCGCCGATCCGGCATGGTCGGGCGAGATGGAGATCGCCATCATCACGACCGGCGTTGCGGCCGACCGCGCAGCGCTAAGGGACCAGATGTTGGGCGAGGGCTACGGCCAGGCGGCGGCCAACGTCATGCTCCGGCCGCGGACGGGCAAGGCGGGTGCGAATGCTGCAGCGCCCGGGTCGCCCGACATCATCCGCATGGCGGCGCGGCCCGAGAGCGAGGACAAGGCCAAGGCGCTCGCCAGGGCGTGCTGGCAGCTCGAACAGCTCGACGCCGCCTACCGCCAGTTCCTCAAGGCCTTCGGGCCGGTCGCCGCCGAGATCGAGGACGGTGCCCCTCTGGACGACGCGCAGGCCTTCCAGCTGCGCACGCTCCTCATCCACGACTGGCGCCGCATCGTGCTGCGCGATCCGCTGCTGCCCAAGGTCATGCTGCCAGAGGACTGGCCCGGCACTCGGGCACTGGAGCTGGTCGGAAGCATTTATCGCCAGATACTTGGCGCCTCCGAGCGCTGGCTTGACCGGCACGCCGTCAACGAGGACGGCCCCATTCCGGGCCCAGGGTTGGGCTTGGGCAATCGCTTCTTGGAAACGTGAGTGCAACGCAATGAGTTACAGAAAACTTGCGCGTGAGGATTTTGTGTGACATAAATCGAGAACGCCGCACAGACCATCTGGAGGAAGGCATGTACACGCAAGCCTTGAGCCTCGAGAAGCCACAGGCGGTCCATCAGGACGACCCGGAGCGGCTGGCCCGCTTCCAGGCACGCATCGACGCGGAAGAGCGCATCGAGCCGACCGACTGGATGCCAGCCTCCTATCGCCATACGCTGATCCGACAGATGTCCCAGCACGCGCATTCCGAGATCATCGGCATGCAGCCTGAAGGCAACTGGTTGACGCGCGCGCCGTCACTCAAGCGCAAGCTGCAACTCACGGCCAAGATCCAGGACGAGGCGGGTCATGGCCTCTATCTTTACGGCGCCGCCGAGACCCTGGGCGTTTCGCGCGAGGAGCTGGTGGGCCAGCTTCTGTCCGGCAAGGCCAAGTATTCCTCGATCTTCAACTATCCAACGCTGAGCTGGGCCGATATCGGCGCCATCGGCTGGCTGGTGGACGGCGCGGCGATCATGAACCAGATCCCCATCTGCCGCTGCAGCTACGGCCCCTACGCGCGCGCCATGATCCTGATCTGCAAGGAGGAGAGCTTCCACCAGCGCCAGGGCTACGAGATCATGATTTCGCTCGCGCGCGGCACAACGGAACAGAAGGCGATGGCGCAGGATGCGCTGAACCGCTGGTGGTGGCCGTCTATCATGATGTTCGGCCCGTCCGACAAGGACAGTGTGCACTCCGAGCAGGCCATGCGCTGGAAGATCAAGCGCTTCACCAATGACGAGCTGCGCCAGAAGTTCGTCGACGCGACGCTGCCGCAGGCCGAGTACCTGGGCCTGAAGGTTCCCGATCCTGACCTCGCCTGGAACGAGGAGACCAAGCACTGGGACATCGGCCCGATCGACTGGGACGAGTTCTGGCGCGTGGTGAAGGGTGATGGTCCCTGCAATCGGCAGCGTCTTGCCGCCAAGCGCGCGGCGCATGATGAAGGCGCGTGGGTGCGAGAGGCGGCCGAAGCGTTCGCGGCCAAACGCGCAGCGCGCACGTCGATGCCGGTAGCGGCAGAGTGACGTCGGAGACCAACATGACCGACAAGAACTGGCCCCTCTATGAGGTGTTCCTGCGGGCGCGCAACGGCTTGGCCCACAAGCACGTCGGCAGCCTGCACGCGATGGATGACGAGATGGCGCTGCAAAACGCGCGTGACGTCTACACGCGCCGCGGCGAGGCACTGAGCATCTGGGTCGTGCCGTCCAAGTCCATCATCGCCTCGGAGCCGAGCGAGAAGGAGACATTGCTCGAGCCCTCGACGCCCGAGCGCAAGCCCTATCGGCACCCGACCTTCTACGACATCCCCGACGAAGTCGGGCACATGTGACACGGCCCAACGCCATGGCGACCGCTCAAACCAACCCGCATTACCGCTACCTGCTGCGTCTCGCCGATAACGCGCTCGTGCTGGGGCATCGCCTTACCGAGTGGTCGAGCCGCGCGCCGACGCTGGAGGAGGACATTGCGCTCTCCAACATCGCGCTCGATCTCATCGGCCAGGCTCGCGCCCTGTATCGCCGCGCCATCGCTCTCGGCGGCGACGGCGACGAGGATCATCTTGCGTATCTGCGAGACGCGCACGAGTTCCTCAACGTGCAGCTCGTCGAGCGACCCAACGGCGATTTTGCCGCCACCATGGCGCGGCAGCTCTGTTATTCCGCGTTCGCGGTGCAGCTATGGGGCGAGCTTGCCCGCTCCAACGACAGCGAACTCGCCGGCATCGCCGCCAAGGCGGAGAAGGAATGTGTCTATCACCTGCGCCACAGTTCGGAGTGGGTGATCCGCCTGGGCGACGGCACGCGTGAGAGCCGCGAGCGCATGCAACGCGCCATCGACGACATCTGGATGTTCACGGGCGAGATGTTCGAGGTCGACGAGAGCGACCGCGCCATGATCGCGGCCGGCATTTCCGTCGATGCCTCCAAGCTGCTACTTGCGTGGAACGAGACGATCAACGACGTGCTGGCGCAGGCCACCATCAAGCGTCCCGCGGACGGCTGGATGATCTCCGGCGGACGCCAGGGCACGCACACCGAGCACCTGGGCCACATGCTGGCGCAGATGCAGTTCCTGAGGCGGGCCTACCCGGGAGCGACATGGTGATGGCCGCGGCAGCCACATCCGATGCGAAGCGCGCCGACGTGCTGGCGCGCGCGCATGCCGTGCTCGAAAGCGTGACGGATCCCGAGCTGCCGTTCCTCACCATCACCGACATGGGTATCTTGCGCGACGTGCGGGTCGCCGGCGATGCGGTGGAGGTGGCCATCACGCCCACCTATTCGGGCTGCCCGGCCATGGACGTTATCGCCATCGACATCACGACCGCGCTGGCGAAGGCGGGCTTCGACAACGTGCGCATTCATCGCGTCCTGTCGCCGGCCTGGACCACCGATTGGTTGTCCGCCCCCGCCCGCGAGAAACTGCGCGCCAATGGCATCGCGCCGCCCGAGCGTGCGCAGGGCAAGCGCGCGCTGTTCGCCGAGACAGAAGTGGCGTGTCCCACGTGCGGCTCGAACTCAACCCAGCGTGTGAGCGAGTTCGGATCCACCGCCTGCAAGGCGCACTACCGCTGCCTCGCCTGCCGCGAGCCCTTCCAATACTTCAAGTGCATCTGATGAAAGACCAGTTCCACCCTCTGCCGATTGCCGCCGTGCGCCGCGAGACGGCCGACGCCATATCGTTCGCGCTCGCCGTGCCCGAGGCTTTGAGCGAGACCTACCGCTATCGTGCCGGCCAGCACCTCGTGGTGCGCGCGATGCTCGACGGCGAGGAGATCCGACGTACCTATTCGATCAGCTCCGACCCGGCGGAGCGGGAGCTGTGGATCACCGTCAAGCGCGTCGACGGCGGATTGTTCTCTGCGCATGCGCACGCCACGCTGATAAGGGGCGCGTCGATCGAGGCCATGCGCCCCACGGGACGCTTCGTGGTGCCCGACGACGGCGGCGATGGCCGCACCTATCTGGCGATTGCTGCCGGCAGCGGCATTACGCCGGTAATGGGCCTGATCCGGCATGTGCTGGCGCGCGAGCCCAGCAGCCGCTTCACGCTGATCTACGGCAACCGCTCGGTCGACAGCATCATCTTCCGCGAGTCGCTGGACGACCTGAAGGACCGCTATCTCGGCCGGCTCTCAGTGCTGCATGTGCTGAGTCGAGATACCGAGGCTGACGTACCCGTGCTGTCGGGGCGCATCGACAGTTACAAGATCAGGCATTTGCTGCCGCTGGTCGGGCCGCCGGGCGGCATCGATCACGTCTACCTGTGCGGACCTGGAAGCCTCATCAAGGATGCGCGCACCACGCTGCTTGCTGCCGGTGTCGCGCGCGAGCGCATTCATTTCGAATATTTCCGCGCCGGCCCTGAATCGGCGCAGCGCCGCACCCGTCCCGCCCAGGCGAAGGAGGCCGCTCCGGTCGCCGGTGCCGAGGTGGTCGCTGTGGTGGACGGCTCGCGCCATTCGTTCCGCGTGCCGGAAGGCGGCCTTGTGGTGGATGCGGCGCTCGCGGCGGGCGTGCGCGTGCCCTACTCCTGCAAGGGCGGCATGTGCTGTACCTGCCGCGCCAAGCTGGTCGAGGGCGAGGTAACGATGGTACGCAATTTCTCGCTGGAGCCTTGGGAGATCGAGGCCGGGTTTGTCCTCACATGTCAGGCTCAGCCCACATCTAGCCGTGTCGTGCTTGACTACGACCAGATGTAGCTTGTGCACGCACGAGCTTGTTGATGATCGCGGGGGAAGCGCCGATATCCGTCCCTCGACGCTCGGTCCAGACTTACAGGCCGCCACCAAGGAACAGCTGGCCGATGCGCTTGTCGGCGAGAATCGCGGGTGCGGTGCCGGCGATGCGCGTGCGGCCCAATTCGAGGACGAGGCCGTAATCGGAGTTTTCCAAGGCGCGCTTGGCATTCTGCTCGATCATGAGGATCGTGATGCCGCGGTCGCGCAGCCCCTTCAAGATCTGAAACAGATCGGCGACCAGAATCGGGGACAATCCGATCGAGGGCTCGTCGATCAGCATGAGCTTGGGTTCGAGGACGAGACCGCGTGCGATTTCGAGCATCTTCTGCTCACCCCCCGAAAGGGTGGACGCTTGATGGTTCGCTTTCCGCCGCAGAACCGGGAACCGCTCCATAGCGACCTCCATGCGGCCAGCCAGGTCGAAATTCTTCGGCGCAACAACACCGCCAAATTCGAGATTATGCTTCACCGACAATTCAGGGAAAATGTTGCGGCCCTGCGGCACGTAGGAAATGCCACGTGCGATCAGATCGCGCGGCGCCAGATTTGCGATCTCGGCGCCGTTGAAGCGGATGCCGCCGGACTGGGTGCGCAGCATACCGAAGATGGTCTTGAACGCGGTCGACTTGCCGGCGCCGTTCGGGCCGATCACGGTCGTGATGGCGTTCCGTTTCACCTCGAACGTCGTGCCATGCAAGATCGTCATCTTGCCGTAACCGGCAACCACGTCGGTCAGTTCGAGAATTGCGTCAGTGGCCAAGATACGCCTCGATCACTTTGGGGTTCTGGCGCACGGTAGCCGGGTCGCCTTCAGCGATCAGTTTCCCTTCCGCGAGCACGAGGATGCGGGTACACAGCGCCATGACGAATTCCATGTTGTGCTCGATCACGACGAAGGTCGCCCCCTCCTCGGTGTTCATTGCCTTCAGGCGGTCGCGCAGGCTCTGCAGCATCGTCAGGTTCACGCCGCCAGCCGGCTCGTCGAGCAGCACGAGGCGAGGCCCCGCCATGAACGCCATCGCGGCGTCGAGCAATTTCTGCTGACCGTAGGATAGGCCGCTGGCCTTTTCATCGGTGAGATGGCCGAGCCGGAAGAAATCGATCATCTTGTCCGCGGCACCTGAAAGCCCGGCGTCGCGCGGGCCGAATAGGCGCGTCAACATCGTGCCTTGGTGTTCCTGTCCCGCCAGAACGAGGTTCTCGCGCACGGTGAGCTGCGGGAAGACCTGCAGCAGCTGGAAGGTGCGGCTCACGCCAAGCTTGTTGAGATCGCACGGGCGCAAGCCGGTGACCTTCCTGCCTTCCAGATGCACATCACCCGCGGTCGGCTGTAGCTGGCCGAGGATGCAGTTGAACAACGTGGATTTGCCGCTTCCGTTCGGCCCGATGATGCCGAGGATTTCACCTTCGCGCACATCGAACGAAACATCATCGACCGCGACGATACCGCCGAACTGCTTCTTGATGTTGCGCACTTCCATGACGGTCTTCATCGCGCCATCTCCGAAGCAGGCCCGGCCGCGGCGAGCGCGGCCGCCTCAGGCTGCCCGGGCGGCGTCGTGCGAGTGGAGAAAATGCGGTCCAGCAGACCAAGCAGTCCGGTCGGGCAAAACACCATCAGGCCGACGACCAGCACCGCGTACGCCATCAGGTAGAAACCCTGTGCGAAGCGCAGCCACTCGGGCAGCAACACCGCGACGATGGCGCCGAGGAACGGTCCGAAGAAATAACCTGAACCACCGACGACCACCATGAGCAACAGATTGAGCGACAGGGTGAGCGCGAAGGGCGTCGGATCGATGAACTGAACCAGCGGCGCATAGAGCGAGCCGGCAATGCCACCCAGCCCCGCCCCTATGGCAAACGCCATCAACGTATAGCGGCGGGTATCGATGCCGAGCGAGAGCGCACGGATTGGATTTTCGCGTACTGCGACGAACGCACGCCCCCACGGCGACTGGATCAGCAGCCAGGTCATCACCGAGATGAACACAAGGTGCGCGAGCAGAAAGTAATAGAGATTGTGCGGATGGTTCATCGACCAGCCGAGGACGCTCGGCCGCGGCACGTTCATGATCCCGTAGATGCCGTTGGTCAGCCATTCCTCGTTGCGAAAGACGAGATAGACGAGCGTGTTGAAGGCGAGCGTCACGAACGCGAGATAATGGTGCTGCACCCGCAAAGCCGGATAGCCAAGCAACCAACCCACCGCAAAACAAGCAAAGAACGCGAAGAAATAGGTGGGCCAGAACGGCCAGCCATGCGTCGTCAACCAAGCGGTAATGTAGGAACCAATGCCGACGAACGCGGCCTGTGCGAGCGACACTTGCCCTGCGTAGCCGAGGGTCAGGTTCAGCCCGACGGCGGCGATCGACATCACCACCCAGGTCGAGAGAATGAATACGCCATAGGGTTTGAACAACTGCGGTGCGATTAGAAGGAATGCGCCAAACAGGGTCAACGCGGCGATGGCCGCAGGCTTCCGGTAACGCCTCATACCGTGCGCTCCTCGACGCGGCCGAGCAGCCCCTGAGGTCGGAACAGGATAATGACGATCAGGAAGAACAACGGCACGACGAGCCGGTACTGTGTCGAGATATAGGCCGCAGTGAAGTTGTCGATCACGCCGAGGATCAATCCGCCGGCGATCGCACCGCGCATCTGATTGAACCCGCCGATGATCGCGGCGATGAAGGCATAGAGGCCAAGCAACTCGCCGTTAGTGAATTTCGCCAGATAGATCGGCGTGATCAGTAGCGAGGCGATCATCACCAACGCGGCATTGATCATGAAGGTGTAGAGGATCATCCTCTCCACGCGGACGCCGAGAAGCCGCGCAACGTACGGGTTCTGCGCGGTCGCTTGCATGGCGCGTCCGGTACGCGTCGTCGACAGGAATATCTGTAAGAGGACGACGGCTGCGACGGAAATTGCCAGAACAAGTAAGCTCTGCACCGCGATGCCCGCACCGAAGATCGTGATGTTTGTCGCGGCGGCCAGCGGGGGAAACGGCCACGCATCGGCCCCGTAAAACTCTCGGACCGCCTCTTTCATGAAGATCGAAATGCCGATGGTGGCGATCACGATCGGCAGCACGCCGTGCGTGATCATCGGGTCGATGATCACTTTCTTGAACGCGACGCCGAGCGCGATCACGGTGACGATCATGGCGACGGCCAGGGCGAGCCAGAACGGCATGCCGAAATAGCCCATCGCGATCAACACGAAGAAGGCCGGCAGCATGACGAACTCGCCCTGCGCAAAATTGATGGTCTGAGAGGTCTGCCACAAAAGTGTAAAGCCGACTGCAGTGAGCGCGTAGATGCCCCCGGTCGCCAAACCCGAAATGAACAACTGGACAAAGTCCGCCATGGCCTGCCCCTCCCAGGGACGAGCGGCTGGCGCTTCTAGCGCCAGCCGCCTTTGTTCACGTCAAAAAGGAGACGATCACTTGTCGCCGAGTTTCGGCAGGATCTGGGTGATCTTCTGCTTGCCGCCGACCACTTCAGCGAGGAAGCTGATGCGGTTGATCTCACCGCGATCGTCCCACGAGGTTTCGATCAGGATGTTCGGCTCGTCGTTCGGCGTGATGGTCAAGCCGTGCATCGCGTCGGCGAAGCCCTTTCGGTCGAGCTTGCCGGCAAGTTTCTTCTCGACGACGTACTTGATTGCATAGACGCCGGTGTAGCCCTTGATCCCATTGTGGTCGGAGACGTAGTTGAATCGCTTCTGGAAGCGCGCCTTGTAGTCCTGCACTGCCTGGATCGGCGCATCCGAAGTCAGACCGACATGACCCTGCGCGCCTTCTGACGCATCGCCACCCAGCTCGATCGTCTTCTGGCTGAGCAGCGTCGTGTCGCCGACATATGGACCCTTCAGGCCCTGCTTCTTGGCTTCGCGCATGATACGGGCGCATTCTTCCTCGTTCGAGTAGATGAACTGCACGTCCGCGTTGGCGGCCTTGAGCTTCACCACGTCCGCGGCGAAGTCGACCTGGCCGGGTTCAGTCGAGATGTCGGCTGCGAGGGTGATGCCGACGCCGTCGAGGGCCTTTTTCAGCTGATCGCGGCCGGCCTTGCCGAAGTCATTGTTGACCCAAATGAGTCCGACCGTCTTCGCCTTCAGATTATCGCGGATATGTGCGGCAATCTTCGGCATGCCGATCTGCTGGCCGAACGAGGTGCGGAACAGGAATTTGTCCCCGAGCGTGACAATGTCGGCGGCCTCGCCGCCAATCAGGTGCGGCACCTCCTGCTGCTGCAGCATCTGCATCGTGACTTTCACATTGCCCGAGAGCACCGGACCGAGCACGGCGAACACGTCGCCGTCGAGAGCCTTCTGCAT
>Ga0075367_10000681_pt1 | contig 13030 bp, 10 predicted proteins | sample EndMethybrTD3032_FD_71399 | JGI IMG/M metagenome (GOLD analysis project Ga0075367, IMG submission 71399) | Populus endosphere microbial communities from Tennessee, USA - Endosphere MetaG P. TD hybrid TD303-2 | ecosystem: Host-associated > Plants > Roots > Endosphere | place: USA: Tennessee... | reverse complement strand
GGCTTATGTGACCCCACCATCAGAGGGGTCCCGTTTGCACGCCGATCACCCCGCCAACGGGGTTCTTATTCCACGCCGAAACACAGCAAGCAGATAGCCGTAAAACCGCCAATCCCAGCGCCTTCACCCAGGAAAACGGGCTGCGCTCAAGCCAAGTCAGGAGCAGTGGCGCTGGCATACATATTGTGAATAGGTATGATAAGCCCTATAATGAGGGGACAAGGAAAGGATCGGCCGATGTCCCAGCATCGCAAAACCGTGGCACTGACGGACAAGGATGACCGCTTCATCGCTGAACAGATCGCCACCGGCGAATATGGCAATGCGAGCGAAGTGGTTCGTGCGGGTCTGCGGCTGCTCGAACAGGAACAGCTCAAGCTCCAGGCGCTGCGTCAGGCGGTCTCCAAAGGAGACGCTGACATCGCAGCAGGCCGCGCCAAGACCTATAAGGCCGGTGAGCTCGCCGCTGAACTGCGCGAAGCCCTTCCTCGCGGTAAGAAGTGACCGCAGCAATAGCAGTCTCCTCGTCGCCAGTCGGCATGTTGTGTACAGTGCGGCATGCCGAGTCGCCGTCCCCTATCCCCGAAACGCCTGGTCATCTCCGATACCGCTCGCGGCGATATTCGGGAGGTCATTCTCTACCTGGCTGACCAAGCTGGCATCGAGGTGGCCGAACGCTTTCTGGAGCGGATCGACGCCGAACTCATCACCCTCGCCGAACTCGGCCATAGCGGTGTGTCGCGCGAGTGGGTGAGCCCTGGTCTTCGGATGCATGTGCTTGGCGACTATTGCATCTACTTCCGCGTGACCGACGATGAAACCCGGATCATCCGCTTCCTGAACGGCTCGCGCGACGTCAACGTCATCGTCTTCGACCAGCAATAGCGACGTGTCTCTGGCGCCTCGGTAGCCAATCCAAAAACCATACCCAAGGCTTTGCGGGGAAGCTCGGCGAGGTCATGATGACCTATGCGCTGCTTAGGCGCCCGCACCGGCTCAAACCCGGCCATATTGGTGGGCCGGTAGCATGGCCCATCCCGCCGTTCTCGAACTGAATAAAATCGAGGGGCGGTTCTTTCCTAAATTCGACGACTGGCTGAGCCTGATGCTGGCCGCGTTCCAGCGCGATGATCCGACCTATCTCAAGGTTCTGGAGCGTTATGGCCCGCGCGAAGACGGCAAACCACATCCGGCCGACCACTTCGCCCGCGCGCTCGGCGCGATCATGCTGGAAATGCAGAAGGACAACGAAACCGGCGTCATCCGCGACCACCTCGGCGAGATCTACGAAACCAATGGCGCGGCCGAACGGGAAATGGCCCAGTTCTTCACGCCGATGCCGCTGTGCGAGCTAATGGCGCGCATGACCATCGACGACAGCGCACCTGAGAAGGCCAGCATCGCCGATCCCGCCTGCGGTAGTGGGCGACTGCTCCTCGCCTGCATCCGCCTTCGTCCAAACGGCGTCTTCTTCGGCGTCGACAAAGACGTCACCTGCGCCAAGATGGCCGCGCTCAACATGCTCTGGCGCAACGTCAATGCGACCATCATCTGGGGCGACTGCCTGCGCGTCAAAGCAAGCGGCGGCTGGATGACGGCTCAAACCTCGCTGGGTGGGCGCGTGGAAGCGTTCGATGCGGCGCGCGCCCAGATGCTGCTCGAAGGCTCGATAAACGCCTTCATGGCGGCTCCGCAGCCTCCGGCCGCTCCCGCCATCACCCCTGATCCGAAACCTGACGATGTTCCGCCCAAGGAAGATAAGGGGGGACAATTCAGCATGGATCTGTAAGCAGAGCGTCGTCCGTATTTATGCGTACTCGGGTCGGATTCTGGAAATCGCTACATTTGCGTCGGCAAATCGGCGAGGGCGCAATGTGGAAGTTCCTGAAATACTGGACGGGTCTGAGCTTGATGGCGAACATGCCGTTCATTCTGCCGTTTGCGGGGGTACTTCACAGTCTGTTCGGAGATAACCGAGAAAGGCCTCTTCCAAAGCCGGTGAAACCGAAAGCTCCGCTCAAGGAATTTACGACGAGAACGGAGCCGGGGCCGGAGATCAACTGGACCAGGGTTTATCGGCGGATTAGGGGGCAGACGGTAGAGCTTGCTAACGCCAAGGCGCGAGCGGCTGTCGTTCCCAATAATAAGGCGCAACTTCCGCATCCGAAGCATGCCCCGCGAGCCACTCAGCCAAGCCGTGTTCGCGAAGAGAACCACCAAGCGGGAAAATCACGCCGGAATGGCTGGCAGCGCTAAATGGACGTTAGCTTTCACGGACTATTGGCCAAGGGCGTCCCGAGGTAATGTCAGGATGCCGTGTCTCTCCCTCTGCAGGGCCGTAATCATCTCGCAGGGCATCGATTATATTCAGACATTGGATAGCGAGCGTGGCCCCCGGACCATGTTCCTGTGTCATTGCGAACAAGGATTTGCGCAGCTTCGGTAGTGCGACGGAATATAGCTCGTCGGAGTTCTTCCACTCCTTCGAAGGTCGTTCACCCACAGCGACCTTTCGAAGAGCCGAGCTCAGTGCTCCGTCGAGTTTTTGGCCAGCAGCTGCGTATTGGTCGACCAGGAGCATAACCCCTTCAGGGTCACCCAATTCTGAGATAATCTGTGCAGTAATTGTTTTTCCGGGCGATGCGGGAAGACTTTTGTACCGCTCTAGAAGCTCTGCTTTCACCTCAGGTTGCGCTGGCAAAGCCTCGGTAACCTTGCGTCTTATATCCCAGCTATCTATACGCCCCTGGGGGCCTGTTGGTTTGTAAGCATAAATCAGTTCAAGCGCACTACGTAGCGAGGAGGCGGTCCCTCGTTCGATAAACGCGTCTATCCACTCATACTCAGTCAACCAGCGCGGATCGTCTTCCGCGAGACGCTTGAGCGCAGTCTCGGCCTCCTGAGCGGGGGCATAACGCAAGGCGCCCGGAAGCCCGCGCAGTTGCCAGGGGGCCTTCATGTGGCCGGGAACGAGGGCCAAGGCGTCGAATATTGCCAACGGGTTATCAGAGAACGGAATAAGTTCGAGCCATCGTTGAAGCTCATTATTATTGGCATCGAGTCGCCACCACTCTGTCTTTGCATCCTCGAAGAGCGTGCGAATGCCGTGAAGAAGGAAATCCGCGTTTACGACCTCTCCGGCGCGGACCAAGGTTGCAAGCAAAGGCAGTTTACTTCGAGGCGGCGTCGGTAGCGCAACAAGGGTCGCGATTGTGTTGCCCCGATTAGCATAGGGCAAACTGAAACCGACACGCGCCAGCTCAAGTGCGCGTGACTGGTCCTTCGGATCAGCCGCCCCGGCGAGTTCGTTCGCCGCTCCGAGGATCGTATCCGAAACAGAGGTGGAAGATCCCACGACCTGCTTTGCCCGCTCTGCTCTCATATGCGGCACTTCAGAATAGTCGGAGATTGGGAATGTCTTGTCTTGTATGACGCCGTGTTTGCGCGCCCAGATGCTTCGCAGGATGTTGGCTGCGTGAACGCCGAAGTCGGGATCTCTTAAATAATCCACCATTAGCTCTGCGACATCCTCGGTGCCAATCGCCGCAAATGCACGCTGATACTGAAGCAAGTAGGACATACGGGCATCTGACTCATGGTGCCGCCCCTGATTTCTCAATTCCGCGAACTCGGCCCTAGCTTGACGCCAGCGGGATAGGTCCTGGTCTAGCAGGCTCTTGAGCGTTGGCAGGAAAGAGGGCACTGCGACGCGCTCTGCTACTCGGGCTATATCCGCCAACTCATTGCGTGTGGCGTCGCTTGAGTTCTGTAGGATCCCGGCCCATTCGATGGCCATATCTGCGAGTTCTTGGGCCGTCTTTTCGTTTAGTGGAGATGGTTGGTCGACTTCTCGTCGCAGATGGCGGGCGACGATGTCCGCTATTAGTCCTATCTCACGGGCAGTTGCTGGTTTTGGTCGCCGAAGGACGGCTTCGGCGAAGGCCACTGGGCGAACTTTCTCCAAAAGCCGGACCACGTGCCAGTATTCTTTACGGATCGGCTCCCGGAGGGCTGGCTCTGCCGCTTGCGCTTGCTGCTCAATCCGTATTAGGCGCTCGATTAGCTCGCTCACGACACCGGCAGGCACCACACTGGCGGCAGCTTCGATTGCTGAGTCTTCCTGTCGAGACTCAGCTACCCGTTTCGCGAGTTCTGTACTCTCGCTGAATAGGCCTTGCTTTTCGATGAGCTCTTCAGTGCGGAATGGGATTTCGAGACCAGCTTCGAGCCGTTGTAGCAGGGCCGCAGCGACCTCCGCTGGATACGGCTTTGAGGCCTCATAAATCATGGCACTGCCATGTTGGTCTTTGACCGGATAGTCAGCGGATTTAATGATGTCGGAGACTTCGGCGCCATACACTCCGCGCCTTGCACCAATAGGGAAAACAAGAGAGTGAAGCTTAGCCGATAAGCTGGTCTCGGTCGCTAGATAGGCTTCTTGCTCGCGCGCAAGCCGACCGGTAGCTTCGGGGTCCTGGATTTCGTCGGCATAGCCTTTTTGGGCGAGGTTCCTCCAAACCTCCTCCGGCGCTTGCTGCAAAATACGAAGCGCGAGGCGGTCCGCACGCCGGAAGAGCACTGCTTCGATGACCTCAAACTTCACTTTCGGGCTCGGGTCTGGAATCGCCAAAGAAACCGCGAGTTCCATGCCATCCATCCCACTCCGGTGTGCGATTTCTGATGCGATGTGGCTCCGCAGCGTTTCCGGAAGCGCGGCGAATTCGGCGGCAACATTGTTCCCAAGGACCGATGGCCGGAAACGGCGTGCCGCCCGAAGCGCCGCCAAATGGACTTGGTTGTTGGGATGTGAAATGAGTGGCCAAATTGACTCGGCAAACTCGCCGCGGCCAGTCGATATCATAAAGGCTACTGCACGGTCTGCAGTTCCAGGTTCATGCCAGCGAGCAACGAAGTCAGTAACTTTGGGGCCTATCTGACTCCAAACTTGATCTGAGGACCGATAGATCATCTCGGCGGCAAGCAGGGGGTCAATCTCGAGCGTTTGGATTATCGCGCTTGCTACTGCCGTCGCTCCTTTGCCATCGGCGCGGGAAAGCCGCTCGCAGGCAAAAAGGATAGCCTCCTCCCAAACGTGAAGATTGAGAACATCCTCCCTGAGTGACTTGGCGGAGACTGCGTTGCCTTGTGCGGTTTCCATGAGCAGCCGCTCCACTTCAAAAGAGGCGTGCCACTCCTGAAACTGCTGATGCTGAAATGAGATCATGCGTCCATCAGTTGGTGTGCTGACCAAAAGATGCTGCGCGATGAGCAAATCCAACACGGGAAGGGGGAGAAGCGGCACGGTCAGTTCGTCTGCATCAACCAGTCGCTTCGATACAGCGGCTACAACTTTGCGTGCGTCGGCTTCGGTTAAGGCGGTGGTTTCTCGTTTTGTTGCCTCGACTGCGAGGGCCGCGAGAATGAGCTGGTGATGGCCCGAAAGCGTCTCTCGCAGTTCGCTTGCTTTTTCAGGGGTCTGCTCGTGCTCCCTCACCAGCAAACGAATAACTTCTTCTTTCGTCGAGGGGAGTTTGCCCTCCGGTGAGACTTTCACGAGGGCCGAGAGATAAAGCGGGATAGAAACCAAGTCGCGGATGCCGGGCGTGCGCCAAGCGTGGTCCAGCAGCTCCTCGCCGTTATCACCACGAAGCCGCCGGGCGATTTCCAGCTGCTGCTCGTATGAAAGCGCGTCGATTTCTACAATTGGCCCCGAGACGGGAACGTCCGATGCCTGACGGCGTGTGCTGACAATTATTCTGAGCTCGGGAAAATCACGCCGCAGCATGTGGAGCTCGCTAATCGCCTTCTTTCGCGCTGTGCCGTTGAGCTCATTCCAGCCATCGAGTGCGAGGGTGAGGCGGCCATGATGGGCAAGCAGCATCAGGTGCTGCTCCGTCACGTCCTGGAATGCTGCCCTCTGCCGAATGAACGTTATGAAGCCGTGGGCGCCGCTCGACCATTCTGCGAGCGGAACAAAAATCGCCGCCGCCTGCTGCTCAGCGAGAATAACCTCCACCGCCTGAAGCAGCGTGACGCTCTTCCCGGTCCCAGGAGGAGCAATGACCGCGATTTCGCGAAATGCTTGTAGACTGCGAGCTAAGCCTTTGGCGTTGAATGAAGGGCTTGTCTCATCGTCGACTCGCCGGATGGTAAGTTCGATGGCGTGGGGTGGCCATATCGGTGAGCCTTTAAAAGCATCGAGATCTGCGCTCGCCGCGCTATGCACCTTGCCGGTAACGGTTTCAAAGTCGTCTTCTGATTGAAGGCCGAGGCTGGGGCCAAACGCGCTGTCATCGCCCTCCCACTGCACGGAATCGGGGTGTTGGCCTGAAGAGAGCGTGACAATCGCATTGAACGAACGCGCCTCGGCTTCTTGCTTCCACGCCCTGAGAAGCTCAACGGTAAAGTGCTCGCCATCAGTGTCGACCATCTTGGCATGGATCGAACATAACCAAATGCCATTCGATAGGGCGCGACGTTGTTCGGGAGTGAGCGAGGCGTCGTATCTTTTTCCTCCTGGCGACGCGGCGGTGATATGAGCGGCCTCGCCGACGTTCATGGTGCCTTCATGGCCCGCGGCAGCCCCAATTGTCGGGCGTCGGCAATCTGGGTTGGAGCAGCAATGTCCTGCGCGCTCTGCGAGTAATCGCTTGATTGGCTTAGAGAAGTCATCCCGGCTCATTTGGCACTTATGTCTCAGGCCAGTCGCGTTGACAACCGCCATTACTTGAAGAAGTAGCTTTGCTGCTGAAGGCAGGCTTGACGCACCGATGCTTCGACCGCCCGCAGCCAGTTGGGCGCCGCTCCGTCAGAATATTCCAAACTGTGCAGAAATTCTCCAGTAGCCGCTTCCTTTGGCTCGAATCTATTTACATTGAGTTCTTCTACCTAAATCCATGCCTCATGCCTATGGCTTGATTGATGTTCTCTTATTGTTCTATAAGGCTTTGGTAGATTTCGTCTGAGACACACCACAACAAAGGATGGGGCAATACTGTGTGGCCCGACAATGAAACGGAGCGCGACTTTATAAATTTCTCCGGTGTGGCCGACACCGTGGCAGAGATTGTCGTGCAGGCCCAGGGGCGCCCCATTTCAATAGGCGTCTCCGGTGCATGGGGCGTCGGCAAGTCGTCGATGATCAAGTTGATTCAGGCTTCATTGGCAGCCCGTCCCCGCAAGGAAGGGGAGCGAGAATTCATATTCGTCGAGTTCAATGCGTGGCTTTACCAGGGCTATGATGACGCCCGAGCGGCGTTGATGGACGTCATCGTCACTAAACTGGAGAAGGAAGCGAAAGCGCGTGAGAAGGCGACTGATAAAGTCAAAGCGCTGCTGAAGAGGGTCAACTGGCTTCGCGCGGCAAAGCTATTTGCTGGTTCGGCCGCCGCGATGTCATTTGGACTGCCGCCGATGGGGCTGCTCGGTGACATTTGGGGAGTTGGGCAACGCCTCGTCTCCGGCAATGTCGACGCCAAGCTGATCGCAGATGCAGAAGGCAAAGTTGGAGAGGTGGCAGAAGCGGGAGCTGGCCTTCTCAACCCTAAGGAAGAGACGTCCCCGCCGAAGGAAATCCAGGCTCTTCGCGATGACTTTGAGGAGACGTTGAAAGAGTTAGGCGTCACTCTCGTTGTGCTGATCGACGATTTAGACCGGTGTCTGCCTCAGACGACAATCTCGACCTTGGAGGCAATCCGGCTCTTCCTGTTCCTGAAGAATACGGCCTTCGTCATTGCCGCCGATAACGACATGATTAAGCACGCCGTTCGGCGTCACTTTGAGGGAGTGACAGACGAGCTTCTGGTTACCAACTATTTCGATAAGCTGATACAGGTGCCAATCCGCGTGCCGCCGCTGGGAACACAGGAAGTTCGCGCGTACATGATGTTGCTGTTTGTGGAGAACAGCGAACTTTCCGCGGAAGTTAAAGAGGAAATACGATCTGGCGTTTGCGGTCAGCTTCGCCAAACATGGCAGGGGAAACGTGTCGATAGCGCGTTTGTTCAGAGCCTTCATACTTCTTTGCCCGCAGAGCTTATTGGACGTTTCGACACCGCCGATCGGCTCGCACCGATGATGACCACCGCCAGTGGCATTCTCGGCAACCCACGGCTGATCAAGCGCTTCCTAAATGCACTTGCGATCCGTATGGCGATCTCGAATGCCCAAGGGGTTGGGGTCGACGAGGCGGTGCTCGCGAAGCTGCTGTTATTCGAACGCCTGGGCAGCCCGCAGGCTTATGCCGACCTCATTGCAAAAGTAAGTGCTGGTGAGGGCATACCAACGTTCCTTGGAGAGTGGGAGGAAAAGGCCACCGCTGGCGAGGAATTCACCCTTGAGCCCCCCTACAACGATCCATTCTTCAAGGAATGGCTCACCTTGCCTCCAAAATTGGCGAAGACCGACTTACGTGGTGCGCTCTATGTGAGCCGTGAACATGCGCCACTAATCACGCCGGAGGACCGACTGTCGTCTGAAGCTGCAGAGCTCCTTGCTGCATTGCTTCAACACCCGGATATGGCTGCTAGCCTCAAGGAGCGCCTGGCTCGTGTTTCTCGGCCCGAGATGACGATCATCATGGACCGGCTTCTCGATAGCGCGAGGCGGGAACAGGAATGGGGCGTGCCGCCGGTGCTTGACGCCTGCCTCGTTGTAACAGAAGTCGATCCATCGCAAGGCGCACGCCTCGCCGGTTTCCTCGGCGAGCGTCCTCCGTCTCAAATCAAGGCCAATATCGTTGCGAAGATCGCGGATCAATCCTGGTCGACGGCTGTATTTAACGTCTGGGGTACCAAGCAAATTTCGCAGCCGGTCAAAGCTGCAATCCGAAGAAAGCTAAGCTAAAATGGGAACGTCTCAATCTAGCGGAGGACCTGCTGGGGGCGTTCCAATGGTGCCGCCTTGGACCCCCGCACCGCCAGCTGGCGAGGTTGCGCCTGCCGGACCAAATGCACCGGCAGCGCCCCCGGTTCCGCAACCGAACAGCGAGCCAACCTCAGGCACTAATCAGACCGCTGATCCCTCTGTGCCATCTGCACCGGTTGAGCCACGAGTAAGAGTTCCGGCACCCCTTGCGCCGGCAGCTCGCTTTAGTGGCGCGCGGCGCGCACTGGGTGATTACGCCCGATCTGGCGATAGTAGCGAGCTTCGCCGGAGCCTCGGTCACTATGTGAGAACTGGTTACGGTGGCTCGGGGACCTCGACGCGCAGGTTTGAAGGCACAGCAAGGACGGCTGGCGCGCTTGGCGGGGCGCTGGCGAATGTCAGTGCGGGTCAGCCTGCAGCACCCGGCAGCTCGCTGGACCCGGCGTTGCTGTCGGGACGGACCGCTACGGAAGTCATGGACGCCGTAGTCGAGGCAGTGAGGCCCGTCGATGGCACGCAAGATGCCGAGGCAGAGCGAGCGGCAATCCGTGATTCGCTGTCCGATTTGCTCACGCGGTTTCCAGAGGCCGACCTGCTGAATTTGGATTCCGACCAACGCGCCTTCGCGATCGAGCGCTTCACAGCCATTGATGTCTTCCGGCGGTTCGAGCTGGATGTCGGTAAAACCATCGTCGAAAAGGCGCCAAGCGCTACGGCTGCCCTGGCTCGGCTGAAAGAGGCACGCGATTACATTAAAGAGAGCGTTGGAGCGGCATTCCGCAAATTGCGGAACGAGGGGCGCACCGTGGCCAGCGGACGCATTAGCGAGATCGTGCGAGATGCACTGAAAGAGACATTTGAAGTATTCGAGGGCTACGCAGAATGAGGCTGGTATGTGGCCCCGACGACTTTGTGCTTGCTGGCGGTGAAGACAGCCTGCGGGTGATACTTTATGGACAACCTCAGGACGGACAGGGCAGTGCCGGTGAGGCTGCGAAACAGGAGATTCTTCGTAGACGGTTGGAACCTGCAGCACGAGCATGGGATTTTCTCTCGATCGCTCTGAGCGTGATGGCAGCGGATGCTGCGGGGCTGCGGGACAAAAGCCCCGACGGCTGGACACGTGAGCTTGAGCTCGACATTGCCGTCGCAGATCCCTCGTTTTGGAGCCGCCAGGCAGCTGCATTTGCGGAAGCGTTAGGCTTTCTGACCACGGATCGTTGGACTCTTCGTTTCCACGACGGGGGCATCCAGCCAGCGCCACCACGGGATCCCGTGCGGCCGGGGGAAGACTGTGTGATGTTGCTATCGGGCGGCCTCGACAGTCTTGTCGGGGCAATCGATCTGACTGCTAGCGGGCGCAAGCCGTTTGCCGTCAGTCAGACCGTGCGTGGCGATGCCGGAAAGCAGCTTGAGTTTGCCGCGCACATTGGCGGTGGGCTAACGCACCTGCAGCTGAACCATAACGCAAGTTCTCCGGGGGAGCAGGAGGGCTCGCAAAGGGCGCGATCTCTAATCTTCATAACGTTTGGTGTGATGGCAGCGACGACGCTTCAGCGCTACCATTCCGGCGATCGCATTCCTCTGTACGTTTGTGAAAACGGCTTTATCGCGATCAATCCGCCACTCACTGGTGGCCGACTTGGAAGTCTTAGCACGCGGACCGCTCATCCTGAGTTTCTGGGGCGTTTACAGCGGGTGCTGGACGATGCCGGGCTACGCGTGCAAATCGTGAACCCGTACGCAGCCAAGACCAAAGGTGAGATGCTGCAACAATGCTCAGACCAAGCGTTATTGAAAACGTACGCGATTAGATCCACCAGCTGCGGTCGATTTCAGCGTTTCAATTATCGGCAGTGTGGGCGATGTGTGCCGTGCCAAGTCAGGCGAGCCGCCTTCTCAGCATGGGGCGCCGTGCAGGATACGACTGGCTACGTGTACGAGCCGCTTGGGCGCGATGACGCAGACCACGCCGCGTTTGACGACGTTCGCTCTGTAGCAATAGCTCTCGCCGCTGTGGCGGCCGATGGTGCCGAAGCATGGCTGGGACATGCGTTATCATCGCCGCGGATCGACGACCGCGCGGGGCTTCTCGACATGATCAAGCGTGGTCTTGAGGAGCTTCACGTTCTGCACAGGGCGTATGGTGTCAAGTGATTGATTTTCATGCTCATCTAGATCTTTATCCCAACCCTCACGAAATGGCTCGGGAGTGCCAGGCGCGCAATCTCTATGTCCTCTCAGTTACGACGACGCCATCCGCGTGGCCTGGCACGGCTGCGTTAACAAATCACGCGCCTCGAATTCGGACTGCGCTTGGCTTGCATCCGCAAATCGCTCACGAGCGTAAGTCTGAGCTAGTGCTGTTTGAGGAGCTATTGCCGAATACCCGCTACGTCGGCGAAATCGGTCTTGATGGTGCGCCGGAGTTTCAAAAGCATTGGGAGGATCAGCGTTTTGTATTTACGCGGATTCTAGAGCTGTGTGAGCGTGCTGGCGGCCGGATTATGACGCTCCACAGCCGAAGAGCTGCCACCGCGGTGCTGGACGGGCTTGTCGCTCATCCGGCGGCGGGAACTGCTATTCTGCACTGGTTCAGCGGGACCCACCGTGAGCTTCAGCGGGCTATCGACCTGGGATGCTGGTTTAGTGTCGGTCCGGCAATGCTCGCGGGGGAGAAAGGGCGGGCGCTTGCGGCCAGGATGCCGCGCGAACGCATTCTAACGGAATCGGACGGGCCATTTTCTCAAGTTGAGGGGCGGTCAGCTTGGCCATGGGACGTAGAAAAGGCCGTCCATGGATTGGCGGAGATTTGGTCGGAACCCGCCGAAATGGTCGAGCGAGCTTTGGCAGACAATCTTAAAAAGCTAACTGCCATCGATGCGCCATCTAACTTCAATCGATAGGGAAAATTAATTTATGAACGGGGACATCGAAACTCGATGAAAATCGCGGTTCTCGGCTGGGGCTCTCTGATTTGGAATCCAGGGACTCTTGCAATCGTCGATGGATTTCAGTCAGGAGGTCCGCAGCTTGCGGTGGAATTCTCACGCGTCTCCAAAGATGGACGACTGACTTTAGTGATAGACGAAACTGCGGGGACGGCTTGCCAGACCTATTATGCATTAAGTAGTTTGGAAACACTCGAAGCCGCGGCAGGCAATCTCCAATCGCGAGAGAAAACCAACACGAACGGCGTTGGTTTCATCGACTTGAGAACAGAAAAGAGGGCCGCCGCAACTGCATCTCGACATGGCAAGAGCGGTGAGGTTATTCGCAATTGGGCAGGTGAGAAGGGTTTTGACGCTGTGATTTGGACGGCGTTGGTAAGCAACTTTCATGAAGCGGGCAAGGGCGGAGAGCCGTTCACCGTTGATGCGGCACTTCGGTATCTTCGAAAGCTCGATAAGGTCCGCTTTGATCTAGCAATTGAATATATCAGGAACGCGCCGCTCGAAGTGCAGTCACCTGTGCGGGCAGCGACTAGCAAATCCTGGCCGACCTAAAATCACCGCAACGCCATAGATATGTTTCATGAAACTAGCGTTCCGGCCTTACTGTTTATAGCACGACATAAAGGATGTTATGTTATACTATATCGATAACAACAAAGGGTCGTTATTTGGGAGACGTCATTGCTATCACTCCACCATTCGGAGTGATGGATATTTTGCACTCGGACGATGAGCGTGCCAGTGCCCGAGCTGAGGAGTTCTTCTTCGCGCACATCGAGAACCCGAATACACGCGCAGCCTACCAACGCGCCGTGAAAGGTTTCTTCCTTTATATAAGGAAGAACGGCATCAAGCACTTCAGTCAGGTCACTCCGGTTGTCATTTCCCGATGGATGCAAGAGCTGAAAGCTAGCAATCTGGAAACCGCGACGGTCAAGCAGCGCCTTGCGGCCGTCAAAGGCTTCCTCGACTACCTGGCTACCGGCGGCATTATTCCAGCCAATCCTGCAATCAGCGTTCGCGGGCCAAAACACAGCGCCACGCGCGGTAAAACGCCGGTGCTCACTGGCCAACAAGCCGCGCAATTGCTGGATTCTATCGATATCTCAACTGTCAATCGGCGCGCAAACGGGACCCCAGATCGGCTCGCAAAAAGACCCCCAGTCAGCATCCTTCTGTTCGGCGCCAGCGGAGCCCATCCTTCCGTCCCG
>Ga0075367_10000678_pt1 | contig 13037 bp, 12 predicted proteins | sample EndMethybrTD3032_FD_71399 | JGI IMG/M metagenome (GOLD analysis project Ga0075367, IMG submission 71399) | Populus endosphere microbial communities from Tennessee, USA - Endosphere MetaG P. TD hybrid TD303-2 | ecosystem: Host-associated > Plants > Roots > Endosphere | place: USA: Tennessee... | reverse complement strand
GTCGTCATGAATCCTGTCAGGCACCACAAGCCGGCTGGTGAGGATGCAGGCCTGGCCCGCATGCAAAGTGCATCCGTCGAACAGAACCCGCTCCAGTAGTTCGTCGGTGATCTCGACGTCGTCGAGGAATATGCACGCCGACTTGCCGCCGCACTCGAGCAGAATGCGTTTCATCGTTGTGGCGGCTGCCGCCATCACGTGACGGCCGACCGCCGAGCTTCCGGTGAAGGTCACCATGTCCACCCGGGGATCGAGTGTCAGGGTCTGGCTGGCCTCGACGGCGCTCGGGGTCACTACGTTGACCACACCAGGCGGAATGTCGGTCTCCTCGTCGATGATTCGCGCAAGCGCCAGCCCGGCCAACGGTGTGAGCGGCGACGGTTTCAGGACAAGCGTGTTACCAGCGGCCAGCGCTGCACGGAGCTTCATCACATTCAGCGTGTGCGGGAAGTTCCACGGCGTCATCGCCGCGACTACACCGAGCGGCTCATATCGCAAGAGTGTCGTGCCGGCCGCGCCCCAGGAGTCCATTGGCGCCTCGACGGGCTCCAGCGCGAGTTCAGCGGCACGTCCGGCCATGAACGCAGGCCCATCGACTTGGATCAACCGCTCATTTGCTGTGCATCCCCATTCAGCCTGGGCGAGGGCGTAGATCTCGTCGCCGCGCGCGAGCAGAGCATCGCTCAGTTGCTGAAGGCAACGGGATCGTTCTGCGGGCTCCGCGGTCGCCCACGGTCCCGAGTCGAACGCTGTGCGCGCCGCGGCGATTGCCTGCTCGACCTGGGCCGGGCTGGCATCCGGCGCTGTGGCGATCACCTCATTGGTCGCCGGATTCACCACGTCATAGCGTCCGGAATCGGCCTCGGCCCACTGGCCACCGATGTAATGCTCGTAGTCGTTGATGAGGGCGCTCGACTCGGCCATGGACATCAGCCTTCCTGACTGCCCAGCAGTGGACAGACGTGGTCTCGCCTGCGCGAGTTTGTCCGACATATCTACGAATATGTACACCGACTACGACTCGAGCGTCAATCAATGGACGATCCACCTGGTAATTCTTCGATTGACACCCGCGGTTCCGGTGAGGTAGACACTTTTATACCGGACACTGACAGAAATTATGTCCGATTAGCCGTGTGTCGAGGAAGGCCCGCAGTGCCCACTGACTCCACCTCAAGACCGACGTCCACACTCCCCCTGCACTCACCGGACTTCTATGCGGGAGACCCGTATCCGGCCTACCGGGAACTGCGCCACACGTCACCGGTGGTGTGGAACGACGTCACGAACTTCTGGGCCCTGACCAAGTACGAGGACGTGCGCATGGTCTCGGGCCACCCGATGACGTTCTCGTCGGCGAAAGGCATCACCATCCCGGACCCGAGTCAGCCTGAGCCTGTCCAGGAGGGCGCCCTGATCTTCACCGATCCACCACGGCATCGTCAGCTCCGCAAGCTCATCAACTCCGGCTTCACCCGACGACAGGTGACTTTGCTGGAGCCAAAGGTCCGCGAGATCGTCAAAGGCATCCTGGACGGAGTCGACCCTTCGCGGGAGTACGAATTCGCCGAAGAGATCGCCGCACCACTACCCACCCGCATGATCGCCGAGATGCTCGGAGCCCCTCCCGAGGACTGGGAACAGTTTCGGACGTGGTCGGACGCAGCGGTCGGGGCCGCCGATCCCGACATCGAGTTGGATCACGTCGTCGCGCTGACCGAGCTGTACGAGTACTTCACGAAATTGATTGCGGCCCGGCGCTCCGGCGAGGTCACCGGCCAGGACGACCTCCTCACCATTCTGGCGTCGGCCGAGGTCGACGGCGAGCAGCTGACGGACATGGATCTGCTCATGTTCTCGTTCCTGCTCCTGGTCGCGGGCAACGAGACGACGCGCAATCTCATCGCGCTCGGAACGCTGGCATTGTTGGATCACCCCGAGCAGTTCGCGTTGCTTCGCTCCAAGCCCGAACTGATGCCCAGCGCTGTCGAGGAGATGTTGCGGTTCACAAGCCCGGTAACCCACATGGCGCGGCAAGCGACCGAGGACGTCGAGATCCGTGGGCAGATGATCAGGGCCGGCGAGACGGTCGTGATGCTCTACGGTGCGGCCAACCGTGATGAAGAGATCTTCGGACCCAGCAGCGAAGAGTTCGACATCACCCGTAATCCCAACGTCCACATCGCATTCGGCGCAGGTGAGCATGCGTGTCTCGGTGCGCAGCTCGCCCGGCTCGAAGCCAGGGTGATGTTCGAAGTGTTGCTGGGCACTTACCCGACGATCGAACTGACCGGCGATGTGACACGGCTCCGCGCAACGATGGTGCCCGGCGTCAAGCGCATGCCCGTACGTTTGAAAGCGAGCGTCTGATGGATTTCGATTACACCCCCGAGCAGGAGCAGCTCCGCAAGGAGTACCGCGAGCGCCTCGAAGCCGTGATGACCCCCGAGCGACGGAAGTCGGTCGCCAAGCTGATGGAGGGCGGCGACGCGATGACCGAGTGCCGACGGGCGCTCGGTGATGCCGGGTTGCTTGGCGTCGCTTGGCCGGTCGAGTACGGCGGTAGCGGCCTTACCGCACTCGAGCAGTACATCTTCGGCGAGGAGGCACGGCGGGTGAATGCGCCGCTGCCGATGATCACGCTCAACACCGTCGGCCCCACCCTGATTCAGTACGGAACCGAGCAACAGAAGCAGAAGTTCCTGCCCGCGATCCTCAAAGGCGAGGTCGACTTCGCGATCGGATATTCCGAGCCTGGCGCAGGCAGCGACTTGGCGTCACTGCGGACGACGGCGGTGCGCGATGGTGATCACTTCGTCATCAACGGATCAAAGATGTTCACCAGTGGCGCGGAGTTCGCCGACTACATCTGGCTGGCCGCCCGCACCGATCCGGATGCCAAGAAACACAAAGGGATAACGGTGTTCATGGTGCCCACCGACTCCCCCGGGTTCTCCTGGAAGCCGCTCGACACCATGCCGGGCGTGCAGACCTATTACACCTTCTACGACGACTTGCGCGTGCACGAGAGCGCGATCGTGCTCGGCGAGAACGAGGGTTGGAAGCTGATCACCAACCAGCTGAACCTCGAGCGCGCGGCGCTGGGCAACCTCGGCGCCCTCGAGCCGCTTTTCAGCAAGACCCTGGAATGGGCGCAGACCACCGAACTCGACAACGGGTTCGTGATCGACCAGCCGTGGGTGCAGCAAGCCCTGGCCCGGGTCGAAGCACAAGTCGCCGCGTACCGGCTACTGAACCTTCGGGTGAACACCAACATGGGTTCCGGCGCCCTCGGAATGGGCGAGGCCTCGGCCGCAAAGGTTTTCGGTACTGAGCTCACCCAGCAGGTGGCCCGCGAACTCCTCGATGTGGTGGGCCAGGCAGGTCTGCGGAAAGAGACATCCGCTCCGCTGAAGGGCGAACTGGAGAGCGCATACCGACTCGCCGTCATCAACACCTTCGGTGGCGGCGCCAACGAACTGCAACGCGACATCATCGCGATGGCCGGCCTCTTGATGCCGCGCGCACCCCGCGACATGCGAGCCTCCTGAAAGGAATAGTGCAGTGACCGAACTCGCCAAAGACGAATTGCGCCAGCGCCTCGATGCGCTGATCGGGACGCCGACCGACGGGGTCGGCAAACCCTCCCACGCCCCTGATCCGGTGAACGCCGCGATGATTCGGCACTGGGCATATGCGTTGGACGATATGAACCCGGCCTACTTGGATCCCGAGTTCGCGGAGAACTCCCGGTACGGCGGACTGGTTTCGCCGCCCGTGATGCTGCAGAGCTGGACGATGCCTCCGCCCAAGCTCGCAGGCATTCACGAGCGCGGCGGTGTTCCGATCGAGATCAAAACCAATCCGATGCAGTTTCTTTCCGATGCCGGATACACCGGCATCATCGCGACCAACTCAGAGTTCGAGATCGAGCGTTATCCCCGAGTCGGAGACCAGATCACCGCAGAGACGGTCTTCGACTCGATCTCGGATGAGAAAAAGACAGCAATGGGCAACGGCTTCTTCGTCACATGGGTGACCACCTACCGCGATCAGGATGACGAAGTCATCGGGCGGCAGTGGTTCCGCACCCTGCGATTCAAGACGGGTGGGGCCCCCGCCGGAACGGCTGGGGACTGATGGCCACCAGACTCGCGCCCTCGATCAGCCCGGATACCGAGTTCTTCTGGTCGGGGTTGAAGGAACAGCAGCTTCGCATTCAGCGATGCACCGACTGCACGACCTTGAGGGTGCCGCCGCGGCCGATGTGCGGCAAGTGTCAGTCGCTGAACTGGGACTACGTCGTGTCCACCGGGCGTGGCACGGTGTACAGCTTCGTCATGCCGCAGTATCCGCCACTTCCTTTTCTCCAGTACCCCTACGTTGTTGCGCTCATCGAGCTCGACGAGGGCGTACGCATCGTGTCGAACCTGTGCGGAATCGACCCGGACGACATCGAGGTCGGGATGCCCGTCGAGGTGTTCTACGAGACCTTCGAGGCACTCCCGAGCGGTGGCGAGTTGGCGCTGCACCAGTTCCGTCCCACCGGCTGACCGAAGGCGATATTTCACAATGGATTTCACATTCACCGAAGAACAAGAGACGGTCGGAAAAGTCGCACGTCAGTTGTTCGAGGCTCGCGCGACTCCCGAGCATCTGACCGAACTCGAATCCACCGACGTGCGTTTTGACGCTGCGTTATGGAGCGAACTGGCCAGTTCGGATCTACTGGGTATCGCGTTGCCCGAGTCCGTAGGCGGTACCGGCGGCGGGTTCCTCGAATTGGCTGTCCTGCTCAGCGAAGTCGGGTTCAGCGTCGCACCGGTGCCGGTGTACGCAACGCTCGTGCTGGGCGCGGACACCATCGCGCGGCATGGAGACTCCGAGTTGCAGCGACGGTATCTGCCCGGCGTCATCGCCGGAGACACCATTCTCACCGCAGCGCTCGCCGAGCCCGGGAACTCCGATCCAACCGCGCCGCGCACCACCGCCCGTGCCGACGGAGGGTCGTGGCGGCTCGACGGCGCGAAGGATCTGGTGCCCGCCGCCCAACTGGCTACGGCCATCGTCGTGTCCGCGCAGTCCGACGACGGGCCTGGCCTATTCGTCGTAGAGACGGCATCGGAAGGTGTCACCGTCACCCCGGTCAGCACGACCAACGGCGAACCCCATGCGGACGTCGACCTGTCGAATTCGGTCGGTCACCGGCTCTCCGAGCATGTCGGCGCCGACATCGTCGGCTCGTTGTATTCCCGCGCGCTCGCGGGCCTGTGCGCCATCCAGATCGGCGTCGTGGAACGAGCTTTGAAGCTCGCAGCGTCCTACACCAGTGAGCGTGAGCAGTTCGGTAGGCCCATTGGATCGTTCCAGGCCGTCCAGCAGCGACTGGCCGACGCCTTCATCGACGTCGAAGCCATCCGCTGGACCACGTGGCACGTCGCGTGGCTGATCGCCGAAGGCAGGCCTGCCGAGCGCGAGGCCGGCATAGCCAAATTCTGGGCGGCCGAGGCAGGCGCGCGCGTCGCAGCCTCGGCTCAGCAGGTGCACGGCGGCATGGGTATCGATGTGACTTACCCCCTGTCGCGGTATTTCCTGTGGGCCAAGCAGATCGAACTCGCTCTCGGGTCGGCGTCACAACAGTTGGCTCGCCTCGGCCAGACCTATTCGGAAGGATCGAAATGACCTCCACCATCGGACGCACCACCACCCTCGCGTTCAACGCGGTCAACGTCGGCGACGAAATCACGCCAATGGACGTTCCTGTCACCGCGACGCTGATCGTCGCAGGAGCCATTGCATCTCGCGATTACATGCCGGTGCACCACGACCGCGACTTCGCCAATTCGCAAGGCTCGAAAGACATCTTCCTCAACATTCTGACGACAAACGGGCTGTGTGTGAAATTCCTCCACGACTGGGCCGGCCCCGAGGCGATGGTCAAGAAGCTGTCGATTCGCCTTGGTGTTCCCGCGTATCCGAATGATCCGATTCGATTCGAGGGTAGCGTCACCGGCAAGTCATCGTCGGACGGTGAGGGTCTCGTCGAGGTGACTTTCAAGGGCACCAACAGCCTTGGCGATCACGTGAAAGGTACGGCGCTGCTCAGCCTGCTCGACGGGGTCGAGCCATGAGCACAGACGGCATCGGCGGCAAGGCAGCGCTTGCCGGCATCGGTCAGACCGAGTTCTCGAAGGAGTCGGGCCGTACCGAGATGCAATTGGCTTGCGAGGCGGTCAAAGCCGCGATCGATGACGCCGGGTTACGTCCCAGCGATATCGACGGCATGGTGACCTTCACGGTTGACGAGAACGAGGAGATCGAGGTCGCGCGCAACGTCGGCATCGAGAATTTGACGTTCTTCACGAGAGTGCCGCACGGGGGCGGGGCCGCCGCCGGCACCGTGATGCAGGCTGCCATGGCGGTCGCGACGGGTGCGGCCGAAGCGGTCGTGTGTTACCGGGCGTTCAACGAACGCTCCGGCTTTCGCTTCGGCGGTGCCGGGCGCCAGCCCGGCGTGACCCCGCTGTGGATGGCTCCGTACGCACCGTTCGGATTCATGACACCCGCCGCCTGGGTAGCCCTGCACGCTCAGCGCTACATGTCGACGTACGGGGTCACCAACGCTGACTTCGGCAAGATCTCCGTGATCGACCGCAAGCATGCCGCCACGAACCCGGACGCCTGGTTCTACGGGAAGCCCATCACCATTGAGCAGCATCAGGAGTCGCGGTGGATCATCGACCCCGTTCTGCGCCTGCTCGATTGCTGTCAGGAGAGCGACGGCGGCGTGGCGATGGTGGTGACGAGTCTGGAGCGCGCCCGCGACCTCGCGAAGCCGCCCGCGGTGATCACCGCTGCCGCCCAGGGTGCAGCCTTCGACGGTGAAGTCATGACTAGTTACTACCGCGAGGACATCACCGGCCTACCCGAGATGGGTGTGGTCGGGCACAAACTCTGGCGCAACTCCGGCCTCAAACCCGACGACATCACCACGGCCTTCCTCTACGACCATTTCACGCCGTTCGTCTTCACCCAGCTCGAGGAGCTCGGCTTCTGCGGGCGTGGCGAGGCCAAGGACTTCGTATCGATTGAGGAGTTATCACTCGGCGGGCGGCTGCCGATAAACACGAACGGCGGGTTGTTGGGCGAGGCGTACATCCACGGAATGAACGGCATCACCGAGGGCGTGCGCCAAGTTCGGGGCACATCTCACAACCAGGTCGACAACGTCGAGCACGTCCTGGTCACCTCGGGTACCGGCGTCCCAACCAGCGGACTCATCCTGGCGCCGGATCACTGAGCAGCTAATGTCAGGCGGTGAGTTCTGAGATGACGCAGGCCCAGGCCTCGCAGGCAACCGACACCCGGGATGTCATCATCTCCGCCGCGTTCGCCTGCTTTCGGACTCAGGGTCTCCGCAAGACCACCATCGTCGATATCGCCAAGGCAGCCGAGGTCTCCCGCAGCACCTTCTACGAGTACTTCCGGGACAAGGAAACTATCGTCGAGGCCTGCGCGGAGGCGGCGTCACAGCGCTTCTACCGCAACATGGCCACGGCCATTGACCGCCACGGCGGCAGCACCCTGGAGGGCCGGCTGGTGCGCGCGGCGGTGTTCGTCTCCCAGGCACGCCGAGTCGTCGAGCCTGAGGCGTACTTCGACGAGGAAGAAGTCAGCCTCATGATGACGAAGAACGCGGCCACCCTCCTCAAGGAGTGTGCCGAATTTCTCGCCCCGTATGTGTCCGCGGCGAGACTGACCGGTGAAGTCCGCAGCGACCTCGACATCGCCTCGGCCACCGAATGGTTCGCACGGATGTTGTTCTCCCTGTTCACCACACCGTCCCCGAACATCGATATGCGCGACGACGCCGCCGTGGCGGCCTTCGTAAGGCCCTACGTTGTGAACGGCTTCGCCGAGGACCGGTCCCGTAGGCGCTGAACCAGGCGCTCGAGGATGCCTGGCTCCTTCATGACACAGCGGATATAGTCATTCTCATTAATGAAAGCGAGGATTGCCAGGTGGGTTCGGCAATACACCAGCGCGTACCCGCGCAGACACACACCGCAGGGGGCTCGACGCGCGGCCGCGCTACACCACTTCGACTTGTGGTGCTGGCCGCCGATGCGGCCGACACCGTGGCGGCGGCGGGCGGGCTCGTCTACGACTCGGTTCGCGCCGGCTGGCAAGTCGACGTGTACGTCGAAAAGGCCGGTGATGAAAGGGCGTTACAGATTCTCGGCGTCGGCGGCCGTCTCATTCCGGACACATTCGACTTCGAGCCGTTGTGGCCGGACGCGGTCTACCTCGACGCAGCGTTGTACGAACGAGATCGCCGTGTCCGTCGCATGGTCGCTGACTCAGTACGACGACAGCACGCCGACGTCGCCGTATGGCACGGCGACTCGCATGCGGATCAAGGCAGGGGGCCCGGCATCGAGCACCGACTCAGTACCGCCGCGCGGGCGTTCAAGTTCCACGCGATGAACGCCGCCGGGTTGGATCCTCAAGTCGCGGTCGTCGAGCCGTTTCGAATTCGATAGCCGCGATCAGCCGACCTTCCGCACCGGAACGTTTGACCAACCACAGACATTGGCCATCGCGACGCGTCGCAGCCCGCCGCGGTCGACCTCGTAATCGGGTATGAGATCTAACAGCGCCTCAAGGGCAATGCGGCTCTCCATCCGCGCCAGCGCCGCACCCAGGCAACTGTGCACCCCGTATCCGAGCGCGAGATTGAAGCCCATCTTGCGTTCGCGGTCGACGTCGAGCCGGTCCGGATCGTCGAACATCCGCTCATCACGCGTCGCTGAGCCGGTGACGAGCAGGACGGCGCTCCCGCTGGGGATGGTTTGTCCGTGCAGTGTCACATCACGTGTCGCCGTACGTACCTGATACTGCGACGGCGCCTCGTACCGCAGGAGTTCTTCGACAGCGGCCGGGATCTTGCTCCGGTCCTCGAGGAGCTTCTGCCACTGGTCGGGGAACTCTGCGAAGGCAACCATCGCATTGCCGACCAATTTGGTGACCGTCTCCGCGCCCGCACCACCAAGCATGGTCGCGAACCCGGCAATGTCGACATCAGTCAACTTTTCGACTTCGCCGTCACGTTCGATCTCGGTTTCGATCAGACGGCTGATCATGTCGTCCTGCGGTTGAGCCCGCCGCTGCTGAATGAGGTTGTAGTAATAGATGCCGGTTTGCATCGAGCCTTCACGACCCTCCGCGGTGGTAGCGATCTGACCGGGTTTGCGCTCCAGTAGGAGGTCCAGCCAGAGCCGGATCTGATGCCGGTCCTCCTTCGGCACACCCAGCATGGTGGTGATGACCTCGTTGGGAAACAGCGCCGAGAAGTCCGCCACGATGTCAAACCCCGACGGGTCCACCGCGTCAAGGCATTCGTAGACCTTGTCGCGCACCATGTCTTCCAGCGCGGCGATGGCGCGGGGGGTGAAGACCTTGCTCACGAGCTTGCGCATCTTCTCGTGCTCCGGCGGATCCATGGAGATGATCACCTTGGGTACCGGAATGGCATCATCGTGGGCCTTGACCATGTCCAGGGTGGCACCTTTGGCCGACGAATAGGTTTCGTGGTCCTTAGTCCCGGGTGCCACATCGTCATACCGGGTCAGTGCCCAGAAGTCCCATTTCGCGTTGTAGTAAACCGGCGCTTCGTCGCGGAGCCTTCGATAAGTGTCGTAGGCACCGTCGAAAAAGTCCTGTGAGAACGGATCGAATTCGATCGGGCCGCCGGAAATCTCGGACGTGGCCGCATTCATAGGATCGCCCCGGACTCCTTGTACTTCATGATCGTGTCCCATTCCATTCCTACGTCCATCAGCACCTCCTCGGTGTGCTGGCCATGTTCTGGCGCTCCCGGTGGCACCACGGCTTGCTCGTCGAACTGCACAGGGTTGGTGGGAAGCGAGAACGGAACACCACTAACTGTTTCGGTGTGTGCGACATACCCATTCGACGTGACGGCGGGATCCTCACACAGCTCCCCTGGCGTCTGCACGATGCCCCAGGCTCCGGAGAGGCCGGCAAGATTCTCTCGCCATTCCGCCAGTGTCTGCTTGGAGAAAGCCTCGTCGAGCAAGGCGATCAAGCTGACGCGGTTTTCATACCTGCGCGCGGGATCGGCGAATCGCGGATCGTCGATCAACTCTGGAAGACCGATCACGCCCATTGCCTCGGCATAGAACTTGTCGAGCTGCAACATCATCAGCTGGACGAAACGGTTGTCCTTCGTACGATATGTCCCTACCAACGGATTTGGCGCATCGGCATGACCGAACTTCGGAATCGCGCTGCCACCGTGTATCTGGCTCACCGCGACATCCGGACTGAGGTTCCACGCTGCCAGTCCGAGCAGCGACACGTCGACGACCGAACCCTTGCCGGTCGTTGCCTTCCTGTAGAGCGCCGCGGCGATTCCGCCGGCGATCGTCATGCCGCCGAGCAGATCACCAAACGCAGGCCGCGACCGCACGAGTTCGTCGCGCTCTTCAGTGAGGACGGTTGCGATGCCTCCCCGAGCCCAATACGAGACACCGTCATAGCCGGGCTTGTTCGAATCGGGCCCCTTCGGCCCGTGGCCCGATCCGCGAACGTACACAATGCTCGGGTTGACGGCGCGGATGTCATCGACGTCGATGCCGAATTTATTGCGGCGGTCGGGCAGATAGCTCGTCAGAAATACATCGCAGGTCTTCGCCAGCTCGCGGACCACATCCTGACCGCCGGGAGTGCTCAAATCGACGCCGATCGACTTCTTGCCACGGTTGGGGATCTCGATCATGTAGTTGACCGATCCGCCACCGGCGTCGACGATCCCCATGGTGACGAGGCCGCGCTGTGGGTCGCCGCCGTTTCGCGGTTCGACCTTGATGACCTCAGCGCCCCATTCAGCGAGGACCGCTCCGGCGGAAGGTACGAACGTCCATGCGGCGACCTCCAGTACGCGCACTCCACTCAGTACTTTGTCCTCGGAAATGACGTACTCCTCACCAGCGATAACAGTCATTTACGTAAATGAGAATGACACTTGCGATACCGATTGTAAACCGAGCTCACGGTCGCCTTGACAACTGTGCGGGCAGTTCCGGATCGCCGGCGTCCCAGAATGCCCGCCACGTTGGCATCCGCTGCGGCATCGCCGCGCGCAGCGGTACGTCGACCGGCCAGCGTATGAACTCAGGGCCGGGGCGCTCCATCACATCGACCGAGTACCAGGGGTGCTCACGTCGCTTGACGAAATACCATCGGCCATCTCGCCGTTCGTAGACGTCGTCGTAGCGCATCGTGATGACGTACCATCCGTCGCCGTCCTCGTGTTCGGCTCGGCAATATATGGACCCTGTCGCGTGGTCGGCGTCGACGAAGTCGAACTCGTGGCCGCAAATGAGGTGGATGCTGCGATAGAACCGCCGCAGGACCCCGTCGTACCAGCCCTTCAAGGCAGCCCTGCCGCGGCCGCCCGCCCCCGCGTCGACGTCCTCGACGAAGAGCGCCACCAATGAGTCCAGGTCGCGTGCATCCAATGCCATGGCATACCTGCTCGGTAACTGACCGATGGCGAGACTGGATTCAATCCGGTCCAGCCGGTCCGGTTCCGACGCCACCATGGCTGCAGTGTAGCGAGAACCGGTGTTCTCGAAATACGGAAAGCCAACTATCCTGGCGCCATGCCCTTCCCGACCGTCACCCCCACCATTCCCGCATTGGTGAGGTCGAGTGCGGCGCGATTTGGTGAGAAACCGTTCCTGATAGCCGACGGCGAAACGCTCACGTATATCGAACTCGACCTGCGTTCGTCGCAGTTGGCGCTGGCCATGCTCCACGAGGGAATCGGCAAGGGCGATCACGTCGGGATCCTCATGCCGAATAGCGTCGAATGGGCAGTCGCGTGGTTCGCCACAACGCGTATCGGTGCCGTAGCCGTGCCGCTGAACACCTTCTACAAGGCATCGGAGCTCGGGTGGACTGCGCGGCATGCCGACCTGCGGACGATTCTGGTCCGGTCGAGCTTCCGTAACCACGACTTCGTCGCGCGACTGGAAGAGGCGCTTCCCGGCCTCGCCGAACAGCGCGAACCCGCCCGGATTGTGCTGCGAAAGACTCCTTTCCTGCGCACCATCGCGGTATTCGGACCGTGTGATCGCAACTGGGCGACGCACCTCCTCGAGGGCGAAACCCCTAACGGCATCGACGGCGATTTCCTGGTCGAGGTCGAGTCCTGCGTCACGCCGGCCGACGACGCCATGATCATTTACACCTCGGGGAGCACCGGCGACCCGAAGGCGCCCGTCCACACGCAGGGCACCCTCGTGCGCCACACCTACAACCTGACCTTCGACTACGGCGTCACGCCGGACACCGTGATGTTCACCGCCATGCCCTTCTTCTGGGTCGGCGGTCTGATCACCGGAATACACGCGGTCATTCACCACGGAGCGACGCTGGTTACTCAGCCGGCGTTCGATGCCGCGGACGCGCTCGAGCTGATCGAAAGGCACCGCGCGACCGTCACACTCGGATGGCCCCAGCAGGGCAAGACGCTGGCCGAGCATCCTGATTTCGGTGATCGTGACCTGAGTTCGGTGCAACGGACGAGCATGCCGGCGATGGTGCCTCCTGAGCGCCGGCCCAAGGGACCCAACGCATTGGGCATGACCGAGCTCTGTGGCAATCACATCGGAGTCGATCCGTATCCGCCACAACCCGCGGAACGCGCGGAGACCGGTGGTAGATCGGTGGACGGCTTGACCCACGTGCTCGTCGACCCCGATACGGGCGTGCCGGTTCCCGTGGGAACCGATGGCGAAATCTGGGTTCGCGGTTACTCGTTGATGCAGCGGCTGTACAAGCGCGAGCGCGAGGACGTCTTCACCCCGGACGGCTACTACCGGACCGGCGACTGCGGTGTCGAGTTCGAGGATGGCTGGATCAAGTTCACCGGCAGGCTCGGCGATCTCATCAAGACCGGCGGCGGTACCAACGTCACCCCGAGCGAAGTGGAACTCGCACTCACGGGG
>Ga0075367_10000675_pt1 | contig 13090 bp, 14 predicted proteins | sample EndMethybrTD3032_FD_71399 | JGI IMG/M metagenome (GOLD analysis project Ga0075367, IMG submission 71399) | Populus endosphere microbial communities from Tennessee, USA - Endosphere MetaG P. TD hybrid TD303-2 | ecosystem: Host-associated > Plants > Roots > Endosphere | place: USA: Tennessee... | reverse complement strand
CTCTATGGAAAGACCGGCACCAACCGTCAGGTCGATCTCGTCAAGCTGGTGGCCGGATTCTTGACGCGTCTTGTTTGCTGAGTCCTGCTCGTTCCAGCTTACTATTGCAAGACGCCGGTCGGCGCACACCGATGGAATTGAGAGTCGCTTTGCCCATGCGTCAATGTCGACTCCGCCGCCGTGGGCGAGCGACATCCAAGTCACTACGATGTCGGGGCACCAACGCCTTTCTGGTGCACACCGGACACATGCGGCAACCTTGATGCCTCATCGCATGCCGGCGTCCTCCGATCGGGGGACGCGGAACCGCTCGGTCTCTGCGCAACTGCACTCCGCGATGCATGCGATGACAGAGAGATGAGGGTGTAGCCATGACGTTGTGCAAAGTTTCATTGGGTGCCGCTGTCGCCTTCGCTCTGGCCGCGGTGGCCACAAACGCCAGTGCCGGCGAAGATCTCAAAGGCGATTACAGGTCATCGTCAATCTGGACCGGCGCATATTGGGGCGTGCACCTCGGCGGGGGTGAATCGCACATCGATTGGCTGTTCGCTCCGGTCACTAACACGAGAGCCGATCAATCCGGGGATGGCGTCGTCGGTGGTTTCCATCTCGGCTACAATTGGCAGGTGAGCAGCCTCGTTCTGGGGATCGAAGGCAGCGCTACACTCAGTGGGATCAACGGCAGCCGTTTGTGCCCTGACAAGAGGTTTCGTTGTGAGCATGAGAACGACTTTCTCGGCTCCGTGCGTGGCCGTCTTGGTGTTGCCTTAGGGTCAGCACTTTTCTACGGAACGGGTGGGGTGGGCTTCCAGAGGGCGGACTACACGGTTGGTAACGCGACTACAGGCACCGTTCTTGTTTCGAGCGGCAAAAACATGGACATCGGTTGGGTCGCCGGCGCGGGGCTCGAATATGCGATCACGAAGCAAGTGAGCGCGCGCCTCGAATATCTGCACTACGACTTCGGTGACAGATCCTTTGAGGGTATTGATGAGACGCTTAAGTTCGACAGTACGGTCGATACCGTCACGGTCGGCTTGAGCGTCAAGTTCTAAGGCCCATCGCCTGCGCCGCGGCGAATGCTGACTAGGATTAATTCCGGAGGCCGAGGGCCCCGGAATTTTTTCTTTACGCATTTCCGCGGTCTCAAAGGTGTCAATGGTCGTGCCGCGCGGATTATCGACCGCCGAGCAAAATCAATTGCAACGCAACTCGCATACTGATTTCCGGGCGGCAGCGGTTAGCTGGATATCGACACCGCAATAGGCGAGCTGCAACAGCTGGCGGACCGCCCTGGTGCAGACCAGGCACAGGCGGCGACTTTGATCCCTCATCGCATGCAGACTCCTCCGATCGGAGGACGCAGGATTGGTCGGTCTCTGCGTAACTGCACTCGGCGATGCATGCGATGAAAGAGCGATGAGGGTGAGACCATGAAGTTGCGCAGAGTTGTGTTGGGTGTTGTTGCTGCTTTCGCTCTTGCAGCGATCAGCACGAGTGCCAGAGCTGCTGAGCCTTGGACTGGGTTCTATTTGGGACTTCAGCTTGGCGGAGCGTGGGGCGATAGCGACGTGACCTATCCGAGCCTACAGCTCAGTACCAACAATACAAGATTCAGCGGCGTAGCGGGCGGCGGTCAGCTTGGGTTCAATAGACAATTCGGCGCTTTCGTCTTCGGCGCCGAAGTTTCGCTCACGAACGGGCCAAGGGGTCAGGATCGCACCACAGCGGGAGCCGAGACGCAACACATCGACATCAGTCCGGTGGTCCAGGTGGTCGGCCGGGTCGGCTACGCTTGGGGACCGACCCTATTGTACGGGCTTGGCGGATACGCCGGGGGCGATGTGGATGAACGGTTGCAAGACAACGCATCCGGCGCCGTCTTTGACAAGCAATGGCACAACGGCTGGGTCGCGGGCGTGGGCGTCGAGCATCTGCTCCATCCGAATGTGGTTGTTGGCCTTGAGTATCGTCATGTGAGCCTTGAAGACAAAGTACACCTTGGAACCAATAACATCGGCAATGATGTTTCGTTCGGAAACCATCGCGTGGACGGCGACTACGACATAGTAACCGCGCGCATCAGCGTCAAATTCGGCGCAGACCGACGCGAACCCATCAAATAAGAGGTGCAAGTCGCACGCGCTTGTCGCGGTCGACCCTACGCGTTTGTTGCAACCTGGATGATCGAGAAAGGGGGCGATTTGCTCGCCCCTTTTGCTGACTGAGCAGCAATCTGAGCAGCAATGGCAAGCGTAGGCGTGGGCAAAGTTCGAGTTGTACGTCTGCCGGCATTTGCTTTTCGTGCTCGCCACGACCTGTGCCGTGGCTGCTGCGACACTTCTCGCAGACGAATGGATCACGGTCCTCTGATCGGCGGACGCATCTCCCGAGGCACTTCAATACGGTCGCGAAAGGGTTGCGAGAAGCGCCAATGGGAATAAATTTCGATGCAGTCCCTCGTTCTGTGTCGGTCAGACACATGTCGCCGCTCCGCGGCGCCTGCGCAGCTTGTGGTGGTTTGCATCTGCACACGCGACCGGCCCCGAGGTCTCGCTCGGTGCTTAACCTCGGTTCTTTCCCAGGCACTGCTCAAGGACCTCAAGGACCACTGCCAGTTGAAAGTTGTTGTGGTAGACAATTCGAGTACAGCATCAGAGCGGGCGCGGATCGTGGCCCTGGACTCGCACAAGGTGCCCGTCATTTACGTGCATGAGCCGAAGCCCGGAATTCCCTTTGCGCGCAACGCGGCACTCGAAGCCGCACTCAAGCTGAGGCCGAAGTGGATTGCCTTCATTGATGATGATGAGGTAGCTCCGCACGGCTGGATTTTGACACTTATCGAGACCGCAGAGGTAGCCAAGGCGGACGTTGTGCAGGGCGCTCTAATCAGCGTCAGTGCCGCCAACATCGAAGATCTCGCCGCCGCCTGGCGCCCACGCGGAGCGGTCGCGAAAGTTCGGCGGGCCAGCACGGCCGCGACCAACAACGTGCTATTCCGAACTTGGATCGTCGATAGGCCAACCGCATTGCGGTTTGACGAGAACATGCAGGAATGCGGCGGTAGCGACGGCGAATTCTTCATGCGCGCGACCATCGCTGGCGCGCAAATTATGCGAACCAGCGATGCACCCGTGTTCGAGGAGAGGAGCAAGGAGCGTGAGGCTCCGTCCTGGCTGCGCCAGCGCGCGTTTCGCGTCGGGGCCAACTGCAACTACCGGTATCGTAAGAATAGGAAGCCCAAGCTCGTTGCCCTCGCCCTGCTTCTGGGGCGTGCTGCAGAGAGAGCCGTACGCGGTGTGTTGCAGGTGCTCTTGTCGCTACTTGTTCTTCCTTTCAGCTTGCAGCGAGCGAGCACATTCGCCCACAGGAGCACGCTCGATTTCTGCTTCGCGTGGGGCTGTGTCGCTCCGTACTTCGGCGTCGAACCCAGGGGCTACGCTTGAGCGCTGACCTTGCGACGTCAGCCTGCAATGAGCGCTACGGTGACTCTGATCGTTGCATGCGTAGCCGCACGCCTTTCGAATGTCGACTGCGCAAGAGATGTTGTTGCGAAGCGCACCACCAACGTGCAAGTTTCGTTCTGATCTGCGATACCAAGCCGGCGCGGCGACTTGCGGGATGAACGCGGTTCCTCGCAAACAACATTCGTTATGCTTCCCCTTCCTCGGCGCGGAGACCTACCCTAGCTGGTGCGCGAGACGCCGCGATTGTTGCAGGCCTTGGCAAGGGTGAGAGCAGGTTCCCTGACGGGGCCGAGTAGGCTGCTGCACCTCTTCCCCCTTCTTCGTGATCTACAATGTCCGTCAATCGGCTGACGCGCGGCCGTTGCGCCCGTGGTACGGGGTCGATCTCACCGCGAAAGAAGGGGATCGACGCCGACGTGCGTGGTATCCGCCGTTGGTACCGCAGACCAGTGATGCGTGCTGTTGATGCGCGCTCGGCAAAACTTAACACCACGAGGTCACCCTCTAATGACGTGGGCGCTGATGATTGCCGCAAGCGCATGGGGCATGGTTATTGGGCTCTTGTTTCGGGTGTCGGCCCTGATTGCGGCCTCAGTCCTGGTTGCCGCAATCGGTCTCGGGGTCGGTCTTCTAAGCGGCAATATCTTGTTTGCGACACTCGAGACGATGCTGGCCCTGGCAACACTGCAAATCGGCTACCTGGCGGGCTTGGCGCTAACTTGCAGGCGGAATCCTCCCCGCTGATGCCCAAACAGCCGAACCGCACTTCCGTCAGGCTCGAGCTGTCGACAGTTATAGCCAGCGATGAATGCGCAAAGTGCGGAAGCATCTCTGCCACGTCCATTGTCGTTTCAGCAGCAGGGGAGGATCTATTGGCTGCCATAAACGTCAGCAAGGCGAGAACCTAGAAACTAGCCCTGACGCCCAGCGCGCTGCTCCAGCTCAACCCGATCGATCGGGCTCGACGGGGCTCGGCGCCTCGCAATCCATGGCCGGAGGAAGCAATGATGCGCGAAACCGCGCCAGGCCGAGCGCCCTTGCCTTGAGTGCCGACGGCACATAGGCGCAGTGTTCCTTCCATTCCATGTCCGGAATCGGTGGCAACATCTCACCCACCGCACCCGTCATTTCGCGCGTCCGTTTCTCGATATCGCGAAGATTGCGGATTGCGTGGTCGACGTGACTGAAAGAGCTGGCGAGGTAGGACCAGATCAAAACAACGTCCTCGCGGTTGTGTGGGGTGATGCCTGCGCCGAGTGTACACATCCACACTTCCACCCCGAGAGTCGTAATCTTCGCGTGTTCGACAGAGAGTGCGGCCGACCTGACGCTACTCTGGTCCCTGATGCCTTCCATTCTGCTGTAAATGTCGAAAAGAGCCTCTCTGCTACAACCGAGCGGACGATCAAGCGCGTCCGCCATGCCAGCCTCCCCGAATGTAACTCGCACACCTTGTGCCATCGCTAGAATCGTCGCCCGGTTCACAAGGTTGGCCCATTGCAGCTCCCACTTCATCTCTTTGATGCACCTGTAGACGCGAGAGTCTTCGCGTCTGCGCGCGAGCCAGCTCAACATGTCGCAGCTCCAAGAAGTGGCAAGTGTGGCCGCGACCGGGCGGCGCGAAGTCCCAACCGGCACCGCGCTGTGCTGGCTCGAAGGGCCGCAGCATCTCTGCCGCGGCCCATGCAATCGTTTCACCCGCAGTCGGGAGGGCTACAGGCGAAACGATAGCCCGCGCTCAGTCGTCGCGTGCATCGTCTCAGTTTCGCAGAAGACGTGCAGCTCCGCGTCCTTCGATCGGGGGACGCGCGCTGGTCGGCACGCTGTTAGTGTCGGCGCATGATTTACCAAGGAGATCTGACTATGCGCAGATACGTCATTGAGCGAGACATCCCGAAAGTCGGAACCTTCGAGCGCGAGAAATTGCGAGACGCCGCCAAGACCTCGAATGCAGTACTTGCCGAGTTGGGTTCAGACATTCAGTGGGTCGAGTCGTACGTGACCGCCGACAAGACGTTCTGCATCTACCTTGCAAAGGACGAGGCGATCATTCGCCGGCATGCCGAAATGAGCGGGTTTCCTGCCTCGAAAATTACGGAAGTGAAACGGATGATCGATCCGACAACTGCTGCGAGCTGACTCTGGACGCCTGAGGAGGGGCAGGTCTACAGTGTAACGCATCCCCGCAAATAGCGGCTACTACTGGGATGCCTCGCGTCCAAAGAGAAGCGAGGCCTTGGACAGCAAGCGCGACGGGGCGGTCAAACGCGCCGGCCGCGATGGCATTTGTCGCTGGCGCACCTGCCGCGACCCAACTCTTTCAATCGCACCTCGTCCCGTCCTCCAGCTGAGGCCGTGATCACTATTCGATGGATCAATTTCCGCAGCCCCGTAAGTGCCAGAGCATCAAATGCAAGAGTCGGAAGTTCTAGCGACGCTGATCGGCGACATCTACGATGCCGCCCTCGATACAGCGCTATGGTGTTCCGCGCTCGGCAAGACGCGCGAGTTTGTGGGCGGATACGCGGCGGCTCTCTATGCGAAGAATACCCTCAGCAAGACTTGCGACGTTGCCTACGAGGATGGCCGAATTGGTCCGTACTATACACGGCTGTATCTAGAAAAATATGCCAGGCTCGACCCATCAACAACCGGTCAGTTCCTTGCCGAAATCGGTGAATTGATCAACACCGAGAACCTGATTGCATACGATGAGTTTCTGGAAACCCGCTTCTATAAGGAATGGATGCAGCCACAGGGACTCGTGGATTTAGCAAGTACCGTTCTCGACAAATCGCCGACCGCAGCGGCAATGTTTGTCGTTGTCCGTCACGAACGGGACGGTTTGGTTGACGATGAGATGCGCAGGAGGCTGCGCCTCGTCGTACCGCATCTGCGTCGTGGAGTGCTGGTCGGCCGAGTGATCGATCTCAAGACCGCCGCCGCTTCGAGATTTGCTGATACGCTCGATGGCATAAGCGCCGGAATGTTCCTCGTCGCTGCCAACGGCGCCATCGTGCATGCCAACGCGAGCGGCAATGCCTTGCTCGCCTCAGGCGATGTCCTCCGTGCGGTGAACGGACGCTTGATCGCAAGCGATTCGGAAGCGGACCAGGCCTTGCAGGAAGTCTTTGCCGCTGCGGCCAACGGTGACCCCGCTGTGGGCGTCAGGGGTATCGCCCAATCCTTGGCCGCGCATCCCGACGGCGAGCGCTATGTGGCCCATGTCATGCCTCTAACCTCTGGCGCTCGGCGTCAGGCTGGAAAACACTACGCGGCCGTGGCTGTCGTAATTGCACACAAAGTGGGATTTCAAATGCCGTCCGCGCCGGAGGCGATCGCAAAGTTCTACAAGCTGACGCCCAGCGAACTGCGTATCCTCCTTGCCATCGTCCAAGTTGGCGGGGTGCCCGAGACGGCAGAGGCGCTGGGCGTGGCCGAAAGTACGGTCAAGACTCATCTCCGGCGGCTCTTCGACAAAACCGGAAGCAACCGCCAAGCCGATCTGGTCAAACTGATCGCTGGATTTTCGAGCCCTCTCTCCCAATCGCACCCGTGAGGCCGTCCATCGATCGGGGAGCGCCGCGTGCCAAAAACTTATTGGTCGAGCCAAACCGTCGACAGGTCCTGCCAAAGATAGTGGCTCGGCGTCATATGCCAGCCCTTGATCTTCGAGTGGTTGACGACAATACGCTGCCACCACAGCAACGGAACATTGTAGGCTTGAACGAGGGCGTACCGCTCCATCTCGCGCACAAGCTTGGTGCGCTCTGCAATGTCCATCGTGCGCCGCTGCGTCTCGTACATCTGATCGATCTTGATGTCGTTATGGCCCGAGTAGGCACTTGGCGATGCCCTTCTGGTCAAGAACTTCGCGAACTGTGCGGTCGGATCGTCGCTGTAGTCACTTTGGAAATCAACGGCGACGTCGAAGTCACCCAGCGCGAGCCGGTCCTGGTAGCCTCTTGTTTCAAGCTGTTCGTGTTCCGCGGTAACGCCGATCCGCCGCCACTGGTCAATCGAATAGACGGCTCCAGGCGTGTAGGGCTCCGCCACGTTACGGTTGAGCAACCTGAATTTCAAATCCCTGATGCCCGCCTGCTCGAGCAGCTTCTTGGCCTCGTCGCGCGACTTGTTGATGTCCTTGCCGAAGCCGGGGAGCTTGACGAGCTCTGCCTCCGGCAGCGACATGGCATAGCCCGGCCGCATAACCCCGCCGACGAATTTCAAAACCGAGATCTTCGACAGCGCGTCTGAGCCACCCCAGCGATCAATAGCCATGTTGAGCGCTTGGCGCACGCGGATGTCGTCGAAGGGCTTGCGGGAAGTGTTGAACACGATCATCAGGTTGCTCACCCACACACCCTCGGAAACGGTGAGGTTGTCCTTCATCTTCTCGAGCAGCTGACGCTCCTCCGAAGGGTTGCGCCCACGGAACTCGGCGTCGAACTGACCGCCCAGAATGCCCGGCACGACGCCGTTCGATTTAACGAAGAATGCCTTGTAACCGTCGAGATAGGGCTTGCCCGGCTCAAAGTAGTTGGCAAAGCGCTTGCCTTCCCAGCTCGTGCCTTTCACGTGCTCGACCAGCGTGAACGGCCCCGTGCCCATGATCTCCGTTTCAGGATAACGCGGGTTCTGCTTGAGCTTGGCGGCGCTGTAGATGCAGTTGAAGGGTGAAGCGAGCGCTTCCAGCACGCCTGCCATAGGTCTATTGAGCTTGAAGACGACCGTCGTCGGATCCGGCGCTTCGACCACCAAGTCCGCATAGTAGGCTTTGCGAACTGACACCACGTCCCGTGGCGGATTGATGATGCGGTCGTAGCTGGCCTTGATGTCCTCCGAAGTCAGCGGCGAGTCGTCGTGGAACTTGACACCAGCCTTGATCTTGAAGGTGTACGTCATGCCGTCGGGCGCGATCGTCCAGCTCTCCGCGAGGTCCGAAACGACCTTGGGGTAATCCCTACCGTCGAACTTGACGAGCAGCGAGTAGTGTGGAGCAATCGGGTGAATGAGCGCGAACGTATTGTTCGCGTGGCAGTCGTAGGTCGGCGGCTCGGCAACGACAGCGAAATTCAAGATGCCACCGCGCTTGGGTGCCTGCGCCGTCGCGTTGCCAGACAGGAGTGTGATCCCCGCTCCGACAACCACCGCGCACAAGACTGCCTTTATCATATTCCCTCCTCTTCAGTCGGCGAGGTGTCTCGCGGCCTAACTGTTCGACGGTTCGAACACGCAGCGCAGTCGCGGCGTTGGATCATCCAGCTCCGTGCCGATGCAGACGTGCCATCGCGTGTCGGGAGAAAGCCGGCGCACATCCTTCGGGCCGACCAAAATGGTGTAACCGTCCACGGTGGTCATCCACAGCCCGTTCGGCGCGCGCTTGACGACCGCAACGGGTCTGCAATCGCCGTCATGGCAGCATTCCGTGGGGTACCACGAGACGACATCACCATTAGTTCCAATATGCTTATGCGGTCTAACCGGCATTGACGCCAAGACCATCGAGACAGTGACAAGTGCAATTTGAATCATTAAGCGGAAACACATATCTGCGGCCTGCCTTGTTGTCTGTTGCGCATCGCCCGCGGAGCACGATGGGTCTGCGCATTTCGATCGCCTAAAGTGCGGTCACCACAATTTCTTCATGCCAGACCATGCACAGTTTGGCGTCACTCGATCAGCGGATGCGAGCGCAGTTACTGGAATCAGGTGAGCGAGCCGACCATTGGAAATTGGGGCCTCACCGCATCTGACCTCGCCGGCCTACTTTGCTGCGGGTGACGCTTTCTTTGGGTCGGCCGCGGCACTCACCGGATTGACCGAAATGCCGAACAGCCGCCACTGATTGCCGACCGCTTCGAAGGTCAGTTCGAAATTGAGCTGGACCGGCTCACCAGGGAAATGGCCGGCGATGTGCAGGCGCTTGTCCTGGTCGATGCTCGGCGGCTGCGGAAGCTTCGGAGGAAGGATGGCGACGGCGGCCAGATCGATGCGCTGGGCGGACAGATTGGCAAAGATCTGATGCAGGCGGCCGGCCGTATTGGCTTCGCGGAACGAGGGCGCAGCCAGGTCACGCAGCACGGTGTAGTTGCCGGTGCGCAGGGCATCGTTGAGGCTGAGCAGCGTCGAGCGGATCAGCACCACGGTGCTTTCGGCGCTCGGCAGGACGAGTTCGGGTGTCGCGGCCTTCTTCGACGCGTCGGATTGAGAGCGCTCGGTCTTGGCTTGCGCAAGAGCCTGGTCAGGTGCGGCGAAGGCGGCAAGACCGGCCAGCGCACCGAGAAGGAGAGCGCGAAGATGCCGCTGTGGGGGCGCCATCCTCACGCCTCCTGACGGGCTGGGGCGAAGCCATAGTCCCAACCCGCCAAGATCGTGACCGTGCGAGACCAATCTGATCACCAGCCGAAGGTTACGCCCGCCTTGGCGGCAACAGTCCCGGTCAACGTGCCGAAACCGACACCGCCATCGAGCGTTATCGAACTGGTCGGCCCGAATGAGCCCTTGTCGACCACGCCGGCCAGGCTGAGCGCCAAGGCGTTAGAGCCGTCGAAATTGCCGTAGCCGAGCCGCCCGGCGAACTTCTGGCCGCTGTGGAAGATCGGCTGCTGCAGGGCCAGAGCAATGGCGATGCCGTCGGCCAGCTCGCCGTCGCGGCGGCCAAGCGCATCGATCTGCCCCTGGAACTGACTCTGGAAGGCGCCGCCGTCCGAGGCAAGGTTGCCGAAGCGGTCGGTGGTCACCACCTCGAGCGGACCCGTCTGTGCCGCACGGCTGGCGTTCGAGGTGATGCCGGCCATGGTGTAGGTGTTCACCGAGGTGCCAACCGCCATCTGATTGGCACGTGTGGTCCGCGCGTCGGCCCCGATGGCCGACGAATTGGCAAACGTTGCCTCGGAGCCGGCACCGACCGCCGTCGACTGGGTGGCGCTGGCCAAGGAACCTTGGCCGGTCGCCGTGGAGCGTTCCCCGCTGGCAGTGGCAGCTTGGCCGGTCGCCGTGGACTGGAGCCCGGTGGCCATGGCACGTTCGCCGGTAGCCGTGGAGAGATCCCCGCTGGCCAGGGCATCGTGGCCGGTCGCCGTGGACTGAAGGCCGCTGGCAGTGGCAGTTTGGCCGGTCGCCGTGGAGCGATCCCCGCTGGCCGTGGCACCTTGGCCGGTCGCTGTGGAGTCTTCCCCGGTGGCCGTGGCACCTTGCCCAGTCGCCGTGGAGCGAAACCCGCTGGCCACAGCGCTTACGCCAGTCGCCGTGGAGCGAAACCCGCTGGCCTTGGCGCTTACGCCAGTCGCCGTAGACAGGTCCCCGCTGGCTACGGCGGCGTTGCCGGTCGCCGTGGAGGTAAGCCCGCTGGCCGTTGCATCTTGGCCGGTCGCCGAGGACTGGAGCCCGCTGGCCGTGGCGCCTACGCCGGTCGCCGTGGATCCTGTTCCAGTGGCCTTGGCAGCGCGGCCGGTCGCCGTGGAGTTTGACCCGGTGGCTTCGGCACTGCGGCCGGTCGCCGTGGATCCCTCTCCACTGGCCGTGGCAAGGAAGCCGGTCGCCGTGGAGTTGACCGCGCTGGCCGTGGCGTTCGCGCCGGTCGCCGTGGCCCCTATTCCGGTGGCCTTGGCCTCCATGCCGGTCGCCGTGGCACTACTCTCGGTGGCGGCGGCCTTGAAGCCGATCGCCGTGGATTCTAGCCCGCTGGCCTCGGCGTTGGCGCCGCAAGCGGTAGACCTCAGCCCTGTCGCCGTCGCCCCCTGCCCGTTGCCGGTGACGTCGTCCTTGCAGACGAACTGTGCCTGTGCCGGAGACAGGCCCGCGCCCAAGATGAGCCCGATGACACCCAGGGCCACGCCAGAGCAAAGCCCGCGCATTCTTACCGATCGCTGCATGCGAATTCCCCCATCATGTCGAGTTGGCGCCGCGCTCAGAACCAGCGGCACGGAACGGGTGCCCGATGGACATGCTTAGGTGCATCGCCGCCCGACGCGCGTCCCCCGATCGACGGACGACAACCTACATTTTGCAGACCGTGGCATTCGCAGAACATTTGCTATCGGCTGAAGAATGTCACTTCGCCGGGCAGGGGCGGTAGCCGAATTTCTGGATCATGTCGCTGCCGGATATCTTGTGAAATACCAGGCTATCCATGTGGTGATTGGACACCAGATAGCTGCGCAGCCCCTCATTGTAGGCGCTCAAGAGATAATCGGTCGCTGATGCGCTTATCTTCCGGTTCCCGTTATGACCGGCATGGAATAGCAGGGTCGCTCCAGGCTCGATGCAGACATTCTTTATTGCGAGAAACAGCGTGCAAGCGGACTGGCAATGCCCCTCGATGCGAAACAATTCGCCTGTTTGGTTGTGGCGGCTGACAATCCGATCGAAGCGCGTGAACCAGCCGCCGTATCCGTATCCGAATCTTGCTGATGACTGGGCCATGGCCGAACTCGAGACAAACAACAGCATGGCCCCAAGCAAGAGTCTCATGGTCTGTCTCCCAGGCAATGAAGGTCTTCGATGCGGTTGACACCGTAGCGAAGCATCAAGCCCCGCGCGTCCTCCGATGGAGGGACGCTGCGGCATGGCGATCTGGCGGCGTGGTCGCCCGAGGGAGCTGTCGCATCATTCCGCTGGAGGCACGCAGTATAAGTGCGGGGCGTTGCAGCAGCTGATGGCCGGCCTCAAAATTCCGGAATTTCACCTCGCCCGCGCGACGACGCAATCGCATGGCACGGGTGGGAGATCATGGCAGGCTGCGTATCGTCGTGACTTGGAAGGAACCCAACGGCAGCGGCATAAACAAAGATCCGAGCGGTGTGAAGCCATGATTGCGAGGTCAGGTGGCAAACTGGGTGCGCGGGCGGTAGTCGCGGGCGCGGGAATAGGCGGCCTTGCCGCTGCTGCCGCTGTCGCCCCGTTTTTCGATGTCGTCACCGTCGTCGACAAGGACGAGTTGCCGGAGAGCGGCGGACATCGCAAGGGCGTTGTGCAAGATCAGCGCAATCCCCACACTCTATAAGCGGTGTCACACGTTGTGGTCGAAAGAAGGCTTGCTCGTTGTGTGCGAGACAGCGTTCGCAGACCCTTCACGAAGAAACCGGCGTACTTCGCTGACGAACACGGGCCAGGCAGGATCGCGGGGCAAGAGCACGTGGTTGCGGCTCTCGAGCGCAACGAACCTTGCGCGGGGAATGCGGCTGGCGATTAGTCGCCCTTGCTCCAGTGGTGCTGCGGCGTCATCGCTGCAATGCAGCACGAGCGTGGGCGCGGCGATGCCCGGCAGAAGGTCGAGAACATTGATTTCTCCGTTGGACCGCAGTAGCCGGGCTGCATTCTCGGCCGAGGTCGAGAGTCGCTGCAGGTCATTGACCCAGCCCATCTCTTCGAGCGTGGCATCAGGTAGAAACAGCGATGTGAGGATCTGCCGAAAGGCGGGGTTGTCCCAACCCTGCCGCGTCAGGGTGATGATCGCCTCGCGTCGCTCGATTTCGGCGCTATCTCCCCGCACCCGCCAGCCCTGCGCGAAAGCGCCGTAGAGGACGAGGCGAGACACCCGCTCCGGGTGACGTGCGGCATAGGCCATCGCCGTCGGGCCGCCTTTCGAACTGCCAATAAGTGCGAACCGATCGAGGCCG
>Ga0075367_10000674_pt1 | contig 13110 bp, 12 predicted proteins | sample EndMethybrTD3032_FD_71399 | JGI IMG/M metagenome (GOLD analysis project Ga0075367, IMG submission 71399) | Populus endosphere microbial communities from Tennessee, USA - Endosphere MetaG P. TD hybrid TD303-2 | ecosystem: Host-associated > Plants > Roots > Endosphere | place: USA: Tennessee... | reverse complement strand
GCCAACCTGAGCCGACTCCGTCGAGAGAACACCGACTTGCGCCGCACCCTCGCCTTGTACGAGGAGGCCATCCGGCAGCTGGCCCTCGAAAACAATGCCTTGCGTGGCGGCGGCACCGTCGTCCCCCTGTCCACCCGCGCCATGCCTTCACCACCCTGACCCGGCACAGCCTCGGGGGTGTCTGGCGTGCGGATCAGCGAAGATGTAGCAGAGTGACGCTGTATCCCCCAGTCGAGCCGATGCCGGCCGAAGCACGGGGGCCTGGCCCTCACGGCACGACGCTGCCGGGGTACCTGGTCGCGGAACAGAAGCCGGACGGTGCAGGATCCCCCTCGCGCGTCCCGACCTGGTCATGCTCCAGTCCCGTCAGGGGGCGGACCTCGCGCCCCGCCCCTCGCGGCATCGCTGCCGCGGCCGCCTCTTCTCTGGGGGAAGGCGTTGTGAGAGGCGGCTTCGCAGCTCAGTCCGACACGTCGAGGTCGGATCGGAGAGCACCGGTGCTCTGCGCCAGGGCTGACAGTGCGGATACGGTTTTGTGCATCGACTGGTGCCAGTGATCGAACAGGCGGCCGCCGACATCGGGGCGCGGGATCCTCACCGCCGCGAACCAGGAGGCCTCTACCGGAGCGGTCGGTGTGGGGAGGGGCGTACCGCTCGCGCGAGACGGCGTCTTGACCCCCGCCTTTCTGGCGAGAGCCCGACGCATGTATCCAGAGTGGGCGCAGGCGTCGCACCTGTCGTGCACTCGGTCAGAGACGATCCGTGCACCCCTCTTCTCCGCGCTTTACTTGGGTGTCGAGACCTGGCCCCTGGGCGAGCGGCCAGCTGTGGAAGAGGGCGCGAAAGCGCCCTGTCCCGAGCTGAGTCCGTCCAGCAGGAGGTCCCCGAGCTCGGAGAAGGCGTCGCCGGCGGTCAGGCCGGTCCTCTCCAGGAGGACCCCCGACTGGACGGCGTCGATGGTGACTGCCACGACATGGGCGGCGAAGTGGCCGTTGAGTGCGCGGAAGACGCCGCTCTGCACGCCCTCCTCGATGAGTTCGTGTACTCGGTGCGCGGCGGCGGCGGAGTTCTTGCGGTAGATCTGTGCGGTCGGTTCGTAGCCGACCATGTCGTCGTAGAAGGCGTGGGAGTGGCGGCGCATGGCGGTGCCGACGCCGGTGAGGTAGACCCGGATGCGCTGCCTGGCGTCGGGCTCGGCCTGGACTGCCTGCTCGATCTCGGCCGTCGCGTCCCGGAAGAAGGCACGGGTGACTGCCAGCACCAGCTGTTCCTTCGTGGAGGCGAGACTGTACAGCGTCGCCTTGGAGCAGCCCAGTCGCTGGGCGAGCTCATCCATGGTCACAGAGGTGAAGCCTTCGGCCAGGATGATCGCCTCGGCCTGACGCAGCAGTTCCTCCCGCCGACCAGTATCGACAACGCGCCTGCGGGCCGTTCGGCGCGGACGTCGGTCACGCGAGTCAGTTTGGGCCGTCACCGCAGCAGTCTCCCCTGAGCGTCCCCGCCCGGAAGCGGGGAGTAGTTACGGGCCGGAACGCCGACCCGCCTCTGGCGTATGGGTACGAGCGTACCGCTTAACGTACCCACACTGAGTCCCTGGGGTGATGTTCAGGCAAGGGCGGAGGAACTGTTCGGGACGCGCCTCCCGGTTTAAGGGCCATAAAACAAGGGCGTGCCTGCACAACTGCGAACCGTGTCGGCGGTGAGGCTGTCTTCGACGATCGCTCGCACTGGGCAGGCGTGGGTGTTTGCCCCGACAGGGTTTGATCGCCCACGTTGCCGCCGTCGCGGTGACGACGGCCCGGCGAATGGGGTGATATCGGCGAAAGGGCGTTGTCACTGCGGCCCGGTCAGTGTGGCTGGGCCGGACGACGGTCGATTGCCGTGGATGAACACCTGCTCGCCCAGGCTCGCGGTTACCGGATGGAGGATCCGATGGAGATGCCGCCGTCGACGTCCAGGACGATGCCGGTGATGTAGCCGGCGGCCTCGCTGGCGAGGAAGGCCGCGGCTTCGGCGATGTCCTCGGGCCTGCCGGTGTGGCGCATGGGGATCTTGTGGGTGAGTTTGTCGCGTGCGGGGCCGTTCATGGAGGCGAGCATGGGGGTCTCGATGAGGCCGGGGGCGATGGCGTTGGCGGTGATGCCGTGGCGGGCCCCTTCGAGTGCGAGGGTGCGGGTCATGCCGACGATGCCGGCTTTGGCGGCCACGTAGTTGGTTTGGCCGAAGTTCCCGCGCCAGGACATGGAGGAGAAGCTGACGATACGGCCGTAGCCCTGGCGTTTCATGGGGCCGAAGGCGGCGCGGGCGCAGTGGAAGCCGCCGGTGAGGCTGACGTCGATGACGGCGTGCCAGTCGTCGTCGGTGATGTCCTCGACGCGGTTGTCGCGGATGATGCCGGCGTTGTTGACCAGGACATCGAGGCGGCCGAGTTCGGTGGTGACGCCATCGATCCAGGCGTCGACCTGGGCCGAGTCGGTCACGTCCACCACACCGGTGCGGAGTTTCGCGTCGTGGGCGTCGGTGATGGTCTTGGCGGCGCCGGTGAGGGCCTGTTCGTTGACGTCGGCCAGCGCGACCATGGCGCCCTCCGCGGCGAACCGGGTCGCCATGGCGAGGCCGAGGCCCTGGGCGGCGCCGGTGATGGCAACGACGCGTCCCTGATAGCGATTCATTTGTTGTCGGCTTTCGTGGTGGGAGAAGCGAGTTTCGTTGCGGTGGGTGCGAGGAAGTCGCGCAGGGCGTCGGCCACTGAGCTCGCCGGCCAGTTGTCGGCGAAGGTGGCCAGTTCCTCGCGCAGGGCGTGCTCGGGGGCGATGCCGTCGATGCGGTGCAGCAGCGTTTTCAGGTGTTGCTGGGCGGGGCTGTGGCGGTCGGCCAGCTGGTGGCAGATGCGGGTGGCGGTGGCGTCGAGGTCGGCCTCGGGGACGATCGCGTGGATCCAGCCGGTGTGTGCGAAGGCGGTGGCGGGCAGGAGTTCGCCGGTGAGCAGGAGCCAGCGGGACAGTCCCCGTCCGACCGCGCCGGGCAGCCGGACGCTGGACCCGCCGGCCGGTACCAGGCGCCGCTGGAGGTGGCCGTCGCCGATGAGCGTGGTGTCGGCGGCGACGACGACATCGCAGGCCAGGGCGAGTTCGAGGCCGCCGGCGACGGCGTGGCCGTGCAGCACGGCGACCCATGGTTTCGGGCTGGCCGCGATACGGCTGAAGCAGGCGGATACGTCGGTGAGGAAGTCGACCGGGTTCTCGCCCCGGTCGTGGAGTTGAAGGAACTGGTGGAAGTCTCCGCCGGCGCAGAAGCTCGGTCCCTTGCCCGCCACCGCGACGACCGCTGTGTCGGGGTCGGCCTCGGCGCTGGTGATCTGCTTGTCCAGGGCCTCTATCAGGGCGACATCGAGGGCGTTGCGTCGCTCGGGGCGGTTGAGCAACAGCCATCGGACGGGGCCCCGTTGCTCGACGAGCAGGGGTTCCATGTCGGTCAAGGCGACTCCGGGGTGGTGAGTTCGGTGCGTCGGCGTTTGCGCAGCAGGTAGCGCTGGGTCTTGCCGCTGGGTGTCTTGGGGAGGGCGTCGATGAAGTGGATCGAGCGCGGGTAGGCGTGGGCGGCGTACCGGGTCTTGACCAACTGCTGGAGCTCGGTGGCCAGTTCCGGCGAACCCTCGCCGCCGTCGCGGAGGACGACGTACGCCTCGATGACCTCGCCGCGGACGTCGTCGGGTGCGCCGATCACGCTGCAGTCGGCGACGGCGGGATGCTGGGCGAGGACGCTTTCGATCTCGAACGGGCCGATGCGGTAACCGGCCATGATGATGACGTCGTCGTCGCGGGAGGAGAAGAAGAAGTCGCCGTCCGCGTCGATGCGCGCGGCGTCGCCGGTGAGGTACCAGCGGCCGTCGGGGGTGAACTTGGAGGTGCTCTGGCCGGGGATCTGGTAGTCGCGGAAGGTCATCAGCGGGCTGGCCGCGACGTCGATCGCGACCCGGCCGAGCACGTCCGCTCCGGCGGGCTCGTCTTTGTCGTCGGCCAGGACGGTGAGGCTCCAGCCGGGCCCCGGCCGGCCCATCGATCCCGTCTTGAGCGGACGGGCGAGTTCGGGGTGGTGGTGGTTGGCCAGGGGCATCCCGACCTCGGTTTGGCCGAAGTGGTCGTGCACGGCCAGGCCGAGCGCTGTGCCGGCCCACTCGTTGACCTCGGGGGTCAGGGGCTCGCCCGCGCTGGACGCCCGCTCCAGGCGCAGACCCGGTGGCACCGGCACCGACGAGGAGCGCAGTCCCCGGTACACGGTGGGGGCGGCGGCGAAGTCCGTGACCCGGTGGTCGAGGAGGGTGTGCCAGGTCGTCTCGGCGGAGAACCCGCCGGTCAGCAGCAGGCTGGGGATGCCGGCGGCCATTGGGGCCACGATGGCGGAGTACAGTCCGTAGGCCCAGCCGGGGTCGGCGGCGCACCAGTAGCTGCTGTCCTGGGTGACGCCGAGACCGTACTCCAGGTAGATCTGCCATCCCGCGATGTAGGAGACGGGGTGGATGACGCCCTTGGGCTTGCCGGTGGTGCCGGAGGTGAACATGTGCACCAGCGGGCCGTCCCCGCTCGTGGTGACCGGGGGCACCGGCTCGGGTGACGCGGCCGCGACGAGGTCGGCCAGCGACATGTCACCGCCCGAAGTGCCGGTCCCGGTGACCACGATGCGGCGCGCAGGGTCGTCCGGCATGTCGGGGCCCGGGTCGAGTTTGTGGCGCTGGTCGGGGTCGACGACCACGACGTGCGCACCGGCGCCTTCCAGGCGCAGGGCGATGGCCTGGGGTGCGAACGCGGTGAACAGCGGGACGTAGACCGCGCCGAGCCGCCAGATCGCCAGGATGACGGTGACCAGGTCGGTGCCCTTGCCCATCAGGGTCGCCACCCGGTCACCCGGACCGACGCCGAGCTCCTGCAGCGCCCGCGCGCAGCGGTGCGAGTTTGCGGCGAGCTCGCCGAAGGTCAGCGTGGAAGCCTTGCCGTCGCTGTCGACGAGGGTGAACGCGACGCGGTCGGCGGGGTGCCGGTCGCACAGCAGGTGGGCCACGTCGAGGGAAGGAGCCGAGAATGTCGCGGTCAGTTCGGTGACCCGGTCGGCGGCGCTCATGACTGGGCCTTGCGGTCGATGATCGGCAGGACCAGGCGGCTGGGGTGGTCTCGGACATCTATCTCGTGCAGCTGCATCGGTGCTCCTCGTCGAGCTGGCGGCATTGCCCCGGATGTGGGTACGTTATGAGGTACGTTCGTACCCTGTCAATTACCACGAGAGGACCGACCTCTGGTGATTCGCCATAGGTGATGGTGTCGGCGACGGGGGCTGGTCGCTGCCGACGCCCTCCCTGGGCCGTGAGGGAAGGGCAAGCAACGGTCGATGGTCGGCGCGAACATGGGTTCGGCAGCGCGTGCGGGCGAGGCAATGCCGCTTAAGTCAAGGATCTTCGCAGGTCGGAGCTGCACCGTTAGCTATCTGACACTCTCCACGATCCGGCCCATGAGCACTCTGCCCGCGACGTTCAGCCAGGGGAAACCGTCCGGTCGAAGATGCAGCAGGCGCCACACATGACGCCGTGCCCGGGCCCCGGCCTTGGCGACCTCCGCCTGGATCATGTGTCGACCGCGGTCAGGGTCCGGTGGAGCGTGGAGTCCGAGGCCGGCGTCCCGATCGCGGCCGGCTGGTGCGCCCACAACCGTTTGGCGTCGGCCGGGTTCGCCGCCCCCAGGACGATCCCGATCGCGGTGCCGACCGGCGTGATCCCCCGATCCCGCCGACCCGCCGTGGTGCTGGACGGCATGGCCTGCGGCAACGCCGCCGTCAGCCCGGTCCGGTCCGCGCAGGCCCGCAGCAGCGCCGCCTCCGCGTGACCGACCGGGTTCTTCGCGCTTGCGGACACGGCCGGCCGCCGGTCGCGTCCGACGGTCTTCGACGCCGAAAGGGTGCACCCGATTCTGCAGGGATCCTGACGTAGACGCTCAGATCCTTGCAGGCCGGGCGCACCCTTTCTCGATCTTCGACGAGATCACTCGGTGACAGCTGCATCACCGAGGCCGGGTCACTGGGGGATCACCGGCAAGACGATGTGGGACGGTCGCACGTGGTCGCGGAAGATCCGCTGGTGGGCGGTGCGGAAGGTGGTCGCCTCGTGGGCGGGTTCGCCGGTGTTGGGGTTGCGGTCCCACCGTGGGAAGTTGCTCGAGGTGACGTGCACCCGGATGCGGTGCCCGGCGAGGAAGACATTGCTGGTGGACCACAGGTCGATGTCGTGGGCGCCGACGGAATCGGGTTCCGCCTGGATTCGGATGATGCCGTCGGCGAGATTGCGTGACACGCCCTTCTCGTCGACGTCGCACAGCCGCACGACCCAGTCCGTGGACGGGGCGTCGGTGGCGGCGTACAGCCGCATGCGGATTCGGCCCGTGACCTCGAGGTCGGTGGTGAGCGGTTCGCTGGTGTACACCAGGACATCGTCCCGGGCCTCCGCTGCGGCCTGGTCGAACGGTCCCGCCGGGAACTCGGGGGACATGAACAGGTTGCCGCCGCGCGTGATCACCGGATCGGCGGGGTCGTAGGTGTAGTCGTCGGGCGTCTCGCCCAGTTCGGGCGCCGGTTCATTGGTCGCGAGGCCGCCGCCGGGCTGCAGGAACCACGGCGTGTCCACGGCCCGGCTGAGCGGCCATTCGTTCTCATCGCGCCACACGTTCGTGCCCATCACGAAGATCTTGACCGGTGGCTCCTCGAGCATGCCGGTGTCATGGCCCTTCAGCCAGTGGTCGAACCACCGCACCTCCAGGTCGGTGAGGGATGTGCCGAACATGCTCGTCGGTGCGGTGCTCAGGCCGTAGTTGACCTCACCGGTCACGCCGCCGCCCGAGGTGTGCAGGCCGGTGTGCTGCGAGGGCCCGATCACCAACTTGGCGGTGTTGCCCGCTGCCAGGTTGTCGACGTGGTTGTCGAGCGTGCCCTGCAGGAAGACGTCGTACCAGCCGGCGACGCTGAGCGAGGGAACAGCGATGTCATGATGCTTGCCGCGGACGCGGTGCGGAAAATCCGCGCCGGGATCGGCTACGGCGGCCTGGGTGCCGATATCCGGACCGCCGTAGCGGTCGATGAGCGGCAGTTTTCCGGTGGGGAGTTCCCAATAGCCGCGATCCCGCAGCCCGTCGAAGTCGGTGACGAGTGAGTGGAACGCCGCCCCCAATTCCATACCGGAATGCAGGCGCGGCAGGTGACTCGCACCGGTCATCAGCGTCCAGACCGCGTTGAGCCCCAACTCGGTCGCGCCGCCTCGCCGGTGGATGCCGTCCAGGGGTTCCGACCACGTCATCACGGGCGTGATGGCCCGCAGCGCGGGTGCGCCGGAGATCGCGGCGGTCCACTGTGTGCTGCCGGTGTAGCTCATCCCGAACATGCCGACGAGCCCATTACTGCCGGGAATCTTCGCGGCCCATTCGACGGTGTCGCGGCCATCGGAGACCTCGAAGTCAAACGGCTTCCAGGTGCCCTCCGATGCGAAGCGGCCGCGGGTGTCCTGCAGCACCACGATGTAGCCGTGTGCCGCGACGCTGAGCACGTCGATGAAATCCTTGGTGATGGGCCCACGTTTGCCGTAGGGGCTGCGCTGCACCAGGACGGGCCAGGGGCCTTGGCCTGTTCCGGGCCGGTACACGTCCGCGCGCAGGATCGTGCCGTCGGACATGGGCACGTCGACGTCGTAGTCGATGAGGATATCGGACATTTCACTTCTTTCAGGGTGTTGAGGGTGGAGGTGGTGAGGCCGGTTGACGCCGCAGAGTCGCCGGCGGTCTGCCATCGGCATCGTCGACGGCACGAGACAGCCCTCGCGCGACGACACTTCGGCCTCCTCACCGCCCCGGAAGACGAGATCGGGTACGTTGGAAGGCGCGTTCGTACTCTGTAAATTACCGCGAGAAGGCTTCCGCGAGAAGGTCCGCCTCTGGTGATTCGCCGTGGGCGAGGGTGTCGCCGACGGGCGCTGGTCGCCGCCGACGTCTTACCGGGGCTGTCAGGGCAGGGCGCGGCCGGAACTGTTCTACGGGCCGGGCGCCGAGGGCTACACCGACTACCCCTTCCTCGAAGCGGCTTGAGGCCCACTCTCACGCCTGTCCATGCGGCAGCCCCACTCACCCATGGACAGGCGCCCGACCGGCGACACTGTGCCCGCTCCATTGAGCCCGCGGTCGGAGCCGGGGGGCGTGCCGAAGGGCGCCATCGCTCAAGATCAATCTCAGCGCCAACCACGGTTCCGTTGATCAGGGCCAAGCGACCGCCTCATGCTGGCGTCGCTGCGCGTCGCTGATCGCGAGTCTGCGGTGCTGCTGCCCGGTCCGGAGCAGTTGCCGGTGCGCTTCGTCGGGCACCACCTCGTCGTCCGGGCCGCGCATCCGCCCCGGCGTCGGTCGCTCAGGCGGCGAGGGCGGTGCGGCCTGCGGCGTAGACGCGGGCGACCTCGACGACGCGCTTGCCGAGCTCGGCGGCGGTGGCGATGTCGGCCTTGTGTACGCCCTCGACTCCCTGGTCCTGGTTGCTCTGGGCTGCGGCGCCGAGGAAGAAGCCGAGGCGGTTGAGGTCGTTCTCGGACGCCGTGGAGGTGTTCCAGCCGGGCATCAGGCCGAGGCCGACCCAGTGCATGTGGTGCTGCGCGGCGAGCACGGTGAAGTACTGCAGGGTGTTGAGCTTGTCGCCGCTCTTGCCCGCGGAGATGGTGAAACCTGCGGCGATCTTGTCCTTCCACACCTGGGTGTACCAGCGCTTGGAGCTGGCCTCGGCGAAGGCGTGGAAGACGGCGGAGGCGGTGCCCATGTAGGTGGGCGAGCCGAAGATGATCGCGTCCGAGGCGTCGAGCAGGTTCCACTGCTCCTCGGAGATCTCCTCGACGTTGATCAGGTGGGCGGTGGCGCCGGCGGTGGTCACCCCATCGCGGACGGCCTCGGCGAGGACGGCGGTGTGGCCGAAGCCGGAGTGGTAGGCGATGGAGACGACAGGGGTGGTCACGCTACTTGCTCCTTCGGATGTGCATGTCGGGCCGCGCGGGATCCGGGCCGCGGGGCCCTTGAGTACTCTTTGCTCAGCCGGCGTTGAACGCCTCGGCGACGGTCAGTGTGTCCTCGTACTGGTGCAGGCGAACGATCCGGCCCTCCTCGACCGCCAGGTGCATGGCCGTCGGTGTGCTGAACTCCTTGCCATTGGCCGCGACGGTGTGTGTGAAGACCGCCATCAGCGCCACGTCACCACCGTCGACGATGATGCGCTCCAGCACGGCCTTGCTCTTGTCGTGCGCGAAGTGCGACCACATCGTGGTGAAGTACGGTGCGACCTCCTCCCGGCGGGTACGGCGCCCGGTCCAGGGCAGCGCGTCACTGCCGGGGACGTGCCAGTCGATCTCCTCGGCGAACAGTTCCTGGATGCCGTCGGGGTCATGCTTTGCGAGGCGCTCCACGAACTTCTTGGCCACGGTCCGCGAGGTCTGCGTATCTGTTGTCATCGGTCCTTGTCCTTTGTCTCTTCGTTTGCATCAGGTGTCGGTCGGGCCTCAGCCCTGGAACAGGAAGTGCTTGCAGCTCAGCGGCCCGCCGAGCTGAATGAGCGCCCCGTCTTCACGCGGCGCGCCAAGGTCGACCGGTGCGAACCCGAAATTCGGCTCTTCATGACTCGCCCCCTGCTGTGTCGTTGTGTCGAATCCGTTGCCCTGGCAACGGTCGCAAGTACGCGGCTCAGACGCCCTGGGGTATCGGATGCGTCCCGCGATTTGGCGCCTAGAGCTGTGTGGCTCCGCCGTCGACGAACAGTTCCGCGCCGGTGGTGAAACTGCTTTGGCCGCTGGCCAGGTAGAGGGCGGCGGCGGCGACCTCGTCGGGACGGCCGGCGCGGCCGAACGGGGTCAGTGGAGCGGGCTCGGCCGCGGTGGGCTGATCGCTGTGCGGGAAAGCGGCGTGGAGCTCGTCCAGGCCCGGGGTCTCGACAGGGCCTGGGGTGAGGGTGTTGACGCGGATTCCGCGGCCGGCCAGCTCGGCGGCCCAGGTGCGGGCGAGGCTGCGGATCGCGGCCTTGGTTGCGGCGTAGACGCCCAGGCCCGGGCGCGCCCGCAGGGCCGAGCTGGAGGAGAGCAGCAGCACCGAGGCGCCGGCCGTCAGCAGCGGCAGCGCCTTTTGGACGGTGAAGACCGTGCCCTTGATATTGATCGAGGTAGTGCGGTCGTACTCCTCCTCGGTGATCGCGCCGAGCGGGCTGTAGTCCGCGACCCCGGCGTTGGCCACCACAATGTCCAGGCGGCCGCTGCGGTGCGCGATCTCGGCGAAGAGCCGGTCGAGGTCGCCGAGGTCCGAGGCATCGCCCTGGATGGCGATGCCTCGGGCGCCGACCTGCGCGACGGCGGCATCCAGCGCGTCCTTGCGGCGGCCGGTCAGGTAGACGGTCGCGCCCTCGGCGGCGAAACGGCGGGCGATCGCCAGGCCTATGCCGCTGGAGGCGCCGGTGACAAGGGCGGTCTTGCCGTCCAGCTGTCCCATGAGATTCTCCAATTTCTTGACGTAACTATTGCTGTTGCATTGATGGGCGCAGAATGCCCCGATCAGGGGAAGTCGACGGCGTCGCCTGGTAGACATCGAGCAGGGTGATCGCCGCCAGGTCCCGCGCGAGCATCCAGCCCGCCCCCGCCGGTCGTTGGAGCCGGGCCGGGGGTTGTGGAGCACCCCGGCCCGGCCGTCTTGGCGAGAGGGCGGTGCCGAACGGTCCCGTGGCGTGGTCAGGCGACAGAGATCTCGTTCAGGTCGATGGTGATCAGCGTCGGCTCCGGCAGGACCCGCCCATCCGCCGCAAGGGGCAGCACGTACCGGTGGGTCGGGAAGACCAGCCCCGACACGGTCTCGTGCTTCTCCGACAGATGCGCCGCCGGCGGGCTGCCGAGCACCTCGGCAGCGTAGTCATGGCGTCGCAGCAGGCCTGCGGCGTCGTAGTGGAAGATCTGCTCTGTGGCGTGGGTCGCGAGGGTGTCGGGGAACGTCGCCCGCAGCCGTCGCAGATCCCGGCCGCCCTCGGTCCAGGGCTCCAGTTCCTCCACCACGACGCCGGGGAGCGTCAGCAGGTAGGGGGCGGTGAGGTAGTTCCACATGGCGTAGCCCGCGAAGTACAGCACGTGGAGATCGTCCCAGGGGGTGTCCGGGTCCTGGGAGGTGAAGGCATCCCGTGGAGAGGTGCGCTCGGCGACGACCTCTCCGTCCCTCCGCTCGATCGTGACGCGCTCGGGGGTGAAGACGCCCCGCAGGTCCGGGCCGGTGAAGCCTTCGAACACCAAGCGCTGCTGCTGCACATCGGCCGTCATGTCCGCCGTGGCGAGGATGCCCGGCCGGCCGCGGAGGTCCCACAGGACGCCGCCGATGGCCCCGCGGGCGCGGATCGTGCGCGCCTGTCGCCACTGGTCCAGGCCGCCATGGGCCTCGACAACAAGATCCAGCAGGGTGGTCAAAGCGAATCCTCATTCTGATCGATGTTCATGATGCCTCCGCGTGCCGGTGGCCCACAGGGGACCGGCACAGCGTCCGCCGGCCCGGCACGGCGAGGGTCGAGCCCCTCGCCGGCATGGTCCGGGCGGCGCGTGCCGCCCGCCTCGCCGGTCCGGTGTCTCAGGCCCGGCCGGCCTGCGGGTGGGTGAACATGTGGTTGCCTGCCACCGTGTCCTTCGCGGGCACTTCGTCCTGCAGGACGTCCCAGTGCTCCACCACCAGGCCCTCCTCGAAGCGGAAGATGTCGACCGCCAGGAGGGGCGTCTCGGTGCTGCCGGAGTACCTGCCGTGGATCATGACCAGGTCTCCCTCGGCGATGATCGCTCCCGGCTCGTACCGGCTGGCGTCGGGCAGCTCCGCGATGAACTTGCGCAGCCCGGCCCTGGCCGGCGGGATGAACGGGTTGTGCTGGATGTAGTCGGGGTGCAGGTACCGGTCCAGCGCGGTGAAGTCCTTCGAGTTGAACGCGGTCGTCAGGAATTCGAGGACGGCGGCCTTGTTCCGCTCCGTCTCCGTCTCCGTCTTCGTTCGGCTCTGAGTCATCAGTCCTCCACAGGTTTGCCGACCGACGCGGCTTTGTTGACCGACTGGACCACAACGGAAACATGAAGTGGTCCAGTCAGTCAAAAAACGAGGAGCGTCAGGGCGATCCCTCCGTGCCGGCATGGAGGGCCGGGTTGCCGAACATTGTGGTCCACTTGGACCACAATGAGGTATGGTGAGGTCATGGGGCGAAAACGAGGCTTCGACGAGACCACCGTGCTCGATGTCGTCCGCGACCGGTTCTGGACCACCGGATTCGACGGCACGTCCACCTACGACCTCATGGACGCGACCGGCCTGGGCAAGGGCAGCATCTACAAGGCGTTCGGCAACAAGCACTCCCTTTACGTGCGCGTCTTCTCCGACTACTGCCAGGGCCTCGTCGCCCAGGCCCGCGAGGAGCTGCGGGAGGGCCCGAACGCGGTGCTCACCTCACCGATGGCCCGCCTGGAGCGCTACGTCGTCTCACTCGCCGACGCCTTCGCGACCGAGTCGCCCCGCCGGGGATGCTTCCTCAGCAAGGTCACCGCGGACCGCGCCGGAGAGGACGACATGGTGGCGGCCACGGCCCGTCGCGCGTTCGAGGATCTCGCCGGCGCCCTCGCGTCCGCGATACGCGACGCCCAGGACGCGGGAGAAGTGGCCGAGCACGCCGACGCCACGGCCCTGGGATATCTGCTGCTGAGCGTGATCAGGGGCATCGACAACATGGCCAAGGCGGGCGTCGACGCCACGACGCTCCGGCAGACGGCCCGGCAGGCGCTGGAGCTGATCCCCAGGGCGGACGCACCGAACGTGCGGCGCTGACATTCCCCCCCTCTCGTCCAACGACGGACATGCCGCGGCGGACATAAGCAAAATGTGCAGTTTGACTGTGGCGAAGAGCTCGCCGCCTCTCACGGGAAGTCCCTATGCGTGGCATCCAGATCACCCAGTTCGGAAAGCCGGAGGACGTCGTACGCGTCGTCGATCTCCAGGAGCCGAACGCTCCCGGCGCCGGCGAGGTCAAGGTCGCGGTCGAGTTCTCACCGCTGAACCT
>Ga0075367_10000672_pt1 | contig 13115 bp, 2 predicted proteins | sample EndMethybrTD3032_FD_71399 | JGI IMG/M metagenome (GOLD analysis project Ga0075367, IMG submission 71399) | Populus endosphere microbial communities from Tennessee, USA - Endosphere MetaG P. TD hybrid TD303-2 | ecosystem: Host-associated > Plants > Roots > Endosphere | place: USA: Tennessee... | reverse complement strand
CGTCCTGCAGGACGTATGTCGAGGTCGGCAACGGGCCGGATGTGTTGCGGTGAACGAGCTGCATCGCATCCCCGTAACGATTGGCTATGCATGTGACAAAAACTGTAACAAAACCTGGAGATCAACCCTATTGTGATAGGATACGCCAGGGAAAAGGCCGTAACGCTGGGGTGCACCCCAAAGAGATCATCCTTGGTATTGTGCTTTATAGGTCTTTGTACAGAGGCACCGGCTGTGCGCTGCGGCGATTGCTGGCCCTGGTGGCGCGTTCGGCGATCAAACTTTCAACTCTCGCAAGATTGCCTTGCGTCACGGCCATATAGTGGCTGGCTTGGGCGGCCTCGAACTTCGAACAATCCTCCGACGAGATGCGGTGGTGCGATGAACTGCCTGTTAAGGAGGAGCAGCATGCCATTCGTGGTGTACTCGCGCTGCGGGATCTCGCCATCATAAATGCAGCACGCATGCCTAGATCTTTGGGCCGACAGCCGGGACGTGACGCTCGACTTCTCGCGGCTTGGCAAGCCGACCGACAATGCCTTCATCGGGGCGTTCAACGGTCGGCTGCGGACGGAGTGCCTGAATGCGCACTGGTTCCTGACGTTTAACCCTTAAGGGTCTTATTGCGGCACACTTTTCAATGAACTCTCATGGCCAGCCATTCCGGTGTTCCTCGACGGCCTGCCTTGTTTGACAGTGTACGGAATATCTGTCAGCATATGGCCGTCGGGGGTTATAGAGCAAGGTTGCGATGAGCGCATGCCGTTCCAGCGGTTTGAAATGCTGCGGCCGGAGAAGTCACAGGACAGGCGATACTCAGGGCCCGGCTGCTTAGCAAAATAAGACGTATGTGCGCTCGCAATGGGGGTTGAGGGATGTGCAGCATGACCATGTTCTGCCGCCACGATCCTCCCCGCCACTGCATACCTACACCATTATCATTATCCTTTTGTGACACGCCTGCGGGTGGCTTGCACCAGCCTGCCCGTAATGCGATGGCGCATGAAAACATAGGGGGCCTGTAATGCGCATTGCTGAGGGTGGTGGATCTGCTCCGCGTCAGATTTCGATTGCGGAAGAGATGGCGATTCTGAAGAGGCAGATCGCGCAAAACGCGATCAAGCGGGCCCAGGAGGAGGCGCGAAAGGCGGCGCGAAAGGAGGCTCAGCAACAGCGCTCTCACGCGAAAACCGAGACGGCGGATTCGCACAAGAAAGCCGAAAAGGCCATCAACACCTACAACAACCAGGTCGAGAAGCACCAGAAAAGCTGGGTTAAGAGCCATAGCAAGGCGATTGCGTCTATGACAGAGGCGCAGATGCAGAAAGCCTGGTTGGAAGACTGGAAGAAGTCGAGTGAAGGTCAGGCGGCGATGAAAAAGGCTGATCCTTACCTCACGGACTACGGCAGCAAGGTCCAGCAAGACCTGCGCCTGGCGGGTGCTGGTGCGGGCGACGATCCCGCCAAGGCCGACAAGGCGATCAAGGACAGGGCGAAGGAGTTACGCAAGGAGCATGGCGGCACCGATGCCGATAAGATACTCGACGAACAAGTGACCGATGCCGAGAAGCTCGTTCTGGGCGAGTCCCCGGAACTTCGCGACGCGACGATCGCGACAATGGACGCGAAGGAGGCCAAGGACAAGGCCAAGGAGAACGCTGCCGCCGAGGTAAGGAAACTGGAAGACCGGCGCGACAAGGCGCTTGCCGGAATTCACAATGGTTTCCTGAAGCAGGAGACCCGCGACGCATACGATGAATTGATCGATGCGGCCAAGGCCAAGGTGACGGAGGCCGAGACCGACCTTGCTGAGGCATATCAGAAGGAACTGGCGGTCGACATCGCCGACCGCGAAGTGAAGGCGGCGCAGAAGGGCGATGGGGGGCAGAACCCCGCCGATGCCTACGCCAATCTGACGCGCGCCCAGCAGCAGCGTGACGATGTGCTGGCCGGCAAGGTCAACCTGAAATACATCTCCGATGCTTCGGTGGACGGCGCACTGGAGGATCTTTACACGCGCCATCCCGAACTGTACGCCCCGAACAACTCCCTGGGGATGGGGCTTTGGACTTACGGGCAGTCTTTGAAGAAGCGCCCGGAAATCGACGCCGGCATGGACAAGCTGCCGGAGATTGCCGCCGATTCGGCAACGCAGGATTGGATGAAGGACCTGATCAAGAGTGATCCGGTCAATGCCGGCATCGTCGCCGCCCTCAAAGGAAAGGACGCCAGCGGCAAGGAGGTCGATCTCTACACCATCAAGCCCGCCAAAGGGGATGAGGAGGAACTGGCAAAGGCCTCGCCGATGACCTTTGCTATGCTCAAATATCTTGGCGAAACGTTCAATCTGCCCAACACCATGGAAAATCCGCAGAAGACGGATTTCATTAGCCTTGGGGAGCAGCAAATCGCGACCGCCTATGAGGAGCTTAGCAAAAGCGGGACGGCGGAACAGCAGCGCAGACTGGACGATCTCCAGCTTTTTATGGCGGCTTCCGGCGATGTGCGGGTGGAGTATGTTGAGCAGGAATGGGCCAACGTCGTAGCGACGGAAACACCGAAGCAGAGTCTCGACAAGATACTCAAGGAAGATCTTGAAGCGGACGATTACAACAATCCCGGCTACGAGCCGAATTCCGAATTCACCAAGTTCCTGAAGACGTTCAACACCCAGATGCAGAATAGCTTTCTGCCCGGCCAGGATGCGCAGATCTGGGATGCGGTGGGCAGCGACGTTTCCGGCTTCATCAACGCCCAGGGCAGTTTGCTCAGGGGGAAGTACGATGACGCCGATCCCCATAAGGGCGAGAAGGGCGACGTCACAGCCATGACCGGCGAGTGGCAGAAGCAGTTGGGGCAGTTCGCTTCCCCAGCCGTCGCCGATGCAGTGATCGATGCGACGACCGCCAATCTCGAGCCGACCATGATCAGTCAGCATGGCGGTGGCCGGATGACCGATGGACTGCGGCTCCTTGCCGACCGTGCCGGCCTGGAAAGCGCCGGCAAGCTCGCCGACTGGGCGACCGATGTGAGCGAGAAAGAACGGCTTCAGGTACCGCTGCGCGATCTGATGACCGTCGATGAGGATGGAACCGGCGTCACCCTGGGGCAGGCGCTGATCGACGAGATGACCGCTGACGGCGCGGACGAATACGCTCTCAAGGACGCGACCAGCACGTATCAGGCGGGCGTCGACAGAGCCGTGAAGAAGCAGCAGGAGAAGGACGGCGCGGCGCAGGTCAAAGCGTTCAACAATGGCCGGAATGACAAGCTTCAGGAGATTTTCGACGGCGCCCTTAAGGAGAAGGGCAAGGACGAAACTGCGGTCTTCACGAAGAAGCTCAATTTCGGCACTGATCCGGTCTCCGACAACAAATATGGCAAGATGCTGCATCTGACGGCGGACAATCCGGACGCCAAGGGCGATGAGGCGAAATATACGGATCCCGATAAACTGAAGAAAATCCACGATCTCAAGCAGATCGACTGGATCAGCCATGGCGCCAACATGCCAGTCAATCTGGATCTAGTGGCGCCGCTGATCGCGGCGGGCAAGGATCCGCTGGACCTCAAGGATGTCACTGGGATCAGTGCCAACGCCACACTGCCGGTTGATCTGAGTTCGCTGACGGCGCTCATCAATGAAGGCAAAAACCCGCTGGAGGCGCTTTATCCGGGCACCTACGACAATCTCAAGAAAATCCGCCAGCTTCAGGACTGGACGACCAGGGTCGGCGGCGAAAATGCGCTGGTGACATTCACTCCCGCCATCTATGCGTCGGCCAAGGACGGCGGCGTCTCGCCCTACTATCTGATGCGCGTGGAAGGCGACAAGAACAACGACGGCGTGATCACGCGTGAGAAGACAAGCCAGACCGACGAATACGGCAATACGATAAAGTCTCTCGCTGATGAGGACATGATCATCGACACCGCGGCCGCCGGCTTGAAGGTCGATGGTGAGAATGCGGCCTGGCAATACAGTGACTTTAAAGATTTCCAGAAAGACAACACCCTCGATGATAAGGGCAGGCTCTATCTGACTGACTCAGACGATTTCCTGCTGCAGGACGACGACAAGGACGGCCATGTCGACAACATCAATTTCGATGGCGTGGATGCGGCGATAACCACGGGCTGGGAACATGTCCGCCGCTGGGGCGACGTGGTGCTCGGCGTGGGCGGGCTGGTTGCGGGCGGATTGCTGATTTTCGGCACGGGCGGCCTGGCCGCGCCCCTGGTGCTGCTTGGCTCAAGCGCTTATTTCGGCTTTCGCACGCTCGAAGGGGCGGGCGAGATGCTGGATCACGGCCAGTCGCTCAACCCTATCAACACACGCGCCAAGGGCGCATGGTTCGGCTTTATCGATCCGGCGGCGGGTGGCGTCGTGTTGGGCGGCATCGCCACGGTCAGCGGCCTGGCCGCGCTGCGGCCGTTGACGCTCGGCCGGTCGCTCGCCAGCCTCAGGAGCACGGCAACGCTGGCCAGAGCGGGGGAGGGCGCCAGCGTAAGCAGGAATGTCGGCACGGAATTTTTCCTGCGCAAAGGCTTCCAGAAGAATCTTTATCGCAGAGGACTCGGCGAGGGGTCGAAAACCGTGGCCATCACCGCCGAGGTCTCCGGCGCCGTCGTCACGCTCGGACAGGGACAGGATTTCGTGAGAGCCTGGTCCAATGGCGAGATCAACTGGGGCGATTGGAGTCTGCAGAGCTCGACATGGGATTTTGCCATGATGGGCGGCGGCTTCGGTTCCATGGCCGGTGGCTACGCAGCTGCCATCTCAGCGCGTGTAACGCAAAGGGGACGGCGCATTACCCGACCCATTACCTCGCACCCCACCGACCGGTCGACGTCCTCGCTGATCCTGCCGGGCGATGAATCGGCCCATAACGGCGCCCCTCTGATCCTTCCTGATTCGGAATCCGTTCATAGTGGCGGTCCCATTCTCGTCCCAAGCTCGAAATCCGCCCATAAGGGCCCTTCCCTTGTCGTTCCGGGTTCGGAAACCGCCGATGGCGGGGGGACCTTTATTCTGCCAGGCTCGGACGATTGGCACGGCGGAACACCGTTTGCACCGGTTTCGATGACAAACCGTGGAGGAGCGCCCATCGTCCTTCCCGGGACTGGGGCCGATCGCGGGACCTCCTCGCTGCCGCGTTTTGGTCAGCAGCACGACGATTCCGACGTGCCGGTGAATGTCGGCCGTAGCGGCGCGAGACCGCCGCTAGGTGACGAGAAGGGCGGCGATTTCATCTGGGATACGGATGACGGCATCCGCGACGGCTATGGCCACTGGATCGACCCCGATGCCGCGCCCGCCGCGCGTTCGGTGCTTCTGCTCGAAGAGGCGGCCTTCGCCAGTGTCTACCGCGATCTTATTGGAACCGCCCCCGATCCACTGCTGGACGCTTTCGTCCATCCAGAAACCGGCTCAGTGGTGTTCAAGAGCAATCTGCGCGGCGTGGATTCGCTGTATCGCATTCTGGTCGCTCACGAACTGCTGCACAAATATGAGTCCGCCAGCTTTCACTCTATCGCGTCTGAACTCGGGCTGCCGGGACGGAGCGCGGCTCGCTCGCTGAGCGAAGGCGCCACCGAATATCTAGCGTTCAAGCGTTATGGCCCTGCGGAGTTCCGCGACCAGCAGGGCGGCTATGCCAAATATATCGCCAGCCTGAAAAGACAAGGCGGGGATGGCAGCAAACTTGCCTATATCGATGAAACGATTTTCGTCGAGCGGATCGCGGAGACGATGAGCTTCGATCAGTTCAATAGCGCGTATTTCAGGGGAGACGAAAACGCGATTGACGACTTTCTCTACGGCGTCTTGATACAGGGCGGCCCCGAAATGCTTGTTGGCGCGTCGCCGGAGGACGGCAACGTCATGGCTATACGCTTGCGGGAACCGGAGGGCGGTGATCCGGCGCGATGGCGCGGCAAGCAGCCGAAGGTGCGGCCCTCGTCTGGCGAGGACATGCACGTGCAGCCGGCCCTCTCCGACGGCGCTTTCCTGCCCGCCGGAAATGGGGTTCGGCTTGGCGGCTTCCGTGTCGCGCCCTTGCAACGCGGCGAACTCGTGACCGACAGCGGAAAGCGTCTCACCCCCGCCGAGATGGTCCTGGCGATGGACCAGGCGGCTCGCGATGGCGGGCCTTCCTGGAAAGACGCCGAATTCATCGTCCTCGACCTGGATCGCGGCGCAATGCAGAACCCGGACGACCCCGACGCGAATGGCACCCGTGTCGCGGCGGAGGAACTGGCCCTGGAGCCCTATGTCGATTTGTTCGGCCGTCAGACGACGATCGAGCAGACGCTCGCCAATCTCACCGGCAAGACGGTGGCCGCCACGCGCAACCGGACGGGACGCCCCTGGGGTGAGCAGGACTGGGTGCTGTTCCAGCCGGAGACCGAGCAGACGCTCAACCTGAAGCCGCGCTACAAGCGCGGTGACTTGTATCGCTTCAACGTTGCTGGCCATGTAGCGACGCGCACGCCCCGCCAGGAGCTTGGACCGGTGCTGCAAGTCGGCGACGACTCGATCACGATGGCGGCCGGCAAGAACTTCCAGGTCGAGATATTCCGCTCGGCCGGTAAAAGCTCGGCGCAGGATCTGGCGCGCGCCCGGCATGAGGAGCTCACCAGTCTCGGTTACAAGCCCGAACTGACCACCGTCTTCAACGAACCGGCCGTCGTCTCGCGGCGTCCGCCCCGCGATCACGTGCCGGTCATGGTGCGCGACCCCGTCAGTGGCAAAGTCGTCGAAGCATGGCTGCCGGCCCGTCTCCAGCCCACGGCGCAGCGGTTCATTGGCGAGGACGGGATCACCGATGCCGCCTTTATCCAGCAGCCGGGCCAGAAGCTTGCCAGGATGGAGCCGGACCAGCGCCCATTCGTCATCCTGGGCGATCACGATGGAATCCACATTCTCGTGCCGATCGTGGCTGGTGGCAGCGGGGCGGTGACTACGCCGATGCGTAGCATCAGCCAGATTCAGGAGGCGCTGTTCGGGCGCACGCGCAACGATGATCTGCGGAAAGGCATCGACAAGGCGAGGGATGCTGACCGGACGAACCATTTCCTGGTCACGGATGACGTCAAGGACCGGCTGATCGGCACTCTCGCCGATGCCTGGCAAGTCGTCCTGCAACGCTCCCTCACGAAACCGTCGCCCAACATGACGAACGAAGAATTCGCCAAGATCAGGTGGAACAGGGTGTTGCACGACACCAGCGCGAAGCCCTCCGGCATGGAGGATAGCGATTTCGCCCTGATCAGGACGCTCGTCAGCTTTGTCCAGGCCAACCAGATCGTGATGAAGGAGCCTAGGATCGGGCAGAGTAAGCCCGCGCCCAAGCGCCTCTACCACACGAACGAGGAAATCGAGGCCGGGAATTTCACGCAGAAGCAGGCGGTGAAGGACTTCCTGGAGGATCTGCTGAGCGGCGCTCATTTCGTCGCTCCCCGCACCTCCGATAGCACGGCTCCCGCGACCGATCTGTATGGCATGTTCAACAGCCGGCCGCTGGTGGCGTTCACCCGGAATGTGAGAGGGCATTCTCATTACCCGGGAACGCTCAGCTACACGCAGGCGGGCGGCCGAAAGGCCGGCGTCAGCATGGGCGACGGGATCGGCTTTCCGAATAAGATTACGAAGGACGAGGCGCCCGAGTCATCGCCGATCGTCAATGCCCTGCTGGTCGGAAGGAAAAGCGAGACGGAAACGTTCTTTCAGCTCGAATCCTGGCCGACGGTACGGTTTGCCGGTCTGGGGGGCCGTCACAGCGAGGGATATAAGCTGCACCAGGACACGTCCTGGAACATCTCGACCTATGGCGCCTCGCGCTACAGCGAGAAGCTGAACCAGAACCGGGCCGTGGTCCTGGAGCCAGCACCGGACTGGCAGAGCGCGCTGATAAACCGGGCCAGGACCGCAACGACCGATGTCCAGGCCGATATGGAGAACAATTCCACTATTCTCAGCGCTTTCAAGACGCAAATCGGGAAGATTGTGGCCCAGCGCGCGGCGCGCACTCACGATGCTGAGCTAGACGAAGCCGCGAACGGCTATGTGCGGCAGAGCGTCACCAATGCCGTCGTAGAGGCAAGCCAAAAGCGCTGGAATCCGTTTGACCGCTGGACCACAAAAACGGTGGTGAAAGACAGCACCGCTTCTGTCGCCGACGACGTTGCCGGCACCAGCTCTGCAACTGATCCGGCGCGCGCGGCCATCGTCAAGCGCCTGGAGGGGCTCGGACGCAAGGAACGGCGCGAGACGGCGCAAATGGCCGCGCCTGAAACCATGGTCCAGCTTGCGAATGCGGTAAAGACCCACGTCACCGATGAGTTGCTGCCGCAGGTCAAGCCGACAGAGACGCTGAAATATGAAGTGGCCGACGTCGTTGCCGAAGTGCGACCGAAACTCGTTGCCGAGGCGCTTTTCTCCGCGGCGCTGGAAACCGGTCTCAAGCAGGTGAAAGCGGCTGTTGCCGCATTCGAGAAGCAGCATCCTGACGCCACCCCCCATCAGATCGCACACGAAGCCCAGAAATACGTGGATGGCCTGGACCTGAAAACGGATGCGACTGCGCTGGTCGAGCATTGGTCCCGTAGCCCGCGCACTCTGCCGGAACAGATCGCGACGTCGGCGGAAATGGCCGGCCAGCATGCGGCATGGGAGGCTGCGCTCAGTTCAACCGGCGGCGATGTGCTCATCGGCGCGAACAAGTTTGCCAAGGAGAACGCGCGTGCCGAACTCGACAAGGCAATGCAGCCGCTGCTGAAACAGCTTGGCGAAGCAACCAAGAAGCCTATCGACGAGAAAGCGGCTTTGCCGGTCGCTAGGCAGGTGGCGGAGGATGCCGCCGGCAACCGCAAGATGCGCACCCGCCTCAGAATGGCCCGCTTGCATGCGCGCCGCGAAGTGCGCAAGGAGATGCGGCCTCTGCTGCAAGCCGACGCCATGGCGATATCGGAGAGAGCCGTCGACAAGGCGTTCACCTGGGTGATCGCCGAGGCCAAGAATGCCCAAAAAGCGGAGACGGAGCAGGTCAACAACGGGATGCTTCCCGCCAGTAAACAGCGCTCGACCCGTCGGATCGGCAAGGATGTCGCTGGTAAGGCGCGCGGGCTGTCCGCCGAAAAATTCGTCCGCGAGGCCGCGAAGGAAACCGCGAGGCGAAAAGAGGCCACCTTAGGCAGGCCGCTTACCACGAATGAGCAGAACATTCTGAGAGCTGCCGAGCAGATCGCGCTCCAGGCCGTCAAAGCCAATCTGGGAAGCGGTTTCACCAGGACGCTGCGCGGCGCTGGCAGATGGGCGGCGGAAAAAAATCAGGCCGCCACCCTCGCTTATAAGAGAAGCCTTGCGCAGGATCATATTACGCGAAAGGTCCAGGGACGCGGCGTGAGCGTCGTGCGCGTCGAACGAGGACATGTGCCATTGAGGCTGAAGGCACTGCCACGGAAGCTGAGGCTATGGAAGTACAGGCCATGGAAGCTCGGCATGGGAATAAAGCCATGGAAGGTGGTGACGGAAAGCAGGGTCCGGAACGCCAACGTTCAGAGCCTCACCCGGAAGACGACGCTAAAGGCGGCGCGCGAACTTGCGCGCCAGCCGTATATCAAGCAGCTTGGCCGGACAGCGGCCGAGCAGAGAATTGCGGACAGCATTCTGCCTGCTGTCGAAGGGGTCACTCGGGGCTATTCGCGATCGGAAGCGTTGGCCAGGAGCTATGGAGCGGAGGCGGCGCGTCGCAACGCCTCGCCCATCGCCGTCGTGAAGGACGGCGTGCAGCATGCCAGGACCGCCGTCCAGACGGAAATTGGCGAGCGATTGGCCACGACCGTCCTGGAGCGGAACTTCATTCCGAGCCCTGCCGGCAAGGTTAAGATGAGCCCCACCGAGCGAACGGTTTTCGAGTTCATGGAGCTCTTCTCGCGCAAGGTGTCGTATACGAAGGAAACCTATGCCGAGCTGTATGAGTTGCTGCCGCCTGAACGCAAGACGGGGCCGAACGCTTTCCCCAGGCCGGAGGACATCAGGGTCGACAATATCACGCTGATGCTGGCCGAGGTGCCGGCGGGGCTTGAGGATATCATCGCCGACATTCACGCCCATTCCATGGGTTATGACCGGCGCAAGGGCGATTACTTCCTGGCTTTGCTGAATAAATCGGGCAGCACGTCGCGTATCCTGTTCGGCTCGATCCCGCAATATTGCGGGGGTACCGGCCATTATTCGACAGCGACGCCCAGCCACGCAACCATGGTGAAGGCGTATAAGCTTGACGGCCGCGTGGTGAACGACTGGCTGATGCTTTACTACGAAGACCCAGCGAAGGCCGCGAAGGCCGATCTGTCCATCACGGGCGTCAATTTCCGGGATAATCAGCCGTTCTTCAAGCTTCCGCCCGCGCGCGATCTGTTCCGCCATCCCCTTAAGTCCGCGGGCGAGATGATCGATCAGACGAACCACGCCCTGGATGAGACGGCGCTACGGTGGAGCGCCATGCGCCAATCGTTCCGCGATCCGGTCGGGTATATCAAGCGGATGATGCTGAAACATCCCGGTTTCTTCGTCGCGGTTGGCGAGATTACCGCCATCAAGGAAATGGTCACACGACAGTTGGGCCCCTGGACGTGGAATGTCGGCACCGATAAATTCGGGCGGTTTCTCAGTCTCATGAACGAAACTTGGCAGATCGTGAACCTGCATAACGATTTTGGCCAGCATGGCAAGTCGGCGGCCGGGCGTCCGTCGCCGGCCAAACAGGGCTATGAGCACCTTCGGCGGGTCAAATATAGGTTTTCTCAGCCCCAGTTCCGCAATGTCCAGATCAATTTCTGTCATACCGGCGTGGGGCGGATCGTCAGGCCGAACGACGATCCGCGCGCCACGGATCGGACCTACAAGGTCCACACCTATAAGTGGGATGTTGAGATGGGTGAGGGGTATATCGCGGAGACGAAAACGGTGACGGTCTCCAAGCACGCGCCCGAGCACGTCCACCAGCTTTACGAATTATTTGAGGCGGTTCCCAACGCCGTTGCCGACATTTCCTGGAACGATGTGAGCCAAGCCTATAACGACATGATGCAGGCCAGCCCCGAAGCAGCTAAGGCGATCGTTCAGTTTTTCCTCGATCATCATAAACACATCACCGCGGGCAGCGACACGGTCAAGCCGGTCAATGAAGGCCAGTACAATCAGGCTGTGGTGCTGGCGAGTCCGCTGTTCGCCGAGATCGCCCGGCGCGATGGGGACGCGGCCTACAGCATTCTGCGCGGCAATTATGAAGACAAGATCTATGTCGCCGAGCGCGGCGTGGACAGATGGACCGAGACGCGGCTTATGCAGAAGCATGCGAAATTGGTCGGCAAAGGGCTGGGCATTCGGGCGCGCAAAGTTCAGAAGAAGCTAGAAGAGATGCATCAAAGACGCGCGATACTCGACGAGCATCGCGAACGCATGCGAAAGGAGTCGCGCGTCAAGTTCAACGATTGGCTTGCAAGGCTTCCCTCCGATTGGAGTGACAGCGTCAAGAACAACAACAATCCCGGGGTGTCTCCCGCGCTTTTCAAGCAGTTGCCCTATTCGACGCCGCGGCTGGCTGAGGGCTCTGCGATCGGAGAGGGGACGGCGGGCGGCAATAAAAACGATTCCAACTGGCGCAGAACCGGAGCGGGGCTCGTCTCGGTCGCTGCAGTCACTGGCGGCAAAGAGGGAACGGACTGGGTGGTCGATCACACCGGAAAGCTCCTGGAGCCCACGACCGGCGGCGGATACGTACCAAAAGATCATGGCAGTTTACCCGCCGATATTGCGAATGCCACGGCCTTCTTCTTACGTGGCGCCCTGCTCCTTGGGCGTGGCCTTTATACCCAGAAGCTGCGTCTTGCCTGGGAGGAGATCTTCGAGCAGGGCGTGGTGACGCGCCAGGGGCTGGATCGCTACGTCTCCCGCCTGTTCAACACCGCTGACGCTCTTGGGATCACTCCCTTGCAGAAGGTGCATATCTCGGCCGCCGCCGAACAGTTCTGGGCGAACTACACCTACCTGCGGGACAGGCCGCTCGACCCCGACAATGGTTGGACGGAGAAGGCGCGATTCCTCGCCATGCATGCAAAGGTTGGCGAATTCCAGATCATTGTCAGCCGGGAGGCCAATCTTCAGGATTCGTCGGTCAACGCGCTGGACGCGCGGCGCCCGCGTGGAATGCTTGTCCGTGCCGGTGCACTCCTTACCTATAGCGTCAATAATGCCGTGGCGTTGAAGTGGCTTCACGATGGCGGCTTCGATATGAACGTCTTCCACGAGATGCTGAACGATCCCAGCATGAAGCATAGCCAGGCGGCCGCCGAGATGAGCTTCCGTATCCTGTTCGCGCTGGGCAATGGAGCCCTTTCCACCCGAGAGGGGGCGTCCCTGATCGGCGGCATGTTCGGCATCACGGGAACGGAAACCAACAAGACGCAGAAGGCTTTGCAGCGCTGGGGCATGGGCGCTCTGACCGCCGGCGGTGCCGCCTGGACGGCCACCGATGCGCTCACGGTGGTGCATGACGCTACGCAGGGGGACTCCATAGCCCAGGGAGTCGCGACCACGATGCTGAAGGCTGCGTTCACCTATGCGGCTTACAACGCCACCAAGCATGAATTAAACGCGGCGCATGCCCGCCCGATGGAAGGACCGCTCGCCCAGGAGAAGCCAGGCCAGCTTATGGCTGGCGCCCTAATGGCGGCGATGGTCGTAGCGGGGGTGGACGCGGTGTCGGATTGAGACAGCCAGAGCGAATGGTTTCCGATAGGTGTTGGGGTCCAACTGCGTGGTGACTATTCGAACGACGTTCTTATCCGGCATTGACGGTGGTCGACCTCCGTACTCGGCCTGCCGTGTGGAAAGCCCTTATAGGTTTTCAGAGTGCCGTTCGTCAGGAGCTTTGCCGATTGCGGTTTCCCGGTTTATCGCGTAATTGCCGCGTTTGGGCACTAGTCGCCTAGAGCGTCAGGCGATTAATCTGCAACATATCCTGCGTGCTTGAGATAATTCCAGCATTCCTGGGGTTTGAAGAGGCCGCAGATATCGCCGACGGCGCGCCAGAGGGCGTCATAGGTTC
>Ga0075367_10000670_pt1 | contig 13156 bp, 7 predicted proteins | sample EndMethybrTD3032_FD_71399 | JGI IMG/M metagenome (GOLD analysis project Ga0075367, IMG submission 71399) | Populus endosphere microbial communities from Tennessee, USA - Endosphere MetaG P. TD hybrid TD303-2 | ecosystem: Host-associated > Plants > Roots > Endosphere | place: USA: Tennessee... | reverse complement strand
GTAGGCCAGCGTTAAACTAAGAAAGAGAGATGTGCCTAAGGCGGCATGCAAGCAAACTGTGCACGCTAAGAAAAAAGGAGAGATGTTCGCAATTACTACCACAAGAAAGCCGCTCCCCCCCATACCCTATCTCTAAAGAGGCCCGTAACTTCGCCCCCCTTTTAGATTGATTCCTTTTAGCTTCTAGGCGATAAGGTTGGCACAAAAGCAGTGAATTCTCTTGCTGCGCTTTCCACCCATTCAATCTCTGCTGCACTTTATCCACTATGAACCTGAACGTGCTCTTGTTAAGTTAAGCCTCTCATGGAGAAGAGGCATTCCCCAGTAACGGCCCAGGTTGTTAGTCAATTCAAATCCGAAACCAGTACTCAACCGATTGGCTAAGGAAGCGGGAACATTACGAGAGCAGAAGATTCTGGTCTTAGAATCACTCACTTTCTGCCCGGAACTAGCGCAAAAAGCAGCACTCCGAGATAATCTGCACTTGGTCTAACCTTGCCTCCGCAAAGAGAATAAGGTCGCCGGCGAAGAAGAGGGGAGATAACTTCGGCCCATCTCTTCCCAGGCTTCCAGGCCCCAAAATCCACTGCCTTGCTAATGGCCTGTGAGAGTCTCTCCATGCACAAAACAAACGGGGAGAGGGGGTCGAATGCCATTTGTACCTCGGAACTAGCCATGCGGAGATCCATTGAGGAGGATAGGGTAGGAAGGGGAGGAGATAGACTGTAGCTTGAGCCGGCGGCAAGCAAGAAAGTCTTCAAATCAAAAGGGAGGGAGTTCTCCGGAAAAGCAGACTGTGGTAAATTTTTGAACGATGCAGTACAGAAAATGGGAAGTCAAAGTTTTTAAGACCAAAAAAGACCCAGTTAAAGAATTTGATTCACCCGCTTGTTCAAACTTCCGTGAGGCCAAGTTTGACTCGAGTGAAGTTGGCCCAGTGTAAGTGGCGGTAAAGCCAAATGAAGAGAAGACTGAGGGAAGTTCTGATTCGAAAGGGAAAATCGAAGTAAAGTTACATGAATTGAAATCCAACCCTTATAAATTGGAAAGCTTTTACAGCTCCTTGAAAAGTTGCCAACTGGTGTTGGCTTGAGCTAGTCTCTCTTTTCCCCCATACCAGTTGTCATCTGCTCGTTTGATCTCCTCTTCAAAGTTTTTCCATTCTGCCAAATCCTTAGATACCTTTTCATTGTTCAAATCACGAAGCAACTGAGTTTTTGTATCCTCTTTTTTGGCAATCAAACGCTGGATCGTGACCTCCAGTTTCTCTTCTTCCTCTGAAAGTCTTGAGACGTCTAACGAACTGAGCTCTTTGTGTCCTTGAACCAGACTGGCATCAAGACTAGTTGCTTTTCAAAGGCATTTTGACATTATCCCATTTCCACGTGAAAGCAGATAAGAAGTCTCGTTTTCATCCTATTGTGATGTGATCTCTATTAAATCTGCTATTCCTATCATGCTATTGCTTCTGTCTTCCAACCATCTAAGACCGGATTCAATAGCAGCTCCTTCTCTCTTGTTTTCATCCGATCTATCATCTTGGAGCAGGTAGGAGAGTCTAAGAATAAGACATGGATAGTGCGGTAGTGGGATGAGAGAAGTCTTATACCCTTTGTTTTGTTGAATAAGGCAAATAAGAAGGAAGGGATTTTTCAAGCAAGATAGCATTCATCAAGCCAGAATGCCTATGGATATGGAATCGGCTGTTGTGAACCGAACTCTTTCAATACATATGGAATCCACTTTGTGTTCCGTGACTTCCTTCCCCCTCCGCCTCTAGAATTATCTCATTCTTAACAGCCCGAGACCCATTTCACCCATTTATGAGAAATAAATTTACGGAAAAACGGAGCTTCCGCAACATGGGGCGAGGCTATACTATAGAATTCGTTATGCTTGTCATTTGAGCTGGGAGGCTGTGAGGTCGATGCGTGGTTGGGGTAGGCACGTTATCACTAGGGTCAGTATTGGCCTTTTTTGATTGTTCAGCGATCCCGCACTACAAGCCTCCAGATAGACTCCTCAAAATCATATCTATCCATTGTTCACAGAAGGGAATTCTTTATCAGCCTTTCCCATCCATCTTACCATACGGGACCCACTTAATCCGTTCGATGTCTCATCAGTACGACCCGGCATTCAGTAAGGCAAAAGCAAAAATGCCACTGAGTCTTTGCCCTCTGGTCTTTGTTTCATTCTGGGACGTGGAGGTCTTTTTTCCACTTTTTTTCGTTACAATGGACCTTTCAATTCAAGGGCGTTGGAGTATTAGCTCATGTAAATATGATGATGGGGGAGCTAATAAACACGCTCCGGGAGGGGAACCCCATTTGTGTAAATATTGAACATTTTGTTTCGCACCATTCCATAATTCAAACGCTTGTTGTACAATGTATGACCCCTCGAGTCGCTTCGTAACCCAATGGTATTGACCCTTCTTCGAGGGTTGGTTTTAAGTGTCAATTTTCTTTTCTCTCCAAAAGGGCTATTTAGGTCCAGGGTTTTTACTATCATCCAAAGTGTGGCAAGCTGAATATATGTCGGGCTTTTGTGTGTGCCCCCGCATCACGCTTCCTTGGTATAACCACTTGCGAGCTACTAACTTTCTTATCCGAAAAGGACGGGGAACGATGGTACAAGTCTGATTTTGATAGAGGGCAGCATCTTTGGCTCCACGGCTTATAAATCCAATAATTCCAATTTTCAAATGACAAAGAAGGCTATTGAATAGCCTTGCTTCATTACCCATGTGCTCACGAATTGGATTTGAACCCATATCTCCCTATCTGGGGCGACTTTCCTTTTATTTTAGTCGATCGTGATGTAAGTCTATTATTCCTTTCATCATAGGTAAGGCAAAGCGCTTTCTTTTAAGAACGCATCTGGTTCCATCTTTCTTTCGTTAGTTAACCCACCTTTTTCAAAAAGGGATTTTTTTCTGGGAATAAGTATTAATTAATTATTATATTAGCATAGCTAACAGTAGTAAACATTTTACACTAGGGGTTTTCCCATACCATACATGCAAACACACCAAATAAAAGCAATCTACTTTGGATAGGAGTAGATAGAAAGCCCTGGAACACACACTACTTTTGGTCGACGGACTCCTTATTTTATTTAGAAAGAGCTAATGCTCATTTCTTTTAATCTTTCGGGGGATCACGTGTGGCAGCCTGAACAAGAAGCTCCTGCTGTTCGAGAAGGAGGGCCCTCTTTCGGTTTTCGAGGGCTTGGATTTGATTCTGTATAGCCAGCATACGATCCTCGTATGAGACTTGGATCGATCGCCGGCATGTGTTCCCAGAAGAGACCAAGCATTTGCTCTCGTTGGAGTTTCTCGTTTTCCACCTGACCTATTTCTTGCTGAATTGTTGCAAGTCTTCCAGCGATATCCATAAGAGTGTTGTTGGAATAAGTGTTACTGAAAGTCTTTCTTTCTGACTTCTACGTCTCTCTTTGCCAAATAGAGAAAGAAGCTTCTATTTATAGGCGTTGGAGGCCCTTACTTAACCCTTTCTTATTATTAGTAAGAATTCTTGACCCTAACATTTCAACCCTGGCTTTTCATGAATAGTGAACCAGATCCACTAGATTTGAGTGCGCTGAATAATTGTCCTTTCCCCGTTCGGATTTGAGTACGAAAGGCCCACCCCAAAGAGCGAATAGTCCTTTGTTTTTCGCCACGCGGCTTAATCTCGATCACTCCCTCAAGAATAGGAAATAGAGCGAATCCGTCAGAGAGTACTCCACCACGAGCTGCCAAAGCACGCTCAGTCAATCGGTGATCTCCAGCCCAAAGCTGACCAGTACAACCATGTGTCACCCCGCGGGCTTCGTCGTACCCTGCCTACTCGTCTTTAACCGGCCTATTTGTACCGATGAAACTCCCATCGGCCAATCCTCACTCGACAGCCTAGTCCTTGCTTAGACGATCGAAGTGAGGGCGAACCACTATCTCTTGATAGATCTGATCAGACGCTTTCTTTTTACCAGTCAAGATAGTACTCTTTACAGCTCTGTAAGTCCACTAGCACCAGTACAGTAAGTCAGTACAGCACTAGCACTAGCTATAGCAGTAACCAGTACAATGAGTCCCCTGATCTACGACCGGCCTTCTTAGCCATTGGTGCGTTAAGGCTGAATGGGGTAGTCTACAAAGACAATTGCCTTCTCCTCAAAGGAAGCTCACATACAATCCGATTTTGCATGCTAAAATCTACTCTACTATAAGCCATGACGATTGGTTTCAGGGGGGAGAGCCCCCCCGAACCCCACCTTATTTATAATAATATCAGCAAAAGTGGACCGTTACCATCAGACGAGTTTGACAATACAAGGTTCAGCTGAGTCTATTATTGATATTGGATTTCCGTCTTTTAATTCAATAAATGAAACCCGGCTCCAGCTGGACTAGGGTTGCCACTAACAGATCCATCAAGATGGATTTTAACCCAATCATCATGTGGGGGTGGACCAGAACTTTTTCTTTGCTGTGGTTAGATATTTGCTTCTGATTGGCGCTATGGGCTTCGTTCGCCCTTCTCATGATTTCCAAAGTGGGCTTGGACGGCCTGGTCCAACTGGGCTCATGTTCCGCCTTATTTCTCCAAGCCCATCTAGTATGGACGGCTACTGCAAATAGAAGGCGCCAGTCTATAGACCTTGGTCCCTAACTCATTTGCCAAATTGAAGTCAACCCATTCTTGAAATGTCTTCCTCTTGCCATTGTGAATGTGCAGTTCCTTCAAATTCAATTGCGAAAAGAACTGATTCTAGAAAATCAGAAAGTGCCACAGCGTATTCTTGAACAGCAAATGAAATACCAAGGTTCATTTTACTGAAAGCGAGAGCCCAAGAGCGACGAAATGAGTTTCTAAAAGAAGTGGGGTTCTAGTCCTGCATTTGATGCCGATCATAGTGCGTCACGCTACTAGACAACGGATCTATAAATTCTATCTCAATCAAAGGGGGAAACCTTACTCTAGTAGTGTATCAACTGCCGTGTCTATCCGAACGGAACCCTCTTTTACATGGATCCCTGCTAGGGGCACTCTTTGAAGAAAGATGTAGGATATACCCTCTCCCAGTTATTTATAGGGTTTATTAAGAGGGTTCTCTTAAAAGATTAAGGTTAGCAGGTCGTATCTATAAGAGGAGAGGGATCTTGAGAACTCTGCCATTCAACCAACAAATGAAAACTCGTCTATCCATTCACTCCATTGAGTCAGTCCTATCACCAACCAGTAAGTAAGGATCGATCTCCCATCTATTCATTCTTCTTTACACTCCACTTGCGGATGCTCTAAAGGAATTGTACTATTTTACTTTACTTTAAACTACTCTAATTAGTTCTAGCATTGTTGATTTATATATGGACTCTTTCCAAGTTTCATATTTAAGATTGAACGAGTTTACTGAGTCATTATATACGTGAAAAGTGGTGTGAAAGAAAGACTTCTCTGTTGAGATCAAGTGTCTAAAGTCCCTGTAAACAAGTATCACGTACCTTGTCTGTATATATCCTAATTAGAGGTGCCTAGTGCTAGCACTGTGGAAGACTCTTAAGTCGTGAGTGCAGCGAAGTCAAAGATAAAAGAATAAAGCCATTGGACCCTTCTTGAACCTCTTGTCAGGGACAGGGTAGTAGATGCACATGCTTTTACAGTTGAATGGAACCTTCTAGCAAAGAAGATAAACGATAGGATACAAGGTATTGAAAGTAAGATAGGGAAGTTTGCATCCTGGGATCACTTGTCAAACTCTCTTAGTGGGGTTGGTCAATCCTCTACTCCACCCTCTAACGTAGCCTATAATTAGAAACCTAGACTCTCTAGAAGTTAAATGGATATAGTAAGCTGCTACCTTGGGTCTATTGTATATTCAAAGCATTCCACAGATTCTCTCTATTCTAGATCTTAGGCATTGTACTTCTCTTCTTGCTTTATTAGTCCATGCCATGCCTTAGCTCTATCTGAACAAAGAAGCCGAACATAAGTCTCTTAGTTAGAAAATAAGGAAGTGGTGGGATTAGTTAGATCACTAGAAAAGAGTAGGAATTCCTTCTTATAGATCCTACCCATAGCCACTCTTTGATCCATGATCAACATAGGAATTACCTGACTCTTCATACCATCCTTTGAGATCTACTAGGTATTCTTAGCCTTTCCTAAGGAAGCATTTCTCACTCTTTTCTTACTCCTTGACGGCAGCGAGAAAGGATAGAATGATTCTTTGTATGCGCGAACTGCATTTCATCTAAGCCATTCTCTCACTTAGTTACTGATTTCCAAGTCATTTTGATGTGTGCTTTCAACCAAAAAAGAAGACTTCCACCTACTTGTCAGGCTTATCTGCTCTATCAGAAAAAGTAGTCTAGTAAGAGAAGAATCAGCCTAGCCTCTTTAAAGAAGCTTCGGGGCGGTACTCTTTCTCCAAGATTATTCCATTTTGCAGAAAATCTAGTTGAAACAGGCCTTTCCCTTCGCCACAAGTCAAGCACCTATGGAAAGGAAGTCATAAATCCTAAGTCACAGCAAGCAGTTTCTGAAGCTAGGAGGCCGGGAGGGCACTTGACTTTCTTGAAAGAGTTCACCCGGAAAAAGAGAATCCTATCAGAGTCGATAGTCTGAAAGCGATTCCAGGAGATCCTAGCATAGAGCTTTCTTGTGATCGCTTACCCCTTCTTCTCTGCATTGCATGCTAAGGCTCAGTCTTTATTCTAGTTACCCATTCTTCCCCCCTCTAGGCTACCAGTGCCAAAGAGGCTTGTAGCGAAATCAGGTGTGGTCGATTAATGAATCGAAGAGCTAAGATTCGCTAATGAACATGAGCTAAGGTGAACAAGCACTGAGCTAAGGAATAGCTATATTTGTCAATAGCAGCTTACGTATCCGAAGCAGCTGATGCTTTCTCCCAATCAGTGGAAAAAGATGCTCATCCTCTAGAAGTGGTAGAGCTCTCAGAAAGAAAGACCTTGTCCTCCGCTCCAGTACTAAATTCAATAAAAAAGGGGAGCTTCTTCGTCTTCTCCGGCCCCCCTCTTCTCCTGACATCAGTGTAGACAACGGCCCTTTTCTGCCACTCTTGCAGCAGGAACACATTCTGACTTGAAAGAAGGAAAGTCAATCAAGACTGGTGCTACCCGCGCTGACTCATTTTGGAATTCTCAGGCTCCGCTGACTAACTCCTGACTATTAGACACCTCCTGGTGAAAGAAACCATATCAACTACCGAAGTCGAGTTGGTGGCAGAACCCGATCTTGGAATTGCTCGCGTTAAGCATTCGCTTTCCTTGTCAAGACGTGGCTGGTACTTTTTTTCTCCCCGGCTTGACCCAAACCAACCGTAGTTCAGTAAAGCTTGATCCATTTCCCTTCTGTTCTCACGCACGGATTCTGCCATTTAACATAACACATCTTTCTGCCCTTAGTCTGTCTTTATTCTCACGAGTTGGATTCGAACCAACACCTCTTGCATTCAGCGAACTACCTTTTATTCGACTCGTGACTTTGGTTACCCGGTTCGCCCTGCAACAGACTACGTCCGGGGGTCTTCCCGACCATAACCCCAATCCCTCACTAAATTACTAATCCATAGTTTATAACATCAAACCAGAAAGCAGGGCTCGACAAAACATTTAGATGATTCCATAAACTAATTGAATAAAGTCGAAAAACTCTTCCCAATAGCAACTTCTAAATCCACACTCTACAAGGTTAGAGTAAACATCAGATAGCGAAGAGGGGTCTAGCACCTCATCTTCCCCAAGCACCATACGGAGAAAGTAGAGACCAAGTAGATGGCAAGTCAAGTCCTAGTTCCTCCATTCTTTCTTGAAAGAAACGAGAAATCTTAGTAAAGTCGTCATTCAGATTTTTTGGTTGGGGAGAAGAAGAAGAAGTCAGTTCATTTCCGCTCATAGTGGAAGAAGCGAAACTGAGACCTGGGGGCCCCCGATAGAACAACTTCTTTCAGATGGAGAAGATTCTGAAATGGAAATTTCGATCCAGGTGAATAACGAGTGGGTTCAGTTGAGATTATAGCAGAACCGTCTACCTCATTATATTGATAAATGGAAAATTTTCTTTTCATTTTATCTCTTTGTTTTATTTAAACCCTCCCCTTCACCCCCACCGGATTGCCAAGCATTTGGTACTAAGGTTCCTCTTTTTTTCCTTTTGAAGCGGATAGTTTACAGTGCTCATTCTCGAGAAAGGAATCTTTGAAAAGGTATCATGTCTGTTACTTCAATGAGTTTTCTTAACAAGTTTTCCCACACTCTGTCTCCCATCGACATGGCGGGGAAGCCTAGCAGAACGGCTATCCTACACTTGGCTAGGTCCATTCCATTGAGGCTTGATGATCTTTGCATCAATACCCTTGTACTAGAGACAGCATCAGTCAATACCACCAGATCTGGAAGAATTTTTCATTCGCAGCCACAGTCCAGTTGGGACTCAGCCTGCTTTGTCGAAGCCATCTTTCTATATCTCATACAGACCCAACCAGTTGAAGAAAATCTTCCTGCCCAGATATCGATTATGGAACTTCTGTCCACTTCACAAGTCCATCGGGCTGGCAAAGGCATTCTTATTTCATCTCAGTCTTCTACACAGCTCCGTGCTTATTGTGATTCAGATTGGGCCAGCTTCCCTATGACGCGTCGCTCTACAACTGGATACTGCATCTTTCTTGGCACTAGTCAAATTTCTTGGAAAAGTAAGAAAGAATCTACTGTCTCTCGCTTGACTTTATCGGTAAAGCATTTCTTGCTAGATCGGATTGAGAGTGTCTTCTTCCGCTGACTAAGGTCTTTCGCTTGTGCGTTTTTCAACATCCATTGCTTCTGACTATGTCGATGAAAAAGACTGAAATGGGACCAGGAAGACCCCCCACCACTAGAACTTGCTTTGCTCCTCTTAGGTGAACCTTGGCTTTTCTCAAATCAGCCTATCTGTCTACTAGCTCCAGGGGTGTATTGTCTTAGTATGTTGAATCCATTTTCCCATGCTTTCATATGAAGTCTAAATGGTAAACCTATGATTCTATCTAGTCAATATGTATACAGTAGTACCAAAGCCCTCTAATTCCTTCATTGCTCACATAGCTTGTGCATATCAGTAAGTGCTATCTCTCTAACCTCCTACCATGCGAGAAAAAGACTCTATTCAGATGAAAGGATCTAGGCCTACCCTCTATGGACACACTAGCATTCTCATTCACACCAAGGATAGAAAGTTGGAAAGATCTTAGAGTCTAGGTTCATTGTTTTTCCTTATTCCTATGATGCTCTCATTCTAGTAAAGTCTCCTATTATCCGCGTTGGAGTTGGATAGTCTAGAGTCCCTCTTCCAAAGATACCTTATTATATTTAAGTCAGAATGAGCTTGATGAGAGATTATGTATGCTCAAGTATAGGAAACACTTCCTCTTTTGTGCTTTAATAGGCACAGCACAGCTGCTTCCGGACTTTCTGCACATATGTCTTGGTATTGAGTACTTAGCTTGGGTATCTTTGAAATAACCTGGGAAACCTCTTATTCTTCTACTGGGTTACTCGAATCAATCCTTTATCCAATAGCTCTACTGGAGTCACATAGCATACCCAAGGAATAGGGTACATGAGCTTACACTAGGGGTCTACGATAGCTACTACTAGACGGCTATCACACAGGAAGGTCGCAATCAAGTCTTATCCTTCCTCCTAGTATACCTTGGTAGTGAGAAGGGAATGGATCTTATAGTAAGTCGTATGAAGTCGTGAGCAGTCATGAAGGACAAGGCATAGACATCATGGATACCTGGAAACCTGTAAACAAGAAAGTCTCTAATCCTTCTATTTTACAAGGACGACTTTTCATGCTTATGTCTACAAGTGTAAGGAACTTTATAGATAGAGAACAGGGAAAAGAGATAGAAGGAAAGTGGATCGAATATTGTTTTTAGTAGAGTTAGACCTTTGAATATCTAAGGCGGAGGGTCAACCTTATCGCATGGATCCATATACATCCCATATTGAGAAAGCCTTTGGATAGAGTATGCCTTGGGTAGAGTACTAGCCTCTCTTCAACAGGGGTAGGACTATGAACCAATAAACTAGAATGCTCTTGACTTTGCATATAGGTCCTGTAGTTATAGCCAGACTCTCTTACTTCCTTGAATACAGATTGTACTTCTCGATAAGATATGAGTCCTATGAGATTATTGTCCTGTTCTTACACCATAGAAGAAGTTGGGATGGTAAAGGACAAAGAGCTAAGGTACTTGCTCTTGAAGAAGAAGTCATCAATACAATGCAGCAAGTCCTTGGGGCAGTTGAATGCAGAAAGAACATGGATTCCCAGATCCACACTTTCATTCAGAAATCCACCAAAGCTCGAGAGTCCGTGGAAAAATGTGAACAAATGAAATGGAGAGGGATCCGATCCGGATGGATGCTAAGGTTGAGAATCAATCTGAAGAACCAAATGGAGAAGCTTTGAGTGATGGAATTCATAGAAAAAGGTCGCAGTGAAATTAAGGGCATTCGAACAAGACCATACAGATCTTTTACTATATCGGTCGAGTAGAAGAAGAAAGCCAAAGCCGTTCAGTGGTGAATCGGTAGATCAGAGATGCCTTCCGTCGATCGCTAAAGATATAGACCGTAAAACATAGGAATGCAGTGGTCTAGCTGCAATGGTTGGTTTTGTCTGGCCTCGACTAGAAAGTCTCAAATCACTACGAAGGATAAAGTAGGTAATGAAATTAGTACTATAAGGGTAGTAGCTGAATTAAGGGTTAAGGAGCATCGGAATCTTTCAAAGAAGGTCAAGTAAAGGTATCCATGGCCCGAGTCGGCAAGTGGGCTTTAAACACATACATAATATGCGCCAAGTCTCGACACGTTAGAAGATGAACTGACAGACAAGGGGCGAAGCGGAGTACTTGACGCCTTCTGCACAGTATTAGCAGAACAGCAGAATAAGTTGTACCCTGGCTCATGCTCAAGTCAGCAATAACTTGCTGCAATAAATCACTCAGTACTGGAAGGGATGGAGATAGAAAAGCTGGGCTAGTTCCATTCTGATGTTGAGGAGACTCGCTCGAATGGCCTTAAGTAGTTGCAACATTTGCGAAGGATTCAACAGCCTGCCTACTGTACCGCTAAGCCCTGCCTATTAATGCCATAGTTTCGGGGCAAGCTATGTGGTTCTACAGCAACCTTATTGTTCCTAAAGCGAAGCAGCAAAGAAAGTAGTAGCCGCTCGCTATGTGTGATTCGATGTTAAGACCCCTAAAGCAAGCTATAGCTATTGAATTGTTCCTAACCAGAGAGATATAGATTACGTTCATCTCATAAAGATCTTCCTTTTCACTCCTAAATAATAAACTAAACGACAATAACATAACTCCTAACGCAAAAGAGTAGCCGCTGCGATGCCTATGCTATTTTCTTTCCTATAGAGCTTGGGCCCACGCGCAAGCTCCTAGCGCAAAGCTAGTAAGTAGCCTTTCTTTTTCTTTCTCGCCAAAGAGGAAATTTCTGATGATTGGAAGGTTTCCGCTAGTTAACAAGGTGGGTAAGGCGGAAAAAGAAGGGCAAAATGGTCCCCGAAATCGATTCCGACACCCCTCTTGCTCAGTTGTTTGAAACGGAATCTCGGCGAACGAGAGCAAGGGCGAGGTTGGAAAAAAAGCCAAGGATTTTCAGTGTCACGAGCAACATCGGTTGTCATATATGACAATCCCGGAGGCCAAACAGAACCCGGTGATGACCCGTCTTCCGATGAGTCCGAAGACTTGGCACGTACCGTCTCATCAGAAGTATCAAGAACAGAACACGTCTTTGTAACCTCGAAATCTCCCCTAAAGAAGCCATAACTTAACAAAAGTACCGAAGGAAGGCTAGAGTAAGGGGGGGCTTAGTCTCGTTCCCATAGTTGCCCCCCAGAAACTTGATTTAGGAAATTTCCACCTAAGCGCCCTGAAGAGCAGTGGCTCAGTTGCAGCGCACCAACTAAGAGATACACTAAATGTATCAAAGCTCAATCGAAACGTCGAGTCACCTTGGAGTAAGTCAAGCCACATACTCAACAACGTCTCTGTCTGAACTGTGAAATCCCTAAATCGAAACACACTAGAATAACTTCAAACACTGGATCTGCGGATCTACGTGTATTCCAAAAATTGGGTCTTTGGAAGTTCCGGTTCGAGAACCTTCTCTCATAGATTCCCTTCACCAAGTCATCGCCAGCAATCAGCTCTTATCTCTTGGTGGTGAAGGGCGAGTTCCTTTCTTGTCTTGCCCAAAAACTTTTTTTATTCTCATTGGAGAAAAACTCTCTCGCGGCAAGGTTTTAGACTAAGGGCAAGCGAGATAAAGAAAGCAGCTGGCCTCCGTCTAGCGCCTTTCGGTTGGGGTCCGCCCCGGGGGGGTCGCGTCGGGTTAGATTTTTGAGTCTCGAAGGCAGTCAACGTGTCAGCCATTCTTCTCCCATTAGACTTGTAAATCCCTTGCTCTTTTTCTTTCTCTCTTCCAGTTCTCTCCCTCTACTTTATTTTAGAGGGGCGGAGAATACATACCACTCTATCAATAAAAAGAAAAAAGTCGCAATTCAGTTTCAAATGGTTTGAGCTTGGAAGCAACCTGCTATCTATCGATAGGCGAGAACAGACTGCTATTGGCTGCTTCGCCTATCTATTCTCTCCTGGCCGGCTTGGCTTGGAGACATCAGAGGAAGACCATCATCTCTATCCGGATCATAGCTTCATTCATTCGTTGAACCTTGGCTTGGGGATAACTATTAGCATTGAGGTCAATCACCACACCACCTCTATCATACATACATACGACATTACATGACGCGAGAGCGCATGGTCAACACACACCTACAGCGCCTTCGTTCCGCTTGCAGCCAATACAACCACAACCTAACTTGCATGAGATTCAACAACCGAAACTACTGGTAGTCCTTAGGGGACGGCATCCTCCTATAATAGTTAGCAGTACTGAACAAGCGAGTCATCGGTCCGGGGAAAGAAAAAAAAGGACCGCCTTTGAAAAAAAAAAAGGAACTCGTTTAACTCGCTAGGCCTTCGGAACACCAATCGGGATTTATTGCTAAAAAGTGAGTTTGTTTGGATTGAAGAATGTAGGCGCTACGTACTAATC
>Ga0075367_10000665_pt1 | contig 13165 bp, 10 predicted proteins | sample EndMethybrTD3032_FD_71399 | JGI IMG/M metagenome (GOLD analysis project Ga0075367, IMG submission 71399) | Populus endosphere microbial communities from Tennessee, USA - Endosphere MetaG P. TD hybrid TD303-2 | ecosystem: Host-associated > Plants > Roots > Endosphere | place: USA: Tennessee... | reverse complement strand
GCTCGGGTGCGGGCCCGGTGCGCCCGGCGGCTGGGACGGCCCCGCCGTGCTGGGTGGGAATCGGGCCGTGGGTCAACTCGTCGTCGTACGGCCGGAGTTCCGGGTGGAGCCGGTGGCGGCCCGGGTGCTGGGGGAGGGGGCCGTACTCGTCCCGTTGGCCGGACCTGCGGTGCTCGTGAGTGCCGTGGCGGATGATGCGCTGCGGCTGCGGCGGGTGTTGGACGAGGCCTTGGCCGGGCTCGGGTGACATTCCGCTGAGCGGGACACGGTAGTCCGTTTATCGGAATGGTAAAGAAGGTCAACCGGACCTGTTCACAGGGTGCTCACAACCGCAAGGATCCCTCTGACAATCGAAAAGTTGGAGGGGGAGGTCCCACTTGAGGGGCATCAGAGCGAACAGGCGAACGACGGCGCTCGGCTCGGCCGGACTGCTCGTCACGGCGACGCTGATAGCCGGCGCCGCCGCGGCGCCCATCGCCAGTGCGAGCCCGCGGCACGGGCAGGACCGTGAGGCCCGGGGCGAAGCCATCGCCGCCGCGCGGGCCGCGAAGGCCGGCATCGACTGGCAGGACTGTCCCACCGACTGGGGCTTCGCCAAGCCCATCCAGTGCGGCTGGGTCAGCGTCCCGCTCGACTACGCCAGGCCGAACGGCAAGCAGCTCAAGCTCGCCGTCGACCGCATCGGCAACATGGGGACGAAGGAAGAGCGTCAGGGGGCGCTGGTCTACAACCCGGGCGGGCCCGGCGGCTCCGGCATGCGCTTCCCGACCCGCGTCACCAACAAGAACCCGATCTGGGCCAACGTGGCCAAGGCCTACGACTTCGTGGGCTTCGACCCGCGCGGCGTCGGTCACTCCGCGCCCATCTCCTGCATCGACCCACAGGAGTTCGTCAAGGCGCCCAAGGCCGACCCGGTCCCGGACAGCGAGGCCGACAAGCTCGCCCAGCGCAAGCTGGCCCGTGAGTACGCCGAGGGCTGCGCCGAGCGCAGCGGCAAGGCGATGCTCCAGCAGATGACCACGCCCAACACCGTGCGCGACCTGGACGTCATCCGTGCCGCGCTCGGCGAGAAGAAGCTCAACTACCTGGGCGTCTCCTACGGCACCTACATCGGCGCCGTCTACGGCACGATGTTCCCCGGCCATCTGCGCCGCATGATCGTGGACAGCGTCGTCAACCCCTCGCGGGAGAAGATCTGGTACCAGGCCAACCTGGACCAGGACGTCGCCTTCGAGGGCCGCTGGAAGGACTGGGAGGACTGGGTCGCCGCCAACGACGCCGCCTTCCACCTCGGCACCACCCGGGACGCCGTCCAGGCGAAGTGGCTGGAGCTGCGCGCCACCGCGAAGAAGAACCCCATCGGCGGGGTCGTCGGCCCGGCCGAGCTGATCTCCTTCTTCCAGAGCGCCCCCTACTACGACTCCTCATGGGTGCCGATCGCCACGGTCTTCGCCAAGTACGTCGCCGGCGACACCCAGGCCCTGGTCGACGCCGCCGCCCCGGACCTGTCCGACACCGCGGGCAACATCTCCTCGGAGAACGGCAACGCCGTCTACACGGCAGTCGAGTGCACCGACGCCAAGTGGCCCACCAGCTGGAAGAAGTGGGACAAGGACAACACCGAGCTCAACAAGAACTACCCGTTCATGACCTGGGCCAACGCGTGGATGAACCTGCCGTGCGCCACCTGGCCGGTCAAGCAGCAGACCCCCGTGGACGTCAAGACCCACAAGGGCCTGCCGCAGGTCATGATCGTGCAGTCCACCCGTGACGCCGCCACCCCGTACGACGGCGCCGTCGAACTGCACCACCGCTTCAAGGGCTCCCGCCTGATCACCGAGAAGGACGCGGGATCCCACGGCGTGACCGGCCTGGTCAACCCGTGCATCAACCAGCGGGTAGACACCTACCTGCTCACCGGCAAGCTGGACACCGCGGACGTGACCTGCACCCCGCACGCAACGCCCAAGCCGTAAAAGGCGGTTGTACGAAGTCAGGGGCGGCCGGAACACTCCGGCCGCCCCTTGCCCGTGCTCGGGCCGCCCTATCCCAGCGGCATCCGGGGGAACTTGCGCTCCTTCTCGGCGATCCCGGCCGCCTCTGCCTGCTGCGCCTTGACGACGGCCGCGTACTCGTCGACGTACTCCTGCTCGGAGAGCTTCAGGATGGCGTACATGATCTCGTCGGTGATGGCCCGCAGGATCGCCTTCTCGTTCTCCATGCCGGCATAGCGGGAGAAGTCGAGGGGCTTGCCGAAGCGGATGACGACGGGGTGGAGGTTCGGGATGACCTTGCCGGGCGGCTGCGCCTCGAAGGTGCCGATCATCGCGCAGGGGATGACCGGGACCTGGGCCTTGAGCGCCATGACGGCGACGCCGACCTTGCCCTTGTAGAGGCGGCCGTCGTGCGAGCGGGTGCCCTCGGGGTAGATGCCGAGCAGCTCGTTCTTGCGCAGTACGCCGAGGCCCTCACGAATGGCGGCCTGGCCCGCCTCCTTGCCGGTGCGGTCGACCGGGATCTGTCCGGCGCTGCGGAAGAAGGTCGCGGTGAGCCGGCCCCTGATGCCGGGACCGGTGAAGTACTCCTTCTTCGCCAGGAACGTGATGCGGCGCTTGAGGATCGCCGGCATCAGGAAGTGGTCCGAGAAGGAGAGATGGTTGCCGGCGACGATGGCCGGGCCCTCGGCCGGTACGTGTTCGAGGCCTTCGATCCGAGGCCTGAAGACCAGTCTCAGCAGAGGTCCCAGCAACACGTATTTGAGCAGGTAGTAGAACAAAAGGGTCGCTCCTCACTCCGGCGGGTCGCCTGGGCTGCCGCGTTCCAGCAGGTCAACCGGCGTGTTGTGGGGCTGTCAGTGTATGTGCAGGCGCAGTTCGCCGGAACACGGCGGACGCCGCGTCGCGAGCGGGGGGACAACTGCGGGACCAGCCTCCTGTTACTGATCGGTACAGATCAAGCTGAACACCCAGTTTGGCGCGATCGTCCCCGTGGGCAACCGCGATCACCCCTGTGAAAAACCGCGCGCGCAGACCGGCCCGGCGGCGATACGGTCCCCGAATGCTCGATGAAGACGGCTACTTCGGAGAGGACGTCGCGGCCCGGTACGACGACTCGTCGGCCGACATGTTCCGCCCCGAGGCGGTGAGCCCGGCGGTGGACCTGCTGGTGGAACTGGCCGGCGACGGCAGAGCGCTGGAGTTCGGCATCGGCACCGGCCGGATCGCCCTCCCGCTGGCCCGCCGCGGCATCCCGGTGCATGGCATCGATCTGTCCCGCGCGATGGTGGCCCGGCTGCGTGCCAAGCCGGGCGGCGAGGGTGTCGGCGTGACGATCGGCGACTTCGCGACGGCCGAGGTGGAGGGGGAGTTCTCCGTCGCCTACCTGGTCTTCAACACGATCATGAACCTGACCACGCAGGACACCCAGGTGGAGTGCTTCCGCAATGTCGCCCGCCACCTGCGGCCGGGCGGCTGTTTCGTCGTCGAGGTGATGGTGCCCGAACTGCGCAAGCTGCCGCAGGGGCAGAACGCCGTGCCGTTCACCATCAGTTCCACCAAATGGGCCTTCGACGCGTACGACGTCGCCACCCAGGCGATGAGCTCGAACTACGTCACCATCCGCGACGGACACGCCGAGCACTGGTCCATCCCGTTCCGCTACGTGTGGCCGGCCGAGCTGGACCTGATGGCGAGGCTGGCCGGAATGCGGCTGCGCGACCGGTGGGAGGACTGGACGCGGAAGCCCTTCACGGCGGAGAGCCCCCGGCATGTCTCGGTGTGGGAGAAGGCGGCGGACTGACCCCGCCCTGCACGGGCAGGTGGTGCAGGACGTCGATCTCCGGGGTGAGCTGGTCGGCCTCCGCGATCATGCGGTCCCGGAGGGCCGTGGCGGGTCCTGTCCCGGCCCATCCGCAGATACGTCCGCGGCACCCGCCCGCAGGTCCCGGCGCGCCCCACGGCCCGGCCGCCGTACGCCGTCATCGACTCGTCGGTCTGCATGCCCTCCAGGACCCGCAGGAACCCCTCGTCCGAGTAGTCCGCGCAGATCATCTCCCGGAACACCGCGAGGTCACGCCGGTCGGCGGTACGCCAGTTGAGGTGCAGCACGCCCCATTCGGCGGGATCGCAGATGAGTTGGGCGAGCGCCCTGATGGCCTGCTACCTCTCGGGCAGAAGGCGGCCCTTTGACGTCCTCTCCTGCCCGGGGGCGGGAGATTCCGGTCAGTACCGTACGCGTACGCGGTACCACCGTGGGTTCCTGTTTCGCAGGCCACTGCCGACCGGTGAGGGTCGGTCTTACAGGGCCTCCGCAGGCCTGACTTCCCGCCCGTCCGGCGGTAGGTCCGACAACTCCGTTGTGGCGTCGGGGGCGCCGCGCGAGCCGGCCGAGCACCCGCCGCCGGGAGAGGTGTGCCGAACTGCCCGTACGTTCCGCGGCGTTGACACCGCCCGTGTATGTGGTCATGCCGCTACGAATCCCGCCGGCGCCGGACCATGGCCCTGCGCCCCCGCCCGCAGGTGTACGTGACGACACCCCGGCGCTCACAGCCGCACGATCACCAGCGCCGTGTCGTCCGTCGCGCCCCCCGGCGGCAGCAACTCCAGCAGGACGGCGTCCGCCAGGCGCTCGGGGTCCAGGGCGCGGTGCCGGGCGAGGGAGTCGGCGAGGCGGGTCAGGCCGGTGTCGATGTCCTCGCGGCGGCGTTCGATCAGGCCGTCGGTGTAGAGGGCGAGGGTGGCTCCCGCCGTGTAGGCCGTCGAGGCCTGGGGTCTGGGGACCGGGTCGAGGTAGGCGTCGAGCGGCGGGTCCGTGGCCTTGTCGAGGAACTCCACACGGCCGTCCGGGTGGACGAGGACGGGAGGGGGGTGGCCCGCGCTGCTGTAGGTGATGGTGTGGTCGTCGAAGTCGATGAAGGTGGTGACGGCGGTGGCCGACTCGGCGCCGTCGACCACGTTCGCGTACCGGCCCAGGACGTTCAGTGCCTCGGCCGGGCCCGCCGCGACACGGGAGGCGGCGCTCAGCGCGCTGCGCAGCTGGCCCATGACCCCGGCGGCCGCCAGGCCGTGCCCGACCACGTCGCCCACCGCCACAGCGATGCGGTTGCCGCCCACCAGGTCGACGAGGTCGTACCAGTCGCCGCAGACGTTCAGCGCGCCGACCGCGGGCCGGTAGCGCACGGCGGCCCCGTGGTGGCCGACCTGTCGGCGGGCGGGGAGCATCGCCTCCTGGAGGGCGAGGGCGACCTCGCGCTCGCGGGCGTGGGCCGCGCGCAGCCGTTCGTTGAGCTCCTGCAGTTCACGCGCGCGTGTGTAGAGCTCGGCCTCCAGGACCCGCGCCCGGCCGCTGGTGGGCCCACCGCGGGCCCGGATCAGCTCGGTGACCTCCTCGACCCGGTGCACCACGAGCACCACCTCGCCGTCCGGGCCGAGCACCGGCGCGTTGACCGGGCTCCAGTAGCGCTCCTCCCACTGCCCGGGCCGGTCGGGGTACTCGACGTCGTATCGCTGCAGAGCCATGGTGTCGCGCTCGCCGGTTTCCACCACCCGGCGCATCGAGTCCCCCACGTTGCGCACCCCCCGCGCGGTCGGGCTGTCCGGGTTCTCCGGGAAGACGTCGAAGATGTACCGGCCGATCAGCTGCTCGCGCTTGCGTCCGGCGCCGCGCAGGAAGTCCTCGTTGACGTCCGCGTAGATCAGCTCGGGCGTCATCAGCGCCACCATTCCGGGCAGCGCGTGGAACACCGCCGCGTAGTCGATCGCCGGGTCGCTCATGGCCACCGCCTCACCGCCAGATTTGTACTAGTTTTGCACGTCATGTCACAGGGCGGACGTGCGGATCCCGTCGGTCAGGCCGGCGGCTCGGTCAGCGACTGCTCGGCCCAGATCACCTTCCCCTCGGGCGCGAACCGGGTACCCCAGCGCTGTGTGAACTGCGAGACCAGCAGCAGTCCGCGGCCGCCCTCGTCGGTGGTGCGGGGATGGCGCAGATGGGGCGCGGTGGCGCCGCCGTCGGAGACCTCGCAGATCAGGGCACGTTCTCTGATCAGCCTGAGCCGGATGGGTCCCTCCGCGTGCCGGATGGCATTGGTGACCAGCTCACTGACCACCAGTTCCGTGGTGAACGCCAGCTCCTCGAGACCCCACTCGGTCAGCTGTCGGGTCGCCTCCTTGCGTGCGTCGGCGACCACGGCCGGGTCGGCGGGCAGGTCCCAGTCGGCGACCTGGTCGGCGCCGAGCAGGCGGGTGCGGGCCATCAGCAGGGCCACGTCGTCGTGCGGCCGGGCCGGGATCAGCGCGTCCACGACGGTCCGGCAGCGCAGGTCGAGCGAGGAGGCGGCACGCTCCAGGGCCCGGCTCAGCCGGTCCCGATCCTGGTCGACGGACCAGTCCTGGTCCTCGCGGGCCAGCAGTCCGTCGGTGTGCAGCGCGAGGGTGCTGCCCTCGGCCAGGGCCAGCTCGACGGACTCGAAGGGCGGGCCGCCCGAGCCGAGCGTCGAGCCCTGCGGCAGGTCGACGAAGCTGACGGCACCGTCGGGCAGCACGACGGCTGGGGCGGGATGGCCCGCGGCGGCCATGGTGCACTGTCCGTCGGCGGGGTCGTAGACGACGTACACACAGCCGGACCCGGCGACCTGCGGGGCGTCCGGATCGACGCCCTCCTCGAGGGCCGTCCGGGAGGCCAGGTCGTCGAGGTGCGCCAGAACCTCGTCGGGTGGCAGATCGAGCGCGGCGAGGGTGCGTACGGCGGTGCGGAGTCGTCCCATGGCCGCGGCGGCGTCGATGCCGTGCCCGGGCACCTCGCCGACGACCAGGGCCACACGGGCGCCGGACAGCGGAATGAGGTCGTACCAGTCGCCGCCGAGACCGGTGAGCTCGTCGGCGGGGCGGTAGCAGGCGGCCACCTCCACCGCGTCCTGCTCGGGCAGCCGACGCGGCAGCAGGCTGCGCTGGAGCACCAGGGCCGCGTCGCGCTCGCGGGTGTAGCGGCGGGCGTTGTCCACGCAGACCGCGGCCCGCGACACCAGGTCCTCGGCCAACAGCAGGTCGTCCTCGTCGAACGGCTCCTGGCGCCCGCGCCGGAAGAAGCTGGTGACGCCGAGCGTGACGCCCCGCGCGCGGATCGGCACGATCACCACGCTGTGCAGCCCCAGCTCCAGGAAAGTGGCCGTCCGGCCGCCGGGTATGTCGGTCGCCCACTCCTTGGCGAGCGGGTCCAGCCGACCCTCGCGCCAGGACAGGCCCGTGGTGAGGGAGCGGACCGGTGGCGAACCGGCCAGATAGGCCGCCACCTCGCCGACCTCCACGACGGCCTCCGGGACACCGATGTTCACCGACTGCTGTCCGGCCCGGCGCAGCGGCACCCGGTCCGGGTCGACCGCCGGCTCCGCGCCCTGCAGCACCGAGTCCAGCAGGTCCACGCAGACGAAGTCGGCGAACCCCGGCACGGCCACGTCGGCCAGCTCCTGCGCGGTCCGCGTGATGTCCAGGGTGCGGCCGATACACTCGCCGGCCCGGTCGAGCAGGGCGAGCCGCTGCCGCGCCCGGTGCTTCTCGGTGATGTCGACGACGGTGTAGTAGACGCCCATCGGGTGGCCGCGTTCGTCCTCCAGGCGGGTGAACGACAACATGTGCGCCGTCTCCCGGTGCGGCGCGGAACGCACGTGGCCGACATGCTCGTACCCGACCACCGGCTGCCCGGTCTCCAGCACGCGCCGCATCTGGGTCTCGATGCCGGCGAAGTCGATGCCCGGCTGGATCTCCCCGAGCCGCCGCCCGAGCCGCTCCGCGGCGGAGCCGCCGCCGAACCGCTCCAGGGCCGCGTTGGACCACACGCACCGCAGATCGGCGTCCACGATCGCTATGCCGACGGGCGAGCCGGTCACCATCTGCTCCAGGACCGTACGGCTCATGTCCCAGCCGCGTGCCCCGGCTGGCACGTCGGAGAGCAGGACCAGCCAGCGGGGCGCTTCGCCGGGTTCCATCGCCGGGGTGATGCGCACCATGACGCGGACCAGCCGCCCGTCCTTGTGCCGGGCCGTCAGCAGCCCGGCCCAGCCGCCATCCCTGCGGCACCGTTCGACCAGGTCGGGCACGCGCGCGGCGTCCTCCGCGGCCAGCAGACCGGAGACCGGGGTGCCCACCACCTCGGCCGGCGCGTACGCCAGCAGCCGCTGGGCGTCTCCCGTCCAGCTCCGCACCACACCCTGCGCGTCGAGCAGCAGGGGCGCGGCATCGGCCACGTCGAACCGCTGCCGGGCAGCGTCCCGCTCCTCGTGAGTGCCCACGGCCGACCTCTCTGTCGCTGAGAGTGGTCTACCACCTCTTGACCCAGTCTTCACCCTTCGGGCGCGACTGGGGTCGCGGGGACCACCGGCGCCGTACCGGACACCGATCGTCCCCACAGCCCCATCGTGGGTCAGGTGCCCTGGGTCAGCACCCTCTCCAGCGCGCCGAGCGCCCCCACCAGCTCCTCGCCGGTGATCGTCAGCGGCGGCGCCAGCCGGATCGTCGAGCCGTGGGTGTCCTTGACCAGGACGCCCTCCTCCATGAGACGGGCGCTCACCGCGCGGCCGGTGCCGATGGCCGGGTCGATGTCGACGCCCGCCCACAGACCGCGGGAGCGGAAGCCGACGACGCCCTTGCCGACCAGGTTGGTGAGCCCGCCGCGCAGCACCACGCCCAGCTCGGCGGCCCGGCGCTGGAACTCGCCGGTCTCCAGCAGTTCGATCACGGCGGTGCCGACCGCAGCGGCCAACGGGTTGCCGCCGAACGTCGACCCGTGCTCGCCCGGCCGCAGCACCCCGATCACGTCCCGGCGGCCGACCACCGCCGACACGGGGACGATGCCTCCGCCGAGCGCCTTGCCGAGGAGCAGCAGGTCGGGGACGACCGACTCGTGCTCGACGGCGAGCGTACGGCCCGTACGGCCGAGGCCCGACTGGATCTCGTCCGCTATGAACAGGCAGCCCTTGCGCCGGGTCAGCTCCCGGACGCCGGTGAGATAGCCCTCGTCCGGGATGATCACCCCGGCCTCGCCCTGGATGGGCTCGAGCAGCACGGCCGCCGTCGTCTCGTCGACCGCCGCCTCCAGCGCCGCCAGGTCGTTGTACGGCACGATCCGGAAACCCGGTGTGAAGGGGCCGAAGCCCTGCCGCGCCGTCTCGTCCGTGGAGAAGCTGACGATCGTCGTCGTACGGCCGTGGAAGTTCTCCGCGGCGACCACGATCGTCGCCCGGTCGGCCGGGACGCCCTTCACCTCGTACGCCCACTTGCGGGCCACCTTGATGCCGGACTCCACCGCCTCCGCGCCGGTGTTCATCGGCAGCACCATGTCCAGGCCGGTCAACTCGGTCAGCCGCTCGGCGAATTCCGCCAGGCGGTCGTTGTGGAAGGCGCGGGAGGTGAGGGTCAGGCGGTCCAGCTGGTCGTGGGCCGCCTGGATGAGCGCCGGGTGGCGGTGGCCGAAGTTGAGGGCCGAGTAGCCCGCCAGCATGTCCAGGTAGCGGCGGCCCTCGACGTCCTCCACCCAGGTGCCCTCGGCGCGGGCGACGACCACGGGCAGCGGGTGGTAGTTGTGCGCCAGGACCGGTTCCTCGGCGCGGATCAGGTCGGCGGAGGTGCGTGTGGTCACGGGAGCGGTCATGAACGGATCTCCTGGGTGCAGCACTTGATGCCGCCGCCTGCCTTGCGGAACTCGGACAGGTCGACGGGCACGGGGACATAGCCACGTTCGGCGAGGGAGGCGGCGAGGGACTCGGCCTGGGGCGCGATGAACACGTTCCGGCCGTCGGACACGGAGTTGAGGCCGAAGGCCAGCGCGTCGTCGAGGGTGGCCGGCACGGCGTCCGGGTACAGGCGCGCCAGCACCTCACGGCTGCCCGGCGAGAACGCCTCCGGGTAGTACGAGATGTTGTTGCCGTCGGCGGAGTCGTCCAGCACGAACAGCGCCGTGTCCAGGTGGTAGAAGCGCGGGTCCACCAGCGTCAGGCTGATGACCGGGTGCCCGAAGAACTCCTGCACCTCGCGGTGCGCCTCACGGGTCGTACGGAACCCGGTGCCGGCCAGGACATAGCGTCCCGTCCAGACCAGGTCGCCCTCGCCCTCGCAGACCGACGCGGGGCGGTGGACGTCGAAGCCGGCCGACTTGAACCACGTGTCGTAGTGCGTGGACTCGGGGCGCCGCTCGGGCGCGTGGAAGAAGGAGCCGAAGACGCGGCCGTCCACGACGACCGCCGAGTTCGCGGCGAAGACCATGTCCGGGAGACCGGGGGCGGGCTCCAGGGTGTCGACGGTGTGGCCGTGGGTGCGGTAGGCGCCGATCAGCGCCTGCCACTGTTCCTGGGCCAGGTCCACGTCGACGCGGACATCGGGTTGCATCCAGGGATTGATCGCGTACTGCACGGCGAAATGTCTGGGTTCGCAGACGAGGTACCGCCGCCGGCGCGGCACACGGGAGTCGGACACAGAGGGGTTCCTCCGCTTCCTGCGTGGTGTCGACTGAGGGTTGACACCAAGGTAGGAAGTGACGGAGAGGGGCGACAAGCAACGAGAATTGCGTGTCCGCGCAGGAATGCTGCGTCTTTGAGCGGTGTGACGCAGGACTGCTGCGTACTCGGATGTTTATTCGGGAGCGGGCTGGGTCGCGCCCGCCTCGGGGCTTTCCGGGAGCAGATGGGACAGGACCATCACACTGATCGTCTTCCGGATGAACGGCTCGACCCGGATGCGCTCCAGCACCTCCTCGAAGTGCTCGACGTCCCGCGCCCGCACGTGCAGCAACGCGTCCGCGCCGCCCGTCACGGTCATCGCCGCGGTGATCTCCGGATGGTTGCGGACCACCTCCGCGAGCCTCCGGGGCGGCGCGGCGCCCTCGCAGTACACCTCGACGTACGCCTCGGTCCGCCAGCCCAGCGCCGACGGCTCGACCGTCGCCGTGAACCCGGTGATCACGCCCGTCTCGCGCAGCCGGTCCACGCGCCGCTTCACCGCCGTCGACGACAGCCCCACGGCCGCGCCGATCTCGGCGAAGCTGGTGCGCGCGTTCGCCATCAGAGCGGTGATGATCTTCCGGTCCAGCTCGTCGAAAGGGGCGGGCCTGCTGTTCATGGGGGCACTGTATCCAGCACGAACGTCCACACCCCGGTACATGTCCACGCGTGCTGATTGCTCCTACACTCCGGGTTCATGCTGCGCGCCCTCGCCGTCGACGACGAACGCCCCTCCCTGGAGGAACTGCTGTATCTGCTGAACGCCGATCCACGGATAGGCAGCGCGGAGGGCGCAGGCGACGCGACAGTGGCGCTGCGGCGTATCAACCGGGCGCTGGAGTCCGGCCCGGGCGGTCCCGAGGCCATCGACGTCGTCTTCCTCGACATCCAGATGCCCGGCCTCGACGGCCTCGACCTGGCCCGGCTGCTGACCGGGTTCGCCCAGCCGCCGCTGGTCGTGTTCGTCACCGCCCACGAGGACTTCGCCGTGCAGGCCTTCGACCTCAAGGCCGTCGACTACGTCCTCAAGCCGGTACGGAAGGAACGCCTCGCCGAGGCCATCCGCCGGGCCGCCGAACTCACCGACAACACCCCGCGCATCCCCGTCCACGAGCCCGACCCCGACCACATACCCGTCGAACTCGGCGGTGTGACCCGCTTCGTCGCCGTCGACGACATCACCCATGTCGAGGCCCAGGGTGACTACGCCCGCCTGCACACCGACAAGGGCAGCCACCTCGTGCGCATCCCGCTGTCCACCCTGGAGGACCGCTGGCGCTTCCGCGGCTTCGTCCGCATCCACCGCCGTCACCTGGTGGCGCTGCGCCACGTCGGCGAACTCCGCCTGGACGCGGGTACGGTGAGCGTGCTTGTCGGCGGCGAGGAGCTCCAGGTCAGCCGACGTCACGCACGCGAGCTGCGGGACCTGCTGATGAGGAGGCCCTGACCATGCCCAACCAGGACCCCGCCGAGCGCCGCGTCGTCGTCACCGGCCCGCCCCGCCGCACCAAGCGCGCCTCCGGCTACTACCGCCCGCGCACCGAGATCGACGAGCAGACCACCCTGGGCCACACCTACGTCCGCTCCCTGATGCGCACCCAACTCCGCGCCGCCCTCGCGGTGTTCGCGGTCCTCGGCCTGCTCATCGGCCCGTTGCCCCTGGTCTTCGCCGCCATGCCGGACGCCCGCCGCCTCGAATGGGCCGTCCTCGGCTTCTGCCTCTACGCCCCGCTCGTCCTGCTCGCCCTCTGGTACGTACGGCGTGCCGAACGCAACGAGCGGGACTTCGTGCGGCTCGTGGAAGACCGATGAAGTAGCGGACGATGAACTCCAGTTACGCGGTCCCCGCGGTCGCCCTGGTCGTGGTGGCGACCGTCCTCGTCGGCGCCTTCGGCCTGCGCATATCCCGCACCACCTCCGACTTCTACGTCGCCTCCCGCACCGTCGGCCCCCGCCTCAACGCGGCCGCCATCAGCGGCGAGTACCTCTCCGCCGCGTCCTTCCTGGGCATCGCGGGCCTGGTCCTGATCCAGGGCCCGGACATGCTCTGGTACCCGGTCGGCTACACCGCCGGCTACCTGGTGCTGCTCCTCTTCGTCGCCGCCCCACTGCGCCGCTCGGGCGCCTACACCCTCCCCGACTTCGCGGAGGCGCGGCTCGCCTCGCACGGCGTACGGCGGCTGGCCGGGGCCTTCGTCGTCGGCGTCGGCTGGCTCTATCTGCTGCCCCAACTCCAGGGCGCCGGACTGACGTTGACCGTGCTCACCGGTGCACCGGACTCCCTCGGCGGGCTGATCGTGGCCGTCGTCGTGGTCGCCACCGTCGCCGCCGGCGGCATGCGCAGCATCACCTTCGTGCAGGCCTTCCAGTACTGGCTCAAGCTCACCGCCCTGCTCGTCCCCGCCCTCTTCCTCATCCTCGCCTGGCAGGGCGACGGCGCCCCCAGCCACGCCTTCGAGGAACCGGCCGCCTTCCGCGAACAGCGGGTCGTGCGCGTCGACTCCAGCCTCGACCTCAAGCTGGAGCGCCCCCTGACCGTCACCGTCACCGGCACGGTCGACGGCCGCCCGCACGACGACACCCGGCTCACCCTCCCCGAGGGCACCCACCGCATCGCCGCCGGCACCCGCCTGACCTTCGCCAAGGGCACCCGGGTCCCCGCCACCGACCGGGGCACCA
>Ga0075367_10000664_pt1 | contig 13170 bp, 15 predicted proteins | sample EndMethybrTD3032_FD_71399 | JGI IMG/M metagenome (GOLD analysis project Ga0075367, IMG submission 71399) | Populus endosphere microbial communities from Tennessee, USA - Endosphere MetaG P. TD hybrid TD303-2 | ecosystem: Host-associated > Plants > Roots > Endosphere | place: USA: Tennessee... | reverse complement strand
GAATAGTTCCGGACGGTGCAGTAATTCGCCGTTGTCGACGTCGAGAACGATCAGATCGAATTGCGTCGGATCGAACCGGCCCTTTTCGCCGAGCGCCTTCAGCGCCAGATGGCGCACATCGTAACGCGAAAGCGACCCGAACGTATCGAGCATGAAGCTCGCTGCAGCCGCGTCGTCGGAAAGGACCAGGATCTTGGTGGATGCGGCAATGTTCATATGAGCTGTCATTTCGCTTTCCTACGCATAATTAAGGGTCAGCAGGTTGAGCAGGTCTTCAGGTCTTCCGTCGTGATCGTCACCGGATGGGCCGGGATGGTGATGTCGTTAAGGCCTAACAGCGCGCCAAGGATCGGGAGGTCGAAGGTGATGTTGCGCACCTCCAGCCGCATCGTCAGCACAGGACCATCCGGTCGGCCCCAATAGCCAAGCCCTGATCGCTGGTAGGTGACCATCAGATTCTGCGGCTGGATGCGCCAGTTGAAGTCGCAAATGCCGGGGTGAGGATCACCTGCCACGCCGCAAACGCCGTCGCTCCCCAAGACGATCCGGTTCAATGCCGCCGTGCAGTTCGCAAGAGCCGGCCCGCAGGTCGAGGATATCGTTGCATCGTTCGGCGCCGCTTTGCCGTTGTTGAGCGGATCGGCCGCTTCGATTGGGAAAACGGCATTGAAATTCGTTGTCACCGGGTCGGAGACCGCCGCCAAACGGGCCCCAAATTGCAGTGCCTTGACCGTCTGATTCCACTGCGACATTGCATAGCCGAACTCGACGAAGGCGGCGAAGACGAGCATGACGATGGGAAAGGTCAGCAGCCCCTCGGCGAGGCTGGCACCATGGGTATCCTGCCAGAATGCCTTGAATGCCCGGAGGGTCACCATCCGATGTACCTCTCTTCGTGGAAGGAATTGATGGTGATGGCATCGATTCCGAGCCAGCCGAATAGCGGCGAGGTCTGGTAGAGATGAGCAGTGGAAATGGTGATGTTCCCGTCGGCATCGGGGGCTGCGATGGTAATGTCGGCAGGGTCCTTCCAGCCCGGTACGCGGGGTTTAGCGTCTGCTGCAGGCGTTTGCGTTCCGTAAAAGGCGATCGTCTTTGCCGTCGCCTGATTGCATGTCGGCACGTAGGTCCCCGACACCGGTCGGCATCTGGAAAGGTAACGCCCCGCATCGCGCAAGCCCGCGTCGATCTGCATGCGCTCCCAGAAGATGTTGCCAAACTCAAGAATACCGGCGGCAAACAGCGTTACGAAAGGAACCGCCAACAGTGCTTCCGCAATCACGGCGCCCTCTTCTTTCGACCAGAAGCCGAAACCTAGCAGGTGACGGATGAAGCATCGGAGCGCCATCATCTTACCAGCTCCGCTTCTTCCCGCAGGAATTCGTCGAGCGTACCGCGACCGCCCTTGCCGGTGATGTCGATCATTTCCAGGGAAAGGTATCGTTCGCCGGCCTCCTTTATCGCCGGCTTGGTCAGGAACATTCGCGCGAAGGCCACGGCCCGAGTGGCCTTGTGACCGTTTAAATGGCCGACCGAGGCCTCATAGCCACAATTCACAATGGCCGAGAAGATCTCGCGGCGATCACCATATTCGGCCGCGGTATAGTTCGAAAGATCGGGCCCACTATAGCACTGGCCGCCAGTCGCCGGTGTTCCGGTCTCACCGTTCGCCGAGGCATGGTTGATGAGCGCCGGGCTTGCAAGCTCGTAACGATAGACATCATAAGCGGAGGGGCGGCTTGGTGTTCCACTCGCCTGCGCTGGATAACTGGAGTAGTTGCTGAGGATCGTGCTCACCGCGGGCGCAGCCGTTCCCTGCGCGACATTCCAATATGTCGTGTACTGCCAGTTGTTGCTGCTGCTGATCTTGCCGCCGGCAAGCGAGGTCATGGCTGCTCCGTAGCCCAGCGGCAAAGCCTTGGCGGCATCGCCGACGACGTTTCCGACCATAACTGGATTGTAGGTATCGCAGCCCTTTTTGCCCTTGCCGGTGATTGTCTGGGCGGAGCGGACGTTTTGGGCAGGTCGATAGCGATAGTTACCGCTCACCTTATTGAACGAGGAAGAGTAATAACCGAAGCGCGTATTAACGCCGTCTTCGACAGGCCCGGCCATTGCACCGGTCTCGGTATCGAGGCTGTCCTGCGTATAGCAGGTACCGGGATTGCCGGTGGCAAGCGCCTCCGCAAGTACGGACGCCCCATTGCCCAAGGGGGTCCGAAGGAACCCGAAATTGCCGGGACCCGGATTGGACGCCGAGGTGCTATGAAGCTCGATCTGTCGCCCGTAGAGATTGCCGGCCGCAAAATTGGTGTGTAAGGCCTCAGCTGCATTTTCGCTTGCGGTTTCGCTCGTGTTCCCCGCGGGCTCGAACGGATTGCAGATAAAGATCGGCGTCACATCGCAGGCGCTGGCGTGGTACACTGCCACGGCGTTAGCACCGATGTTGATCGTATTGCGGCTGAAGCCAACCGGGATTGGGAAGATCGTCTGCATCGCTTGCGGCTTGGCGATGACCCAGGCGTAGGAAGCGTCGTTGGATACGGTCGTTTCCATCGAAGATGGGATGGGGGTGTCATCGTTGGCCGGGATGCCCTTCAGAAAGACCACCTTGACCGTGCTCGCGGCATCGTTTCCGGCATTGTAGGCCACGGCGATATGCGAGCCGAGCGACATGCCGGTTCCGCCGCCGGAAAAAGCAGCGCTGTTAGTGATCTTCTCGATCGCCGTCTGCGCTCGCGCGATGGCATCATCGCGGCCGTCGAGTTCGCGGGCTCCGGCCAATGCCATCGCATCGACGGCGTTCTGGATGTCGGTATGCAGGTTGCTGCTGCGGCCGACATCGATGACCAGCAGCGAAAAGCCGAGAAGCAGCGGCATGGCGATGAGCGTCAAGGCGATGACGTAGCCGCGATGATCGTTCCAGAACCGTCTGACAACCCTACCCAGCATTGGCATACCCCCATCGCGGCGCTATGCCGCGACGACCCTGTTTTGTGCATCTTCACTTCCGGCGTTATCGCCGTTTATGCCTTTCGATCGTTACTGGCCGGCGGTCGACCCATTGGACCCCATGGCCGGCGACGGCTGAACAATGACCGTCCCGCCGTTCTGATACTCAGTGACCACCCTGCGAATCACCTTGCCGTCGCTTGCGATTCGGGTTCGCTGGGCTTCCGGCGGGAACGGGTCCTCAATATGGATGGCCTTGTTTGCTTCCACGGCGTTTCCGAGCCCGAAGGTGATCGAGTCGCGATGGTTCAAGTAGTCTGCGCAGCCGGAGGCCAGGCCGGCGGCGGCGAGGAGAAGGGCGCGCTTAGTGTTTTGTAACGACAACTTGGCCTCCCTGGTCCAGATCGAGACGATGGCCGTAGGGGCCCTTTGCGCCGTCGCCATTGCGAAAGCGCCTCAGCATGTCCTTGTCGACCTCCAAAACACCGAGCGCGAAAAGCTCGACGTCGTTCGACGAACGGGTCTGGTCGAGCGGACTGTAGAGGTCCTCGCCCGGCCGGGCCGGCCGCACGATATGCGGGGTGACGACGATAACGAGGTCAGATTCCTTCTTCTGGAAACTCGTCGAACGGAACAGTGCTCCGAGAACCGGTATCTTCCCGAGGCCCGGCAATTGCTGGATGTCTTTGGCATTAATCGACTGCAACAGGCCCGCCATCGCAAAGCTCTGGCCGTCACGAAGCGCTACCGTGGTGCTGGCGGCGCGCGAGATGAAACCTGGATTGCCGTTGACGTTAATCGACTGATCGAGCTCGGAAACCTCGGGCTCGATCTCCAGGTTGATGACACCGTCGTCAAGCACCACCGGTTTGAAGGTCAGCCGGACACCGAAGGGGCGATAGTCCGTCTCGGTGGCGACGGTCGCGCCGTTGGTCGTCGTCTTTAGGATCGGCACCTCACCACCGGCATGGAAGCTGGCGGTCGAGCCGCTCATGGCGATCAGGTTCGGCTGAGCCAGGCGGCGCACCAGTCCCTTCTGCTCGAGCGCGTTAATGACCACGTCGATGCGGCCGCCGGATATTTCCAGCACCTTGGCGATCAACTGGCCGAAGGGCAGCATACCCGTTGCGGCCCCCTTGGGGTCGAGGAGGGTGCGGGCCAGGTTGCCGTCATCGTTTACCGCAATGCCCTGGCTGGTCGTTGCCTTGCCGATGCCGTTGTTGCCCTGACCAGCCCAACCGATTCCGAGATCGCGGCCCGTCTGGCGTGAGGCCTCAATGACACGGACCTCCAGCATTACCTGCTGGCTGTCGCTGACGCGCAACTGGTTCAGCACCGGCTGGTCGGAATAGGACTGGGCGACTTCCAACACCCGCTGCAATTCGATGCCGTCACGGACGATGCCTGTCAGGCGGATGCGATCGTTGGAGTTGACCACCCTGACCCGGGCCGAGGGCGCGGCAGAGCGTATGGCGGCGGCGACTTCACTGAAATCGCTGGCGACGCGGATATCGATGACGCCGAGAAGCGACTTGTCGTCACCATAGACCGAGATATTGGTGGCACCGGTCTTCTTGCCGCGGATGAACAGCGACCGGTCGGAAAGCGGCACCACGTCGATCATATCGGCGCTACCGATGACGAGATCGCCGAAGGGCTGTCCGGTGTTGAGCGTCAGCGTCTCGTTCGGAGGCAACATCACATGTTGGACCGATTTGCCGAGCGTAACGAACCTTTCCTGTGCGCTGACGCTGCCGGCAAATCCTGGCCCCAACCACACACAGGCCGAAAACACTGCTGCCAGTGCCGCAAGGCTTTTTGACCTCGCGATTCTTCCACCCTTCGCCATGCCTGCTTTAGCCCCCTCATTCGGCTGCCGCGCCTGCGGGCATCCCCTATAAATGTCACTGGACCAGGCCGACTCTATGCTCCTCGCGCTTCGTCGTGTTCCAGACACCCACTGTTACCCACTTCGGCTCGACCGGCAACACCGGCTCGACCTTTCGTTGCACAATCTGCACTTGTTTTTCTGGTTCTGGCGTCTTTATCTTCTCCAGATCCTTGCCGAGCTCCGTCGCCATCGCCCCTCCGCCGAGGTCGGCGACGGTGATCGGCCGGGTTTGCTCGATAGAGGAAGAGGCGATGTTGCGAAGCGCCAGCGACAATGTGCCGACACTGGCGCCGAGTGTAAGGCGCTGCGCCTCATCGGTCGTGACCTCGAAGGTCACGGTTTTCACGACGGACGGCTCGTCCTTGCGCTCGTCTGCCGTCTGGTCAACGGCGAGCACCTTGACGCCTTGCAGGAGCACATCAACGAAGGTCTGGTCACTGCCAGTCGGCCCACGCGCCACCCGCGTCAGAAGCACGTCGACGCGATCGGAGGGCCGCACGAAACCGGCAACGCCAAGCACGTCGTTGACGCGAATGGAAACCGCCTTCATGCCCTGGTCGAGTGCCGCCGAAAGCGTGGCGCGCTCGCCGGTGCCGGTGATTTTTGAGGAAAGCACCGGTTCGCCGGGGTCGATCGCCGCCATGGCATAGCGCGGTTGGGCATCGTTGCCGACGACCGCCTCTATGCTGACGAATGAGCCTGTGGGTGTTTCGTTCGAGGGCCACGAAATGGCCTTGAGATTCTCGGACCGGACCCGGTCGCCGAAGCGCATTGCCGTGGCGGCGACAACCAGTGTCTTCTCTTGCCCCTTCGTGCCGCTCATTGCCAGCAGCCGGGCCTTCTGATCGGAGAGATACTCGCGCATGCCGAAAACTGCAGCTGCTGCGAGCACGAAAGCAATGACGAGACTGAAAATCGTTGAAGAACGCATCGCCGCTACTCTGTACACCGGACGGAGCATTTCCGTGTTTCTAATATATAGGGGTGGAGGTTAACGTTTCCTCCACCACCTCATTCATGCAGAAGCTAGCTGCACTTAATACCGTTTGCAGCGTTGTCTGTGCAGGTGAGGCTAGCACTAAAGAAACCGGCCCAAGATTTCCAAGCGGTGCTAAGATTTGTACCGGCGAGCGTTACAGCAGCGATCACGCCTCCAACCAGGAGCCCAAGCAGAATGAGATATTCGGTCAGTGCCACGCCATCTTCTTCCCGCGCGAAAGCGCGTACGCGATTTACAAGTGCTTTCATCGAGAATTACCTCCAGTTGAATGGCGCCGTCCCCCGGCTGCCTTGTCGTCGAGACTGCCCCGTCGACTGGGAAATATTAATAATCTGTTAATTATTATATAGTCAACTAATGATATGCGGTTCTCTCGGTAAGTATAGTTTATGGTTAAGACGAATTTCGACCGATATTCGCTAAATACAGCTCGATAGCGGCCCGGAACCGGGACTTAAAGTTGAATTATGCAGATTATCTTCTCAAAAAGGCTTAGCCTGCATGGTACAAATGGTCAGTTTTACTACGTGGATTTCAGTATTACTGCTTCTTTATGCTGCTTGGACCGATTTCCGCACGTGGAAAATCCCGAACACGGTCGTGCTTGCGCTCGTGACCCTTTATGCACTGCGCGCGGTAGCCGTCACGCTTGGCTCGGCGGATATCGGCGCTGCGCTGTTTTCCTCTGGCGGCATCGGTGGCGACGTCGGGGCCGGGCTATTGCTGTTCGTGCTTGGTGTCGTGCTGTGGGCTTTCCGTCTGTTTGGCGCTGGCGACGCCAAGCTTTTCCTGCCGATTGGCCTTTTCGTCGGATGGAATGGCATGCTGCCCTTTTCGATCTTCCTCTTCATCCTCGGCGTTGCGACACTGCTGCTACTGCGACTGCCGGTGCCGCTGCCCTTCGCGCATCTCGCCTTTTTTATGCGCATCGAGGAAATCCGGGCAAGCCGCAAGGTACCCTATGGGGTCGTCATGGTTTTCGCGGCACTCCTCGCCCTCGCCTTGCCCGTCAGCAGGAGCTGACGCTTTCTCAAGTGCAGATCGCCTGTTTCGGAAGACGCATAAGCGGGCGTTGCGGCATACGGATGGATGCAATGCTTGGGACCAACAATTAGAACAGACGGAAGCGATCAATCCGAATTTGATATTTCTTCAATGCGCGGAAAGTGCACCAATGCCCCACGCTTCGAGCCGATTGGAGCAACTTTGCCGAAGACTTGACCAGAAGCGCGTCCGATTTCGGTCAGACTGCGATGCAGCCTCACCGGCAGACAGTGCCACTCAGGAACGCCCGGATTGACCTTCCGGGCGTTTGCATTGGTACCTGCCGCCGAGACGCTTAGCCGGCGATCTTTTAGCCGTAAGGCCTCTGGGCATAGTAGTGGTCGAAGTGGCTGTCGAGGAACGCGTCGAGACCGATATCTTCCTGCCGGATGAAGCCCTTCGTCGGCAGCTCTTCCTTGGTCAACATGTCAAGCACTGAGCAGATGCTCGATCGGTGGTGATCTGGATGGCGCTCATCATGCGGCCGGCGACGACGGCGCTGTAGACCTTGTTGGCATAGATCTTCTGCACGAGTCGACCATTCTTCCAGCCGGAAACCGTCACGAAGATGATGGCGCGCAGGCCGGGCTTATCGCGCACCCGGTGCAGGCGAAAATCGAGCGTCTGGAACGGGACGGCGTCATCGCGGGCTATGGCGTGCAGCTATCGGACGACTTCGAGAGTGGCCAGATAAAGGCGCATGTGCTGACCACCTTGGCGGCCAAGGCGCTCGGGCGCGTTACACAGGAGCTGCAGTTGGTCCGTCCATTCGGTGAGCGGCAGCTTCGACATGATCACATTCGTTGCGGCGGCATCGATCAGCGAACTTGACATGGTCATCGACAAAATTGGCGACATCGAAGGCGTCGAGAAAGCGCTCTCATCGATCGTCTTGGCGACGCGCATCAATCGCGAGCGTATTTAAGTTCGGCGCGCCTATCTTTGCGGAGGTACTAGGCGCGATAGACGACCGCTGCACCGGTAAGTCCGGCGCCGGCCGCCGCTAGAAGCAGGGTTTCACCTTCCTGAAGAGGTCGATTGGCGGCATCCAGCGACAACGAGAGCGGGATCGTTGCGGCCGAAGAGTTCCCAAATCGGTCGAGCGAGCAGACGGTCCGTTCAGCTTCGATTCCAAGGTTGGTTGCGACCGCCTGGAAGATTCGCACATTGGCCTGGTGCGGCACGAACCGGCTGATTGCCCGGGCCTCAACGGCGGCCCTGTCGAGTGCCCTTTGCGAGGCGGTACTCATCATTTCGACCGCCCGCGAAAATACCTCGCGCCCGTCCCGCATTGTCATCAGATATTCCTCGGGAGCGCGCTCCGGCGCGAAGGGCTTGTTACTACCGCCGGCGGCGATCGAGATCAGGTCATAGCCGCTGCCTTCGGAGCATAGCTCGGTGCCGAGGATCCCGGTGGCGGGATTGCTGGTCGGTGCCAGCACGACCGCGCCTGCCGCGTCGGCAAACAGCACGCAACTGGCGCGTTCCGCCGGATTGATGCGACGGCTGAGGATATTGGCGGCGATAACAAGAACCGCCCTGCCCTGGGTGCGAACGAAGGCGTCTGCGAGCGCCAGTGCATAGAGAAATCCGGAGCAGGCTCCAGCTAGGTCGATCGCACCCGCGTTTGCAAGTGCGAGTTTGTGCGCCACGAGTGGCGCTGTTGGTGGCAGCAGGTGATCCGGAGTGGAGGTGGCCAGAAGCATCAAGCCGATCTCTGATCGATCGATCCCGGCATTGTCGAGCGCCATGGCCCCCGCTTCGGTGGCAAGGCTGCTCAGGGTGTCGCCTTCTTTTGCCCAGTAACGAGTGCGGATGCCGGTGCGACGCTCGATCCAGCCGGTTTCCAATCCCAGGGTTTGTTCGATTTCGGCGTTTCCAACGCAACGGCCCGGGACACTGTGACCGAAACCTGCGATGCGCGCGGAGCGGACGTTCATGATACTGCGGCTCCGATCAGGACGCTTGCCGCCTCGTCGATTGCATCATGGAGGCGGTCGATCTCGGCTTCCGACACGCAGTAGGGCGGCATCAGGTAGACGACGTTTCCAAGCGGACGGACGAGCAGGTGCCGCTCGCGGAAGAAGGCGCGCAACCGCGGTCCTATGTCGGCTAAATATCCATCTGCGGGAACGGCGAGGTCCAGCGCGGCAATGGTTCCGGATTGGCGGACATTCCTGAAGCGCCGGTCCCCGACAAAGCGGCGCAATGCTTGCCCCTGCAATGCAACGAGGCGGTCGATGCGTGCTTGGACTGGCTCCTCTACCCAAACTTTGAGGTTGGCAACGGCAGCTGCGCAGGCAATCGGATTGGCGGTATAGGAACTTGAATGGAAGAAGGTCTTGCGGCGGTCGGTGGAAAGATGCGCGTCAAAGATCTCGCTTGTGCAAAGCGTCGCGGCAAGCGGCAAAGCGCCCCCGGTCAATCCTTTCGATGTGCAGAGGATGTTTGGACAAATGCCCGCCTGTTCGCATGCGAAAAGGGTGCCCGTCCTGCCCCAGCCGGTCATCACCTCATCTGCTATGAGGAGCACACCGTGGGATTGGGCGATCTTGCTGAGTTCGCCAAGCAAGGAGGGCTCGTACATCTTCATTCCCCCGGCGCCAAGCACCAAGGGCTCAATCAAAAGCGCGGCGACCCGACCAGAGCGGCAGGCGCGGTCAAAGGCATCAAGCGTGTTCTGCTCCGCACCGGGCTCTGGAAAGGCAATCCGGTCGACGCCAAACAGCAAGGGCTCGTAGGCGGCATTGAAGATGCCCCTTTCGCCAACAGACATGGTGCCGATCGTGTCGCCATGATAGCCGTGCTCCATGACGACGATCCGGTCGCGATGCAGGCCCGTATTGTGAAAGAAACCAAGGGCCATCTTCAGTGCAACTTCGACGGCCGTCGAGCCACTGTCGGAATAGAAGACGTGCTCAAGCCCTGCCGGGCAAACCGCGATCAACCCACGAGCCAGATCCTCGGCCGGGGCGTGGGTGTATTCAGCAAAGATGATCTGGTCGTAACGGTCTGTGGCCCTGCGGATCGCCTCGATGATTGTCGGGTGCCGATGCCCATGGGTGACCACCCACCATGAGGAGATCGCATCGAGAATGCGGCTGCCGTCTTCGTCGATGAGATAGGCACCTTCGGTCCCCACGACCTTCTTCATCGCCGGCTCGAGGGCATGCTGCGTGAATGGGTGCCATACGGGGGAGCGTGTCATGACTTCAGGCTCCGAAAGATCGAAAGGTCGAAACCGCGATGAAAGGCCGCCATCAGCCGGTCGTGGGTAAGCGGGCTTGTCGGCTCCAGGCGCCCCAGCGAGCGCGTTTCGCTCATGTGGACGATGATCCTCTGCGTCTCGGAGTTCTCTTCGCCGACAAAGGCAATGCCGAAAATGGGAACCGAACGTCGTTGCAGTGCTTCCACCGACATCAGGGTATGATTGATGGTGCCGAGCGAGGTTCTGGCGCACAGGATGACCGATGCCTGCCATCGTGCGAAAACGTCGGCAAAAAGGATCTCTGATGTCAGCGGGACAAGAACCCCGCCGGCGCCTTCAATGACAAGCGAGCCGGGGGGCGTCGGCGGCACAAGTGCGTCCGGATCTATCCTAACGTCGTCGAGCGCTGCCGCGTGGTGCGGGGATGCAGGCGTTTTCAGCCGGTAAGCCTCAGGAACGATCCGATCGGGTGATACCCTGCCCAATCGGGCGACGATTTCAGCATCCGTCTCCTCGTTCAGCCCCGCCTGAACCGGCTTCCAGTAGTGTGCCCCGAGCGCAGCTGTCAAAGCAGCGGAGAAGACCGTCTTACCGATACCCGTATCGGTGCCGGTGACGACGAAGCGCTGCGTCATTGCTGCTCCTCCCGCAGGGTGACAGCCAGAGTCTCGAACAACCGGCAGACAGTCGTTTCATCGACGTTCAAGGTGATGGAGATGCGCAATCGCGCGGTGCCTTCGGGCACTGTCGGAGGCCGGATGGGCCTGACGTCGAAGCCCCCCCTGCGCAGACGCTCGGCGATTAGCACCGCGCGACGATTGTCGCCGATCACAACGGGCAGGATCTGCGATTTGCTCGAATGCATCCCGGTTGCCGCTTCCAGCTTGCGACTGGCGAAAGATACGAGTCCGGCAAGCTTATCGCGCCGCTCGGGCTCATCGGCGAGGACCCTCAACGCCTCTCGCACCGTCGCAGCCATTAGCGGAGATGGTGCGGTCGAATAGATGAAATTCCGGGCGCGGTTGATGAGGAAATCGCAGATGATTGCCGGTCCGAGGATCAGTGCGCCCGATGCGCCAAGCGCCTTGCCGCAGGTATGCAGGGTAATGCAGCTTTCTGGATGACCGAGACCCTCCGACAGGCCGCGCCCGCCCTGACCGAAGACGCCCGTTGCATGCGCCTCGTCGATGACGAGAAAACCATCATGCTGCGTTGCAAGCTCCATCAGCTCGCGAAGCGGTGCACGATCCCCGTCCATAGAATAGAGGCTTTCGACGGCGATCCACGGCCGCCCAGCGCCGCCGGCACGGCGCCATGTGCGGATCGCGTCGGCGACGGCGTCTGCGTCGTTGTGTGAGGTTGCGATCGATGGCGCGCGGCTCGCCGCGATCCCCTCATGGGCGCTGGCATGGATCAGCGCGTCATAGACGATGATATCATCGCGCTGCGGCAAGGTCGAAAACAGCGCAACGTTGGCGGCGTAGCCACTACCGAAATAGAGGGCCCGCGCCGCTCCGAAATAGGCGGCGGCCTCCCGCTCCAGCGCCTCATGCTCCGGATGGTTGCCGCGAAGCAGGCGAGAGCCCCCTGCCCCGACCGGCACGCCTCGATCCATTGCGTCAAGGAGCGCATCCTTGAGCCGCTTTGACTGGGCTAGGCCGAGATAGTCGTTCGAGGTGAAGTCGATGCCGGCTGGGGCGACGAGGCTCCGGCTCCTCCCCTTACGATCAAGGCCAGCGAGCTTGCGCTCATAGACCGCGAGGCTGGCGGTAGTCATTCCGCCTTCTCCAGCTGCTCCGCCTTCAGCCCCAGACGACGAAAGAGTGCCGCATCCTGATCCTCGCCGGGATTGTCAGCAGTCAGGAGGGTTTCGCCGACGAAGATCGAGTTGGCACCGGCAAAAAAACAGAGTGCCTGGGTCTCGTCCGACATGTCCGTGCGGCCTGCGGACAGGCGGACATGGGACGTCGGCATTAGAATGCGTGCCAGTGCAACGGTCCGAACGAAGTCGATCGGATCGATCGGCTGGGCATTGGCGAGCCTCGAGCCGGGGATCGGGATCAGCATGTTGATCGGCACGCTTTCGGGCGGCGTCGGCAGGTTTGCAAGCGTGACAAGCATCGAGACGCGATCTTCCGCCGTCTCGCCCATTCCGAGAATACCGCCAGCGCAAACCTTGATGCCCGCTTCACGGACATTGGCAAGGGTCTCCAACCGATCGGCAAAGCTGCGGGTGGTGATGATCTCGCTGTAGAAGCTCTCTGAGGTGTCGATGTTGTGATTATAGTAATCGAGGCCGGCGTCGGCGAGCCTTGCGGATTGCTGCGGCGTCAGCATCCCAAGCGTCATGCAGGTCTCCATTCCAAGTGCTCGGACGCCCTCGACCATCGCGATGATCGCATCCATGTCGCGATCCTTGGGGCTGCGCCAGGCGGCACCCATACAATATCGCGTGGCGCCACCCTCCTTTGCCTTTCGCGCTTCGACGAGAACGCGCTCGACTTCCATCAGCTTTGAGGCTTTGAGCCCGGTCGGATAGTGGGCGGACTGGCTGCAATAGCCGCAATCCTCGGCGCATCCGCCGGTCTTGACCGACAGGAGGCGGCTCATCTGTACCGCGTTCGGATCGAAGTTGGCACGATGGATGCCGTGGGCACGATAGAGAAGGTCGTTGAAGGGCAAATTATAGATAATTTTAGCGTCTGAGTCGGTTACGGGTCCAGTTGGAGTGCCGCGACCCTTGATTCTTTGCGTCAAATTGGCCGAAGGGGACTGCATTGATTCAAAATCCTCCCGTCATGAGCTTCGATTCGTAGATAGAAGACGATTTTATCTATAATTGTGTGAGGCGGTATTAGGCAAGCGCGTTTTTCCGGGGCTTCCCTGATGACGGAGTTGGCCCCCTAGCAGCATTCGTTCTGGTCCGTCTCATGAGGACGTCTGGCTCACGCTAATGCAACATCTGGAATCGGGCACGCCTGCCAGGAACGTGCATGCCTTGAGATGGGCAAGGGCGCCACATGGGCGCGGGCGGTAGGCTCGACTCGTCCGTTTCGGGCGTCGCGGGCGGAGCAG
>Ga0075367_10000663_pt1 | contig 13173 bp, 11 predicted proteins | sample EndMethybrTD3032_FD_71399 | JGI IMG/M metagenome (GOLD analysis project Ga0075367, IMG submission 71399) | Populus endosphere microbial communities from Tennessee, USA - Endosphere MetaG P. TD hybrid TD303-2 | ecosystem: Host-associated > Plants > Roots > Endosphere | place: USA: Tennessee... | reverse complement strand
GCCAGACTTCGCCAGAACGATCGTGATCGCAGCCGTCAGCGTCGTCTTGCCATGGTCAACGTGACCAATCGTGCCGATGTTGCAGTGCGGCTTGTTGCGTAGAAACTTTTCCTTGGCCATCAGGGTCCTGCCGGCGTTGTTGGAACCAATACGTAGAGAGCTGGAGCGGGTAGCGGGAATCGAACCCGCATATTCAGCTTGGAAGGCTGCTGCACTACCATTGTGCTATACCCGCCAGAGAGCCCCCAAATCCCGAAGAGCTGGGGGCGGCCTGGCCGCACCTCTCGTCTTGTCGCTCCGCGCGATGGTGGGGGAAGTAGGACTCGAACCTACGAAGCCATTACAGCAGCGGATTTACAGTCCGCCCCCTTTGCCACTCGGGACATTCCCCCAAGCGCGCGGAGCCGCCTCGAGGCTTTAGGGACGAAAACCGCTCCGCCGCGCCACCGCCGCGGTGCTAAGAGGCCCCGGTTCGGTGATGTTACGGGGGTCCTCGTCCGGGGGCCCCAATTTGGAGCGCGTCTTATAGTGGCCTCGCATGGCGAACGCAACGACGCCCGGAAGGGTCGCCGATCAGGTGGTCCGCCCCGCTTCCACAGGCGCGCGGAGACCCCCGCCGACGACTGGATCTGGGGCTGGCACGCGGCCGAGGCGGCCCTCGCCAATCCCGCCCGCGAGGCCCCGGCCCGCCTGCTCGCCACGGCCGAACGCGGCCGCCAGATCGAGGCCAGCTTCGGCCGCCAGAAGGTCCTGGAGATCGTCGACAACCAGGCGCTGTCCCACGCCCTCCCGCAAGGGGCCGTCCACCAGGGGATCGCCCTGCGCCCAGGCGCCCTCCCCGAGGCGACCCTCGAAGGTCTCGACCCGGCCCCCGGCGCGGTCCTGCTGATGCTCGATCAGGTCACCGACCCGCAGAACGTGGGCGCCATCCTGCGCTCGGCGGCCGCCTTCGGCGCGGCCGGGGTAATCCTGCAGGAGCGGCACGCCCCACGGCTCTCCGGCGCCCTGGCCAAGGCCGCCGCCGGGGCCCTGGAGCGCATCCCGGTGGTGCGGGTGGTCAATCTGTCACGCGCGTTGGAGACGCTGTCGGAGCTGGGCTGGCGCAGCGTTGGACTGACGGGCGAGGCCTCGCGCACGGTCGCCCAGGCGCTGGACGGCGCGCCGGTCGTGCTGGTGCTGGGCTCCGAGGGCGAGGGCCTGCGCCGGCTGGTCGCCGAGCATTGCGACGAGCTGGCCGCCATCCCCATGCCCGGCGGCTTCGAGAGCCTCAACGTCTCGGCCGCCGCCGCCGTCGCCCTCTATGAATCCGCCCGGAGCCGCGGGTGATCGACGTCTTCAGCCCAGGCGCCCTGGCCGCGCTGCTGCAAGTCCTGATGATCGACCTGGTGCTGGCCGGCGACAACGCCGTGGCCGTGGGCGTGGTGGCCGCGAGCCTGCCGCGCGCGCAGCGCCGGCGGGTGATCTTCTGGGGCCTGGCGGCGGCGGTGGTCACCCGCATCGCCTTCGCCCTGGTGACCACCCAGCTGATGGGGATCATCGGCCTGCTGCTCGCCGGGGGCCTGCTGCTCCTGTGGGTCTGCTGGAAGATGTGGCGCGAACTGCGCCAGCAGGATGCGGCCGCCAACGCCGAGGCCTCCGGCCACGCGCCCGCGCCGCCCAAGAGCTTCCGCGCCGCCCTGCTCCAGATCCTGGTGGCCGACATCTCCATGTCGCTGGACAACGTCCTGGCGGTGGCCGGCGCGGCGCGCGAGCATCCGGCGGTGCTGGTCCTGGGCCTTCTGGTCTCGGTCGCTCTGATGGGCCTGGCCGCCAGCGCCATCGCCCGCCTGCTCAACCGCCACCGCTGGATCGGCTACATCGGCCTGGCCATCGTCCTCTACGTCGCCCTGCACATGATGTGGGAAGGCCACCGCGACCTGGTGCGGGACATGGGCGGGACGCCCGCCTACAACCGCGTGGTCCCCGCGCCGCTGGAGATCGGCCAGGGCCGCTAGGCCGCCGCCGTCTCCGGCCCGCCGAAGCGTTCGCGCCATTCGGCGACCTGGGCGTCCTCGACCTTGCGGAACAGCACCTCCGGCGCCTGGATCGGCCGGCCGGGCTCCAGGGCGGTCAGCAGCCCCGTCCCGTCCTGCGCCGGCCAGCGGGCGGGGTAGGCCTCGCCGACGCCCAGCGCGATCTTCTCGGCCGCGAAGGGGATCACCGGCTCGCTGACCTTGGCGAACAGGGCGACCAGGTTGAGGCCGTAGCGGACGGCCACGGCGGCGCGGTCGCGGTCGGTCTTGATCGCCGTCCAGGGCGCGGCCTCGGTGAGGTACTGGTTGCCCAGCACCCAGAGCTGGCGCAGCGCCATGGCGGCCTTGCGGAATTCGCGGTCCTCCAGGCAAGCGGTCAGCTCGCGCAGCTTGGCCAGGACGTCGGCCTCCAGCTTTTCCTCCAGCGGGCCGGCCGCGCCGCCCTCGGGGACCACGCCTTCGAAACGGCTCTCGGCGAACTTGCAGATACGGTTGACGAAGTTGCCCAGCACATCGGCCAGGTCGGCGTTGACCTGGGCCTGGAACGCCTCCCAGCCGAAGGTGGCGTCGGAGGTCTCGGGCGTGTTGGCCACGATCCACCAGCGCCAGTAGTCGGCCGGCAGCAGCTCCAGCGCATGGTCCATGAAGACGCCGCGCTTCTGCGAGGTGGAGAACTTGCCGCCGTAGTAGTCGAGCCAGTTGAAGCCCTTGAGCTGGTCGACCAGCTTCCAGGGCTGCGGGTCGGCCGCGACCCACTTCCCCTGGGCGTCCAGCCGCTCGTTCACCCCGATCAGGGTGCAGGGGAAGCCCACGGTGTGGAAGGGCACGTTGTCCTTGCCCATGAACTCCACATAGGTGACGTCGGCGGCGGCCGACCCGCGCCACCAGCGCTGCCAGTCGGCGTCCTTGGCGCCTTGCGCTCCGGCCTCGGCGGCGCGCCGGTCGGCCCATTCCCAGGTGGCGGCGATATATTCGATGGGCGCGTCGAACCAGACGTAGAAGACCTTGCCCGCCAGCCCTTCGATATCGGGCCGCGCCCCGTCCGGATTGGCGCCCCATTCGAAGGCGTTGACCGGCACCCCCCACTCCAGGTCGCGGGTGATGCCGCGGTCCTGAAGTCCCTCGTCCAGCCACTTGAGCGCGATGGAGGTGACCAGGTTGGGCCAGTGCGCCCGCTTGGATTCGATCCAGGCGCGGAGCTTCTCGGCGAATAGGCTCTGGCGCAGGAACAGGTGCTTGGAGCCGCGGATCTCGATGTCCGGCGAGCCGGAGACCGCCGAGCGCGGATGGATCAGGTCGGCCGGGTCCAGCACCCGGGTGCAGTTCTCGCACTGGTCGCCGCGGGCGGCCTCGTAGCCGCAGTGCGGGCAGGTGCCGATCACATAGCGGTCGGGCAGGAAGCGCTTGTCGGCGTTGGAATAGACCTGCTGGGTGACCCGCTCCTCGAGGAAGCCGGCTTCCCAGAGCTGGCGGGCGAAGGCCTGGGTCAACCGGTGGTTCTGCGGCGAGGACGAGCGGCCGAAGTGGTCCCAGGACAGGCCGAACGCGCGGCCAAGGTCGTGCTGCACCGTGTGCTGCGCCGCGCAGAAGCTCGCCGGGTCCTGGCCCGCCTCGGCCGCCGCCAGCTCCGTGGGCGTGCCGTGCTCGTCGGTGGCGCAGATGTAGAGGGTCTCGCGGCCGCGGGCGCGCTGGAAGCGGGCGTAGACGTCGGCCGGCAGCATCGAGCCCGCCAGCGTCCCCAGGTGCTTGATCCCGTTGATGTATGGCAGGGCCGAGGTGATCAGGATGCGCGACATGAGGGGCTTTTGCGGCTCCGGGACCTTAAGGGGACCGGGGCTTATAGCCGCGAGGCGCCCCTTGGCGGAAGCGCCGCGTCAGGGGGCCTTGCGCTGCAGGAAGGCCCAGTAGGTGTCCGGGCCCATCCCCGTCTGGAAATTGATGTCCAGCACATTGGTCTGCGGGAAGCCGACCCGGCGGATCAGCTCCAGCCAGCTGCTTTTTCCGAGCACGCTGTAGTGGTTGACGTTGGTCTGGTGGCGGCAGGCGGTGTCGGGCGCAGGAACCTCGAGATAAAGCACCCCGCCCGGCTTCAGCACCCGATGCAGCTCGGCCATGGTGAAGAACGGAAACACGCTGTGCTCGATGGCGTGGCGGCACCACACCATGTCGAAGCTCTCGTCGGGGAAGTCCAGGAAGGCGAAGTCCATCTCCAGGACGTTCAGCCCCTTGCTGCGGCAGACCTGCGCATCCTCGCCCAGGGTGATCCCCAGGGGATCAAGGCCTGCGTCGCGGAAGATCTCCAGCGCCACGCCCTGGCCGCAGCCCACGTCCAGCACCTTGGCGCCGGGGGCCAGGGGAAAGGCCTCCATCAGGCGCTTGAACATGTCATGCGAAAGCTGGTTGTGGACCCGGCTCGGCGGCTCCGGATAGATGTCGCCGCGCAGCTTGCCCAGGAAGGCGTCGAGCCGGCGATAGCGCTGGGCAAGGTCCCGGTCGGTGTCGGCGCTCGTCATGCCAATTCGGTTACCCGGGCGGCGTGCGGACCACAAGCGTCGGCGCAGGGCTCCGGCGTCCGAGACTCTGAGAGGAACGTCCGCTTGCGACGAAACGTCCTGATCAATTGGGGGGTCTCCAGCTATTTCGGCTGGGGCGTCTACGGCCTGAACCTGGCGCTGGCGTGGGCCGATGATCCTGACCTGGCCCTGGTCTGCGGAGTTCCAGTCAATCCCGACAACCTCGCCGTGGATCCCGTGCGGCGTCGGGCGCTTGGCCCCTTCCTTGAGAAGTCGGCCCAGCTCGGCGCCCAGCTCAAGGCCATCGCCGGCCAGACGACCGTCATCCGCGGGCCAATGCTGGCCAGCCTCAATCCGGGCCTGCGGATGCTGCCGACCCAGGGCGTGAACCTCAGCGGACAGCCGACGGTGGCGGTCACCTTTTTCGAGACCGCCTTGCTGGACGAGGCCGCGGTGGAGGCCGCCAGCCGCTACGCCCTGATCGTCACCGGGTCCACCTGGAACGAGCAGGTCCTGCGGGCCCACGGCCTGACCAACGTCAGGACCATCCTGCAGGGCGTCGATCCCAGCCTTTTCCACCCCGCTCCGATCGCGCGCTTTGGGCCCGACCGGTTCTATGTCTTCAGCGGCGGCAAGCTGGAGCTTCGCAAGGGCCAGGACATCGCGCTGGCCGCCTTCCGCCGGTTCGCCGAACGCCACGCCGACGCGGTCCTGGTGGCCGCCTGGCATAGCCCCTGGCCGCAGTTCGCGCGTTCGATCGACAAGACGGGCCTGGCCGCCCCCGTCGTTTTCGGGGCGGGCGGCCAGCTCGACGCCGCCGCCTGGGCCGCGGCCAACGGAATTGGAGCGGACAACTTCCTCGACGCCGGTCCCACGCCCAATCCGCTGATGCCCCAGCTCTACCGGCAGATGGACGTGGGCCTCTTCCCCAACCGCTGCGAGGGCGGGACCAACCTGGTGGCCATGGAGCTGATGGCCTGCGGCGTGCCGGCGATCCTCTCGGCCAACTCCGGCCACCTCGACCTGATCGAGGACGACAATTGCTATGTGCTGACCCGCCAGGGGCCGGTCCCCAATGAGCCGGCCGCCGCGGCGCATGCGCAGGCGCCAGGCTGGGGCGAGAGCGACGTGGACGAGGCGGTTGAGCTCCTGGAGCGGGCCTATGCCGATCGGGCCGAAGCGCGCTCGCGCGGCGAGCGCGGCGCGCGGACACTTTCCCGCCTGACCTGGGGCGAGACCGCCGCCCAGCTCAAGACCGCCATATTCGAGACCACCGCCGCCGCGGGCGTCTAAGGCGCCCTTCAGAAGGGCCCCTTGAAGACCACGAAGGCGCCGGTGGCGATCAGGACGAAGCCGACCATGTGGTTGATCGTCAGGCGCTCGCCCAGCCAGGTGACCGAGAAGACCGCGAAGACCACCAGGGTGATGACCTCCTGCATGGCCTTCAGCTCGGCGGGCTCATAGACCAGCCGGCCCAGGCGGTTGGCCGGCACCGCCAGCCAGTACTCGAAGAAGGCGATGCCCCAGCCGATCATCACCATGGCCCAGAGGGGCCGGTTGTGGACGTTGAGCTGGCCGTACCAGGCGAAGGTCATGAAGACGTTCGAGGCGATCAGCAGCAGGACGGGCGCGATCGCGGCCCAGGTGATCGGCATGGGGCTCAAGCCCTCCGAGCGGAGACGATGCGCCGGATATCCGGCGGAGGGCCCTCTAACGCCCCCTCGCCGCGCGGGGCAATCCCCCTCGCGTCAGGCCTCGGCCGGCGGCGCGGTTTCGGGACGGGGAACCAGCACTCGCCGCATCTCCTCGTCGCTGATGGCCCGGCGCGCGATCAGCAGGCTGCAGCCGGTGTAGTCCGAGACATAGGCGCCGGTCGGGCCCGACCACCAGCGCTGCAGCAGGGTCTGCTTGCGGTGGCCCACGACCACCAGGTCGGCGCCGACCTCGCGGGCGCAGGCGCCGATGGTGGGCGCCGGCTCGCCGCGCACCAGCTTGCCCTTCACCTCGAAGCCGAAGCCGGCCAGGTTGTCGATCGCCTCGTCAAGTATCGCCCGGTAGGACTCGTCCTGGTGGGCCATGACGCCGGCGTGCGCGCCCTCCGCCATGCGGATCCCCGGCGTCTCGACGATGACCGCCAGGACGAATATCTCGGCGCCGAAATGGTGTGCGAGAAGGACGCCCTCGCGGAGCGCGGTGCGCCCCTCGCGAGTGCCGTCGTAGGCGACCAGGACGCGCTTATACACTCGCCACCTCGCTTCCCCCGTCGGGGCGCTGCATCGGCGCCCCTCGTCTCATGTTTCAGCGCGGCATCCTAAGCTGTTGAGAGCGTAAGGAGAAGCGGCGCTTGCCCAGGTCGGGCGCAATGAGAACGCGCCGGGTCGCAATTGGCTGTTCTCTTCCCTGGCGAGGCGCCTGCGCCAGGGAAGAGAGGCAAGCCTTGGCCCTCGTTCGTCAGTCGAATTCGTAGCCGAACTTGATGCCGACGCGGCGCGGCGAGGAGGTGGAGGCGCCGTGGGCGGTGGTCTGGACGCCGTCCTGCAGCAGGTGGCGGTTGTTGGTCAGGTTGGTGGTCCACAGGCCCACCGACTTGCGCCCGTCCGGGGCGGTCCAGGTGATCGAGGCGTTGAGGTTCTCCCAGCTCTTCTGCAGGAAGCTGTTGCCGACGTCCGAGTAGACCGAGGACATCCAGTAGTAGGACCCGGCGAAGGCCAGGTCCCCGCCGAAGGCCGGCACGGTGTAGACGCTGGAGATGTTGAAGGTCCAGTCGGGCGTGGTGGGCACGTGGTTGCCCGAGGCGTCCGCGAAGATCTGCACCAGGCCGGGGGCTGTGACGGTCACCCCCTGCACCACCCGCGAGGGGGCGACGGTGAAGGCGATGGCGCCGGGGAAGCTCTTGTAGCGGGCGTGGTTGTAGGAGACCGAGCCGTTCACGTTCCACTCGGGCGTGACGATCCAGGCCAGTTCGCCCTCGACGCCGTAGATCTTCGAGGTGGCGGCGTTCTGCAGGGCGGTGCCCGCCCCCACGCGGGATGAGACCTGCATGTTGGTGTAGTCGTAGTAGTAGCTCGCAAGGTTGAGCCGCACGTAGCGGCTGGGCTCGGCCTTCACCCCCGCCTCGTAGGCGGTCAGCGTCTCCGGCTGCACCGGGGTCAGCGGCAGGGCGGTGGAGGAGGCGTTGTAGAGCCCGCTCTTGAAGGCCTGGCTGTAGGTCGCGTAGGCCCGCACCGTGTCGGTGAGGGCGTATTTGATCGTCAGGCGCGGGGTCACCTTGGAGAAGTGGGTGCCGACCGGCGGCCCGTTCGGCGGGGGGGCGATCAGCGGGGTCACGCCAAGGCCCACCTGCTGGGAGATGAACCACTGCTCGAAGCCGCGGTGCTCGTAGCTGTAGCGCAGGCCGCCGGTGACCGAGAGCTTGTCGGTCAGGTCGTAGGTCGCCTCGCCGAACACCGCATAGGCCTTCACCGTGCTGATCGACTGCAGGAAGGTGGTGGAGGCCGGGGTCACCACCCCGGTGGTGGCGTTGAGCGTGGAGTTGCCGCGGGCGCGGTAGTAGCCGTTCTGGCCAAAGCCGTAGCGGGCGATGTCCTTGAACAGGAAGACCCCGCCGATCCAGTGCAGGCGGCTCTCGCCCTTGGAGGTGGCGCGGAACTCGGCCGAATAGGAGCGGTCATCGCCGTTGAGGCTGTTGTAGGCGCTGTTGATCGGCGTGCCGTCGGGATCGCTGTCCTGGGCGTAGGTGGTGTAGAGGTTGGCCACCACCGCGGTGAGGTCGAACTTGTCGAACTCCTTCACCGCATTGATCCAGCCGGTCTCCTGCTTGATGGCGAACCAGTACTGCCCCGGCGTGCTGAAGGAGCTGTTGGCGTCGGCGATCGGCGCGCGCGGGTCCAGAAGCTTGCCCTGGGTGGCGCCGTCGATCGGGTGGATCGTGTTGCCGGTGTTGTCGTGGCTGTTGGAGTAGGACGCGCCCACGGTGACGCGGAGATCCTCGGTGGGGGTGTAGAGCAGCTTTGAGCGCACGCCCTCGAAGCTCTTGCGGGCCTGCCGGCGGGTGGGGGTCTTGATGTAGCCGTGGTCGGCGTCGGCGTGGATGGCGATGTTGGCCGCCAGGGTGTCGCCGCCCCCGCTCAGGTAGAAGTTGCCGGTCTTCTCCGCGAAGCTGCCGAAGCTGACGTCGGCCTTGCCCGAGAGGCCGGGCGTGGGATCCAGGGTGGTGACGTTGATCGCCCCGCCCACGGCGTTGCGGCCGAACAGCGTCCCCTGCGGCCCGCGCAGGACTTCCACCTGCTTGACGTTGTTGAAGTCGAAGAAGTTGGCCTGCTGCGAGGGCTGGTAGACCCCGTCGATGTAGATCGGGACGGTCGCCTCGTCGCCCGGGCCCACGCCGCGGGTGGCCACGCCGCGGACCTGCGGGCGGGCGGTGAAGGTGGCCTGGGCGAACACCAGGCCAGGGGTGATGAAGGTCAGGTCCCGGCTGCCGGTGATCCCGGCCTTGGCCATGGCCTCGGCGGTGATCGCGGTGACCGCCACCGGCGTCTCCTGCAGGCGCTCCGAGCGCTTCTGCGCGGTGACGACGATCTCCTCCAGACCCACCGAGGCCGGCGCGGGCGACGCCGATTGCGCGAGCGCCGGGAGCGGCGCGGCCAGCGTCGCGGCACAGGCGAGCAGATATAGCTTAAGCGGTCGCATTCTTTGGATCCCCCCTAACAGGCTATCGAAGTCGTCTTTCAACGGCGGAAGCTGAGCCCGGATTCGCCCCCGCTGTGGAAGGCTGTTCGCCGGCGCGCGGCCCGCTTGCGCGCGCCGCTTCTGATCGCCCAATCTGGTAAGCGGGGCCCAACCCGCATCGGCCTTTCCCAACCGCCGTCATGGAAGAGTGAATCATGCCAGAGGGCGAGCCGCCACGGAGTTTTTCCACCTGCTGCTAGGTGGTTTTCCCCCGCGTCCTAGAGGGGGACCGCCTTTGACGCTGGCGGACCGGGGATCGGAAAATGAGGCGAAAAACCGGGGAGAGCGCATGGCGAAATGGCTGCAATCGACGGATGTCATCCGCTTTTCGGTGACCGATCGCGTCGCCCGCATCACGCTCAACCGCCCGGAAAAGCGGAACGCCCTGAACGCCGACCTCATCCGCGAAATCCACCAGGCGATGCTCGAGGCCGACGACCGCAAGGACGTGAACGTCATCGTGCTCGACGGCGAGGGCAAGGACTTCTGCGCCGGTCACGACCTGGTCGGGGCCTACGCCAGCCGCGAAGGCGACGCTGACGCGGTCGAGTATCGCAGCCGCAGCGGCACGGTCGACGACGACATGTGGACCATCCATCGCTCGCACCCCCAGAAGCTCACCGCCTGGGACATCCACAAGCCGGTGATCGCCAAGGTCCACGGAAACTGCCTGGCGGGCGGCACCGACCTGGCGCTGCTGTGCGACATGGTCATCGCCGCCGACGACGCCAAGATCGGCTTTCCGGCCGCCCGCGCCAACGGCACGCCGACCGTCCACATGTGGACCTATCTGTGCGGGCCGCAGTGGGCCAAGCGCCTGCTGATGACCGGCGACTACCTCTCCGGCCGGGACGCGGCCCGCATCGGCGTGGTGCTCGACTGCGCGCCCGCCGAGGAGCTGGAAGCCAAGGTGGCTGAACTTGCGCGGCGCATTTCTTTCGTCGACGCCGAATTGCTCGCCGTCCAGAAGCGGGTGGTGAACCAGGCCATGGAGCTGATGGGCGCCATGACCCTGCAGCGGTTCGCCGCCGAATGGGACGCGGTCGGCCACCTCGCCAATGGACCCCGTCGCACCCAGTTCAGGGCGGACATGGCGAAGGACGGTCTGAAGCAGGCCCTGGCCAACCGCGACGCGCCCTTCGGGGACAGCCGCATCAACATCGACTGGTAGTCCGCGCCGGGCAGCCGCCCGGCGGGGTCCGCGCCGGCCGGCGCAAGCGCTCTGCGGCGATCGGCCTGAGCCGCAATCCGAATAGGGGAACTTCCTTGCCTGACATCCTCGTCGACAACCTGGCGCCCGCGATCAAGCGGATCACCTTCAACCGCCCGGAGGCGCTGAACGGTCTGACCTGGACGATGTACCCGGAGCTGTTCTCGATCCTGACGGATCTGAGCCGGGATGCGGAGACGCGGGTCATCGTGATCACCGGCGCCGGCCGCGGGTTCTGTTCCGGCCACGACCCCTCCTCCTCCACCGAGCGGCCGGGGGTTCCCGAAGGCGTCGGCAAGGTGCACGCCTCCATGTACTCCATGGGCTTGGTGAACCGGATCGGCTCGACGATCCGGTCGATGCCCCAGCCCGTCATCGCCGCCGTGAACGGTCCCGCCGCGGGGCTGGGCTACGCGATCGCCCTGGCCTGCGACATCGCCGTGGCCGCGGCGTCCGCCAAGTTCGTGAACGCCTTCCACAACGCCGGCACGGGCTCTGAGGCGGGCGTCTCCTACATGTTGCCAAGGGCGGTCGGCGCGCAGCGCGCGGCCGAGCTGCTGCTCACGGCCCGGCCCGTACTCGCCGACGAGGCCGAGCGCATCGGCCTGGTCCTCAAGACCGTGCCGGACGCGGAGCTGATGGAGGAGGTGCTGCGCCTGGCCGGCGAGATGATGCAGTGCGCCCCGCTCGATCTTTGGCTCACCAAGCAGAGCATGTACGCGAACCAGCACGTGGGCAGCCTGGAGCAGGCCGCGATGCTGGATCACCGGGCGAACATGATGGCCGGCTTCACCGAGGACCAGGCCGAGAAGCGCGCCTCGCGCCTGGAGAAGCGCAAGCCCCAGTTCCGCAACCGCTAGGGCCGCGCTCGCGCGCTGATCAGCTCGCCGCGGCCAGGGCGTCGGAGCGCTCGATGGCTCTGCGCCACCCCGGCAGGCAGGACCGCAGGGCGATGAACGCGCCGGGCATGGCGATCGAGAGCAGCACCGCCAGCGACATGCCGATCTTCATCTTGTCGTGGAACAGGAAGTCGGTCAGCGCCCCGATGATCAGGGGGCCAAGCCCGCCCCCCACGATGTTGATCATCAGCAGGAAGATGGCGATCAGCCGGCCGCGCAGGTGCGGCGGCGCCAGGCTGCTCAGGCCCGCGGTCGCGAACGAGGCGAACGAGATCATGACCATCTGCAGGAAGGCGAACATCACGAAGAAGATCGAGGGGCTCGTCACGAAGTAGATCGAGAAGCCGAACGGCAGGCTGACGGCGAGCATCCAGGAGTAGAACCGCAGATTGGCGTCCTTCATGCCCCGCGCGTAGAGCCGGTCCACGATCAGGCCGTTCATGACCAGCACGGCGGCGGAGGCGATGCTGAGCGAGCCGATGATCGGGCCGTAGTAGGCCGGCGAGAGGCCGAAATGTCGGCTGACATAGGTCGGCGTCCAGGAGATCAGGGCCGCCGAGCAGAGGTCCGCCAGCAGGAAGCCGATGGCGAACCTGGCCAGGATCTTCCGGTGCTCGACGATGAAGGATCCCAGCGTCCGGGCCGGCCCCGCCGCCGCGCTCGGGTGAACGCGCTTGGGCGTCCTGCAGGTGTAGAGCAGCAGGCCCAGCACCAGGCCCGGCAAGGAGAACATGATCATGATCGATCGCCACGGCGAGAAGTCGAACCCGCCAAGGCTCAGGGTCGGAAGGGTGGCCAGCAGGACGCCGGTCAAGGCGAACGCGGTGGCCTGGCCGACCTTGATGGCCGTCTGGAAGATCGAGGTCGCCGTCATCAGGCGCGCGCGCGGAAACAGGTCCGCGATGAGCGAATAGGCCGTCGGAGAGACCGCCGCCTCGCTCGTCCCCAGGGCGATCCTGGCGCCGACCATGGTCCCGAAGGTGTGGGCGACGCCCATGGCGATCGTCGCCGCCGAGCAGATCATGCTCCCGCCGGCCGCGAGGGTGCGCCGCATGTTGGGAAGCCGGTCCGCCGCCCAGCCGAACGGCACCGTCGCCAGGGCGTAGCAGATGGAGAAGGCCGGGCCGAGGATGATGCTCATCTGGAAGTCGGTGAAGCCCAGCTCCAGCTTCATCGGCTCGACCAGCATGGCGATCGTATATTTGTGAACGAAGGACAGGCAGTAGAGCATCCAGAGGACGGCCAGCATCCACCAGGCCGCCCGTCCCGCCTTCACCTCAATCTTGCCGTCCATCGCTCCGCCCCCCCTTTTCTCGTTGTCAGCGCGCGAGGTGACGGCCTGGGCCGTCGGTCATCGCGAGCCGGGCATGCCAGGCGCCGCCCTGCGGGCGCCGATCCGCGCGGCGAACAGTCGATGAGACGTCATTGCGGCGGCGTCTCCCGGCCATAGAGGCCGACGGCGCCGCTTCGCGCCAGCGCCGCGACCGCCGCCGCATCCATGTTCAAGAGCTCGCCCAGAACTTCCTCGGTGTGCTCGCCGACGCGCGGCGCGGGCCGCGTCACCTTCGGCGCGCCTGTGGAGAACCGAAGCGGCGAGCCGACGATCTTGAGCTCGGGGTCGTCGGGATGCAGGCCCGGCTGCACCATGCCGTTGGCGACGATCTGCGGGTCCCGCATGGCCTCGGCGACGTTGTTGACCGGCCCGCAGATGATCCCGACGTCGACCAGCGCCGCGTAGAGGTCTTCGCGTCGCCAGCGACGGGTGACGACGTTGAGCAGGTCCTTCAGCGCCTGGGCGTTGACGACGCGCG
>Ga0075367_10000662_pt1 | contig 13184 bp, 9 predicted proteins | sample EndMethybrTD3032_FD_71399 | JGI IMG/M metagenome (GOLD analysis project Ga0075367, IMG submission 71399) | Populus endosphere microbial communities from Tennessee, USA - Endosphere MetaG P. TD hybrid TD303-2 | ecosystem: Host-associated > Plants > Roots > Endosphere | place: USA: Tennessee... | reverse complement strand
ATCTCGCAGTCGGGAGAGACCGCCGACACACTGGCGTCGCTCCGCTACTGCAAGGAGAACGGCCTGAAGATCGGCGCAGTGGTCAACGTCAAGGAGTCGACCATCGCCCGTGAATCGGATGCCATCTTCCCGATCATGGCCGGCCCAGAGATCGGCGTGGCCTCCACCAAAGCATTCACCTGCCAGTTGGCGGTCCTCGCGTCACTGGCGCTCGGCGCCGGCAAAGCGAGAGGAACGATCAACGCGGAACAGGAAAGGGAGCTGGTTCGCCAGCTCGCCGAAATGCCACGTGTGATGAGCCGCGTGCTGAACCTCATCCAGCCGCAGATGGAAAGCCTGGCACGCGAGCTCTCGAAGTGCCGAGATGTCCTCTATCTCGGCCGCGGCACGAGCTTCCCGCTTGCCATGGAAGGGGCGCTCAAGCTCAAGGAGATCTCCTATATACATGCCGAAGGTTACGCCGCGGGCGAACTCAAGCACGGGCCGATTGCGCTGATCGACGAAAACATGCCGGTTATCGTGATCGCGCCGTTTGACCGCTTCTTCGACAAGACCGTGTCAAACATGCAGGAGGTTGCCGCGCGTGGCGGCCGCATCATCTTCATTACCGACGAGGCGGGCGCGGCGGCCTCGAAGCTGCCGACGATGGCGACGATCGTGCTGCCGAACGTCGAAGAAATCATCGCGCCGATGATCTTCTCACTGCCGATCCAGCTGCTTGCCTATCACACGGCCGTTTTCATGGGGACGGACGTCGATCAGCCGCGCAATCTGGCAAAGTCGGTCACGGTGGAGTGACCGCTTGTTCGACCCCTGAAGGCTTGTATGGCTTGGCAATTTCTGGCAGCTTTTCAAATAGGAAAGCATGGGGGAGCTGATTTCCGATAGCCGGTCTGCTCAACGGAGTTATCAGCACGCGATGACGGAAAAACTGCCCGGATTGTCGATAGCCACCCGCATCAGGAACAACTTCCTGGCGGGACTTATCATTTGTGCGCCGGTCGCGATTACCCTGTGGCTGACATGGTCGGTCGTGCGATGGGCGGATAGCTGGGTCAAGCCCTACCTGCCGGCACGCTATGACCCGGACAATTACCTGAACTTTGCCGTGCCAGGCTCGGGGCTGCTGATCGCGCTCGTCGCGATCACGCTTATCGGCTTCCTCGGCAAGAACCTGATCGGACAGAGTATCGTTCAATTCAGCGAATCGCTTGTGCGGCGCGTCCCACTGGTGCGCAGCATCTATCAAAGCGTGAAACAGATTTTCGAGACGGTGCTGAAGGACAAGACAAACTCTTTCAAGAAGGTCGGCCTCATCGAATATCCCAGCCCCGGCCTCTGGGCGCTCGTCTTCATCTCGACGGATGCCAAGGGCGAGATTGCATCGAAATTCAAAGCGATGGGGCAGGACATGGTCTGCGTGTTCCTGCCGCCGACACCGGTCCCGACGGCTGGATTTTTGATCTTCACGCCGCGCGAGAAGATCGTTCCGCTCGACATGTCACCAGAGGACGCTGCGAAGCTCTTGATCTCTGGCGGTCTGGTTACGCCCGAACAGCTTGCCGGGCGTATGGCGAAACAGGAACGGACACGCAAGCCACTGCCGGCGCCCATCGAGATGTAGTTCTGTGGCGCCTGGGCTCACCCAGCATGCAGGAAGCGGATCGCCTCATCACGACGGAAGAGGTAAAGAAGGGTGCGCACAGCATTGCCGCGTTCGCTGGTGAGATCCGGATCGCGCTCGATCAGATAGGCCGCGTCGCGCCGGGCAATTTCCAGAAGATCGGCATGAGCCTCGAGGCTGGCGATACGAAAGCCCGGCGTTCCCGACTGTCGTGTGCCGAGCAATTCGCCTTCGCCGCGCAGCTTCAGGTCTTCCTCTGCAATGCGAAATCCGTCTTCAGTTTCGCGCATGATTGAGAGCCGGGCATGACCTGTTTCGCCGAGCGGCCCTTTGTAAAGCAGGATACAGGTCGAAGCCTCGTCACCGCGCCCCACACGGCCGCGAAGCTGATGGAGTTGCGCCAGACCAAAGCGCTCTGCATGCTCGATCACCATGATCGTCGCATCGGGAACATCGACGCCGACTTCCACCACCGTCGTGGCGACCAAGAGGCGGATTTCGCCGTTCTTGAACGCCATCATCACGGCGTCCTTTTCCGGGCCGCTCATCCGGCCGTGGATCAGGCCGATGCCTGGGCCGAGCGACGAAACGAGCGTTGCATGACGCTCCTCGACCGACATCAGATCGCTCTCCTCGGTTTCCTCGACGAGCGGGCAGATCCAGTAGGCCTTCTTGCCTTCTGCCAAAGCACTCTTCAGGCGGCCGACGATCTCGCCGGTACGTTCGGTCGGAATGGTGATCGTCTGTATCGGTTTCCTGCCGGCCGGCTTTTCCGTCAGCTTGGAGACGTCCATATCGCCAAAAGCGGCGAGCACCAGGGTTCGCGGGATCGGCGTAGCCGTCATGACGAGCATATGCGGCGTGATCCCCTTCGCCGTCAGCCGTAAGCGCTGGTGGACACCGAAGCGGTGCTGTTCGTCGACAACGGCCAAGATCAGATTGCGGTAGTTGACGCTGTCCTGAAAGAGGGCGTGGGTGCCGATGATGATTTGCGCCTCTCCCGATGCGATCCTCTCCAGGATGTCTTCGCGTTCGCGCCCCTTGGTGCGGCCGGTGAGAACCTCGATACCGAGGCCTGCAGATGCGACAAAGTTGGAGATCGTCGCATGGTGCTGACGGGCTAGAATTTCCGTTGGAGCCATGAGGACGGCCTGGCCGCCGCTTTCGATAACCGCTGCCATTGCCATCAGCGCGACCAGCGTCTTGCCGGAACCGACGTCGCCCTGGAGCAGGCGCAGCATGCGGTCTTGCCCGGCCATGTCCTTCAGGATGTCGGCAATCGCGCCCTTCTGGCTGTTGGTCGGCGAAAACGGGAGGGCCTGCAGGATCTGAGCGCTGATGCGTCCGGTCGGGTGAACTGGCTGACCGGCAACCTTGCGCAAGCGCTGGCGCACCAGGCTCAACGATAGCTGGCCGGCGAGGAATTCGTCATAGGCGAGGCGGCGCCGGGCAGGTGCCTGCGCATCGATATCCGAGGGATCCCGTGGTTCGTGCAGCCCGTGGAAAGCGTCCGATATCGAGGGCAGGCCCTGTTTCTGCGCGAGGCTCAGGTCGATCCATTCCGGCAGCGCAGGCATGCGTGGCAGCGCGACTTCGATAATCTTGCGCAGCGTTTTTGGCGAAAGACCTGCGGTGAGTGGATAAATCGGCTCGACGAGGGGCAGGTTCTCGGCTTCGCTTGCCTTCACGATATAGTCGGGATGGACCATCGAGGCCCGGCCATTGAACCAGTCAATCTTGCCGCTGACGGTCACTTCTTCGTCTAGCGGCAGTTGTTTTTCCAGCCATGCCGCCTGGCCGCGAAAGAAAACAAGCGTGAGCTCGCCGGTCGCGTCGTGCAGGGTGACGCGATAGGGAATGTTACTCTTGCCGCGCGGCGGTGCTTGGTGGCGATCCACACGTGCCGTGACAGTGACGATAGCGCCTTGTGGCGCGCGGGCGATACCCGGCTGGTTCCGACGGTCGATCAGGGAGTGCGGCGCGTGAAAAAGCAGATCGACGACGCGCGTATCGTCAGGCGTCTCGCGCCCAAGCAGCTTCACGAGCAGCTCGGCGATCTTTGGGCCGACCCCGGGCAATGCAGAAACGGGCGAAAACAGCGGATCGAGAATGGCTGGGCGCATAGAGGCAAAATGCGATGAACAATGCGGCCTTGGCAAGGCTGACAAGCTGCTTTCGAGGGTCTATAGAGGCGCATCAACAGGAAGGTAATGCCATGACAGGTGTGTCACTCTCGAGCGCCGATCTTGATCCGCGCCGCCGCCGAATCCTCTTTCGCTGCTGGCATCGCGGCATTCGCGAGATGGATCTGGTCTTCGGGCAGTTCGCCGAGAAGGAGATCGCCATCTTGTCAGAGGCCGAGCTCGACGAGTTCGAAACCATCATGGCCGAAGAGGATAACGATCTTGTGCGCTGGATCATGGGAACATGGCCGGTGCCAGAGCGTTTCCAGACGCCTATGTTTGCACGCCTTGCCGCTTACAAGCCAGATTTCGAGTATCCAGCCGACGCCCTGCCCAGGAATGCCTAATGATCCCACGTCTTGACGCAAAGAAGCTGTCAGCCGTCGCCGAGCCGCTGACAATCGGCAACGTGCCCACAGGCGTGGAAGCCTTGTTGCTGGCCGATCTGGCACGCGCCGGTGAGCCGGTCGCTTACGTGCTTTCCGACGGCCAGCGGATGGTCGACCTGGAGCAAATGCTCGGCTTCGTTGCGCCCGAGATCCCGGTTCTGACCCTGCCGGCCTGGGACTGTCTTCCGTACGACCGCGTTTCACCGAGCGCCGATACGTCAGCACGCCGTCTCGCGGCGCTGGGCGGTCTGATCGCGCATCAGAAGAAGCCACACGCGGCGATCGTGCTCGTGACTGTCAATGCAATGCTGCAGAAAGTCGCCCCGCAGGAGATTATCGAGAGCCTTGCATTCTCGGCGCGCCCAGGAAACACCGTGCGCATGGACGACATTGCCGGGCGGTTGGAACGCAACGGCTTTGACCGCGTCGCGACAGTGCGCGAGGTTGGCGAATATGCGGTGCGTGGCGGCATTCTGGACGTCTTTGTGCCGGGGTCCGAGGAACCTGTTCGCCTCGATTTCTTCGGCGACACGCTGGAAAGCATCCGCAGCTTCGATCCGGCAAGCCAGCGCACGACAGGGCAGATCCGCTCCCTCGACCTCAACCCAATGAGCGAGGTCACCCTGACACCCGATACCATCAGCCGTTTCCGGAAGAACTACCTCTCCTCGTTCGGCGCGGCGACACGCGACGATGCGCTCTATCTCGCCATATCCGAGGGGCGACGCTATCCCGGTATGGAGCATTGGCTGCCGCTTTTCTACGAAAAGCTGGAAACGGTATTCGACTATCTCAAGGGCTTCCGGCTGGTGACCGATCACACGGTGCGCCAGGCCGCTGAGGAGCGCTCCAAGCTTGTCTTCGACTACTATGATGCCCGCCTGAATTCCGGACAGCCCGGTAAGGGGCAGATGGCGCAAGGAACACCCTACAAGCCCGTGACACCTGGCCAACTCTACTTGGACGGAAAGACTTTCGCCAACACGCTCGACGCGTTCAATGCGATGCGTATTTCACCCTTCAACGAGCACGAGGGGGAGGCGCGGCGCGTCGTCAATCTCGACGCCCGGCAGGGCGAGCGTTGGGCACGCTCTAACGCTGAGGGAGGAGGCAACGCCGAACGTATTAATGTGTTCGACGCTGTCGTCAAGCACATTGCCGACAAGCGCTCATCTGGCGCGAAGGTGCTGATTACTGCCTGGACGGAAGGCTCACTGGAGCGGCTGCTGCAGGTCCTGAACGAGCACGGGCTCGAGCGCGTGAAGCCGATCGACGCGCTGAAGGAGATGGACAGCCTTGCCAAAGGCGAGGCGGCCGCTAGCGTACTCAGTCTCGAATCGGGATTTGAAGTCGGCAATCTCGTCGTCATCGGCGAGCAGGACATCCTTGGCGACCGCATGGTGCGGCGTTCGAAGCGGCGCAAGCGCGCTGCCGATTTCATCTCCGAGGTTGCCGGGCTCGACGAGGGCTCGGTCGTCGTCCACGCACAGCACGGCATCGGCCGGTTTGTGGGCCTGCGGACCATCGAAGCGGCGGGCGCACCGCATGCCTGCCTTGAACTGCAGTATGCCGACGACGCGAAACTGTTTCTGCCGGTCGAGAATATCGATCTTCTGTCGCGCTACGGCGGTGAGGGGACGGAAGCGCAGCTCGACAAGCTCGGCGGCGGCGCATGGCAAATGCGCAAGGCCAAGCTCAAGAAGCGGCTGCTCGATATGGCCGACGCTCTGATCCGGATCGCCGCTGAACGCCTGACACGCCAGGCGCCAGTGTTGACGACACCGGAAGGGCTCTATGACGAATTCGCCGCCCGCTTTCCTTATGACGAAACGGAAGACCAGGACAACGCCATCGAGGCTGTGCGCTCTGACCTTGGGGCTGGTCGACCAATGGATCGTCTCGTCTGCGGCGATGTCGGCTTCGGCAAGACGGAGGTTGCACTTCGTGCTGCTTTCGTCGCGGCGATGAATGGTATTCAAGTTGCTGTCGTCGTGCCGACAACGCTTTTGGCGCGCCAGCACTTCAAGACCTTCGCCGAGCGGTTCCGCGGCTTGCCTGTGCGCATCCAGCAGGCCTCGCGCCTGGTCGGGTCGAAGGAGCTGGCGTTGACGAAGAAGGAAGTCGCCGAGGGCAAGACCGACATCGTCGTCGGCACCCATGCGCTTCTTGGTGCCGGGATCAAGTTTGCCAATCTCGGGCTGCTGATCATCGACGAAGAGCAGCATTTCGGCGTCAAGCACAAGGAGCGTCTGAAGGAGTTGAAGAGCGACGTACACGTTCTGACCCTTTCGGCAACGCCGATCCCGCGCACGCTGCAGCTCGCGATGACCGGCGTGCGCGAGCTGTCGCTGATCACGACGCCGCCGGTCGATCGCATGGCGGTTCGCACCTTCATTTCGCCCTTCGATTCGCTTGTTATTCGCGAAACGCTGATGCGCGAGCATTATCGCGGCGGCCAGAGCTTCTATGTCTGCCCGCGGCTTGCCGATCTCGAAGATGTCCATGCGTTCCTTCGGTCAGACGTGCCGGAGCTGAAAGTCGCGGTCGCGCACGGTCAGATGCCGGCCGGCGAACTCGAGGACATCATGAACGCCTTCTACGAGGGGCGATATGACGTGTTGCTTTCTACGACGATCGTGGAATCAGGCCTTGACGTACCAACGGCCAACACGCTGATCGTCCACCGCGCAGATATGTTCGGCCTGGCGCAGCTCTACCAGCTTCGCGGTCGTGTCGGGCGCTCCAAGGTGCGCGCCTTTGCGCTCTTCACGCTGCCAGTCAACAAGGTGCTGACGGCAACGGCCGAACGCCGCCTCAAGGTGCTGCAATCGCTTGATACGCTCGGCGCCGGCTTCCAGCTTGCCAGCCACGACCTCGACATTCGCGGCGCGGGCAACCTGCTCGGTGAAGAACAGTCCGGCCATATCAAGGAAGTCGGCTTCGAACTCTACCAGCAGATGCTGGAAGAGGCCGTTGCCGAAGTGAAGGGCGTGGACGAGATCCAGGATAGCGGCTGGTCGCCGCAGATCTCGGTCGGAACGTCAGTCATGATACCGGATGGCTACGTCCCCGATTTGCACCTGCGTATGGCACTTTATCGCCGTCTCGGGGAGATCACGGAACTGAAGGAAATCGACGCGTTCGGCGCCGAAATGATCGACCGCTTCGGCCCGATGCCGATCGAAGTCCAGCACCTCCTGAAGATCGTCTACGTGAAATCGCTCTGCCGCATCGCCAACGTGGAAAAGCTGGATGCAGGCCCCAAGGGCGTTGTCATCCAGTTCCGCAACAAGGAGTTTCCGAATCCGGCAAACCTGGTTGGCTACATCGCAAAGCAGGGCTCCATGGCGAAGATTCGGCCGGACCAGAGCGTATTCCTTACCCGCGACCTGCCGACACCGGAAAAGCGGCTGCAAGGCGCAGCCATCATCATGACGCAGCTCGCGGAAATGGCGAAGTCGTAGGACGGCTCAGTTCATGCCTGCGCGCGCTTCGGCCTTCGCCTTGGCGATGTCGCGAAGCGCGTTCGCCAGGACGTCCGGGGTCTGCGCTCCGCTGACAGCATACTGCTGATCGAAGATGAAGAACGGGACGCCATTGACTCCCATCTTCTGCGCAGCCTCGATCTCAGCGATCACCAGATCCTTGTCCGCATCTGATGCCAACAGGGAGGAGACGACGGCTCGGTCCATGCCGGCTTCGCCTGCGATGTCAAGCAGGATGGCATGGTCGCCAACGTTGCGACCTTCCTCGAAATTCGCCTTGAAGAGCGCATTGACGACACGGTCCTGCTTCTCGCGATCCTCGACCATCGCCCAATGGATCAGGCGATGTGCATCCAAAGTGTTCGGGCCGATCTTGATCGCGTCGAAATCGAACTTGATGCCAACCTCTCGCCCAAGCTCGCTCAGCATCTTGTGCCCTTGAGCGACGCGCTCGGCGCCGCCGAGCTTCTGCTCCAGCGCCGTCTTCTGGTCGACACCTTCCGCCGGATAGTCGGGATTGAGGCGGTAGGGGCGCCAGTTGATGTCGACACCGACCTCATCCTGGACCTCAGCGATCGCAAGCTCCAGCCGCGCCTTGCCGAGATAGCACCACGGGCAGACGACGTCAGAGACAACGTCGATGGTAATTCGTTCCATGCGCTTTTCCCTTTCTCCTGAAATCGAAACCTTCCGCCATCTAGGCCTTGTGGCCGGAGACTTCAACCAGGCAGGAAAAGGGAACCGTCTATTGGACGCTCTGATCCCACCATGCCGGCAACTGATAGCCATAGAGCGGGACAGCGTCGGGATGACCGATGCGCTTGCTGCGCGCAACCCATTGCTGATCAACATGATACAGCGGCAGGACATAGTGCCCCGACAGCAGCATTCGATCATGAGAGCGCACCGCCGCGGTAAAGTCTTCGGCCGAACGCGCCATGAGGATGTGCTGGATCAGGGTGTCGACATCGGGATCGGCAACTCCAGCGAAATTGTCGGTGCCTTCACGATCCTTGGCCGCGGAAGACCAACGTCCCAGCTGTTCGATGCCCGGAGACAGAGACGATGTGTAGGACTTCACGATCACGTCGTAGTCAAAACTGCTGGTGCGGCTCTGATATTGGGAATCGTCCACCGTGCGGATCGTCGCGGTAATGCCAAGCAATTGCAGCGAACGCTGATAGGAGACTGCGAGCTTCTCCTGGTCGGTGTTCTGCGTCATGATCTCGAAGGCAAGCGGACGTCCGTTGGCGTCGCTCATCTTGCCATTCTTGATCGTGTAACCTGCTTCCTTGAGGAGCGCCGCTGCCTGTTTCAGGACATTGCGATCGCGGCCTGTACCATCGGATACGGGAAGTTTGTAGGTCCCATCAAGGATCGCCGGATCGATTCGATCCTTGATCGGCCCGAGAAGCTTCAGCTCCCGTTCGTCAGCCGGCACCCCGAAGCTCGACAGATCGGAGTTCTGCCAGAAACTCTGAGTGCGAATATAGGCGTTCGAGAAGAGATTCTTGTTCGCCCATTCGAAGTCGAAGATCAACGACAGCCCCTCGCGGAGCTTCGCGTTGTTGAAGACCGGTCGCCGCGTGTTGAAGACGAAGCCAAACATGCCGCTCGGCAGCTTCGGTTCAAACGTGTCCTTCACGACGTTGCCTGAGGTGACTGCAGGAAAGTCGTAGGCGCTTGCCCAATGGCCCGGACTACCGTCCGGGTAGATGTCGACATCGCCCTTCTTGAAGGACTCGAAGAGGGTCGTGTCCTGCAGGAAATACTGCACCGTTATCTGATCGTAGTTGTCGAGACCGACCTTGGTCGGAACATCCTTGCCCCAGTAGTTTGGATCGCGTTCGAAGGTGATGCTTTCGCCTGGCTTCAGTGACTTAATCTTATAGGGGCCGGATCCCACGGGGGGTGTGAGCGATGACCGATCGAATGTCTCGGGGTCGATAGCGTGCTTTGGCAGGATCGGCGTAGAGCCCGCGAGAATCAGCGGAAACTCGCGATCAGCCTTGTCGTTGAAGGTGAAGCGAACACTGTGGTCTCCGACTTTCTCCATCTTGTCGACTGCGTTCAGTCGCGTACTGAAGGGAACGCGGCCCTTTTCCTTCAGGAGATTGAAGGTGAAAATCACGTCATCAGGCGTCACAGGCTGTCCGTCCGACCATTTAGCGGCCGGATTGAGATTGAACTGGATGAAGGTGCGGTCGTCGTCCCATTCGACGGACTGGGCAAGCAGGCCGTAAAGCGTGAAGGGTTCGTCGCGCGAGCGAAGCATCAGCGTCTCGAAGACGAGGTTCCCATATTCCGGATCCCACATGCCGCGCGCCGTCGTGCGCATGCTTTTCAAGATGAAGGGGTTGAGGCTGTCGAAAGTCCCGACGACGCCATAATTGATCTTCCCGCCCTTCTTTACATCAGGATTGACGTAGGGAAGATGCTTGAAATCGGTGGGCAGGGCCGGCGCGCCGTGCATCGCGATGCCATGCACCGGCTCGGCGAGAGCAGCGCTGCCAACCAGGGTGAAGATGACGGGAAGAACGATCCGGAGCATCGTTGAGGTCCTTTCCGGGCAACGGCACGATTCGGCGCAAGACTATCACGCGGCCACGGCAATTCACCATCCGCGCCGAATTCTTTCGGAACACCCTGAAAAGGTCAAAGAAATACTGGATATCTGACCCGACGCAATGTAACAGGGGAACCCGAAGTCGGGGGGTCATGCATTTGCCTCATTGTTTTAAGAGGTGGAGTGCGAACAACCCTGTTGGTGAGGATGGCACGTTGTCGTCCCTAAGGGATTTCAGGAGACGGAATTCGTTATGATGTTCAAGGCTGAAAACAAAACGCGGGCAGCCCTGTCCGTTCTGGCAGTGATGCTCGGTGCTGCAGCGGCTCCGGTATCGTCCTTCGCGCAGGATGCAGCGGCGTCTTCCGACGCTCCGGCTACCGCTGGCGGCGCCCCGCGTCTCGGCTGGTACAAGACCTGCAGCAAGCAGGAAGATAATGATGTCTGCGTCGTTCAGAACGTCGTTCTCGCAGGCGGCGGCCAGCTCGTCACGGGCGTTGGCCTCATCACCGTCTCCGGCAAGATCAACAACAAGAGCCTCCAGGTTTCGGTGCCGCCGGCCCGTCTGATCCCGCCAGGCGTCGCGCTGCAGATCGACGGCGGCAAGGCTCAGAAGATCGACTACCTGATGTGCATGCCCGACCGTTGCGTCGCCCAGATCCAGCTGACCGACGCCATGGTCGCCAGCCTGAAGAAGGGCACGGATCTGGTTCTGACCTCGATCAACTTCCGTCGCGCGCCGAACCCGATCAAAATCTCGCTTGAAGGCTTCACCGGCGCATTCGATGGCGAGCCAGTTTCCGCTTCCAAGCTCGCCGAAAGCCAGAAGAGCCTGCAGGACAGCATGCAGAAGAAGGCCGACGAAGCACGCAAGAAGCTCGAAGAAGCCCAGAAGGCTGCCAAAGCTCAGTAATTCTGAGCCATCGGAATTCGCAAAGAACCCGGCATCGCGCCGGGTTTTTTGTTGCTGATCTCGGCAAAGAAAACCCCGCCGTAAGCGGGGTTTTGAAGGCTGGCAGTGGACGTTAGTGGGAGAAGCTCATCTTGGGTTTGAACTGCCCCGTCGGTGCCATATCGAAAATCTGATAGACCTGCTCATTACGGAGCGGAACGCCGCTCTCGTCGTTGACTAGGTTCTGCTCGGACACGTAGGCAACGTATTCATTTTCATCATTCTCGGCCAGCAGATGGTAGAACGGTTGATCCTTGCTGGGGCGCACTTCGGCGGGAATTGAGTTCCACCATTCTTCCGTGTTCGCGAATTCCGGATCTACGTCAAAGATGACTCCTCGGAATGGAAACACCTTGTGCCGAACCACTTCGCCGATACTGAACTTTGCTACTCTTTCTTTCATGGTACGACTTCCTTTCATCACCTGATTTGGTGATTGGCCCTACTCAAATCAAGATTTGTGCAGGATCTCGTCACATGAGTGTCACATCCGCCACTTGACGGCCGTGACATCGTTACGCGAAGCCCCGGCCTAGCCGGGGCTTCCTTTCTGATCATCAGGCCGAGTAATACATGTCGTACTCGACCGGATGTGGCGTCATCTCGAAACGCATCACCTCGGCCATCTTCAACTCGATGAAGGAGTCGATCTGGTCGTCGTCAAACACGCCGCCGGCCGTCAGGAACTTGCGGTCCTTGTCAAGGCTTTCGAGCGCTTCGCGCAGCGAGCCGCAGACCGTCGGAATCTTCTTCAATTCCTTCGGCGGCAGGTCGTAAAGGTCCTTGTCCATGGCCTTGCCCGGGTGGATCTTGTTCTTGATGCCGTCGAGACCGGCCATCAGCATCGCAGCGAAGGCAAGGTAGGGGTTTGCCAAAGGATCAGGGAAGCGGACTTCGACGCGCTTTGCCTTCGGATTTGAGCCGAACGGAATACGGCACGAGGCGGAGCGGTTGCGAGCCGAGTAGGCGAGCAGAACCGGTGCCTCATAGCCCGGGACGAGCCGCTTATAGGAATTCGTCGACGGATTGGTGAAGGCGTTGATCGCCTTGGCGTGCTTGATGATGCCGCCGATGTAGTAGAGGCAAGTTTCAGAGAGGCCCGCGTATTCGTCGCCGGCGAAGGTCGGCTTGCCGCCCTTCCAGATCGACTGGTGAACGTGCATGCCCGAGCCGTTGTCGCCGAAGATCGGCTTTGGCATGAAGGTGGCCGTCTTGCCGTAGGCGTTGGCGACCTGATGCACGACGTACTTGTAGATCTGCATCTTGTCGGCGTTGCGGACGAGGGTATCAAACTTGATGCCGAGTTCGTGCTGGGCAGCAGCCACTTCGTGGTGATGCTTCTCGACGACAACGCCCATTTCGGACAGTACCGTCAGCATTTCCGAACGCATGTCCTGGCAGCTGTCGATCGGCGGAACCGGGAAATAGCCGCCCTTGACGCGCGGACGGTGGCCAAGGTTGCCGGTTTCATATTCGGTGTCGTCGTTGGACGGCAGTTCCGTGGAGTCGAGCTTGAAGCCGGTATTGTAGGGATCGGCCTTGTAGCGAACGTCGTCGAAGACGAAGAATTCTGCTTCCGGGCCAACGAAGACGGTGTCGCCAATGCCCGATGCCTTGAGGTAAGCTTCAGCCTTCTTGGCTGTGCCGCGCGGATCGCGGTTGTAGGCCTCGCCAGAAACCGGATCGAGAATATCGCACAGAATGACCATCGTGGACTGCGCAAAGAACGGGTCCATGTGAACCGTTTCCGGGTCCGGCATCAGCACCATGTCGGATTCGTTGATGGCCTTCCAGCCAGCGATCGAGGAGCCGTCGAACATGACGCCGTCAGCGAACATGTCCTCGTCGACGCAGACTACGTCCATCGTGACATGCTGCAGCTTGCCCTTCGGGTCGGTGAAGCGCAGATCGACGAACTTGACGTCGTTTTCCTTGATTTGCTTAAGAATTTCGCTTGCGGTCGCCATTAAATAGTTCCTTTATTT
>Ga0075367_10000660_pt1 | contig 13191 bp, 15 predicted proteins | sample EndMethybrTD3032_FD_71399 | JGI IMG/M metagenome (GOLD analysis project Ga0075367, IMG submission 71399) | Populus endosphere microbial communities from Tennessee, USA - Endosphere MetaG P. TD hybrid TD303-2 | ecosystem: Host-associated > Plants > Roots > Endosphere | place: USA: Tennessee... | reverse complement strand
CGCCCCATCCCGATCCTGCTGCCCACCAACAGCAGGAAGGCGATGACCCGGCTGGTCGACCGCGCCGACGGCTGGATGCCCATCGGCATGGGCGCCGAGCGACTGACCTCGCAGTGGCGGCAGTTGCGGGAACTGGCGGCCGAGCGCGGACGCACCGCCCCGATCGAGACGGTGGTACGGGTGAACGCGCAGTACACCCCGAAGGCGTACGACGGCGCCGACCGCTCCCCGTTCCAGGGCAGTGTCGCCCAGATCGTCGAGGACCTCGCGGCCCACGCCGAGAGCGGCCTGCCCGAGTTCTTCTTCGAGCTCCAGGGCCAGGCCCGGGACGTCCAGGAGCTCAAGGACGTGGCCGCCGAGATCTACGAGGCGGTGCGGGCCGCCGAGATCTAGTGCCGCGGCAGGCAACGTTTGCCCGTCAAGGAGCGGCGTCCGGTGCGTGCTCTCGGCGTGCCGGGCGCAAGCCCTCGTACTGGACGTACTTGGGGTTGTGCCCGGTGCGGCGAGTGGGGGTCCCCCCTCTGGGGGAGCGTGCCGGGCGTCGCGACGGGGCGAACGTTGCCTGCCGCGGCACTAGTTGAGCATGGCCCTCGCCGACTGGGCTTGTCGTCGCACGCGTTGTGCCGCCGGTTCGTCCACGGCGGCCACCACGTCCGCGTACGCGTCGAGTTCGGCCGCCCCCGTGACGAACTCTCCCCGCTGCACCAACAGTTGAGCCCGCTCGTACCGCAGCCGCGCCGGATGCGAGGGCAGCAGGAGTGACAGGTCCACCGCCCAGAGCCCCACGTCCGACCGCTCTGGCCGGGCGGCGGCCCACGCACGGATGTTGTTGAGAATCCGCTGCACCACATCCAACGGATCCGCCGGCGTCAACATCGACGGATGCAAGGGCGCCCCCGTGGCTCCTGCCACCAACAACTCCGCGTCACTCCCGCTGAGCACCCGCCCCCCGTCGAACGGATCGGCCAGCACCTGCTGCTCCTGCGGCCCGAACCCGACCACGAAGTGCCCCGGCAGCGCGACCCCGTACACCGGCGCCCCCGCCCGCCGCGCGACCTCCATCCACACCACCGACAGCAGGATCGGCAGCCCGCGCCGCCGCCGCAGCACCTCGTGCAGCAGCGAGGACTCCAGCCGCTGATAGTCGGCGGGGGAGCCGCGGAACCCTTCCCTGGCGCCCAGCAGATGGTGCAGCGCGGTCGCCCAGGACATCGGCCCGCCCGGCCGGAACGGCAGCTGTCCCGCCAACCGGTCCAGCTCCATCTGCGCCGCGTCCATGCCCGTCTCGTCCAGCGCCCCGTCCGCCTCCGCGCCCACCAGCAGACAGAGCGTGGACAGATCGGGCCGCTCGGACCGTGCCTCTTCGGCGAACCGCTGTCGGAGTTCCGCGGACCGCTCGGGTGGTGGGGGATACGGGGGACGCATAGCTGGGTCGTGCCCTCTCACGGCGATCGGTTACCGGCCGCTGCCGGTGGCCACCGGTTCCCGGTAGTGGTGGTACGCGTGGTGCGTGCCGAAGCCCATTCCGGCGTACAGCGCCCGCGCCCCCGCGTTCTCCTCCTCGACCTGCAGCCAAGCCGCCGAGGCGCCCTCGTCCAGCGCCCGCCGGGCCAGCGCGGCCATCACGGTCGACGCGAGCCCTCGCCGCCGCAGCGCCGGATCCACCTCGACCGCGGCGAACCCGGCCCACCGCCCGTCCACGACACACCGCCCGATCGCCGCGGGAGCATCCGCGCCCGGCACGGTCGCGAACCACACCGACGGCCCGCTTTTCAGCACCTTCAGCGCCACCTCGCTCACCCCCTTGCGCTGGTACCGCGAAAGCCACGCCTCGTCGGCCTCGCGTGACAGCACGACCCCGGCACCCTCGTCCCGGTCCGCGATCGGCGCCAGCGCCCCGATCCACAGCTCGGCCGTCACCTCACGCACCCACCCGCGCCGCTCCAGCTCGGCACAGAGCAGCTCCTGCGTGCCCTCGCCGCCGGTCGCGGTCTGGACGTACGCGGGCAGCCCACGGTCGCCGTACCAGCGTCGTACGACATCCAGCGCCCCGTCGAGCGGCAGACCGGGGTCACCGAGCGGCAGCACGGAATTGGCCCGCCGGGTGAAGCCGGAGGCGGCCCTCAGCTCCCACTCACCCAGCCGCTCGCTCTCCACCGGCCGCCACGCGCGCGCGGAGACGTGCGCGAGCTCCTCGTACGAGGCGGCGGGCCCCCGGCGCCGGGCCGGAGCCGCCGGCACCACCTTCCCCGCGACCAGCGAGGATTCCGGGATACGGACGCTCTCGCCGCCCTTTCGTGTGATCAGCAGCACACCGTTGTCCCATGATGTGAGAACACCCACCGTGTCGGTGAACTTCTCCGCCGCGACACCGGGTTCGCTCATCCGTCGTACAGAGACCCGTTTGCCCACGTCAGCAGCGGTGATACGGACCTCGAGACGTCCACCGGCCGAGATTTCCACAGGTCAGTTCACCCCTCCTGTTCGGATCATGCCCAAGAACGGAGATACTAGGGGCGGGCATCGACGACGCCGCGCTCCCGCGCGCCAGGCGGCGGAGCCTACGGAGGCCCGCCAGCGCCCAATCGAGGAGGAACGACAGCGTGACCTACGTCATCGCGCAGCCTTGTGTCGACGTCAAGGACAAGGCGTGCATCGAGGAGTGCCCGGTCGACTGCATCTACGAGGGCTCCCGGTCCTTGTACATCCACCCGGACGAATGCGTCGACTGCGGAGCCTGTGAGCCGGTGTGCCCGGTCGAGGCGATCTTCTACGAGGACGACACTCCGGAGGAGTGGAAGGACTACTACAAGGCGAACGTCGAGTTCTTCGACGAGCTCGGCTCCCCGGGCGGTGCGAGCAAGCTGGGCCTGATCGAGCGGGATCACCCCTTCATCGCAGCGCTGCCCCCGCAGGCCTGACGGCCCGGAGCCCGCAGCATCCGTGCCGCCTCGGTCCCGTACGGCCCTGATCAGCCCTTGATCGCCGTACGGGACCGAGGCGTTGCCGTATGGCCGTACGACCCGAAAGTGAGCGATAGCCCCGTGTCCGCAGTCTCCGACCGCCTGCCCACCTTCCCCTGGGACAAGCTGGAGCCGTACAAGAAGACGGCTGCCGCGCACCCGGACGGCATCGTCGACCTCTCCGTCGGCACCCCGGTCGACCCGGTCCCCGACCTGATCCAGAAGGCCCTGATCGACGCGGCGGACTCCCCGGGCTACCCCACGGTCTGGGGCACCCCGGCCCTGCGCGACGCGATCACCGGCTGGGTCGAGCGCAGGCTCGGCGCCCGTGACGTGACCCACCGCCACGTCCTCCCGATCGTCGGCTCCAAGGAACTCGTCGCCTGGCTCCCCACCCAGCTGGGTCTCGGCCCCGGCGACCGGGTCGCCCACCCGCGCCTGGCCTACCCCACCTACGAGGTCGGCGCCCGCCTGGCCCGCGCGGACTACGAGGTCTACGACGACCCGACGACCCTCAACCCCGAGGGCCTGAAGCTCCTCTGGCTCAACTCCCCCTCCAACCCCACGGGCAAGGTCCTCTCGAAGGCCGAACTGACCCGGATCGTCGCCTGGGCCCGCGAGCACGGCATCCTGCTCTTCTCCGACGAGTGCTACCTGGAACTGGGCTGGGAGGCCGACCCGGTCTCGGTCCTCCACCCGGACGTGAACGGCGGCTCCTACGATGGCATCGTGGCCGTGCACTCGCTCTCCAAGCGCTCCAACCTGGCCGGCTACCGCGCGGCCTTCCTGGCAGGCGACCCGGCCGTCCTCGCCCCCCTCCTGGAGATCCGCAAGCACGGCGGCATGATGACGTCGATGCCCACCCAGGCCGCGGTGGTGGCGGCCCTGGGCGACGACACACACGTGCGTGAGCAGCGGGAACGGTACGCGGCTCGCCGCACGTCCCTCCGCGAGGCCCTCCTCGCCCACGGCTTCCGCATCGAACACAGCGAGGCGAGCCTCTACCTCTGGGCCACTCGCGACGAGTCCTGCTGGGACACGGTGGCCCACCTGGCCGACCTGGGCATCCTGGTGGCCCCGGGCGACTTCTACGGCGAGGCGGGCAAGAACTTCGTACGAGTGGCACTCACGGCAACAGACGAACGGGTACGAGCGGCGACCGCACGACTTACCTAGGGGAAGCTTCTTCAGGGGCGGGGGGCTGTGTCGATGTGCGGCTCCGCCGCGTGGGCGCGACCAGCCACAACGGACCCGCAGTCGACAACGGCGAGAAGGGGCCCAGGAATCACCCCGAGCCCCTTCTGAAGTGCGCCGGCGTCAGCCAACCGGCAGACCCTTGACCGGCAGCGTCTCCGCGGACGGCAGCCCACCCTTGGTCAGCGAGTCCGTCGGCAGCCCACCCTTGGTCGCGGTCTTGGCCGTGTCACCGAGCAGCCCCCCGGCCGACCCCGCCGCCTGCCCCGCGGTCTTCTGCGCCGCGGGCGTCGCCTTCTTCACGGCCTGTTCACCGGTCCGGCCCGCAGCCGGTACCGCCTTCTCGACCGTCTTGCCGCCGGTGGTGCCCGCGACCTTGGTGACGTTCTGGGTCGCACCGTCGACGGTGTTGCCGACGTTCGCCCCGTCCAGGGCGGTCAGCCCGCCGAGGTTGGGCGTGGCAGGCAGTGCGTTCGTGGCCGCGCTCGCGGAGCCGGCCGCACCTACCCCGGCAGCCGCTCCCGCAGCGACGAGCAGCGCGGCACGGGCGATCCGACGGGTCAGGGGGAGGGACATGATGCTCCTGTTGATCGACTGGGTGTTGATCGTCCGGGCTCGGACGCAGTGACTACCGCTCGAAGCCCGCGAAGGTTGCGGAGCCCAAACGTAAAGAGTTGGCAATGCGTCGCATTATCGGCTGCGGATAAAACCGGGCAAAGATCCCCCGGTCTGAAAGTGTGCCGAATCCTTACAGCCCTTGGTCCCCAAGGGTTTCGGCGGATACGAGGGTGACAGCGCGAAAACCTGCGCACAGCACGCATCCCACGGCCCGTGCCTAACCCGTCCGAGTGAGGCCCCGTACTACTGCCCGGTGACGATTCGGACGGCGCCTGCGTCCTTTTCCGACCCGCCGCCCTGCGCACCGTCGGCGGTCCGCCACTGGCTGTCGGTGTTCCCGGCGACCCACTCCTGCCCGCCGAACGAGACCCGCTCGATGTGCAGGGCGGTGGCGTTGGCCACGGCCCAGTGCGCCAGCTGCCAGCCGCGCTCGCGGACGGTGCGCCCCTTGGCGGGGCGGGTGACGGCGGCGACGGGCAGTGTGACCGTCCGTGTGCCCGTCGACGCGCTCGGGGAAGGAGACGGCGAGGACTTCGACCTGCCGCCGCTCACCTCCGCCCCGGCCGGCTGCAGCACGTCGCGGCCGAAGTCCCGTACGAGAGCGGCCCGCACGGCGTCCGGCCCCGCCGCCTGGACGGTCGTGGCGTCCACGCGGCCCTGGCAGGTCAGCGTGGCCGGCGAGGTGCCGGTGAGGGCGGCGGCGAGCAGGGCGGCGTCCGGCTCGTGCTTCGCGTACGCCTCCGGGAAGCCGCTGCGCTGCACGCGCTGGGCGGCGACGGTGAGCGGGAGCTCGGTGTAGTCGGGGACCTTGGCGAGGTGCTCGTAGAAGATGGCCGCCGCGTACGTCGGGTCCAGGATCTGCTTCTTCGTGCCCCAGCCCTGGGAGGGGCGCTGCTGGAAGAGGCCGAGCGAATCCCGGTCGCCGTGCTGGATGTTGCGCAGCCCCGACTCCTGGAGCGAGGTCGCGAGGGCGATGGCCACGGCCCGCTCGGGCATACCGCGCCCGGTGCCGACGGCGGCGATGGTCGCCGCGTTCACCGCCTGCTCGGGCGTGAACTCGTACGCCTCCCCGTCGCCCTTGCCCGAGACCACCTTGCAGCCCGGTCCGTTGCCTCCGGTGACGTACTGCACCACGAGGTAGCCCGCGAGGGCGAGCAGGACCACGAAGGCCGCCCCGATGCGGAAGAGGCGGCCACGACGCTTGAGGGTGGATGACGGCTCCGGCACGCCGTACAAGGTAGCCGAGGCCGCTGTGGCGCTCGTGCCAGGTGTGGACAGTGGGCCCGGAGCTGGCGCGTTAGGGTCGACGGCATGGCCGACACCGCACTTGACCTCACCCTGAACGCCGCCGAGCTCACCGCGCAGCTCGTCGACTTCCCCTCCGAGAGCGGCACCGAGAAGCCCCTCGCCGACGCCGTCGAGGCCGCCCTGCGTGCGCTGCCGCACCTCACGGTCGACCGGTACGGCAACAACGTCGTCGCCCGTACGCATCTCGGGCGTCCGGAGCGGGTGATCCTCGCCGGCCACATCGACACGGTCCCGATCGCGGAGAACGTGCCGTCGCGCCTGGACGACGACGGGGTGCTGTGGGGCTGCGGCACCTGCGACATGAAGTCCGGTGTGGCGGTCCAGCTCCGTATCGCGGCCACCGTCCCCGCCCCCAACCGCGACCTGACCTTCGTCTTCTACGACAACGAGGAGGTCCAGGCCGACCTCAACGGCCTCAAGCACGTCTCCGAGGCCCACCCCGAGTGGCTGGCGGGCGACTTCGCGGTCTTGCTGGAGCCGTCGGACGGCCAGGTGGAGGGCGGCTGCCAGGGCACGCTGCGGGTGAAGCTGAAGACCAAGGGCGAGCGGGCGCACTCGGCGCGGAGCTGGATGGGCTCCAACGCGATCCACGCGGCGGCCCCGATCCTGGCCCGCCTGGCCTCGTACGAGCCCCGCTACCCGGTGATCGACGGCCTGGAGTACCGGGAGGGCCTGAACGCGGTCGGTATTTCGGGCGGGGTGGCGGGCAACGTCATCCCCGACGCGTGCGTGGTGACGGTCAACTTCCGCTACGCGCCCGACCGTACGGAGGCGGAGGCGATCGCGCACGTCCGCGAGGTCTTCACGGACTGCGGGGTCGAGGAGTTCGTGGTCGACGACCACAGCCCCGGCGCGCTGCCCGGCCTCTCGCACCCGGCGGCAGCGGCGTTCATCGAGGCGGTGGGCGGTGTGCCGATGCCGAAGTACGGCTGGACGGACGTCTCGCGTTTCTCGTCGCTCGGTGTCCCGGCGGTCAACTACGGCCCCGGGAACCCGCACTTGGCGCACAAGCGGGACGAAAGGGTGGAAACCGGAAAGGTCATGGCGGGCGAGGAGCGCCTGCGCAACTGGCTGACACGCTGAGGTCCCTCGTCCGTAACCCGCGTAGATCTACGCTGAGGTGGAAACACCTGCAAGCGGAGGGAGCGCACATGGCTACCGGGAACCCCGAGGGCAAGAAGCAGCCACCGGAGGAGCAGCGCCTGGGACCGGTCCTCCGGCGGCGGAACCAGGTGACGGCGAGCACGACGGACCAGCGCCTGCTGGATGCGGGCGGCCCCTCGGACTGGGTGCACACGGACCCCTGGCGCGTCCTGCGTATCCAGTCGGAGTTCATCGAGGGCTTCGGTACCCTGGCCGAACTCCCGCCCGCGATCAGCGTGTTCGGCTCGGCCCGTACCTCCGTCGACTCCCCGGAGTACGAGGCGGGCGTGCGTCTGGGGTCTGCCCTGGTCAAGGCCGGCTGGGCGGTGATCACGGGCGGCGGTCCCGGCGCGATGGAGGCGGCGAACAAGGGCGCCCTGGAGGCGAAGGGCATCTCGGTCGGCCTGGGCATCGAGCTCCCCTTCGAGCAGGGCCTGAACCAGTACGTCGACATCGGCCTGAACTTCCGCTACTTCTTCGTCCGCAAGATGATGTTCGTCAAGTACGCGCAGGGCTTCGTGGTCCTGCCCGGCGGCCTCGGCACCCTCGACGAACTCTTCGAGGCCCTCACCCTGGTGCAGACCCAGAAGGTGACCCGCTTCCCGATCGTCCTGTTCGGCAGTGAGTACTGGGGCGGCCTGGTCGACTGGCTCAGGAACACGCTGATCGCCCAGGGCAAGGCGTCGGAGAAGGACCTTCTCCTGTTCCATGTCACGGACGACGTGGACGAGGCGGTCGCCCTGGTCTCCAAGGAGACCGCCCGGTAGCCCGTCGGCGCTAGGCAAGCCCTCGGCGGGCGACCGCCGGGGGCCGGTGGCCCGCGATCGACGCCACCATGTCCAGCACCTGCCGGGTCTCCGCGACCTCGTGCACCCGGTACACCTGCGCCCCCAGCCACGCGGACACCGCGGTCGTGGCGAGCGTCCCCACCACCCGCTCCTTCACGGGCTTGTCCAGCGTCTCGCCGACGAAGTCCTTGTTCGACAGCGACACCAGCACCGGCCACCCGGTCTCCACCATCTCCCCGAGCCGCCGGGTCGCCTCCAGACTGTGCCGCGTGTTCTTCCCGAAGTCGTGCCCGGGATCGATCATCACGGACTCCCGAGGCACCCCGAGGGCCACCGCCCGCTCGGCCAGCCCCACCGTCACCCGCAGAATGTCGTCCATGACGTCGTCGTACGTCACCCGATGAGGACGCGTCCGCGGCTCGGCACCCCCCGCGTGCGTGCACACCAGCCCCACCCCGTACCGGGCCGCGACCTTCGCCAGCCCCGGATCCACCCCGCCCCACGCGTCGTTCAGCAGGTCCGCCCCGGCCTCGCACACGGCCCGACCGACCTCGGCCCGCCAGGTGTCGACGCTGATGACGACCTCCGGGAACCGCCGCCGCACCTCCGCCACGAACCCCACGGTCCGCCGCGCCTCCTCCTCGGCGGACACCTCCTCGCCCGGCCCGGCCTTGACCCCACCTATGTCGATGATCGCGGCACCCTCGGCCACCGCCTGCTCCACGCGCGCGAGGGCGGGCTCGTCGCGGAACGTCGCCCCCTGGTCGTAGAAGGAGTCCGGGGTCCGGTTCACGATCGCCATGATCACCGGCTCGTGCGCCTCGAACGCGCGCCTGCCCAGCCTGAGCATCCCCTGTGACCTCTCGTAGTGCGACCTGGGTGTCCGGGCCTTTCGGCCGCCTGCGACCCTAACGGTCAGCGTCGCATGGCACGATCGGACCCTGACACATTCAGCTTCCGTACATCGAGCATGGGGACCACAGCGATGGTTATGTTCTTGTTCCTCGTCGTCGCTCTCGCCGTCGTGGTCGCCGCGGTCACCCTGGCCGTGGTGGGCGGCGGAGAGGGCGAGGGCCCGCTGCCCGAGGTGGCTCCCGAGCGGCTCCAGGACCCCCTGCCACCGAACCGCCCGGTGGGCAGGGCGGACGTGGACGCCCTGCGCTTCCCCCTCGCCGCCCGCGGCTACCGCATGGCCGACGTGGACGACGCCCTCAACCGCCTCGCCGCCGAACTCGCGGAGCGTGACGCCCGTATCGCCGACCTGGAGTCGGCCCTGGCCGGCGCCCAGGCAGCAGCCCCCCACGGCTCCCACGGCCCGCACATCTCCATGGACAAGCCCGCCCACGGCCATGAGGACCAGCAGTGAGCGACGCAGCCGCGATCCCCGGCCCGGACGGCGCCCTGCGCTGCCCCTGGGCCCTGTCCACCGACGACTACGTGGCCTACCACGACGAGGAGTGGGGCCGCCCGGTCCACGGCGACGACGCCCTCTACGAACGCCTCAGCCTGGAGGCCTTCCAGTCCGGCCTCTCCTGGATCACCATCCTGCGCCGCCGCCCGGGCTTCCGAGCGGCCTTCGCCGACTTCAAGATCGAGAAGGTCGCCGAGTTCACCGACGAGGACCGCGCACGTCTCTTGCTCGACGCCGGCATCATCCGAAATCGCGCAAAGATCGACGCGACCCTCGCCAACGCGCGCGTGCTGGCGGAGTGGGCGCCGGGCGAGCTGGACGAGTTCATCTGGTCCCACGCCCCCGCGCCGGGCCCGGCCCCGAAGACCCTCGGAGACGTCCCGGCAGTCACCCCGGAGTCGACGGCTCTGTCGAAGGCCCTGAAGAAACGCGGCCTGCGGTTCGTCGGCCCGACGACGGCGTACGCCTTGATGCAGGCGTGCGGTTTGGTCAACGACCACCTGGAAGCTTGCGTGACGAGAGGTTCCTAGGGGCGCACCCGCACTCCGCGACGGCGCTCACCGCCCCAAATACTTCGGCTTCTCCTTGTTCACGAACGCCTGCACAGCGATCACATGGTCCTCGGAAGACCCCGCCCGCGTCTGCAGCTCGTCCTCCTTGTCCAGCGTCTCGGACAAGGAGTGGGTGAACCCGTACGCCACCGCCTCCTTGATCGCCGCATAGGCCACCGTCGGCCCCTCGGCCAACGCCCGAGCCACCTTCAGAGCCTCGTCGCGCAGCTCACCCGCCGGCACGAGACGGTTCGCGACGCCGATCTCGTGCGCCTCCTGCGCCGTGATGCTCCGCGGGAAAAGCAGCAGGTCAGTAGCGCGTCCCGCGCCCACCACCCGCGGCAGCGTCCAGGAGATCCCCGAGTCCGCGGTCAGCGCCACCCCCGCGAACGACGTGTTGAAAGCCGCCGTGTCCGCCACCACCCGGTAGTCCGCGGCGAGCGCGAGCCCGAAGCCGGCTCCCGCGGCAACCCCGTTCACCCCGGCGACCACCGGCTTCCGCATCTCGGTCAGCGCCCGCACGATCGGGTTGTAGTGCTCCTTCACCGTGTTCATCGTGTGCGACGACCCGGTCTCCCGATCGGACACCAGCAGCCCGACGTGCTCCTTCAGGTCCTGCCCGACACAGAACGCCCGATCCCCGGCGGCGGTGAGCAACACGGCCCGTACGGCGTCGTCCTCACCCGCGGAGCGAACCGCCTCCCGCAGAGCCACCTTCGTCGCGATGTTCAACGCGTTCATCGCCTCGGGGCGGTTCAGCGTGATCGTCGCGAGTCCGTCGCTCACCTCGTAGAGCACGGTGTCGGCCATGGTGTGTCCCCTCCGCAGTCGCGGTTCAGGCGTACCGGCGGGTACGCCCCTGTCCGTAGGACAGCATGGCGGAGATCACCGCCGAGAGACCGGAGCGGACGTGTGACCTGCGTCAAAGAATTCGGCGCGGTTTTCGGGCGGGGGAACTCCGCGCGGCGGCGCAGTATCGCAGTCACATCGCCGAATTGAGTGGTTTTGCTCGCGCGCGTTGCCCAAGCGATGCCGACTGATGTTGGTCATCGGGTCCTGAGATGCGGGATAATGGCTTGGAAGCAATGTGTTCGATGCCGGTGTCGCGTGTCCAAGTCCCACGCCTGGACCCGTGCGTGCCCTCCAGGGCCGTCGGCTTTGACGATGAGCTGGTTTCAGGAAGGGGAACGAGCATGGCGGCCATGAAGCCGCGGACGGGCGATGGCCCGCTCGAGGTGACAAAGGAGGGGCGGGGCATCGTCATGCGCGTTCCGCTCGAAGGCGGCGGTCGGCTCGTCGTCGAGCTGACCCCTGACGAGGCCGACGCACTCGGCGACGCCCTCAAGAAGGTCGTCGGCTGACGCGGAACGCGACCATACCCTTTCAGCTGCCCCGGCATCCGAATGATGCCGGGGTTGCTGTTTTTCCAGGAATACGTACGTGCTTCACGTACCGTCTGCTCGGTCCCTCACCGCTTGACCCCGCACAGCAGCCCGTCGCCCACCGGCAGCAGTGACGGCACCAGTTCCTGGCTCTCGCGCACCGCGCGCAGCAGCTCCCGCAGCCGTAGGACTTCCGTCGGCTGCGGGCCCGAGTCGACCGTGCGGCCGTTGGCGAAGACGCCCTCGAAGACGACCAGGCCACCCGGACGCAGCAGGCGCAACGATTCAGCGAGATAGTCCATGACCTCCTGCCGGTCGCCGTCGCAGAAGACGAGGTCGTAGCCGGCGTCCGCGAGGCGGGGCAGGACGTCCAGGGCGCGGCCCGGGATGAAGCGGGCGCGGTTGGTGGCGAAGCCGGAGGCGCGGACGGCCTGGCGGGCGAACTGCTGGTGTTCGGGCTCGGGGTCGACGGTGGTGAGGACCCCGTCGGGGCGCATGCCGTGCAGGAGGTGGATGCCGGAGACGCCGGTGCCGGTGCCGATCTCGGCCACCGCTTTGGCGTCGACCGAGGCCGCCAGCAACCGCAGCGCGTAGCCCGTGCCGGGCGACACCGAGCGCAGCCCCGCCTCACGGGCCCGGTCACGGGCCCAGTGCAGCGCTTCGTCCTCGGCGGCATAGGCGTCGGCGAACGCCCAGCTTGCCTGCCGGTTGCCGGTAATGACCCTCTCCTGTCCCCGTGGTTGCCTGGGCGTGACTGTATCCGTTGGGGCCGGGAACCCGCAGATGGGACCGGGCGTTTAGAAGGGTGGAGACGACAACGGGGGGACACAGTTGGATCACGATGACGCGTGGGCGCTCGAGCAACTGCAGACGCAGCAGCACGAGGGGTATGAGCCCAGATCAAATTCTCGTAAAACCGCTTATCCGGTCCTAACGGGCGAGGTGGCTATGGTAGGGGCTCCACTGGACACCACCAGAGCTGACAGGGGAGGTGCGGCCGCGCCCAACGGGGATCGGGGAGGAGTGCTCCGGCGCCTCCTCGGATCGGCGGGCAGGCCGAAATCCGTGAACGACACCGCTGCTGACCACAGCCACGCCGCCCACCAGGGCCAGACCGCGACTTTCTCCACCGACGCGGACGGGCAGGCGTGGACTCCGCCCACGTGGGAGGAGATCGTCAGCATGCACAGTGGCCGCGTCTACCGGCTGGCGTATCGCCTCACCGGCAACCAGCACGACGCCGAGGACCTCACCCAGGAGGTCTTCGTCCGCGTCTTCCGCTCGCTGTCGACGTACACACCGGGCACCTTCGAGGGCTGGCTGCACCGCATCACCACCAACCTCTTCCTGGACATGGTCCGCCGCAAGCAGCGCATCCGCTTCGACGCGCTCGGCGAGGACGCGGCCGAGCGGCTGCCCAGCCGTGAGCCGTCGCCGCAGCAGGTCTTCAACGACGCGCACTTCGACGCGGACGTCCAGCAGGCTCTCGACACCCTCGCGCCCGAGTTCCGCGCCGCGGTCGTCCTGTGCGACATCGAAGGACTGTCGTACGAGGAGATCGCCGCGACGCTGGGCGTCAAGCTCGGCACCGTCCGCTCCCGGATCCACCGCGGCCGCTCCCAGCTGCGCAAGGCCCTCGCGCACCGGGCGCCGCAGGCCCGCGAGCGCCGGTCCTTCGTGCCGCGCGTCGCCGCTCTGGGGGGAGGGGGCGCGACCGCGTGAGTGGATCACGACCCAACCCCGCAGAACGGCCCCTGGCCGAACAGCACCTGGGAGACCGACTCTCCGCCCTGGTGGACGGAGAGCTCGGTCATGAGACGCGCGAGCGGGTCC
>Ga0075367_10000659_pt1 | contig 13195 bp, 13 predicted proteins | sample EndMethybrTD3032_FD_71399 | JGI IMG/M metagenome (GOLD analysis project Ga0075367, IMG submission 71399) | Populus endosphere microbial communities from Tennessee, USA - Endosphere MetaG P. TD hybrid TD303-2 | ecosystem: Host-associated > Plants > Roots > Endosphere | place: USA: Tennessee... | reverse complement strand
GGCCGGCCCCACCCCCGCCATCAGCGCGAAGGTCGCCGCCGAGCGCCCGCCCGCGAGCATCCAGGCCGGTGTGGGCGAGCCGGCGTCGGTGAACGCGCCGTACACATGCACGGAAAACATCCCGAGCAGCGCCGGCCCACGTGCCGTGTCCACCCCGGCGATCCGCGGCGCAGCTGTCACCTCGCCGCCTCGGTGGGCGTGTGACGGCGTGCGCGTCGACGGGTGCGGAGCAGGCATGAAAATTCCCCCGATTGGAATACGACGGAAATACGGCCCCTGTTCAAGGGCCTTCGCGAAGGAGCCGAATTCGGTGACGATGAGATGTGGGTTCAGAATGGTGCGGAAGTGCGTGGAGTGGCCGATAGGGCACGGGGGAATGCGCCTGAGCCGCCTTCAGCGTGCAGCGAATGCAATCCGATTGTTTCGAGGGCTTCATGAACGGTTCAAGGGCGTTTCATTCAATGACGATTTCCGAACCCCTCGGAATTTCGGCATCAGGAAGTTCATGTACATGAACGAACATTCCGGCCAACGCGGACATGACAGGAAAATCACCGGATTGCCGCGAAGGTTTCGGCCGTGTTGCCTGGGGGCCGGGGGATGAGTCCACTCGCGCCCGCCGGATACCGTTAGGTCGTGCAGCCAGCAAGTGATTCCTCGCAGCGGTCCTCCGGCCGCCTCCACCGGGCGCGTGCCCTCTACCGGAACGTCTCCAAGCGCAGGACCGCCTGGCTGCTGCTGAAGGACACCGTCAACTCCTGCATGGAGTACCGCATCCTGGGCCTCGCCGCCGAGGCCGCGTTCTTCACGCTGCTGTCCGTGCCGCCGCTGCTGCTCAGCCTCATCGGACTGCTCGGCTATGTGGACGACTGGACCGGCACCGACTCCATCTCCAGCCTGGAGAGCAACATCCTGGAGGCCTCCCGGACCGTCCTGTCCGACAAGGGTGTCTCCGAGATCGCACAACCGATCCTTCACGACGTGATGAAGGGCGGCCGCCCCGACGTCATCTCCATCGGCTTCCTGTTCGCCCTGTGGTCCGGCTCCCGTGCGGTAAACGTCTTCATCGACACCATCACCGTGATGTACGGCCTCGACGGCGTGCGCGGCATCGTGAAGACCCGGATCGTGGCGTTCCTGCTGTTCATCGCGGCGCTGGTGATCGGGTCGGTCGCGCTGCCGCTGATGGTCGCCGGGCCGGACGCGGTGGTACGGATCGTGCCGTGGTCGGAGACGCTGGTGCAGGTCCTGTACTGGCCCGTCGTCATCGTCCTGTCGATCGTTTTCCTGACCACGCTCTACCACGTGTCGGTGCCCGTGCGCTCCCCGTGGATCGAGGACGTGCCGGGCGCGCTGGTGTCCCTCGCGATGTGGGTGGTGTGCAGTTTCCTGCTGCGCATCTATCTCACGCACACCGTCGAGGGCGCGTCGATCTACGGCTCCCTCGCCGCGTCCGTCGCCGTGCTGCTGTGGATCGGCGTGGGCGCCTTCGCGGTCCTCGTCGGGGCCGCCGTCAACGCGGCGATCGACCGGGTGTGGCCGGCCGCCGCGACGGCCGCGGCCCGCGCCGCCAACGAGCGCCTGCGCGAGGTCCAGCTGGCCGAGCAGGTGGCCCGCGCCGCCGCAGGCCACGAGGACGACCCCGACGACCCCGACATGCCCTCCGAGTTCCCGGAGCGCTGGTCCCGCTTCCTTCCTCCGGAGGACGTGACGTCCCGCCTGCGCACCCACGTGAAGAGCACGCACCCGCCGCACAAGCCGGAGGAGCCCTGACGGCCGGGGACGTCGGGTCGGGGAGGACGGTTCTCCTGGTCATCGCCGCACTCAGGGCATGGTTCCCGCGGCCGGAGGGGGCGCCTGCGGCGTGGTAGCGGGCGTCGGCGGATCCGGTGGTGGGGCGGGTGTTACGGCTGGTGCAGGACGACCCGGCGCATCCGTGGACGGTCGCCACGCCGACGGCGAAGGCGGGGGCCTCTCGGGCGGCGTTGGCGCGGAGGTTCAGTGAACTTGTGGGGGAGCCGCCGATGAGTTGTCCGACGGGGTGGCGGTTGGCTTTGGCGGCAGATGTGCTGCGTGATGGCGACGGGACATCGGAGGCTATTGCTCGGTGGCTGGGACAGGGGAGTGCGATTGCCTTGTCGAGTGCGTTGAAGAGGGATATGGGGTGAGTTCCCAGGAGTTTCGGGTGCGGGATGGTGGGGGTTGATCGCGCCCGCGCGGCGGAGCCGCAAATCGATACCCCCCGCGCCCCTTAAAAGGCGCGTCTACGCTGGAGTGTGTGTACAGGGAATGGGCGTCACGGCTCCCCGGGGCGGTCGTCTGGAGAAACACGCCCTCCGACGACGGCGTCGGACGTGTCCTGCCCGACGGATGCATGGACCTGCTCTGGCATGAGGGGAGGCTGCTCGTCGCCGGGCCTGACACGCGTGCCTACGTCGCCGAGGGCGCCCCAGGGGTGTGGGCCGGCGTCCGTTTCTATCCCGGCACCGCGCCCGCGCTGCTCGGTGTGCCTGCTCATGAGCTGCTCGACCGGCGTATCGAACTCGCCGATCTCTGGTGCGCCTCGGAGGTACGTCGGCTCGCCTCGCGTGTGAACGCCGTCGACGAACCGGGACGCGGGCTGGAGGAGTTGGCGTTGCGGCTCGCCGCGGACACCGCACCGCCCGACCCGTTGCTACGGCCCCTCGTCGCGGCCCTCGACTCGGGTCGTCCCGTCGGGGCGGTCGCCGATGAACTCGGGCTGGGCGCACGGCAGTTGCATCGGCGGTCGTTGGCCGCCTTCGGGTATGGACCCAAGACGCTGGCCCGCGTGCTGCGGCTGCAGCGGGCGTTGGGGATGGCTCGGGGCGGGGTGCCGTTCGCGGAGACGGCCGTGCGGGCCGGGTTCGCCGATCAGGCCCATCTCGCCCGGGACGTACGGGAGTTGGCCGGCGTGCCGCTCGGCGAGCTACTCGCTCGGTAGCGGTGCGAACAGGTCCACGCCGTTGCCGTCGGGGTCGTGCACGACCGCGTACCGCTGGCCCCAGAAGGCGTCCCAGGGCTTGAGTTCGCCGTGGTAACCGGCTTCGACCAGTTCCTCGTACGCCGAGTCGACCTCGGCAGGGCTGTCGCAACGGAAGGCCAGGCCGGCCCGATTGCCGCCGGTGGGCGGCCGCCATGCGGGGTGGAAGGAGCGGACTTCCTTTTCGGTGTCGAGCAGCAGGCGCAGTCCGCCCGGCAGCTCGGCCTCGGTGTGCGGCTGGTTCCCGGCGTCCTCGGGGAAGGCCAGGCCGAGCCTGCGGTAGAAGGCGACGGAGGCCGCCATGTCGGAGACGACCAGGCCCATGGCATCGATTCGTGGAGTCATGGGGTCACCGTAGGCAGGTGGCGGGGCGGTGGTCTTGAAGGAATCGGACAGCTGCGGGCGGGCCGGCTGTCGCTCAGTCGAAGGTGACCGGGCCCTGTGGGGTGTCCAGAGTGAAGGTGAGGGCCAACGGGCCACTGGCCAGGGGGAGTTCGACGTCCAGGGCGGACAGGAGAGTGCGGATCTCGTCCGGGGCGGGGGCGCTCGCCGACAGATGGCGGAGCGGAGTGACGGGGAGGCCGGAGGCGGTCGGGTGGACCGATGAACCCCAGTCGATGAGGAAGGGCACCAGACCGGAGGGGTGCTGGGTGTCGCCGTCGGTCAGCCGCCATTCCAGGAGGGTGCCGTCGGGGCGGCGGCGGCTCATCGGGCGGATGTCACCGGGGTCGTAGCCCCGGGCGCGGGCCGTCGCGACCGCCGCGTCGAGGTCGGGCGGGCTGATGGCCCAGGTGACCGTCCGGGCGGTGGCCAGCTCGTCGACCTCGAAGGGGCGGGGGCCGTCCGGGTCCGACTGCTCCGGGTCCGGGCCGATGATCTCCAGATAGCTGGAACCACCCAGCGACACAAGGAAGTTGCGTGTGCCGAGGCCGACATGGGCGCCGCCGGCGGCGGGCGTCACGCCCGTGCGCCGCGTGAAGTCGGCGACCGTGGCCGCCAAGTCGGGGGTCGCGAGGACGAGGTGGTCCAGGTGTGCGGGGATGGCGTTCATCGGAGTCGAGGCTATGCGGCAACGGCCCCGCGATGGAACACCTGTGCGGCAGGATGGGGGCATGATCCGTGGACTTCGCGCCCTGTCGCCGTTACTGCTCCTGCCCGTGCTGCTGCTCGCCGGCTGTGGCGCGGAGAAGGCCGGGAGCGACTCGGGCTCGTCGGGCCTGCCAGGTTCCCCTGGTTCCCCGGGTGCGAGCGCCTCCGCGGCAAACCCGGGCGAACTCACCGCTCGGGCACGGGCGTTGGGCATCGCCCCGGAACTCGTCCACGTCACCGAGAGCCCCGGTTACACCCTCGCCCAGCAGTCCGTGGGCGCGTCCGGTGATGACGGTTTCTCCGCCGTGTACTGGTCGCAGAAGACCGGCACGCAGATCGAACTCCGGATCGAGCGCGGCACATGGACCGCCGACACCTGCGTGAAGCAGCCCGTCGGGGACTCCTCCGCGGGGGAGACGACCAAGTGCACGCGCGACGGGAACGCCTGGTACCGCAGCGCCGGGCGACAGCGCGGATACGCCGAACCGAAGAACGGTTACGTCATCCTGGTCAGCGGCGCCGGCGTCCCGCGCGCCACCCTGCACAAGGCGCTCCTCGCCGTCCACCGGCCCTCCGCCGCCGAACTCGCCGCGCTGCTGCCGCCGGCCCCCACGACGACGCCGACCGAACCGGTCAGGCGCGGCGACCTGCCGCCCAACGGGGACGGCGCGCCGGACAACTCCGTGCCGAGCGAGGGACTTTGACAGGGGAGCGGCTCAGTCGTCGTAGGTGAGCGTGCCGTCCTCGTCCATCGTGGGGTGCATCTTCATGGGCCCGTACTCATCCACGTCGGACGGCCGCGGTGTCTCCGGCCCCTCGGCGCCCATCCGCACCATCCGCTCGACCCGGCAGATCCTGAACAGCCGGTCGTCGACCCGGAACTCGTCCGCCCGGTCCAGCGCCCGGAACTCCTCGGCCGCCGCCGCGTACCGGGCCCTCGTCGCCTCGTCGAACCTGTACAGCAGAGCCCACATCTCCGCCATGCCGTCGTACAACATGCGACGGGCGTCGTGCGGGGTCGGCATGAGCACTCCCCGGGGGCGCCAACCGCCGTGGGCACCCCGCTCGACCAGGCCGAAGCCGGCCGGCAGCAGCACGAGTTCCGGGTGAGTGGCGACGGCCCGCTCGGAATCGGCGCGTACGGCGGACGGGAAGCGGGCGCCGCTGTACGCGAAGTCCTGCAGCCCGAGCTTGAGCGCACCCGCGGCCGGACCGTCCACCCTCTCGGGATCGAGCACGAACTGGATGTCCCGCGACCGCGTGGCCCGCGCCTTCCGCTCCCAGGACCGCTCCACCGGCTCCGGATCGGTGGGCCGAGGCGGCTCCAGCCCGCCCTCCCCGGCCCGCGCGAACTCGTCCCCGCGCACGACGCGGTACCGCATCCCGCAGGCCTCCACCTCATTCACCGCCTCGCGCTCCAACATCCGTACGGCCGCCAGCAGTTCTCGCCGTACGGCCCGGCCGACGGTGTCGTCCTTCGCGGTGAGGAACAGATACGACTGCAACGAGTCCCGGGCCATCTGCGGCATCCCGTCCACCAAGGGCTTCAGTACCCGCCACTCGGCCCCGACCCGCGGATCCCGCACGGCCACCCCGAACACCGGCCCGCGCAGGGCGAAGTCGGGATACCGCAACGAGGCCTCCATCGCGTCGTGCTCCCGCACCCACGCGGCGGGATCGTCACGCCGGACCAACTCCTCGTGCAGGGCGTCGATCTGTTGCCGCCAGTCATCGTCCATGTACGCATTGTGGCGGGATGGGGGTGGGCGACGGAGGCGAAACGACTCAACAGTCGTGGTTGCCGGACGGGCTCGCCGCTACTCGCAGGCGAGTTGAGCGTCGATCCGGGCGCCGGTCATGAGACCCCCCTCCGTCCAGTACTGGCCCTCACGGAGAGGGGCGTCCCTGACGGCGCGGACATCGAAAACGCCTCCCGTGCCGTCGTCGGTCCCGGCATAGGTGACGGAGACGTCGAGGCTCTTCGGCAGGATCCCGGGCCTGGTCGCCGGAGCGGCCTTGACGAAGTCGTCCGCTTTCCACAGCGTGACCGTGCCGCGCTCTCCCTGAGACGTCTTCGGGCCGTGCGCCCGCCAGAGCAACTTCTCGGAATCGCTGTCGTACACCTCGACCGTCTCCACCCTGTCCGTCGGGCAGGTCGGGAACTTGACCGAAACACGGGACCCGTCGATGCGCATACCGACCGGAGAGGGCGTCGCCGGGTCGGACATCCGATGGACCATGTACTCGAATGTGGCGACCGCTCCGAGAACGGCCAGCAGCACAGACCCCGCCAGCACGAAAGGCCACACGGGTCGGTGTCGGCGCTGGTTGATCAGTGACATCGCCTGTGTCCGTCGCCCCTTCGTCCGGCCGGGCTAGGCTCCTGTGCCATGGCCACCCGACTCCTTGTCTACACGCGCACCACCGCCTACCGCCATGACTCCATCCCGGCCGCCGTCGACGCCGTACGCACCCTCGCCGACTTCGAGGTGGACCACACCGAGGACCCGGCCGCTCTCGAAGCGCCGTTGGACGCGTACGCGGCCGTCGTCTTCCTCTCCACAAGCGGCGAGGTGCTCACCCCGGCCGGCCGGAAGCGGCTGGCCGCCCATGTGGAGTCGGGCGGCGGCTTCGTCGGGGTGCACGCGGCCGCCTGCACGGAGTACGAATGGCCGTACTACGGCGAGCTGTTGGGCGCCCGGTTCGACCGGCACCCGGAGTACCAGCCCGGGAAGGCCGTCGTCGAGGACCGGCACCACCCCGCCACCCGACATGTGCCGCCCGTCTGGGAGTTCACCGACGAGTGGTACGACTTCCGGTCCAACCCACGCGGTTCGGCACGGATCCTGCTGCGCGCCGACGAGGCGTCGTACGAGGGCGGCGGCATGGGCGACGACCATCCGCTGGCGTGGTGTCGGGAACAGGTGCGTGGGCGGGTCTTCTACACGGCCCTCGGGCATGCCGACGAGGCCTACGACGACCCGGAGTTCCGTTCCCATCTGCTGGGCGGTATCAACTGGACTGTGCGGAAAGGCTAGTCGCTAGGAGCGCGGGCGGGCCGTGCTCGCCCGCTCCACCAACCGTGTCGACAACTCGGTGCGCGTGCCCTCCGGGCGGTCCCCCTCCATCATGCGGACCAGCAGATGCAGGGCCGTCGCCGCCATCTCGGAGAGCGGCTGGCGGACGGTGGTGAGGGCCGGGGTGGTCCAGCGGGACTCCGGGAGGTCGTCGAATCCCACGACGCTGATGTCGTCGGGCACCTTCAACCCCCGTTCGGCCAGTGCCTCGTACGCACCCAGCGCCATCCGGTCCGAGCAGACGAACACCGCGGTCGGCGGCTCGCGCAGGTCCAGGAGGTCCGACATGCGGCGGTGGGCGATCGTCTCGTCGAAACCGGCATGCCGGACGTACTCGGGACGATGCCGGATGCCCGCCGAGGCCAGCGCCGAGCGATAGCCGGCGACCCTCGCGCTGCTGCACATCTTGCGCTGGTGACCGGCGATCACGGCGATGCGCTCGTGGCCGAGCGAGAGCAGATGCTCGGTCGCCGTCACGCCGCCCTGCCAGTTCGCCGCGCCGACCGACACGACACCCGGCGGCGGTTCGAGGACCGGGTCGATCAGGACGTACGGGATGCGGTGCTGGTCCAGCCAGGCGTACTGGGACGGGGTCAGCTCGGCCAGGTTGAACAGCACCCCGGACGAGCCGCGCGCGATCAGCTTGTCCAGCCAGCCGCGCTCCGGGCGCCCGCTCCGCGTCCGGGTCAGCCCTGCGGAGACGACCACCTCGAGACCCTCGTCGTGCGCTGCCGCCTCCACCCCGTGCAGCACCGCCCCCGACCAGGAACTGGCGAGCGAGTGCACGACCAGGTCGACCAGCCCGGGCACCTTCGCCGCGTCGAAACGGGGTCTGCGGACATAGCCGAGCCGGTCCAGCGCCTCCGTCACCCGACGACGCGTCTCCGGCGCCACGTCCTCACGGCCGTTGACCACCTTGGAGGCGGTCGGCACGGAAACCCCTGCCTCCCGGGCCACCACGGCCAGCGTCGGACCGGCGGCCACGCCGGCACTCTCCGTACGGACCATAGGAAACCACCCCTCCGGCCCGCCCGAGGGCCATGAAAAGTTTCGACCGGCACGCAAAACAGTAAGCGCTTCCTACCCTAGGTTCACGGGCTGAGGTCGGGAAGAGGTCGGGCTTCGCCAGGTCTTCACGGTTCCGGACTTTCGAAACCTCGAACGTGGCGGTGGGAGGTGTGCGCGGGCGGTGACCGTCACCAGCAGGTGAGCCGGAAACCGGTGAAGTCGGCCGTGAACGCCGCGTCCACCAGGTCCACTGCATGGATGCCGGCCATCGCGCCGGTGAAGCGGAGTTTCGACCCGTGGTCGTCGGAGAGCCGGGTGAAGTCCAACGGCTCACCGATGGGCATACGGGCCCCTTCGCCCACATGCCAGAAACGCGCTGTGGGCCCGTCGACCGTCACGCCCAGCGTCACCGGCGCGTCGACGTCGACATCCACGACGGCCACCGTCCGCGTGCTCGCCTCGTCGCGCTCCGTCAGCCGCAGCACCGTACGGCCGCCGCCCTGCCACTGCTGCCCTCGCTGGGCTTCGTCCTCCGGCTCCGCCCAGGTCAGGTCCAGGCTCAGCCAGGCCTCGGCGTTGTACCGGAGGACCAGGCCGGCGGCCTGCGTGAAGGTGTCCGGCCGCGCCTCCACAGTGACCTCGGCCTCCGTCCGGTGCTCGGTGACGCGCTGGGCCAACAGGCTGTACGCCCACCGGGATTCCGGGCCGTGCCGACCGCGCAGCCGGATCCAGCCGGGGCGGGTGGTGGTGTCGGCCCAGAAGGGGTCGGGACAGCCGCGGAGGGTGCTCCACGGCCAGCCCAACTCCTCGCGGGTCATGGGTTGTTGATCATCAGGGTCGGGCTGTGTCGGTACGTCGACCTCGACCGCAGGATGGTGACCCCCGTGCACCAGCCTGGGCCAGCCCTCCGTGTCCCACGTCACCCGCTGGATCGCCGTCTCGCGGCCGAGTGTGCAGCGCGGACCCTCGGGCGTGGGCAACGGACGTGCCGTCAGATGGCTCAACACCCAGTCACCGTCCGGCGTTTGCACCAGCTCGCCGTGGCCTGCCTTCTGCAGTGGCAGCGACGGGTCGTCCCGGGAGGTCAGCAGTGGGCGCTCGTCGAGCTCGTACGGACCGGTGAGTGCGCGGCTGCGGGCCACCCGTACGCCGTGCTCGAACCCGGTTCCACCCTCGGCCAGGATCAGGTGGTACCAGCCTTCGCGGTACACCAACTTCGGCCCTTCGACGAGCCGTTCGTGCTGGAGGAGGAGGCGGGTACCACCGACCGGGTTCAGCGTCTCCCGGTCCAGCTCGGTCAGGACGATCCCGGCGAACCGGCGTCCACCCGGTCGGTGGTCGTTCTGGAGGTTGAGCAGCCAGAGGCGGCCCTCGTGGTGGAAGAGCGCGGGGTCGAAGCCGTGGCTCGCGATGCGCCGCGGGGCCGACCACTTGCCGCTCACGTCCGTGGCCGTGCAGACGTAGGTGTCGGTGTCGAAGTACGGCGTCCCGACGGACCGTACGACCGCGTACACCACCCAGAAGCGCTCGCCGTCCCAGCTCAGCGAGGGCGCCCAGACGCCGCCCGAGTCGGGCACCCCGGCCAGCGAGTCGCCGGGGGCGGCGCCGCGGACATGCCCCGCGTACTGCCAGTGGGCCAGGTCGCGGGAGCGGTGGATCGGGATGGTCGGGAACCACTCGAAGGAACTCGTCGCGACGTAGTACCAGTCGCCGGCCCGGACCAGGGAGGGGTCGGGGGCGAAGCCGCGGATCACCGGGTTGTGCAGCAGGGTCACTTCAGGGCTCCGGACGGTCCTGTGGGGGTGGTCACTTGAGGGCTCCGAGGGTCACGCCCGTGCGCCAGTAGCGGCGCATCGCGATCATCATGATCGCCATCGGGACGATGGACAGCAGGGCGCCGGTCAGGACGAGGCTGGTGAGGTCGACACCGGATTCCAGGCGTTTTCCGGACCAGTTGTACAAGCCGATGTTGAGCGTCCAGTTGTTCTCGCCGCGCAGGACGGTGAGGGGGAGGAAGAAGGCGTTCCAGGTGTTCACGAAGGCGAGCAGGAAGACGGTTGCGCCGCCCGTGGTCATCATCCGCAGCACAATGCTGAAGAAGATGCGCAGCTCGCCGGCGCCGTCGATACGGGCGGCCTCCAGGAGCTCGTACGGGATCGTCGCCTCGGTGTAGACCTTTGCGAGGTAGACGCTGAACGGGTTGATCAGACAGGGGACCAGCATCGCCCAGGGCGTGTCCACCAGGCCGATCTCGGAGAACAGCAGATAGAGGGGGAGGGTGAGCAGCGCGATCGGGATCAGGAACGAGCCGACCACGCACGCGAACACCAGGTTCCGGCCCGGGAACTGGAAGCGGGCCAGGCCGTAGCCCGTCGCGAGCGCGAGCAGGGTGCCACCGAGGGAGCCGACTCCGGCGTAGAGCAGGGAGTTGGCCGTCCAGCGCAGGAAGATACCGTTTTCGTAAGTGAACAGCTGGTGCAGATTGTCCCAGAAGTGCCAGCCGGAGAACCACAGGCCGTTGCTCTGGTAGAGGCCGACGCGGTCCTTGGTCGCGGCGACGATCAGCCACCACACCGGGAAGAGGCTGTAGACGCTGGCCAGGGTCAGGCCGACGAGAAGGAAGCGCTGGCCTCCGCGGGTGCGGGAGGCCGGATCCGGTCGGGTGAGACGGCGGACCGGGCTTGTGGTGGTGGGTTCCTGAGTGAGCGTCATCAGTCGGCCTCCTTCGACGTCAGCCGGTAGAACAGGAAGGAGGCGACGCCCAGGATCAGCGCGAGGAGCACCGAGAGGGCCGCTGCGTAGTGGTAGTTGCCGGCGTTGAAGGCCTGGTTGTAGATGATCATGATCGGGGTGAAGCTGTCGCTGACCGTCTGCGGGGTGATGTTCCGGAACAGTGCGGGCTCGTTGAAGATCTGCAGCATCTGGATGATCGACAACATGCCGGTGAGCACCAACGCACCCCGCACGTAAGGGATTTTGATGCTGAGCGCGATGCGGCGTTCCGAGGCGCCGTCGAGGCGGGCGGCCTCGAAGAGATCGCGCGGGACGCCCTGGAGCGCCGAGTAGATGATCACCATGTTGTAGCCGACCCCGTGCCAGGTGAGCAGGTTGCCGATGGACGGCCACACCATCGACGGGGCGAAGAAGTTCCAGTCGAAACCGAATACCTTGCCGAGCGGGGTCAGTGGGCCGACGTCCGGGCTGTACAGGTTGATCCAGACGAGCGCGGCGACCACGCCGGGGATCATGTACGGCACGAGGAGCAGGATGCGGAAGCGGCCGGCGACCTTCGAGGTGAGCGCGTCCAGAAACAGGGCCAGCACGAGGCTGATCAGCAGCATCACCGGGATCTGGACACCGGCGAACAACACGACCCGCAGGACGGATCCCATGAACGCCGAGTCGGTCAGGCCCTGCTGGTAGTTGTCCAGACCGGAAAACTTGTCCGTGCTGCCGCCGAGGCCGAGTCCGGAGGACTGCGAACGGTACAGCGACTGATAGACCGCGTACCCGATCGGGAGCAGATACAGGAACACGAAGCCGAGCTGGAAGGGCACCGTGAAGGCGGCGCCCTTCCAGCGCAGTGAGCGGGTCATCGGTTCTCGCCCTCAGCCTCTAGCCCTCGACGCTGATGCCGCGGGACTTCAGGTCCTTGACCGTCCACTCCTGCATGTGCGCGAGGAGGTCCGTGACCTTCTGCTGCTTGTTCACGACCTTCGCCCAGCCGGCCTGCATCTCCGTGAACATGGCGGTCCAGTCCGGGCCGAAGGTCCAGTCGGTGGTCACCGTGTTCAGGCTGTCCGTCACGACCTTCTGCGCGGGCTGGTAGTTCTTGCCCAGGAGCTTGTCGGAGATCGCGTCGGCCACGTACGAGTTGCTGTCCGTGAGCGCGGGCATCACGCCGTTACCGGTGGTCGGGCTCGCCATCGTCTTGACCGCGCCGGTGTTGGTCGACATCCAGAGCGCGGCTTCGGCGGCCTGCTTCGTGTCCTTGCACTGCTTCGTCACCAGGGTCACGCTGCCGGTGAGATTGGTGCCGGCCGGGGTCTTGGCCGCCTCGCCCTGGTAGGTCGGCCAGGGGGACAGCGCCCACTTCCCGAAGGACTTGGTGAAGTTCTGCACCATGCCGGCCATCTGCCAGGTGGAGATCTGCCGGGTCGCCGTACCGCCGTTGTCGTAGTTGCGCTGCACGGCCGCGTAGTCGGCGAAGGAGAGCTTGGAGTTGAGGTCGTTGTCGATGATCTCCTGGATCACCTTCGCGGCCTTGAGGGTGCCCGCGTCCTGGAAGTCCACCTTCCAGGAGTTGCCGTCGATCGAGTACCAGTGGGCGCCGGCCTGCATCGCGAGGACCTCGAGCGTGCTGGGGTCCTCACCGGCGTAGTTGGTGATCTTGATGCCGTGCTTCTTCAGCACCTTGCCGGCGGCTATGAAGTCGTCCCAGGTGGTGGGGGGCCTGATGCCGTACTTCTCGAAGATGTCGGTGCGGTAGATCGTGAAGTTGGGGGCGGAGCTGGTGGGGACGCCGTAGCTCTTGCCCTGCACCTGCGCGCTCGCCCAGGAACCGGCGTTGAACTTGTCCTTGCTCGACGATACGTACTGGCTGATGTCGGCGAGCGCGCCCTGCGCGACCCAACTGGTCACGTACTCGGCGGTGTTCTGCACCAGGCAGGGCGCGTTGCCCGCCTTCACGGCGTTGGTCAGCTGCTTCTGCATGGTCAGCTGGTCGGTGACCTTGGTGTACTTCAGCTTCACGTTCTTGTGTGAGGCGTTGAACGCCTTGACAACCGCTTCCTGCCCGTTGGCCCAACCCCAGAAGGGGAGGGTGACCGGGCCGGACGACTTGGTGTCGTCACCGGAACCGGATCCGCCGCAGGCGGTGAGCAGTCCGGTGAGGGTGAGACCGGTTACGGCGGCTTGGGCGAACCTTCTCCGGCGGCTGGTGAAGTTCATCTGACCGTGATCCTTCGGGAATTGGGCGTTCTCAGGAGGCGAGGACGGCGGCTCGGGGCGGATCGGGGGG
>Ga0075367_10000658_pt1 | contig 13203 bp, 8 predicted proteins | sample EndMethybrTD3032_FD_71399 | JGI IMG/M metagenome (GOLD analysis project Ga0075367, IMG submission 71399) | Populus endosphere microbial communities from Tennessee, USA - Endosphere MetaG P. TD hybrid TD303-2 | ecosystem: Host-associated > Plants > Roots > Endosphere | place: USA: Tennessee... | reverse complement strand
GCCGAGGTCTCCCCCCACGCCGCCCAGACCATCGACGACATCGGTGCGTCGGGCGCCTGGTGGGTGAACGACCTGCAGCACTTCAAGCCCGAGGTACAGGCCAGGGTCGCCCAACTGCTGTTCTCCCGGCAGGGGTTGGCGATGAGCTCGTACCGCTACAACATCGGCGGTGGCGGCGTCGCGGTCACCACGCCGGCCCGCGCCGCCGAGGACTTCCTGAACTCCGACGGCTCCTACGACTGGAGCAAGGACAAGGGCGGCCGTACGTTCCTGAAGTACGCCGCGCAGTACGGCGTGAAGGACCTGATCGGCTTCACCAACAGCGCGCCGGCCCAGTGGACCACCAACGGGCAGTCCTGCGGCGGCCAGTTGAAGCCGGAGAACGAGACGGACTACGCCAAGTACGTCGCCGACGTGACCGACCACTTCGCCAAGCAGGGCGTGAAGCTGGACTACATCAGCCCCTTCAACGAGCCCGACAACGACTTCGGTTCGTGCGGCCAGGAGGGCATGAAGGTCACGGTCGACCAACGCGACGACATCGTACGGGCGTTGGGCGCCGAACAGCGGGCCCGGAAGCAGAAGACGTCGATCATCGCCGACGAGTCCAGCCAGACCACCCAGTTCGTCTCCGAACTCCCGCAGTGGATCTCGCAGCCGGGCACCCAGCAGTACGTGTCCGCGCTCGCCCACCACACCTACAACAACCCGAACGACGGTCAACTCGGCAATGTCTACGAGACGTCGAGGACCGTCGGCCAGAAGTCCTGGGCCACCGAGATCTGCTGCTTCGGCAAGGGCTCGACCGGCTGGAACCAGGAGTACGACCCGAGCATCGACAATGCCCTGTTGATGTCGAGGATCATCTACAAGGACTTCGCGAGCGCGCACGACTCGGCCTTCCAGTGGTGGGTCGCGCTCGCGAGCGGGTACGGCAGCTCCCCCACCGAGAAGAACGACGTGGGCTGGAACGACGGGCTGATCTACTACGACCCCGACTACGCGACGAACGGCAACCAGACGCTGTACTTCACCAAGCGGTACTACGCACTGGGTCAGTACAGCAAGTTCGTCCGGCCGGGCTCGGTCGCGCACAACGTGACCGGGGCGCCCGACGGGGTCGAGGTGTCGTCCTACGACAAGGACGGCAACTGGGTGGTCGTGGTCAACAACCACAACTCCACCGACACCCCGCTGAGTTTGCACTTCAACAGCAAGGCGCCGGTGCGGGCCGCGCAGGCGGTACGGACCTCGGCGACCGAGGACTGGGCCAAGGTGGCCAAGCCGTCGGTGAGTGGAGGGACGGTCACCACGACCCTCGCCGCCCGTTCCGTCACGACGTACGTCTTCGACCAGAAGGGCCACGGGAGTTCGCCGGTCACCGGCGCCTGGCAGGGCAAGCAGTCCGGCAAGTGCCTGACCGCGGACACCTCCGGTGCGGTGATCAGCACCTGCACGGGTGGTGCCGAGCAGTCCTGGTCGTACGACGGGAAGGGCGCCCTGAAGGGCGTGAACGGGTATCTGACGGCCGGGAGTTCGGGCCTGACGACGACCGCCGACTTCACCGGTGACACGTCCCAGCGCTGGCTGCTCAACGCCAACGGGCAGATCCTCAGCGAGGCGTCCGGCAAGTGCCTGGACGTGAGCGGACAGGCGTCCGCCGACGGCAGCAAGGTGATCCTGTACAGCTGCAACGGCGGGAGCAACGAGGTCTGGAACCGGCAGTGACCCCGTAGGAAAACCGTAGAAAGCTCCGAGAAACCCTCGGTCCGAGGGCCGCCGGCACCCCTGACCCGGCGGCCCTCAACCCCCTTGCGCGACCCCCTGTTCGGCATTCCGAACCGGAGACAACGCTTCGAGCAGACTTCGTCCAACCCCTTGCCGAAGGCTTAGCCGAAGGTTAACGTCCCGCACCGCAACGCAATTTCGAGCCACGTAGCGCTGAAGCCGTGGAGCTGAAGCCGTGGAGCCGCAGCCGCAATCGAGACAAGGACGTCAGCATGTCGGCAATGAGCAACAGCAACTTCTCCCGCCGGTCACTCTTCCGGGCCGCCGCGGGCATGGCCGCCGCAGGCACCCTGGCCGCGTGCGGCAGCAACAACGGGCGGGGCGGGAGCGGCGGGTCGGGCACCCAGCTCACCCAGTACTTCCACGCCTACGGCGAGGCCGGCACGGAGCAGGCCCTCAAGCGGTACGCGGCGGCCTACAAGAAGGCCGACGTGAGCACCAACTGGATCACGGGCAACAACTTCGAGTCCGCGCTCTTCGCGGCCCTGCTCACCAAGAAGGCGCCCGACGTCTTCGAGTTCCACCCGCAGCTGCAGCTCGTCAAGAGCGGTCAGGTGGCGGACCTCAGCGACCTCATCGACCCGGTCAAGGACGACTTCAACCCGAACGACATCAACTCCCACACGGTCGACGGGAAGATCTACGGGATCCGGATGATCGACGACCCGCAGTTCTTCTTCTACCGCAAGTCGATGCTGGAGAAGGCGAAGGTCGACGTCCCGACCACGCTCGACGAGCTGATCGACGCCGCCGCCAAGCTCACCACCAGCAAGGTCAAGGGCCTCTTCCTGGGCAACGACTTCACCCCGATCCAGAACACCCTGATCTGGTCGGCCGGCGCCGACACCCTCGACGCGAAGAACCAGATCGCCTACCACACGCCGGGCGTCATCGAGGGCCTGAAGAAGCTCCGGACCCTGTTCACCAGCGGCCATGTGCTGCTGGACGCCCCGACCGACTTCTGGGACCCGTCCTCGCTCAACCAGGGCCTGTGCGCCATCCAGTGGGGCGGCATGTGGTCCATGCCGGCCATGCAGAAGGCGCTCGGTGACGACCTCGGCATCTTCCCGTTCCCGAAGGTCGGCAGCGCCGGCAAGCAGTCCGTCTACAACGGCGGCTGGTCGATCTTCGTCAACGCCAAGGGCAAGAACGTCGACGCGGCCAAGGAATACGTCAAGTGGCTGTGGCTCGACCAGAAGCAGTACCAGGAGGACTGGGCCACCTCGTACGGCTTCCACATCCCGCCGCGTACCTCGATAGCCAACTCGGCCACCAAGCTCAAGTCGGGCCTGCCCGCCGAGGGCGTCAAGCTCTTCACCGACTACGGCCACTTCGACAACATCGGCTTCGACCAGACCATGATCACCGCGTTCAACGACGTGATCGCGTCCTCCGTGCGCAAGAGCGGAAACCCGGAGGCCGCGCTCGACGCCTGCGACAAGAAGGTCAACGTCGAGCTCAAGAAGCTGTTCGGATAGGCCGCGGGGAAAACCACGTCAATGTCGACCACCACCACACGCGGGGTCGCCCAGCCCGCCCCGGCCAAGGCCTCGTCGGCCCGGCCGCGGCGGGGCCTGCGGGGAAACCCCACGCTCAACTTCTGGCTCTTCACCGGGCCCTTCCTCATCGGCCTGGTGATCTTCGTCTTCGTCCCCATCGGATGGAGCGCCTGGCTCAGCTTCTTCGACGCCCGCTACACCGTCACGCCGAGCCACTTCGTCGGCTTCGACAACTACAAGCAGATCCTGACCAACAGCAACTTCTCCGGCTCGCTGGTGACGTTCACCGTGTTCGCCGCGTTCATCGTGCCGACCACCTGGGCGCTGTCCCTGGGTCTGGCGCTGCTGGTGCACCGGCTGCGGTTCATGCGGGCGTTCTTCCGGTCGGTGTTCTTCCTGCCGACCGCCGTCTCCTATGTCGCCGCCGCGCTGATCTGGAAGATGTCCATCTTCAACGGCGTCCGCTTCGGCCTGGCGAACACCGTCATGAGCTGGTTCGGCGTCGACAACACCACCTGGATCTCCAACCCGACCCCGCCCTGGTACTGGTTGGTCATCGTGACCCTGCGGCTGTGGATCCAGGCCGGCTTCTACATGATCCTCTTCCTTGCGGCGCTGCAGAACATCCCGCCGGAGCTGTACGAGGCCGCCGCCATCGACGGCGCCAAGCCGGGCTGGCAGACCTTCCGGTACATCACGCTGCCCCAGCTGCGGGCCACCTCGACCGCGGTCATCCTGCTGCTGCTCATCGCCGCGTACCAGGCGTTCGACGAGTTCTTCAACATCATCGGGACCAAGGCGACCTGGGCCCAGACACCGCTCATGGAGCTCTACAAAACGGCCCTCGGCACCGACCAGGACTACGGCGCCGGCAGCGCGGGCGCGGTCATCCTGTCGCTGCTGATCTGCATCGTCACCCTGGCCCAGGGCAAGATCATGGGCTTTGGAGGGGGGGAGAAGTGACCACCACCACACCGCACGTCGACAAGCGCAGGAAGCGCGGAGGCGTCCTCGGCAGCGCCGGTCTGTACATCGCCGTCAGTGTCGCCGCCCTCCTCTTCCTCATCCCCTTCTATCTGATCATCCGCAACTCGCTCTCCACCGACCTGGAGATCACGGGCCCGAACTGGAAGGTGCTGCCCTCCTTCCAATGGGGCAACATCTCCGAGCTCTTCAACGACCCGACCGTGGAGTTCGGCCGCTCCCTGTGGAACTCCACGGTGATCGCCGTCCTGAGCACGATCGGCACCCTGCTGTTCTGCTCCATGGCCGGATACGGCCTCGCCCGTATCCCCTACAAGCACGCCAACAAGGTCTTCTACGCCGTTCTGGCGACCCTGATGGTCCCCACGGCCGTCACCTTCGTGCCCAGCTTCGTGCTGGTCTCGTCCCTCGGCTGGATCGACACCTACCGCGGCATGATCGTCCCGGGGCTGTTCAGTGGTTTCACCTGCTTCCTTTTCCGGCAGTACTTCCTGGGATTCCCCAAGGAGCTGGAGGAGGCGGCACGCGTGGACGGACTGGGCTACTGGGGGGCGTACTGGCGCATCGTCGTACCCAACTCGCTGAACTTCTTCGCTGCGATCGCCACGATCACGTTCATCAGCGGCTGGAACGCCTTCCTGTGGCCGCTGGTCATCGGCCAGGACCCGGACTCCTGGACCGTGCAGGTCGCGCTCTCCTCCTTCATCACGAACCAGACCGTGAACTTCCATCTGATCTTCATGGCCACCGCCATTTCCATCCTGCCCCTGGTGTTCGTGTTCCTCTTCCTCCAGCGCTGGCTGGTCCAGGGGATCGCGCAGACTGGCATCAAGGGCTGACGCCTTCCTCACCACGACCTGGAGACCGATGACTTCCCGCACCACGGCCACCGATTACGTCGAGGACGTATCGCCCGGCACCGGGGCCCTTCCGCCCCGCGCCTGGTACGCGTCCTCCGACGCGAAGTCCCTGTCCCTGAACGGTAGTTGGCGGCTTCGCGTGTCGCCGACGGTCGACGCTGAGGACGACTCGTTCGCCGAGGAGGGGTACGACGCCGGGGGCTGGGGCGAGGTCACGGTCCCCGGCCACTGGGTCCTCCAGGGCGACGGCGCCTTCGGCCTGCCCATCTACACCAACCACCTCTACCCCTTCCCGGTGGACCCGCCGCACGTCCCGACGGAGAACCCGACCGGCGACCATCTGCGCGTCTTCGATCTGCCCGCGGACTGGCCGGACCCTTCCGAGGGTGGCGCGGTCATCCGTTTCGACGGCGTCGAGTCCTGCGCCCGGGTCTGGCTCAACGGCACCGACATCGGCGAGTTCAAGGGCTCCCGGCTGCCGCACGAGTTCGCGGTCGGCCACCTGCTCAAGCCCAGCGGCAATGTGCTCGCCGTGCGCGTGCACCAGTGGTCGGCCGGCTCCTACCTGGAGGACCAGGACCAGTGGTGGCTGCCCGGCATCTTCCGTGACGTGACGCTGCTGCACCGCCCGGCGGGGAGTGTCCTGGACTTCTCCGTAAACGCTTCCTACGACCACCTCACAGGCGAGGGCACCCTGCGCGTCGACTCCGACGTCGACGGGCGGGTGTCCGTGCCCGCCCTGGACATCGATGTCGCCACGGGGGAAACGGTTACCGTACCGGTCCAACCGTGGTCGGCCGAGGTGCCCAAGCTCTACGACGGCGAGCTGGTCACCGGGGGCGAGCGGGTGCCGCTGCGCATCGGTTTCCGTACGGTCGAGCTGGCCGACGGCCTGATCAAGGTCAACGGCAGGGCGGTGCTGTTCAAGGGCGTCAACCGCCACGAGTGGCACCCGGTCAAGGGCCGCGCCCTCGACCTGGAGACCATGCGCGAGGACGTGCTGCTGATGAAGCGGCACAACCTCAACGCCGTACGCACCTCGCACTACCCGCCGCACCCGGCCTTCCTGGACCTGTGCGACGAGTACGGCCTGTGGGTCATCGACGAGTGCGACCTGGAGACCCACGGCTTCACCGAGCAGGCCTGGCGCGACAACCCGGTCGACGACGACCGCTGGACCCCGGCCCTCCTCGACCGCGCCGCCCGCATGGTCGAGCGCGACAAGAACCACCCGTCGGTGGTCATCTGGTCCCTGGGCAACGAGGCCGGCACCGGACGCGGGCTGACCGCGATGGCCGAGTGGATCCACGGCCGCGACTCCTCTCGCCTCGTGCACTACGAGGGCGACTGGAACTCCCGTGACACGGACATGTACTCGCGGATGTACGCCAGCCACGGCGAGGTCGAGCACATCGGCAAGGAGCTGGACGGCGGCACCCACAAGCGCCGCGAACTCCCCTTCATCCTCTGCGAGTACGGCCACGCGATGGGCAACGGCCCGGGCGGCATCGCCGACTACCAGGAGCTGTTCGAGAAGTACGAGCGGCTCCAGGGCGGCTTCATCTGGGAGTGGATCGACCACGGCGTCAAGCACCCGGAACTGGGTTATGCGTACGGCGGTGACTTCGGCGAGGAGCTGCACGACGGCAACTTCGTCTGCGACGGACTGATCTTCCCCAACCGGCAGCCCTCCCCGGGTCTGCTGGAGTTCAAGAAGGTCATCGAGCCCGTCGCCATCGAGGGCGCCGACACCGCCGTACGGGTCACGAACAAGCAGGACTTCGCCGATCTGTCCGCATTCGCCTTCGAGTGGTCCTACCAAGTGGACGGCGAGAGTGTCGAGTCGGGCTCGCTGTCCGTGCCCGCGCTCGCCCCGGGTGAGTCCGCGGACGTCAAGCTCCCGGAGCCGCCCGCCGACCACGGGGGCGGCGAGACGCAGTGGACGGTACGGGCGCTGCTGGCGGCCGACGCCACCTGGGGTCCGAGGGGCCACGAGGTGGCGTGGGGTCAAGTCCCGGTTACCGCACGGACGTTGCCGTCCGTCGCCGCGACCGACGGTCCGGTGGCCGGCGACCGGGTGATCACGCTCGGCCCCGCCTCCTTCGACGCCCGTACGGGTGCGCTGATGACGATCGGCGGCGTCGAGGTGAGCGGGCTGCGCCTCGACGTGTGGCGGGCGACCACCGACAACGACGAGGGCGCCGAGTGGCTGACCGGCATCCGCTCCGCGGAGCTGTGGCGCAAGTACGGCCTGCACCGCATGCGGCACCGCCTGGCCTCGGTGGACCTCGACGACGACGCGCTGACCGTGCGGACCCGGGTCGCCCCGGCCGCCTGGGAGTTCGGACTCGCCGCGGTGTACCGCTGGACCTCGGACGGCAGCCGTCTCAAGCTGACCGTGTCCGTGGGGCCGGAGGGCGAGTGGCCGGTGCCGCTGCCACGCCTCGGCGTGCGGTTCGGGCTCACGCGGGCCGACTCCGTGAAGTGGTACGGCGGCGGTCTCGGCGAGGGCTATCCGGACACCAAGTCGGCGTCAAAGGTGGGCCGTTGGGAGTCTACGGTCGACGCGTTGCAGACCCCGTACCTGCGCCCGCAAGAGAACGGGGCCCGCGCCGACGTCCGTTGGGCGGAGCTCGGCGGGCTGCGGGTCGAGGGTGACCCGGAGTTCTTCCTCACCGCCCGCCGTTGGACGAGCGAGCAGTTGGACGCGGCCACGCATCTCACCGACCTCACCCCGGGCGACACGGTGTGGGTGAACCTCGACCACGCCCTGCACGGCATCGGCACCGGCTCCTGCGGCCCGGGCGTGCTGCCCCAGTACCAACTGCGGGCCGAACCGGCCGAGTTCTCCTTCGTCTTCTCGGAGGTCAGTTGACGGACACGGACCTGCGGTCCGTCGCGGCCGGTCGGCTCTTCAGCCGGCCGGCCGCGGTCGCGTCCTGCATCGGATTCGTCCTCATCGGCATGCTCCAGGCGCTCTACGGCCCAGCGGTACCGGGTCTGCGTGAGGAGTTCGGTCTCTCCCCCGCGGGCGCCGGCCTCGGCCTGAGCCTGCACTTCACGGGCGGTGTCGCCGGTGTTCTTGCCTTCAACGCGATCCACTCCCGGATCAGCAACAGGGTGCTGCTGGCGGCGAGTTACGGCCTGATGGCGTTGGGCGCCGCGGGCTTCGCCCTCGCCCCCGACTGGCCCCTCGCGCTCACCTCCGCCTTCCTCGGCGGTCTCGGCTTCGGCGGCATCGACTACGGCCTCAACCAGCTCTTCGCCATCGGCTTCGGCGGCCGCTCCACCGCCATGCTGAACATCCTCAACGCCCACTTCGGCATCGGGGCGGTGCTCGGTCCGGCGGTCGTGGCATGGCTGGGCCCGGACGAGTACGGGTACGCCTTCGGGGCGTGCGCGCTGCTGGCGGCGCTGCTGGTGCCCCTGGGCTCAAGTGGCGTACGCACGAAGGAAACCGATCCACCGGCAACTCCTGAGCGGAGCGGACTCGGGCTCTCCCGCGTCCTGCTCGGCTTCCTCCTCCTCTACATCCTCAACGTCGGTGTGGAGGCGGGCGTCGGCGGCTGGGAACCCACCCATCTGGAGACCGTCGGGTTCAGTGCGACCGTGGCCGCCTCGGCGACCTCGGTGTACTGGCTGATGATGACGGCGGGCCGTTTCCTCGTCGTACCGATCACCCTGAAGTACTCCCCCGAACGCATCCTCACGATCTGCGCGGCCGGCATGACCGTGTGCCTGCTGCTGGCACGTGTAAAAGGAGTGGCGCCGGTGGCGTACGCGGGTGTTGGGTTGTTCATCGCGCCGGTCTTTCCGACCGGACTGCCCTGGCTGAACAGGGCGCTCCCTCAGGCGAGGCGTGCCGGTGCCTGGGTCATCGCCGCGTCGATGATCGGTGGAGTGGCGGCTCCCCCGCTGCTGGGGGTGGGCATCGAGGCCTCGGGCATCCATGCGGTCCCCTGGCTGCTGACCGCGCTCTCCGCCGCCTCGCTCGCGGCGACGGTCTGGTTGATCCGACTCACCCGGAGGTTCGTCGATTGATCGGCAGCATCGAGGTGCGCGGCCTGTCCCGCACCTTCAACACCACGGTCCGCCGCCCCGGTTTCACGGGCGCGCTCAGATCCCTGGTCAATCCGGAGCGGGTCGTCAAGCACGCCGTGTCCGACATCAGCTTCGACGTGGCCCCGGGCGAACTCCTCGCCCTGCTCGGTCCGAACGGCGCCGGCAAGTCCACGACCATCAAGATCCTCACCGGCATCCTCACGCCGACCTCCGGCGAGGCCCGGGTCGCGGGCGTGGTGCCGTACGAGGAGCGGGAGCGCAACGCCCGTAACATCGGGGCGGTGTTCGGGCAGCGCACCCAGTTGTGGTGGGACCTGCCGGTCAAGGAGTCGTTCGCCATCCTGCGGGACATCTACGACGTGCCGAAGGCCGAACACGCCGCCCGCCTCAAGGAGTTCGACGAGATTCTCGAACTGTCGGCCTTCTGGGACACCCGGGTCCGCCATCTCTCCCTCGGCCAGCGCGTCCGCTGCGACCTGGCGGCCGCGCTGCTGCACGACCCGATGGTCGTCTTCCTCGACGAGCCGACCATCGGCATGGACGTGGTGGTCAAGGAGCAGGTGCGGGAGTTCCTCCGGCATCAGGTCGAACAGCGCGGCCGTACAGTCCTGTTGACCACGCACGACATGACGGAGGTCGAACGGCTCGCCGAGCGGGTCGTACTCATCAACCACGGGCGGCTCGTGCTCGACGGCACACTCGACGAGATCCGCCGCAAGTACGGCTCGACCTGGCAGGTGCGGGCCACGCTCGCCGACGCGCACACCGACGTCGTACCGCCGCCCGGCATCACGGTGCTGCGGCAGGACGGTCCGCAGGTGGTGTTCGGGCCGGACGGCGCCGACGCGCCGACGGTCCACCAGGCGCTCAAGGCGGTCATCGAGCGGTACGAGGTGACGGGTGTCGCCATCGACGAGGCGGACCTGGAGGACGTGATGCGGGCCGCGTACGTCCACGCGGGGCCGGCCGGGGAGGGGGCCTGAGATGGCCGTCCTGCATGCCTGGCGCGCCGCCCGCGTCACCCCGCTCGGCGAGCTGCACGCCCCGCCCCGGATGACGGCCGTCCTGGTCCGGCTGGTCGTCCAGGTGGTGCTGGTCGCGTCACTGTGGAGCGGCCTGTACGCGAACACGAGTTCGTCGGCCGGCATGAGCCGCGAGCAGGCGATCACGTACGCCGTGCTGGCCGTACTCGCTTCCCGGCTACGGGAGTTGGACCAGTACGCGGGCCGGGACACGGTCATCCAGCACATGCACTTCGGCACCATCGTCTACTGGTACCTGCGCCCACTGCCGCCCGCCCGCTACCACGCGCTGCGCGCCCTCGGCGAGCAGGTCTACGGGGCCGCGTGGGCGCTCGCCGGATACGCGGTGTGTCTCGCGGTCGGGGTCGTCGAGCCGCCCAGGTCGGCCGCCGTGGCGGGGGTGTTCGTGGTCAGTCTGCTGCTCGGGCAGCTGGTCCTGTACCACGTCATGCTGCTGCTGGACCAGATGTGTTTCTGGACGGTGCGCAACAGCGCGGCGATGCTGATCCTGATCTTCGCGCAGAACCTGATGTCCGGGGTGTACGCCCCGCTGTGGTTCTTCCCCGAGTGGTTCCGGACGCTGAGCACCTTCCTGCCGTTCCAGGCGACGCTCAACGTACCGCTGTCGCTGTACGTGGGACGCATCCGACTCTCCGACGCGGGCGAGCAGCTGGCGATCCAGGCCGGCTGGGTCGTGCTGCTCCACCTGTTCACCCGGTTCCTGTGGCGGCGGGCCGCCCGCCGTGTCATCTCCCAAGGAGGCTGAGGGCGTTGAATGCCGTCCGGACCGCGTGGCGCATCACGCGTCTCAACTTCCGCTCCCAGCTGGAGTACCGCACCGAGTTCCTGCTGATGGTCGCGATCGGCGCGATCTGGCAGGTGTCGGTGATCGTGTTCGCGACCGTGCTGCTGACCCGGTTCACCGGGATGGGCGGCTGGGACAGCTCGGAGGTGCTGCTGATCCCGGCGACGCGCATGCTGGCGCACGGGCTGTTCGTGCTGTTCCTGGGCCGGATGCACGGGGTGGGCCGGTTCATCCAGGAAGGCCGGATCGACATCTATCTGCTGCGGCCCATGCCGGTTCACCGTCAGGTGCAGCTGCAGTACTTCCCCACCAACGCGATCGGCGACCTGACCGTCGCCGTCGGACTCATGGTCGGTGCCCTGACGCGCAGTCGACTCGACTGGACGGCCGGGCGGATCACGTATCTGATCGTCTGTCTGATCGGCGGCATGCTCCTGGAGGCGGCCCTGTTCACGGCGGTGGCCTGCGCCTCGCTCCGGTTCCCGGCCGCCGACTACTGGGGCCGCTGGCTGGAGGAGCTGCTCGGCACCTTCGGCAGCTACCCGCTGAACGTCCTGCCCAGGGCGGTGAGCGGCCTGCTCACCTTCGGCCTGCCCCTCGCCTTCGTCGCCTACTTCCCCGCCGCGGTACTGACCGGGCACGGGCACGACACGGGCGTACCGTATTGGCTGGCCGCGTCGTCACCGCTGCTCGGGGTGGTCGCGTACCTGGCCGCGAGGCTCCTCTGGCGCTGGAGTCTGAACCACTACACGGGGGTGAACGGGTAACGGAGCGTTTGCCCGCCCGAACTGGCGCTTCAGAAGGCGAGTTGGCGCGGAAACCCGGTCAGGAGCGGTTTCCCGACCGCCATATCGGCGTGAACAGCGCCGTCATCGCGATCAGTACGCAGCAGCCGCCCGCCACCAGGCCCACCGGTGCCGTCCCCTGTCGTTCCGCCGCCCAGGTGAGGGCGGCCGCGCCGATGGGGGCCGCCGAGTACTGGAGGGTCCAGAAGGCCGAGGTGACCCGGCCGAGGAGCGGCTCGGGGGTGATCTCCTGGCGCAGGGACATCGAGCAGGTGCCCGCGATGCCCACGCAGGCCAGGAAGGCCGCGCTCAGGGCGGCGACCACGGGGACGTCCCTCGCCCAGCCGAGGCCGGCGAAGGACAGACCGCTGACCGCGGTCGCACTCGTCCAGGTGCGGCCGAAGCCGAGGCGGCGACGGATGCGGGCGACCAGCAGTGAGCCGACGATCGTGCCGAGGGCGCCGCAGGCCATGACGGTGCCGACCGTGCCGTCGTCGTGGCCGAGGTCGTGCTTGAGGTGGTAGATGACCAGGTCGATCAGGCCGAGGGTGAGGAAGCTGAAGACGAAGAGGAGGGCGGTGAGGGAGCGGAGGACCGGATGGCCGTGGAGGAAAGCGATTCCCGTGCGCAGGTCCTGCCAGAGGCCGGTCCCGTGCGGTGAGCCGGCGTCGTCCGCGGGGCGGGGGCGGAAGCGGACGAGGAGCATGCAGGCCGCCGAGATGCCGAAACTCGCCGCGTCCACGCCGACCGCGGCGGCCGGGCCCGCCCACGCTGCCATCAGCCCCGCGCACACCGGGCCGAGTACGCCCGCCGCGGCGGCGGTCGCGTTGAGGCGGCCGTTGGCCTCGGTGAGCCGGTCGGTGGCGACCAGGCTGCGGACGACGGTGACATAGCCGACGGCGAAGAACATGCCGACGGCCTCGCACAGCGGCAGCACGACGTACAGCAGCCAGATCTGCGGGGAGAACAGCCAGACGACCGGGACCAGGCCGTACAGCACCATCCGTACGAGGTCGCAGGCGATCAGCAGCCTGCGGCGGTTCGCCCGGTCCACCACGGCACCCGCGAACACCGCCGCCAGCACCGAGGCGGCCCCGCCCACCGCCGTCAGCAGACCCATGCGCGCAAGCGAGCCCGTCGCCTGCAGGACCAGCAGGGGCAGTGCGATCAGAGCGAAGGAGTCGCCGAGGACGGAGAGGGTCTGAGCTCCCCAGAAGATGCCGAAGTCCCGTTGCCGCCACAGGGGTTGGGCGGTGGTGCGGGTGGTGTCGTAACTGCGGCCGCCGTCCTTCTGCGTCTCGTACGACACCTGCGCCTCCCCCGAATCCGCGGCAACCTTACGTCCCCCGGCGGCGACTGGCGACTGAGATATCCCCGCACCCGCGACCCCCGCATCTC
>Ga0075367_10000656_pt1 | contig 13256 bp, 13 predicted proteins | sample EndMethybrTD3032_FD_71399 | JGI IMG/M metagenome (GOLD analysis project Ga0075367, IMG submission 71399) | Populus endosphere microbial communities from Tennessee, USA - Endosphere MetaG P. TD hybrid TD303-2 | ecosystem: Host-associated > Plants > Roots > Endosphere | place: USA: Tennessee... | reverse complement strand
GCCGCCCAGCACAGCCAGTGCTTCTCGTCCTGGTATGCGCACGTGCCCGGCATGAAGGTGGTGGCGCCTTCCAACGCCGCCGACGCCAAGGGCCTGCTCAAGGCCGCCATCCGCGATCCCAACCCGGTTCTGGTGCTGGAGAACGAGATCCTCTACGGCACTTCGGCAGACGTGCCGAAGGGCGAGTGGATCGTGCCGATCGGCAAGGCGCGCATCGCCCGTCCGGGCAGCCACGTGACGATCGTCTCTTTTGCGCGCGGCATGGTCTATGCGCTGGCGGCGGCCGAGGTGCTGGCCAAGGACGGCATCGAGGCGGAGGTGATCGATCTGAGATCGCTGCGCCCGCTCGACCTGCCGACGGTGATCGAGTCTGTAAAGAAGACCAATCGCTTGGTGACGGTGGAGGAAGCCTGGCCGGTATGCTCGGTCGGCTCCGAGATCTGTGCGCAGGTGGCGATCCAGGCCTTCGACTACCTCGACGCGCCACCCGCCAAGGTCAACGGCGCCGACGTGCCGATGCCCTACGCCGCCAACCTCGAGCGCCTCGCGCTGCCGAGCGTCGAGCAGGTCATTGGGGCGGTGAAGGGCGTGCTGTACGCCGCGTAGCCTGGAGACAGCCGATGTCCGAAGCTGAGCTCCTGCAGGGTCTGATGGGGTCCATCCAGGTCATCCTGAGCCTGTTCTCGATCTTCTTCACGCTGACCTCGGGCTACATCGCCGCGCTCTACTTCTTCTTGCACCGCGCACCGTTCGCGCTCCGGCTGCTCGCCTTCTTCCTGCTATCGGTCGGCTTGGTGTTCCTCGGCGGGACAGCAGCTGTGCAGCAGCGCATCCAGGAAGGCCTGTTCGCGGCCTGGGACAAGCTGCCGTCGTCGGCGATGAATGCGCAGGCGATCCGCAATCCGCTGACACTCCCCGTCGCTCTGCCGGCGACTTGGCAGGAGATCGGCATTGTTGTCGGTTGGGTCACGGCGACCGGCGTCTATCTGGCACTTGCCTACCTCACGTTCGTCTATCGCTGGCATTGGCGAATGGGGAGCGAGCATGCGTGAGGGGCACACCTATGCCGGCGCATGCCACTGCGGCGCGATCCGCGCGACGTTGTCGGCGACGAAGCCGGCGGCCGAGCTGCAGGTGCGGGCCTGTCAGTGCGGCTTCTGCACCCGGCATGGGGCGATGACGGTGTCCGATCCGGCGGGACGCGCCACGTTCGAGATCGAGCAGGCGGCCCTGACGAAATATCAGTTCGGCACGCGTTCGGGCACCAGCCTGCTGTGTGCGCGTTGCGGGATGTACGCCGGCGCGATACTCGAGGACGGCGGCAAGGTATGGTCGATCCTCAACGTGCGCGGCCTCGCCATCCCCGAGTTCAAGGGGCGCGTTGCGGAGCCGGTGGTCTACGAGGGCGAGACGCCGGAGGCGCGCATCGCCCGCCGCAAAGCCAAGTGGACGCCGACCGAGATCAGATACGTCTAGGACAAGTAGCACGATGCCGACCGAAATCCTGATGCCCGCACTGTCGCCCACCATGGAGGAGGGCAAGCTCGCCAAGTGGCTGATCAAGGAGGGCCAGCAGGTCAAGGCCGGCGACATCATCGCCGAGATCGAGACCGACAAGGCCACCATGGAGGTGGAGGCGGTCGACGAGGGCAAGGTTGGCCGTCTGCTGGTGGAAGCTGGCACCGAGGGCGTCAAGGTCAACACACCGATCGCCACCCTGCTGGCCGAAGGCGAGAGCGAGGGCGCTGCGCCCAAGGCGAAGGCTCCGACCCCGCAAGCCGCCGCCACGCCGCGTGCCGAGACTCCCAAGGCTGCAGCCGCTGCCAGCGCGTCAGCGGCCTCGTCAACCGCGAAGCCGGCAACCGCGACCGCGCACAGCTCGGCGACGGCCAGCGCGTCGTCGTCCGCCACATCGAAAAGCCTGCATGAACGCATCTTCGCCTCGCCGCTGGCGCGCCGGCTGGCCAAGGCCGCCGGCATCGAGGTCGCGGCACTGGCGGGTTCGGGTCCGCACGGCCGCGTCGTCAAGCGCGACGTCGAGAGCGCACTCGCCAACGGTCATGCCGCCACCGCCAGGGCCGGCACGCAGGTGGCGCCGAGGGGCAGCACGGCCCCCGCTGCGGCATCGACGCTGCAGGGCATGTCGGACGACAAGATCCTGGCGCTGTACGACAAGAATGCCTACGAGGTCGTGCCGCACGACGGCATGCGCAAGGTGATCGCGCAGCGTCTGACGCTCTCCAAGCAGACCATCCCGCATTTCTACATGACGGTCGACTGCCGCATCGACGAACTGTTGCGGGCGCGCGAGCGCATGAACGCCACCTCGCCGAAGGACGGACCGCGCGCCTTCAAGCTGTCGGTCAACGACTTCGTCATCAAGGCGATGGCGCTGGCCTTGGCACACGTGCCAAACGCCAACGTCACCTGGACGGAAGGCGGCACGCTGCGCCACAAGTATTCCGACGTCGGCGTCGCCGTGGCCATCGAGGGCGGGCTGTTCACGCCGGTCATCCGTCACGCGGAGCTGAAATCGCTGTCGGAGATCTCCAACGAGATGAAAGATCTGGCCGAGCGCGCGCGCAAGCGGCGGCTGGCACCGCACGAGTACCAGGGCGGCACCACTTCGATCTCCAATCTCGGCATGTACGGCATCAAGACCTTCGATGCGGTGATCAATCCTCCGCACGCTACGATTCTGGCCGTCGGGGCCGGCGAAAAGCGCCCGGTCGTGGTCGGCGACAAGGTGGAGGTGGCCACGATTGTCTCCTGCACCCTGTCCTGCGACCACCGGGTGGTCGACGGCGCGATCGGGGCGGAGCTGCTCAACGCCTTCAAAATGCTGATGGAAGACCCCGTGCGGATGCTGGTTTGACAAAACAGGTCTTGAGGCCTGTGGCCCAGAGGCTTCCATGCCTCCCTTTCCACAGAAATCCCGTATTCCTGAGCTAGAAGCAGGGTCCGCTGCCCTTTACCTGCCGCTTGCGGGTCTCAACAATCGAGCATAAGAATCAGTCAAGGATCACAAGGTGTAAGCGCATCTCGTTGCAAATAAACTCAGACATCTGCAAAACACACACTCGGGGGTACTGCTCATGGCAATCGCGTTCCGTGCCGCTTCGGCGGCACTGCTGCTCACCGGCGCTCTGCTCGCCGGATGTGCTGGCGACGGCAGCGATGGCGGCTTGTTCACGACGGGTGCCCTCGGTGATGGCTCCGCGACTGCGGAGGCGAAGGTCGATCCGGCCTGCGTCTCTCTGACCTCGCGGATCGAGGGCCTGCGCAAGGAAGGCATCGCCGATAAGATCGAGAAGGCGTCGGCCAAGAAGTATAAGATGACCCAGGCCGATCTCGCCAAGGCCGATCAGCTCACCAAGGCCAACGCCGAGTTCCAGGCGCGTTGCTCGCTGGTGTCGCCGAAGCCGACTACCGCACAGGTCAAGTCGGGCCCCACCAAGTCGGGCTCGGGCGGGCCGAGCTACTAGCATAGCGCTGCCGACGCACGACGCGGGGCGGTGTGCTGGAGTCGGCTGTTCAGTGCTGACGAGTGGCCGTGTGGGATGGCGCCCATGTTTTCCGCAAGTGGCAAGTCCGTTTTGTGCCGCGCCAGTCGGTAGTGCAGTTTCCCTGCTGCAAAGTTGTCACACTGCCGCCGTAGACGGTTGAAATCGTTGCACGGCTATGGTTCGTAACCAGCCAGCACGGATGCTTGGAATGCAGGAGCGCTTGGTGGCGAGCACGATCTCCAAGTCTTGGAAACTTCTGACCGCGGCGGCGATGGCAGCCTCCCTGTCGGCCTGCGCGGGCGACGACTGGGGCGGCGACCCGGGCGCCAAGCCGCTGGCTGCCGGACAGACCTGCGGCACGATCCGCCAGGAGCTGGACCGGCTCGACGCCAGAGGCACGCAAGGCAAAGTCGAGGCGGTGACCCAGGGCAAGAAGCTGCCCCCCGCGCAGATGGCCGACGTCAATCGCTACAATGAGCTGCTGAACCAGTACCTCGGGGCGCGCTGCCACGTGCCACCGTCCTGATGCGGCCGACGGAGCTTTTCGCGCTGCACGCAAACTGGCTTGAATAGCAAGGCCCTGGCGCTTACGTCGGGGCCTTGTGCGTTGAGCGCCTTCGCCCCTGATCGAGAGCTTCCGCCATGGCCGAGCAATCCTTCGACGTCATCATCATCGGGTCGGGGCCGGGAGGCTACGTCACGGCCATCCGGGCGGCCCAGCTCGGCTTCAAGACGGCGATCGTCGAGCGCGATTACCTGGGTGGTATCTGTCTCAACTGGGGCTGCATCCCCACCAAGGCGCTGCTGCGCTCAGCCGAAGCGTTCCACATGCTGAAGCACGCCAAGGACTATGGTCTGACGGCGGAGAATGTCGCCTACGATGCCAAGGCCGTGGTGGAGCGCTCGCGCAAGGTGGCCAGCCGCCTCAACGCCGGCGTCACCTTCCTAATGAAAAAGAACAAGATCACCGTCATCTGGGGCGAGGCGGCGCTGGAAGCCGGCGGCAAGGTGCGAGTTTCAGCCTCCAAGAGTGAGGCGCCGAAGGGCACGCTCGGCGCCGGCACGTACCAGGCCAAGCACATCATCATCGCCACCGGCGCGCGGCCGCGGGCGCTGCCCGGCATCGAGCCTGACAAGAAGCTGGTGTGGACCTACTTCGAGGCGATGGTGCCGGCCGCCATGCCCAAGTCGCTGCTGGTGATCGGCTCGGGCGCTATCGGCATCGAGTTCGCCTCCTTCTACCGCACACTCGGTGCCGAGGTGACGGTGGTGGAGGTGCTGCCGCAGATCCTGCCCGTCGAGGACGCCGAGATCGCCGCCTTTGCCCGCAAGCAGTTCGAGAAGCAGGGCATCAAGATCATGACCGGCGCCAAGGTGACCAAGCTGGATAGAAAGGCTGACAGCGTCACCGCCACCATCGATGACGGCAAGGGCGGTACGCAGGCGCTCAACGTCGATCGGGTGATCTCGGCGGTCGGCGTGGTCGGCAACGTCGAGAACCTGGGCCTGGAGAAGCTGGGTGTGAAGATGGAGAAGGGCACCATCGTCGCCGACGGCTTCGGCAAGACCAACGTCGCCGGCATCTACGCCATTGGCGACGTGGCCGGGCCGCCGATGCTGGCGCACAAGGCCGAGCACGAGGGCGTGGTGTGCATCGAGGCCATCAAGGGGCTGCATCCCCATCCGCTCGACAAGCTGAAGATTCCGGGCTGCACCTATTGCCAACCGCAGATCGCCAGCGTCGGCCTGACCGAGCAGAAGGCTAAGGAGCAGGGCCGCGAGATCAAGGTCGGCCGCTTCCCGTTCGTGGGCAACGGCAAGGCCATTGCGCTGGGCGAGGATCAGGGGCTGGTGAAGACCATCTTCGACGCCACGACCGGCCAGCTGCTGGGCGCGCACATGGTTGGCGCCGAAGTGACCGAGCTGATCCAGGGCTTCGTCATCGCCATGCAACTCGAGACCACCGAGGAAGACCTAATGCACACGGTCTTCCCGCATCCGACGCTGTCGGAGATGATGCACGAGAGCGTGCTCGACGCGTTCGGCCGCGTGATTCACGTCTAGAAGTGGTTCCGCGTCAGATGGAATCGCATATCCGCCGTCTGTCATCCCGGCCTGAGCGCAACTCGGAGCCGGGACCCAGTGCCGCAGAGGGTTTCGCCCTGGATCCCGGATATTCGCTCACGCGAATTCCGGGATGACAACGACACCGCCGATGTCCCGGGCGGCCCTGGTCGCGTTCTGCGGCCTGCTGTTGTCGGTCAGCGCCTTTTCCTGCGACATCACGCTGCCGGCCTTCTGGTCGATCCAGCGCGACCTCGGCGCGCCCATCGAGCTGGTGCAGGCGATCGTACCGGTGTTCCTGATGTCCCAGGGGTTGGGACAGCTCATCTTCGGACCGGTGTCGGATCGGTTCGGACGCAAGCCGGTGATCCTCGGCGGGCTCGCCCTGTATCTGGTCGGCACGGTCATCGCCATGCTGGCGCCAGTCATAGAGGTGCTGCATGCCGGCCGCGCCGCCCAGGGCTTCGGCAGTGCCTGCGGCATCGCGGTCGGGCGCGCCGTGCTGCGGGATACGAGTCACGGCTCCGGCCTCGCCCAGGCCATGGCGCTGGCCATGGCCATTTTCGCGTTGGGACCGATGACGGCGCCCCTCATTGGTTATGGGCTGGTTGCGGTCGGCTCGTGGCGCGCGATTTTCATCGGCATGGGATTGTTCGCGGCGGGCCTGATGGTGTGGGGACTGGTCGCCTTTCGCGAGACGAACGCCAGGACCGATCCGGAAGCGCTGCGTGCGAGCCGGTTGATGGCGGCGCTTGCCCGCTTGGTGAGGCATCCCCAGTCGCGATTCTTCCTACTGGTGGCGGCCTCCGCGCAATTTGGCATCGTCTCCTTCGTTGCCAACGCACCTCGCCTATTCAAGTCGTCGTTCGGGGTGGAGGGTCTGACCTTTGCGTTGCTGTTTGCCTCGACCGGATTGGGCATCGTGGTCGGTCAGATCGGCAACCGCCGGTTGATTGCGCGCTTCGGCGTGCTCGCAGCAACCCGTCTGGCGGCGCTCGTGCTGCTGTTTGTCACGGTTTGCGTGGTGGGCATCACGCTGCTGGGGGCGATGTCGGCAATGCTGTTCACGGTGTTGATGTTCGCCTTCAATACGAGCTTCCTAGCCGTGATCGCCAATAGCGCCAGCCTGACCATCGACCCGCATCCGCAGATCGCGGGATTTGCCTCGTCCGTATTCGGATTCTTCACGCAGATGACGGCTTCGCTGCTGGTGCTGGCGACCCTGCCGTTGTTTGCGGGTGCCATGCTGCCTTGGAGCCTCGGCATGCTGGCGGTGATGGCCGGCGTCTTCGCAGCCCTTGTCTGCTACCGCGGCACGCCGTGCGCCGAGAGGCACACTGCGTTAGGCTGGGGTCTCGACGTAGTCGGACGAGTCGGTCAGACTCATGTCGCCGGGTCGGGAGATCGCGGGCGGCTTTCGCTCGCGGGTTGGCTGGCGCCGGGGAAGGAGATTCCCATGAATATGAACACCCAGCAGATCATCATCACGGTCATCGTGGGTATCGTTGCGGGTTGGCTGGCGAGCGTCTTCGTCGGGGGACCCAGCAGCCTGATCGGTTACCTGCTGACCGGCCTGATCGGCGCATTCGTGGGCAACTTCGTGCTCGGCGCGGTCGGCTGGAAGCCGAACGTCGGCAACGATCTGGCGGATTGGATCATCACGTCGGCGATCGGCGCGATCATCGTCGTCATCCTGGCCAAGCTGATCATCTTCGCCTGACGCGCAGTGTCATCCCGGAACGCGCGCAGCGCGTATCCGGGACCCAGAACCGACCAGGTCGGTTACGCTTTGCCGAACACGCGGGCGAAGATCGTATCGACGTGCTTGGTGTGATAGGCGAGGTCGAACAGGGCGTCGAGCTCGCTTGCGCTCAGCACCTTGGCGATGTCGGCGTCGCCTTTCAGGAGCGCGAGGAAATCGGCGCGCTCAGCCCACACGCGCATGGCGTTGCGCTGCACGAGGCGGTAGGCGTCCTCGCGCGCGACGCCCTTTTGCGTTAGCGCCAGCAGCACGCGCTGCGAATGCACGAGACCGCCGAGCCGGTCCAGATTGGCGCGCATGTTGTCCGGGTAGACGACCAGCTTGTCGATCACGCCGGCCATGCGGGCGAGCGCGAAGTCGAGCGTCACGGTGGCGTCGGGCCCGATCATGCGCTCCACTGAGGAGTGCGAGATGTCGCGCTCGTGCCAGAGCGCCACGTTCTCCATGGCCGGTAGCGCGTAGCTGCGCACCATGCGCGAGAGGCCGGTGATGTTCTCGGTCAGGACCGGATTGCGCTTGTGCGGCATGGCCGAGGAGCCTTTCTGGCCGGCCGAGAAGAACTCCTCGGCCTCCAGCACCTCGGTGCGCTGCAGGTGACGGATCTCGATGGCCAGCCGCTCCAGCGACGAGGCGATCACCGCCAGCGTGGCGAAATACATGGCGTGGCGATCACGCGGGATGATCTGCGTGGAGACGGGCTCCGGTGTCAGGCCCATCTTGGCCGCCACGTACTCCTCGATGCGCGGATCGATGTTTGCGTAGGTGCCGACCGCGCCGGAGATGGCGCAAGTTGCGACCTCTTTGCGCGCCGCCTGCAGACGCGCCTTGGCGCGATCGAACTCGGCATAGGCGTAGGCGAGCTTGACGCCGAACGTGGTCGGCTCGGCATGAATGCCGTGGCTGCGACCGATGGTCGGCGTGTTCTTGTGCTCGCGGGCGCGCTTCTCCAGCGCGGCCAGCAGGGTGTCGAGATCCGCGAGCAGCAAGTCGGCGGCGCGCACCAGCTGCACATTGAAGGAGGTGTCGAGCACGTCCGACGAAGTGAGGCCTGCGTGCACGAAGCGCGCGTCCGGGCCGATGTGCTCGGCCAGGTGCGTGAGGAAGGCGATGACGTCGTGCTTGACCTCGCGCTCGATCTCGTCGATGCGCGCTACGTCGAACTTGGCAGCAGAGCCGCGCTCCCAGATCGTCTTGGCTGCTTCCTTGGGAATCAGGCCGAGTTCGGCCATGGCCGAGGCGGCATGCGCCTCGATTTCGAACCAGATGCGAAAGCGCGTCTCGGGGGCCCAGATGGCGGCCATCGGTGCGCGGGCATAGCGGGGAATCATGGCGTCCTCGCTGGGAGTTGAGCCTGTCGCCTAGCACGAGCCGGGCCGCCGTCAAACCCTTTCGCGGCGCCCGCGGCCGCAAGCCCACGGTCATGGGGTCGCGGGGCAGGGGGGCGGCATTCGCATACCCGCGCATATGTCCCCCGTGATAGTAGTGAGCCCAAGGAAGCGCGCCAAAAGAGCGGGTTAATGGTCGCCGAAACCGCCAGGTCCGAGGGCAGAGGCACATCAGCCGCTGCCGCCAGCGAGCTGCAGACGCTGCTGGCGGTGTCCGCGGCGCACCTCGTCAGCCATTTCTACATCGTCACGCTGCCGGTGCTGCTGCCGGTTCTCAAAGACCGGCTGGGCGTGAGCTTCTTCGAGCTTGGCCTGGCGCTGACCACGTTCAACGTGGTGAGCGGCATCACGCAGGCGCCGATGGGATTCGTGGTCGACCGGCTCGGCGCGCGCCGGGTTCTGATCGCCGGGCTGCTGGTCGGCGGCGTCGGCTTCGCGGTGTTCGGCCTGCAGCCCACCTATCCGATGCTGCTGGTGGCGGCATTCCTGGCCGGGCTCGGCAACTGCGTCTACCACCCGGCCGACTATGCCATTCTGGCCGACGCCATGTCCGAGCATCGCATGGGTCGCGCCTTCTCCATCCATACGTTTGCGGGCCTGCTTGGCGGGGCGCTGACGCCGGTGGCGCTGTTCGGCCTGATCGCCTACGTGAATTTTGGCGCCGCGCTCGCCTTCGCCGCACTGCTGGGTCCGGCGGTCGCGGTGGTGCTGCTGCTGATGCCGGCCCCGCGCTCGGTGACGGGCGCGCAGTCGCGCAAGGCGGCCGCAGGCCAGGGCGGAATCGCTGGCCTGCTGACGCCCGCCATCCTGTCGCTGACGGGCTTCTTCGTGCTGATGGCGCTGTCCAACGTGGCGCTGCAGAACTTCTCGGTGGTGTCTCTGATGGCGACGCAGGGCCTCACCTTGACGGCCGCCAACTGGGCGCTGACGGCTTATCTCGCGCTCGGCGCGGTCGGCGTGCTGGCGGGCGGCTCGCTGGCCGACCACACGCAGCGGCATGGCGAGGTGGCGGCGGCCGGGTTCGGCATCGCCGCTGTGGTCACCCTGCTGATGACGGTGTTCAGCCTGCCGGCGCCGGCACTCGTGGTCGGCATGGGGCTCGCCGGTTTCCTGAGCGGCATGATGCTGCCTTCGCGCGACATGCTGGTGCGCAAGGCGGCGCCGCCCGGAGCGGCGGGGCGCGTGTTCGGTATCGTCGCGACCGGGTTCAACATCGGCGGGATCGTTGGTCCGCTGGTGTTCGGCTGGATCATGGACCACGGCGCGCCGGTGTGGGTGTTCGGCGTCGCGGTCGGCCTGCTGCTGACGACGTCGGTATTCGCCCTCATCAGCGAGCGGCGCGCCGCCAACCCGGCGAGCTGAACCAGAGGCGAGCGCCACGGTCATCCCGGCCGAGGGCTCGGCCCGAGAGCCGGGACCCCGAAGGCCGAGAACGCTATGGCTTGCCCGCTGGGTCCCGGATCCTTCGCGTTCGCGGAGTTCCGGGATGACATGCCTCACCCCAGCGCAACGATTTCCACCTTGGCGGCGAGCGGCGCGGCGCCGGGTTGCGCGGCCCAGTCCGTGCTGTTGCGCATCTCGCCGGTCTGCTTGACGCGCTGCAGGCGCGCCAGGTCGACGTCAGCATAAACCCACTGCGGCTGGTTGAGTGCGCCCTCGGCAAGCACGCCTGTCTCCGAGAAACCGTGATCGGCCGGGACATAGATGCCGGCCGCGCCCGCGTTATGGTCGACGGCTGGCGACCAGGGCGCATCGCCGACGGTGGGCGACAGGACCGTAACGCACGTGTTCTCCAGCGCCCGTGCCATGGCAGCGGTGCGCACGCGGGCGTAGCCCGAGCGAAACTCGGTGCAGGAGGGCACCAGAATGATCTGCGCGCCCGCTTCGGCCTGCGCCCGCACCAGCAGGGGAAACTCGCTGTCGTAGCAGATGGCAATGCCGATGCGCCCCAGCGCCGTATCGAACACGCGCAGCGTCTCGCCCGGCGAGACGCCCCAGTTGCGCTCGAACGGCGTCATGATGATTTTTTCCTGCACGCCCATCCGGCCGGCGGGGGTGAACAGGCGCGCCGCATTGACGTAGCGGCCGCCGGGACGCACCGACGGCCCGCTGGCGGCCAGGATGTGCACTTTGTGGCGCTGCGCCAGCTCGGCGTGGGCGGCGTCCATCGGGGTCAGTGCGTCCGACACCGCGGCCAGCGAGGCGGCGAGATCGCCGGCAACCGCATCGCCGCTGGCGCCGGCATACTCCATGGCGCCGTATTCGGGAAACACCAGCAGCTCCGCGCCGCCGCCGACTGCTTCGGCTACCCAGCGCGCCAGCTTGTCTCGGTAGGCGCCGGGCGTGGCGAAGCGCTCGATCGGATACTGCGCGGCGGCGATCGTGAGGGTGGCAGCCATCAGCTAGTGTCCTGATCGCGAAATTCGTCTCATTGTGCGGCGGGCTCGGAACGAATTTCGCGATCTGAAGGACACTAGAAAAATCAGTCTTCTAGTGTGATTCAGATCAAGAAGTCCGCTCACCAACCCAGCCGAGCGCGATCTAGCGGACTTCCCGATCATCACACTAAAGCTCCCGCATCCAGTACTGCATCGGCTTGGCCGTCTCGCCCGACTGGTCGATGTCCTTCCAGGCGAAGGTGCCGACGAGGCCATCGACCTTAGCGTAGCCGCGCTTGGTCCAGAAGGCGTCGAGCGGCACGTAGTCGGCGGGTCGCAACGGGTGGTCGGCCGCGCGCTGTACGGCGCAGAACGTCGAGTGTGTCAGGCCGCCGAGCTTGCGGCCGTGCGCTTCGCGGTGGTCGAAGAAGGCGTGGCCCAGGCCCTGGCCGCGATAGGCCGGCAGCAGCACCGATTCCCCGCAATAGAGCAGCCTGGTGATGTCGTACCCCTTGGTAACCAGCGGCTCCGAGAACTCGCCCTCCACCTCGTCCAGCGGCGCCGCGGTGGCGCAGCCGATGATCTCATCGCCGTCCGAGGCCGCGACGATCACCGCGCCCGGTGCCGCGGCGAGTTTGCTGAGGTAGTCCTGCTCGTGGTCGTGGGTGCCGTCGTAGAGATAGGGCCAGCTGCGGAACACGGCGATGCGCAGCCGCGCCAGGGCTGGCAGGCCGCGCGCCAGCGCCTCTCCGGACAGCGGCTCGATGCGTACCGTCATGCCGCATTCTCGCCGGCCACCTGCAGCAGCCAGTCGGTCAGATTGTAGTAGGTGGTGATGCGGGTGATCAGGTCATCGCGCACGGCGAAGAACGTGCCAGCCGGCAGCCGGTAGGTTTGCCCCGTGGCGGGCGGCAGGCCTTCCTCGGCGACCAGATAGCTGCCGATCACGTTGAATTCCGCGGCGGCGCGTGCGCCGTCGGGCGTCGCCATGACGACGATGCCCTCCAGCTGCTCCTTGTAGCAGCGGGACATGTGCGCGCAGAACTGGCGGAAGGCGGCCTTGCCGGTGCGGCGTGCGCCCTGGTTGACGTCGTGCACGACGTCGTCGGCGACGCAGGCAATCATGCCCTCGGTGTCGCCACGGTTGAAGGCCGCGTAGTAGCGGGTGAGGAGTGCGATGGTATCGGCGGCGGCCATAACAGGGGACCTCTCGGTACGAGTGCCCCTACGCAATAGCAAAACCGTCGCCCGGCAGCCAATGCCGGTGCTGCAATGCTCCCGCCCGGTTGCGGCGTGTGGTTACTTCTTCTTTTCTTTGCGCACGCCCTTGAAGGGCTTGGCATCGGCCTTCACATCCATGAACTTGCCGGACTTGTCGTCGCGCTTGGTCCAGGTGCCGGTAAGCGGGTTCTCGATCTGCGAGCGGGTCTTGACCGCGCCCTTGCGCTGATTGTCGCCAACCGTCTTGTTCTTCGCCATAGCCGTTCTCCCCTGGTCTACTGACAAATACTTGCCTAGCGCGATTCGAGATGTGTACGGCCCAGATCCGGCCCCACGACCCACAGCTTGCCGTGTTGGGCCTGGCTCGCCCCGATCTGCGCAATGGCCAGCATGCGCCGGCACCCGGTGCGGAAGCAAGCGCTCCCCCCTCCGAGATGGCCGCCTCAAGGCGCCCTGAGCAGCACCTTGGCCAGTTCGGCCAGCGATTGCTGGAAGCCGGTCAGATCGGTCATCTCCGTGCCGGCGGCAACGCGGCTGCGCACCACCGTGCAGCCGGACTCGGCGATGGCGATCTCGATCATCAGGTTCTCGGCCAGGCCGAAGTCCTCGATCTCGATGTGGGCGCGGTCGGCATCGAAGTGGTGGGCTGTGGCGGCCCGGAAGGCATGCGATCGGTCTCGATAGTCATCGGCGACGTTGGTGTAGCCGGCCACAGGGCGGCCGAGCGCGCGCATGAAGCCGACCTCGAAGGCGGTACCGGCGTCCATCGACACGCCGCGGAACGGGGTGAGGTTGGCGACCAGCGCCGCGCACGAGCGCATCAGGCCCTCGTTGGCGAGCGAGATGCGGCGGGCCTGCTCGACCTTGTCGAGCCCAGCCAGGTCGAGCGCGTTGTCGAGCGGGAACACGCCCTCGAAGCCAGCCTCGGCCGATACGCGAC
>Ga0075367_10000655_pt1 | contig 13258 bp, 12 predicted proteins | sample EndMethybrTD3032_FD_71399 | JGI IMG/M metagenome (GOLD analysis project Ga0075367, IMG submission 71399) | Populus endosphere microbial communities from Tennessee, USA - Endosphere MetaG P. TD hybrid TD303-2 | ecosystem: Host-associated > Plants > Roots > Endosphere | place: USA: Tennessee... | reverse complement strand
CGTCCAGACCGCGCTTGCCCGCCCCGGCATCGCGCCCTACACCGCGACCAAGGGCGCCGTCGCCAACCTGACCAAGGGCATGGCGACCGACTGGGCGAAGTACGGTCTGCAATGCAATGCGATCGCCCCCGGCTACTTCGACACGCCGCTGAACGCCGCTCTCGTCGCCGATCCGGCCTTCTCGGCCTGGTTGGAAAAGCGCACGCCGGCTGGCCGCTGGGGCAAGGTGGAGGAGCTTGTCGGCGCCTGCATCTTCCTTTCCTCCGACGCTTCCTCCTTCGTGAACGGACATGTGCTGTATGTCGACGGCGGCATCACGGCCTCGCTCTGAAGCGTCCCGGCGCATCGTGCTGATGGGCGTCGCGGGGTTCGGCAAGTCAGCCGTCGGCGCGGAGCGAGGCTAAGAACTCGACCTCCGCGAGCGCCTGTCCCTTTCGCTTCCTGAGACCGACAATATCCGGAACGTGCAGGTGGTGGTGTTCGCCGGCATTGCTCTGGGGCGTCAAAAGGTGACCCGACTTGAATTCTACCGGCCGTGATCGTCTGCTGTCAGCGGGACGAACAAACCCAGCTTGACATCCCGCAATACCACATTGGTGTGCATGCGGCGGATCTGCTGGTTTTCCGCCATGATCAAAGCCGCGATATCGTCATAATGCTCGACGTCGCGCGCAGTGATGATGGCGATCAGATCCACCGCTCCGGTAACATAATAGACCTGCTGGATATGATCCTGCTTTTCGGCCCAAAGGCGGAACTTCGCCAGCGCGTCATAGTTGTCTCGCTCGATCTCCATTCCGACGATAAACACCATCGGCGTGCCGGTCACCTTGCGGTCGACGACGGCCACTTCTGCCTTGATAATTCCCTCCTCGCGGAGGCGTTTCAGCCGCCTTTGCACGGCCGAGGTCGAAAGCCCGACCTTTTCGGCGATGGTTTCAGCTGTGAGCTGACAGTCGCGCTGAACGATGTCGAGGATATCGCGATCGAAACGATCCAGTTTTTCCATGCCTGTTCCTACGGCCCCTCCAGGCGGCTAAATTGCCCCCAAAAACGAGCATTCCGTCATATTTGATGCATCCGAAACGAATTTCTGCATATATTATGCAATATAATCAAAATTTGCGCGCAAAAACAGCGTCTCTTCGCGATATTCTCCGCAAATTGTTTTTCACCGGAACCGCGCATGACAGAACCGTCTCCCCAGGCACTTCGTGTGGACAATCTCCACAAGAGCTTTGGCCCGCAGGAAGTCCTCAAGGGCATTTCGGCGAAAGCCAGCAAAGGCGAGGTGATTTCGATCATCGGTTCATCGGGATCCGGCAAGAGTACGTTTTTGCGCTGCATCAACCTGCTGGAAATACCGGATCGCGGACGTATCGTCGTGAACGGCGAGGAAATTGCCTTGAAACCGGGACGCGGCGGACAGATGCAGCCAAAGAGCTGGCGGCAGATCGAGCGGCTGCGCGCCGGCCTCGGCATGGTCTTCCAAAGCTTTAATCTATGGGCTCATCGGACCGTGCTTGAAAACGTCATCGAAGCCCCGGTGCATGTCATGGGCGTCCATCGCCGCGACGCTATCGAGAAGGCGGAAGCTTTGCTCAATAAGGTCGGGCTTTATGAAAAGCGCCATATTTACCCCGCCTTCCTCTCCGGAGGCCAGCAGCAGCGAGCCGCTATCGCCCGGGCGCTCTGCGTGGATCCGGCCGTGATGCTCTTTGACGAGCCGACCTCGGCACTCGACCCAGAACTGGTCGGAGAAGTGCTCAAAGTCATCCGCGATCTTGCGGAGGAGGGCCGAACCATGTTGCTCGTCACGCATGAGATGCGCTTTGCACGCGATGTCTCCAGCCGCGTTCTCTTCCTGCATCACGGACGGATCGAGGAGGAGGGCCCGCCGGAGCAGATCTTCGACGCTCCCCTCAGCGCCCGGTGTCGGGAATTTACCGGCATGCTGATCCACTGATCTGCACCGCGCTATCAATAAACAACATCAGGAGAATTCCGCGAATGAAATTGCTGCCCATGCTTCTTGCCGGCGCCACGCTTGCCCTTTCCGCCTTCGCGGCGCAGGCCGAGATCCGCTTCGGTGTTATGAATGAATCTTACCCGCCTTTCTTCGCCAAGGACGCCTCGGGGGAGTGGCAAGGCTGGGAAATCGACCTGATGAACGCCGTCTGCGCGCAAATGAAGGAGAGATGCTCGATCGTCGAGCTCTCCTGGGATGGCCTCATTCCGGCACTTCAGAGCAAAAAGTTCGATGTGATCTGGTCGTCGATGTCGAATACCGCGGAGCGCTCCAAGGTGATCGATTTCACCGACAAATATTATAATACGCCCAGCACCTTGATCGGTCCGAAGGACGAGAAGCCTGGCGCAGCCGCCAGTGACGTGAAGGGCAAGACCATCGGCATTCAGGTTTCTACGATCCAGTCGGAATACTACAAGAAGTATTTCGCCGATGTCGCGGAGGAGAAGACCTATCAGACGCTCGACGAGGCGTTCCAGGATCTCGCTTCCGGCCGCATCGACTATGTCTTCGGCGATTCACTTGCCCTCGATGCCTTCCTGAAGAGCGACAGCGGCAAGGATTGCTGCGCAAAAATGGGCGATGTGGCTGACGACAAGGAGATTTTAGGAGCCGGCGTTTCCGGTGGGCTGCGCAAGGAAGATGCCGAGCTGAAGGCAAAACTCAATACGGCAATTGCTGCGCTACGCTCCAGCGGCCAGTATGACGAAATCACCAAGAAATATTTCGATTTCGACATCTACGGCGCAAAGTAAGCGATCCGAACGATGGCGGCCGCCCAAGAAGGTATCCTGGACTTGCTCTCCCCCCATCCGCCCGGCTGGGGTGGGGTGCTGCTGGTGGGCACCGCCTCCACGGTCGCCATCTCCGGCGGCGCCTTTCTCATCGGCCTCGTACTCGGCACGGGAGGCGCCCTTGGCAAGCTTTCCGGCAACAGGCCGCTCTGCCTCCTGCTTGGTCTCTATACGACAGCTATCCGTGCCATTCCGGAACTGATCTTGATCGTCGGGCTCTACTATGCCGGTATGGATGGTCTCAACCAGTTCCTGGCGGCGCTGAAGCTGCCGACAATCGAACTGAACGGCTTTGCCGTCGCTGTCACAGTGCTCGGCTTCGTGCAGGGCGCCTATATGACGGAAGTGCTGCGCGGCGCGATCCTTGCCGTCCCGGCCGGTCAGATCGAGGCCGCGAAAGCCTTCGGCATGGGGCCGATGCTGCGTTTCCGCCGTGTCGTGCTACCGGCATTATTGCCGAATGCCCTGCCGGGCCTTGCCAACCTGTGGATGTCGATCACCAAGGACAGCGCGCTGGTCGCCGTGGTCGGATACCAGGAACTGGCGCTCGCCACTCGTCTCGCCGGCGCGAGCACCAGGCATTACTTCGTGTTCTTCCTCGCCTCGGCTTTTCTCTATCTCGCCCTCACGCTCGTCTCCAACATTGTCTTCAACCTGATCGAGCGCCGCCTGCGGCGCAGCCAGCCGAAGCCTGTCTGAGGAGTGCGCAGCTGACATTCTCATGGATAGCGTCTTACTGGCCACTTCTATTGGCAGGCGCCGGACAGACAGTATTGCTGCTGGTGATCTCGGTCGTCTGCGGCTTCATCCTCGCGATCGGCCTTGCTTTCGCGCAGGTTAGCGGCGGTCCGCTCGCGCAACATCTCGCGCGCGCCTACTGCACCTTCTTCCGCGGCACGCCCCTGCTCATCCAGCTCTGGCTTTTCTATTATGGTGTCGGTTCGCTGTTACCGATAATCCCAGGGATCCGCCAAAGCCTGTTCTGGCCGATCCTGCGTGAGGGATTCTTCTTCGCTGCCGTGAGCTTCACGCTGAACTACGCGGCCTATGAGGCGGAAGTGTTGCGCGGTGCGCTGCTTGCTGTGCCGAAGGGTGAGTTGGAAGCAGGCCGTGCATTCGGCATGCGTCCCTTCACGTTGATCAGGCGCATCTGGTTGCCGCGCGCCATTCGCATCGCACTGCCGACAATCGGCGGCGAGATCGTCATGCAGCTCAAAGCGACACCGCTCGCCTTCACTGTCACGGTGATGGATCTTTACGCCGTGGCCAGCAAGGTGCGGCAGGACACGCTGCTCGTCTATGAGCCGCTGATCGTCGTTACCGTCTTCTATCTCATTCTCACCGCCATCATTGCCCGGGCCTTCCGCCTCCTCGAAGCGCAGGTGCCGGCGCGGCGCTAACACGCGGCATGAAGGAAGGGGCAAGCCGAGCAGACCCGGCGCATTCACGGAGACAGACCCATGAGCAAACTCTACATTCTCGACGGCGGCATGAGCCGCGAACTCCTGCGTCTCGGCGCAGAACTGAAGCAGCCGGAATGGTCGGCGCTGGCGCTGATCAATTCACCTGAGATTGTCCAAAAGGTCCATGAGGAATTCATTGCCGCCGGCTCGGACGTCGTCACGACCAACAGTTACGCACTGGTCCCTTTCCATATCGGCGAGCAGCGCTTCCGCAAAGAAGGTGCGGCCCTCATCGCGCGCTCGGGCCAACTGGCGCGCAAGGCCGCTGATGCGTGCGAGGAGCGGAAGGTTCTGGTCGCGGGTTCGCTGCCGCCGATCTTCGGCTCCTACGAGCCGCAGAATTTCGACCCCATGAGGGTGCAGGACTATCTGAAGGTGCTCGTGGAAAACCTCGACCCCTATGTGGATGTGTGGCTCGGCGAAACCCTCAGCCTGATTGCTGAGGGAGAAGCTGTTCGCACCGCGGTCGCGGCGACCGGCAAGCCGCTCTGGATCTCATTCACGCTGGCCGATGACGCGGCACAGAGAAACGGTGCCGAACCGAAACTGCGTTCCGGCGAGCTGGTGGAAGATGCGGCTGTCTGGGCCGCCTCGTGCGGCGCCAAGGCGCTTTTGTTCAATTGCAGCAAACCGGAAGTGATGCGGCCAGCGGTCGAAACCGCAACCCAAGTATTCGCGATCAGGCGCGCCACGCTCGAGATTGGTGTCTATGCCAACGCATTTGAGGGCGAGCAAGGCGATTCCGCAGCCAACGAGAGCCTGCACGAAACCCGCAACGATCTGACTGATGACACATATTCGCGCTTCGCCTGCTCATGGGCAGAAGCCGGTGCGACCATGATCGGCGGCTGCTGCGGGGTTGGCGCAGGCCATATTCACCGGCTCAGACAGGTATTGTTGGGCTGATAGGAACCACTTGCGACTGCTTACGTCTGCACAAGGCGAGCCAGGGGGCAGGCGAGCGTATAAAGACTGCAGCTACCGCGGGTTGGGTAAGGAGGCGGACGCCGGAATTTTTTCAGGCATGGTGGAACTCCAGGGCACCGTGACCGCCTCTACCCAATGCGGAGGCGTCCCCAAGATCGTCAGCGCTATCGCCGGGGGCGATTCACCCCAGCCAATACCTTGGCCCCGACCCCTTGCGTCCTGCCACATCGGCAGGGTTTGCAAGGCTACACCGGTCCATCGAAAGGCAGCCGCAACCGATGCACTCGGTAAGTCCCGACCGCAGGCGCTGCAACTCGGCGATGCGCTCGTCGATGCGCTTTGCCCACTCGCCCGACAACCGCGACCAATCCTGACGCGAAGGGACGCGGTCGACCGGCAACTTGCCGAGCTCGGCGCCGATTTCCTCAAGCGTCAGCCCAATGCGTTGCGCAAAGACGATAAAGGCGATCCGGCGCAGCACGGACCGGTGATAGCGCCTGTGTCCTGAGCCGGCCCGCTCCGACGCGATCAGCCCGCGTTCCTCGTAAAAACGGAGGGCTGATGAGGCAACGCCGCTGCGCCGCGAGACGTCGGTGATGGTCAACATTGAATCCATGCATCAAAAAAAGCACGATTCCGGCTTGACTTCAAGTTAACTTGAACTTGTAGCAATTGCTCCGTGAGGATTGAAGGAGCACCGCAATGCAGACGATTGACGATCTTCAGGGGCTTCGTGTGGCGGTCACGGGCGGCACGTCCGGCCTCGGATTGGCGCTGGTGCGACAGCTAACAGCACGGGGTGCGTGCGCCGCTTTCGTCGCCAGAACCACCGCGAATGTCGAACGCATTGCTGGCGAGACTGGCGCGCACGGCATTGTCGGCGACGTCGGTAAGAAGGAGGACATCTATGCGATTGCGTTGCAGGTCGCTGCAAGCATCGGACCGCTCGACGTCCTGATCAACAATGCGTCGAGCCTTGGTCCTGTCCCCCTGGCGCTGCTCGCGGATACTGATTGCGAGGAGCTGGAATCGGCGCTCGCCGTCAACCTGGTCGGCGCATTCCGGCTGACGAAAGCTCTGTTCGGCGCACTTGCAGCGTCCGCACGCGCCGGGCGCGGCGCCGTGGTGATCAACATCTCCAGCGACGCGGCTGTGAACGCCTATCCCGGCTGGGGTGCCTATGGTGCAAGCAAGGCCGCTCTTGCCCATCTGACGGCAATTTGGGACGCGGAGGCGAAACCCGACGGCATCAGGTTCCTCGCGCTCGATCCTGGCGACATGGACACTCCGCTGCACGCGCTGGCGCTGCCGGATGCCGATCCATCCATCTTGAAGGCCCCCGAGCTGGCGGCTGCCGAGATTATCGAAAAGATGCTTGACGCGCTGCCGGTCCGCAATGCGCCTACCACCTGGGCACATGCATGATTGCCGCTGACCGCCCCGACCGGTATTCAGCCAGGCTGCTCGTCGTCGAGGCGGACGGCACGATGCGCCACCTGCCGCGCGCAGCACTCGGGGCGTTGTTCGACCCTGGCGATCTGGTCGTCGCTAATGACGCCGCGACCTTGCCAGCCAGCCTACATGGCACGCATCTCCCCAGCGACAAGGTGATCGAGATCCGCCTTGCAGGCTGGCTGTCACTTTCGGATCCAGCCCGTTTCGTGGCGATTGCCTTCGGCTCGGGCGACCACCAGTCGCGCACGGAAGACCGACCGCCTCCGCCTGCGCTGTCAAGAGGCGATCGCCTCCGGCTCGGCCCGCTCGAAGCCGTCATAGAGCGCCTTCTCGACCATCCTCGCCTTCTTGAACTGCGCTTTTTAGGCAGCCAGGCAGCGGTGCTTGCAGGACTGGCACGGTACGGTCGGCCGATCCAGTACGCGCATGTTGCCGAACCGTTGCCATTGTGGGATGTCTGGACGAAAATTGCCGCCTTGCCATTCGCGTTCGAGGCGCCATCGGCAGGCTTCGCACTCGACTGGCGCATGCTCCAAGTCTGGCGTCGGCGCGCCGTCGGTTTTTCAACACTCACGCATGCCGCGGGCGTTTCTTCCACGGGCGATCCGGCGCTCGACTTGCGCCTTCCCTTCGACGAGCCGTATCGCATCCCTGAGCATACCGCGGCTCAGGTCGCGCGAGCGAAGCTCTGTGGCCGCCGCGTCATCGCGATCGGCACGAGCGTCGTACGCGCGCTTGAGTCAGCCGCCGATCCCGATGGCAGTGTGCGTGCCGGAGATGGCATTGCGACAGGGCGCATCGCGCGAGGCACTCCGCTTCGCGTGGCCGATGCGATTCTCACAGGCATCCACCAGCCCGGCGAAAGCCATTTCGAGCTCCTGCGTGCCTTTGCCAACGATCATCGACTTGAGAGGGCTTCTGCGACCCTCACCGCGTGCCGCTATCGCGCGCATGAATTCGGCGATTCCATGCTGCTTTGTCGCCAACAGCCGCCTCCATCGGCGCGAGGTGCTTGACCGAGGCCACTACGTGAGGCGTGGCTTGGGGTAATCCCCCCGTTTTTAACGGGGCCCTGCAGTAGAGCTTACGGAGCTATTTTTGGCTTCTGTGCGGGTGCGGGCGTCCACTTAGTCATCTAACTCTCAGTGGCGCACCCATTAATCAGAATCTAGACGTACAACCATCGGGAGTAAACCAACTTCTGATGAACCAGCTTAGTGCGGCAGGCGCGGGTCTGGCTGCCCGGAATGGCTGCGGCATGTTCGAATAGTCACCTCCGCCCCTGTTTGTCGGCGATGCCGCTCTTATTTCGGCGACGGCGATCGACGATTAGCCGGACGTTTCGGGGAAACGGTAGTTGCGGCGCAGACCATGGCCGGGCTCAGTTTCTGACAGGCGAATTATAGGAGCGCGAGGCCCGCAGGCTTTGTGATCACGACACTTGATCAGGGGCCTGATCGAAGCTGCGTTCAGTGATTCTGGATCGCTGTGATCGTGCTCTCACTCTCACGTCCGGCGATGATGATCTCCTTTCGCGCCCAGAGGCTGGCACTGGCGATAACGGCACCACCGACGATCAGGACGCCGGACCACAAGAGCGAGAGGTCGAGCGTGGCCGCGGTGAATGCAGCGACGAAAAGAGCCCCGACAAACGGTTCAACATAGGAGAAGGCCCCGAGCGCCTGAATGTCCCCTTTCTTCAGCCCATGGTCCCAGAAATAGATAGCGAGCCCCATAGGAAAGCAGCCAAGCGCAGCCATTGCTAGCCATTCAGCCGTCGTTGGTCTAACCCACTCTTCAAACGACAGGTGGGCGACGTATGAGACGATGGCGGAAGCAGCGTAGAACATTCCGAGAGCCGACGTAGGAACTTCGGGCAGTGTTCTCGTCAGAACAGAATAAATCCCCCAGAGAGCCGCCGCAACGCCGATCAGCGAGAGATAGAATGTCGCTCCCGCCGAAAAGGACGCCTCGCTGCCAGCATCTACCAGGCTGATGACGCCCGCCAATCCCATCAGCGCACCGACAATGTGCCACCATCTGAGCCTCTCTCCTGGGAGAAAAACAGACCCGAGCACGATCATAAGCGGCGTCGTTCCCTGGAGAAGGGCCGCGGCTGCGGCGGGAGCCTTCTGCGTGGCGTAGTAGATACACGCATGGTAGCCGACGAGCGAAATCACCACCAGCAGCCAGACGCGGGGCGGCTGTCGAAATGCGACAAGCGGGTGGCTGCCTGTGACAAGCCATACGAAAGGCGACATGGCGGCTGCGAAGAGAAATGCAGTCGCCACCGTCTGAAGTGGCGGAATGGCCGTGGTAAAAGTAACGAGTGTCGTCTCTGTGGCCCAGAGGATAACTCCCACAGCTCCGATCAGCGAGGCAACCAAACGGCTGGAGCAGAACATCGCACTTTGCCTCTATTCACCCAGTGCCACGACTGTATCGGCATAGAAACCGTTGAACTGTGTGCGCATCGACAGGCTGTATGCACCCATCATCCCGATTTCGATCCAGTCGCCCTCTTGAACGTCTTCAGGCAGATTGAATGGTGCTGCCAGCACATCGTTCGAATCGCAGGTGGGCCCATAAATCTTGAAATCGACATTGGGGGCCGCCCAGCGTGTGCGGTTCCTGATAAGCCGGGTCGGGCGATGCTCCTTGGGGTGACCGAGCTCCTGCAACGTGCCAAAAACGCCATCATTGATGAAAATGTTCGATCCTCGGCGCATCACCACCTGAACGATTGTCGTCCCCGCCGTTGCCACGAGGCTTCGGCCCGGCTCGCAAAGCACGATGCAGCCACGCGGCAGCTCGATCATTCGCACCGCTCGTACGATGTTCCCGAAATAGTTCTCTCGCCCCTCGATCCTGTCGCCGGGATAAGGTGCTGGAAAACCGCCCCCGACGTTCAGGACGCTCAAGGGAATGCCCGCCCTGCTCGCGACCTTTCCGGTGAGTTCCACGGCTGCGGCAAACGCGCCGGGTGCCAGACACTGCGAGCCAACATGGAACGAGATCCCGGCCCTGATGCCTCGCGCGTGAATGGCCTTCAACATTTCGACTGCGTCGTTGGGCTGGGCACCGAACTTGGTGGCGAGAACATACCTAGCGTCGGCGGGACGGGTAGCCAGGCGGACGGCGATCACCAGGTCGTCCCTGGAGCCGGCTTCCTCAACGATCTTTTCAATCTCTTCCATACAGTCGGCGGTATAGAAGCGAATGCCATGATGTTCGCTTGCAGCACGTATGGCGGGCCGTGTTTTTGCGGGGTTGTTGAAAAACTGGCCGGCGGCCTTCCCGAACATGCCGTCGATCAGACGGATCTCATCCAGCGACGCGACGTCAAAATCCGTAATGCCGGAACGATACAGGGTCTCGAGCACGAATGGGTGAGGATTGCACTTGACTGCATAGAGCGCCCGGCCGGGAAACGACTGAAAGCTCTGCGCAGACTCCCGCAACTTCGCGGGCGAAATGCAAAAAACCGGCTGTGTGGGCTGCAACTCAGCAATAATGGTGTTCACGTCAGGATAGCTCGCTAGCGGAGTGCCTGTGTGACGGGCCTTCTCTAGCGATTGAATGGAACTTTGTATCCGTGCCTGAAGCTGGCGCGGGGACAAATCCGGCTCGTCCAGGACGGCAGACGCGGTTTGCGCGGTCATTTCAATTTTCCTGTTTGATTTCTGTTTGCGGCTAGGCTGCTACAATGGACATTATGTCCGACCCTTCCCAGCGATCGATAAACGCGGTGAGTTCTGTCGCTGTGACGGGTTTGCTGAAATAAAATCCCTGCAGCTGGTCGCAGCCTTCCTTGGTGAGGAAGGTAGCCTGCTCGATCGTCTCCACTCCCTCGGCTGTCGTCACCATGTTCAAGCTTTGGCCGAGACTGATGACCGACTTCACAATCGCGCCGGACTTGTCCTTGCTGCTCATATCTCCAATAAACGATCTGTCGATCTTGATTTTGTCAAACGGGAACGAGTTGAGATAACCCAAAGATGAGTATCCCGTGCCGAAGTCGTCCATCGCAATCCTCACACCGAGGCTCTTTAGACCGTTCAATATCTCGAGCGCGGCTGTGGCATCGTTGATAAGGACACTCTCGGTAATTTCCAGTTCCAGGCGCGCTGGATCAAGGCGCGTTCGAGCAAGAACACCCTTTACGCTGTCGACAAGGTCGCGGCCTCGAAATTGGATAGGTGAGAGGTTGACGGCGACGCGGAGCTGCGGCCACTCGAGCGCCTGCAGACAAGCTGTTTCGAGAACCCATTCGCCAATGGCGACGATCAGGCCCGTCTCCTCTGCAAGTGGGATGAATTCCGCCGGCGAGACAAGACCCCGCGTGGGGTGACGCCACCGCACGAGCGCCTCAACCGCGGCAACTGCACGCGCCTCAAGATCGATGAGTGGCTGGTAGTGAACTTCGAGCTCGTTTTTGAGGACTGCCTGGCGCAGGTCATATTCCAGTGCCTTGCGGGCCTGAAGCTCCACGTCCATCTGGGCTTCGAAGACCCTATAAGTCGCGCGGCCGGCTTGCTTTGCCCTATAAAGCGCAATGTCGGCATTCTTTAGGAGGCGCTCGGGATCGTTGTCACGGGTATCCGCAACCGCGATGCCAACGCTGACGCCGATATGAAGGTCCTGGCCGTCCAGTTGGAATGGGGCTCTCACAACCTCGATCAGCCTTCTGCTGAGTTGTTCTGATTCAAGCGGCTGGTTGACACCGACCTGGATGATCGCGAATTCGTCGCCACCGAGACGGGCGACGGTGTCACTCGCACGGACACAGCCCAAAAGCCTGGTCGAGAGTTCCTGGAGAAGTATGTCGCCAGCGCCGTGTCCAAGCGTATCATTAATCTCCTTGAAGTGATCAAGGTCGAGACAGATGACGGAAACGCGCGACGTCTCGGCGGCATTCGCCGCCAAAGCAATGTTGAGCCGTTCACGGAAAAGGACGCGGTTCGGCAGGCCCGTCAGAGCATCGTGGTGCGCCAGGTGCGTTGCGCGCTCCTGCGCCTTAACCTCCTCGGTGATGTCGGTTGCTGTGCCACGGAAACCGAGGAATTCACCACTCGCACCGGCAATAGGCCGTCCTGCGAGCCGGCAGATACGCGTCTGGCCGCCTGCATCACGATAACAGCATCTCAGATCCCGGAATGACGTCCGCTCGTTGGTTTCCTCAATCAGCCGGCGCCAACCGTCGGTATCGGCGTCGCTGGAAAAAAACTGTTCAAGCGTCTTGCCCAAAACGCTCGCGGCCGCAACGCCTGTCACTTCCGTGAAGCGGGCCGAGAAGTATACCAGCCGCAGAACGTTGTCGCTCTCCCAGATCCAGTCCGAGGATGCCTCCGCGACATCCTTAAAGCGAGATTCACTCTCTTTGAGCGTCTGTGCATAAGCTTCAACTGTCCTGGCCGACTCCTCCAGAGCGCGAGTGGACCGGCGGGCATTACGGACCACCAACATGGAAAAAGCGGCGAGGATAACAAGCGCGACTGCCAACGGCGGCAGGATGAAGCGGAGCAACTGGTAGCCGGGCTTGGCGGGAAACCAAGTTATCGAGCCGAGGTAAACCCGGTCCTGCGTGAGCAAGGGGATCGAAGCCTCTGCGTCGGTGGGTTTGGCGGGCGAGATCGCCAGCCCATCTAAAAGATAGTCGCGGCCGATGCGGTCAAGGAACTTCTGATCTAGTTTCTTCGCAAACACCAGCATCGACAAATCCTTAGGCCGAACCGTCGATCTTTCGATGGAAGGCGGAAGAATTCCGGTGGCGGCGACAATGAACACGTCTTCCCCGGACTTGATGATGCTTGTGACTGGATCAGGCTGTATCGAGGCGACATGTAGGAGGTCATTCAAGCCATGCGGCATCACTTGAAGCGCATCGACCTTTTGGGGCGTTCCGTGGACCACCGCGTATACGGTCTTGCCGCTTGGATTGATCGCAAAGGCCATCTCGTAGCCTAGACCTTCGTAAATGTTCGCTCCAACGTTTCCGTCGGTCGCGGCCCATTCGGCGTTCACGGTCTCGTGGAGGTTCTTGTAGACGTCTTCCCAAACGGCGTAATCGCGGAGGTTGCGGGCAACTTCTCTCGCCTTAACCTGAAGGGCGGTGGTTGCAAGTTTGGTTGAGGCTTCGACCTCAAGTTTGTTCTGACCGCTTGCGGATACAAGCACGAAACCCAGCACGACCGCGATTGCGACGACCACGATGCTGGCCATAGGGAAAATGATACGTCTGGTAAAAGTCTCTGCCGACAGAGTCGGACTGTTTAAACGGACTGTATTCATGGCGCCCCGCCCCAGTTCTCTTTCGGAAATACTACGTTTCAACTGCAAACAATACGTTAAAATCTGAGGTTGCATAACTTTACGGTTAATTAAAATCTTACATTTGATGCGAATTACTACGGTCGGTCATCCTCGCAGGTTGATTCCGGGCTACGGACTGGCTTGCAGATCGAAGATGAGCTTGCCGACCGTCAATCATCGCTTGGCAGCCTGCCCCTATTTTCGGTTCCCTCTGAGCTGGTTGAGGATGTTTCGATTGCCTTTCGGTTGCTCTGACGCCGAAGCACAGGCGTTATCGA
>Ga0075367_10000654_pt1 | contig 13274 bp, 14 predicted proteins | sample EndMethybrTD3032_FD_71399 | JGI IMG/M metagenome (GOLD analysis project Ga0075367, IMG submission 71399) | Populus endosphere microbial communities from Tennessee, USA - Endosphere MetaG P. TD hybrid TD303-2 | ecosystem: Host-associated > Plants > Roots > Endosphere | place: USA: Tennessee... | reverse complement strand
ACCTTCAACGAACGGGACGACGTCGAGTTCTACCTGGGGCCACAACGATTCCGTAGCTGCCGAAGATGACCTCGCTCGTGAGGTTCCGCGCATCGCCGAGGAGTGACAGGCTGGAGGAATGACCGACATTGCCCAACTGCACCGCGAGCTCGTCGCCCGCGTCCTCGGTGGCGATGGGATGGCACCACCCGACCTGCGCCGTGCGGCGTTTGACGATGCAAATCTGGACGAACCGTTGCGCACCTTGGTCGGCAAGGTCGCCCACCACGCCCGGCTCGTCACCGACGACGACATCGCCGCTGCGCGTGCCGCGGGCCTGAGCGAGGACCAGATCTTCGAGATCGTCGTCTGCGCGGCGATCGGCCAGGCCGACCGCCAGTACACCGGTGCCCTTGCGGCGTTAGCCGCCGCCACTGCAGACCCCGGGCGCTCGAAATGAGGCTCCAAATCCTGGACCGAGGCCACCGGCTACCGACGAAAGCCCTGCTCGCGGTTATCCGCGTGGTGAGCGGCCATCCGGTGGTCGACGCCGTCAAGCTTGCGCTCTACCGTCCCGACTTCTACGGTGCCGGAGCCCTCACCCACGAGGCGATGCGCGGGCGATCGGACTGGTCGGTCGGCGATCGAGAGCTGATGGCGGCGTTCGTGGCGCAGACCCTCGAGAGCCCGTTCTGCGTCGCCGCACACTCCGCCACGTCAACCCTGTCGCTCGGCGACACCGCGAAAGTGACTGCGACCCTTGCGGATCTGGATACGGCGCCGATCGAGGAGCCGCTACGAGCCACGCTTCGCATGCTGGGCAAGGTCGCCTCGGAACAGGTGATCGACGCCGACGACATGCGGGCTGTGCTGGCCGCCGGCGCCACCCCGGCGCAAATCGAAGACGCTCTGGCCGTGGGTTTGGCCTTCGGCATCACCGCCCGTCTGGCGAATGCGTTCGACTTCGATCTGGCGACGCCGGCCGCCATGAACTCCGGCGCCAAGCACCTCCTGCGACGCGGATACCGATAAGCGACTGGCGCTAGAACCAGACTTTTCGACCACCGACCGGGCGGCCGACCGCGCCGAGAATCCACAGCACGACGCCGACTACTACGAGGATTGCGCCGATGGTGTAAAGGATCGAAAGGCTGGTGAAGTAGCCGATCAGCAGCAAGATGATGCCGAGCACAATCATGGTGAAACTCTTCTCTTGTGGGTGGTGCGATGGAACTAACGCACATGTGATTTGCCAGATCCGTCAATTCCAAACCTTCGGAATTCCTGGACTGTGTGCGGCCGCAGTCGAGCCCGTGCCGGGGCGTAACGTCTGCTCGATAACACGCACGGATGTCGGTGGCACCTGACAGAGGCCGAGGAGATGTGAATGGCTTGGGATTTCAGCACCGAACCGGAGTTTCAGCGCAAGCTCGACTGGGTCAAGCGATTCTGTGAGGAGAAGGTCGAGCCGCTCGACCACGTGTTTCCGCATGCCGTGCGTTTGCCCGATCCTGCGGTGAAAGCCTATGTGCGCGAACTGCAACAAGAGGTCAAGGATCAGGGCCTTTGGGCGATCTTCCTCGACGAGGAGCTCGGCGGTCCCGGCTTCGGTCAGCTGAAGCTCGGTTTGCTCAACGAGGTGATCGGACGCTACGCCGGAGCCCCGCACATGTTCGGAGCGTCGGCACCCGATACCGGCAATATGGAGATGCTCGCGGCCTACGGCACCGATGAGCAGAAGGAGCGGTGGCTCAAACCGCTGCTCAACCAGGACATCTTCTCGGCGTACTCGATGACTGAACCGCAGGGCGGCAGCGACCCCAACCTGTTCAGGACGACCGCCGTCCGCTACGGCGACGAGTGGGTCATCAACGGCGAGAAGTGGTTCACCTCGGCCGGTCGCGTCGCCGACATCCTGTTCGTGATGTGTACCAACGGCATGTTCGTCGTGCCCCGCGAGACGCCGGGCGTCGAGATCATGCCTGAGCCCCGCAACCACAACCACATCATCTACCGCGATGTCCGCGTGCCGCTGGACCATCTTCTCGGACCGGAGGACGGCGCGAAAACGTTGGCGCAGAGGCGTCTTGGCGGCGGACGAATCCATCACGCGATGCGTACCATCGCCCAGTGCAACCTCGCGTTCGACATGATGTGCGAGCGCGCACTGTCACGTGAGTCGCACGGCAAGCTCATCTCCGACCATCAGATGGTGCAGGAGAAGATCGCCGAGTCTTACGCGATGATCAAGATGCTGCGCCTGTTCGTCCTCGAGACGGCGTGGAAGATCGACAACACCTCCACCCAGGAGGCTCGCACCGAGATCGCCGCCGTCAAGTTCACGATGGCCAAGACGCTGCGCGAGGTGTCGTTCAACGCGCTGCACATCCTCGGGTCGTTGGGCACCACCGACCTCACCCCGATCCAGGCCATGTACGCGGCCGCACCGACGATGGGCATCGCTGACGGTGTCGACGAGGTACACAAGGCGACCGTCGCCCGCCGCGTGCTGGGCGGTTATACCCGGCACGAGGGCAACTTCCCGACCGAATTCTTGCCTTACAAGCGCGAAGAGGCGCGAAAGAAGATGCAGCCGCTGCTCGATGCGCGCCCGGAGTTGGCCGCCGCGGCAGAGGCCTACCAGAAGTACCTGGGGCGTCGTCGCTGACGGCCTACCTCAGGTCCTGACGTTGAACGGTAACCGCGCCGTGCCCAACTGGTTCAGCGATCCGTCGGCGTTCATCGCATACGCCGCCACGCCGCCCTCGCCGTTGATCATCGACGGGTCGAGGGTGAGCCGGTAGCGCAGTGTGACGGACTTGCCCTTCGGAAATTCCTGGACGTTTTCGTATCCGCCCATGAAGTCCGTGCCCGTGCCCGCAGCGGGGTGCTCCAGCGCGGTCCAACTGCCGGTGGACGGGTCGAAGTAATCGATCGTGCCTTTCGCGATAGGCAGACCATTGGGCACGCAGCTGCAATTCTCAAGCACCACAACGACACCCACCGACGGATAGGAGACCGGGGAGGCATTGCACAGGCTCACCTCGAATTCGACCGGTGCCGCGCCAGGGGCGACGGTGCCCGACGGGATGCCGCTGACCGAGACGGAGATCTGATCGGGCTCAGAAACCTCGTCGTATTTCTCGAGGACGGGCACGGGCCGGTCCGCCGGGTTGACGGCGCAATCACTTGCCGGTGCCGCCGTCGGCGCGCTTGTGGTGGTGGTCGATGACGATGGAGTCGCGGTTGTCGACGGTGCGGTCACCGTGGTCGTCACCGTGGTCGTCGCGGGTGTGGTCGACGTCGTCGTGCCGGCACCGGTATCGGTGGTACTCGTCGAGCACGCGGCGAGCCAGGTCGCCGTGGCCAGCGCGGCCGCCGTGAACAGTGCGCGTATCGCTGGGTTCGCTGTCATCGGGTGTCCTTGTGTCTGCTCGCTGTGCCGCGGGCAGGCTGCACCGCGGTCGGTGCGACCAGTGAATATCGGCGGATTCCCTACCGATCCCAATTCGGACAAACCGCGCAGATTTGAGGCAGGTCTACCGCGCCAGGGCGGCGACCAGCAGCTGCGTGTCCGGCTGGATGGTCTCCTCGGCGAGCTTTCCCCACGTGATGCTGGCGAATTGCACAGCGCGATAGACCAACTCGCCGTCCTGCGTCGCGTTGTAGCGGGTCGCGACCCGCGTGGACCACGGCCCGCCCTGCACGATGACGTCCTGCGGTTCGAAACGCAGACGCGGGAACCGCACGAACAGGGCACGCAGCCATTCGCGCAGCGCGTCGGCGCCGCGCAGGTCCACGGCCAGCTCGTGATCGCCAAGGAAGACGAAGTGCACGTCGTCGGTAAGGGGCAGATCGTCCACCCGATGTTCGGACAGACGCTGCCATCCGATCCGTGCCGCCTTGACCACCAGCCACCGATAGATCATTGGGAAACCGTAGGGTGAAGTGATGCGGATCGCCATCATTGTGCTGGGCCTGATCGTCGCCTTCTTCGGGATCGTGTTCACCCTGCAGGGTTTCGGTGTCATCGTGAGCGACAGCCCGATGACCAACACCACCACGTGGTCTGTTCTCGGACCGATCATCGCGATCATCGGCCTCGCCCTGGCTGTCTTCGCCGCGCGCCGCCGCCGACCTTAGGTTTTGTGCGCCGACGCGGTCAGTTGCTGACCGTCGTGGGCCTGGAGCACGCAGATGACGGTGCTCGGCAACGGATTGTCCGTCGTCCGATCCTGATTCGAGTCGATCAGGTACGTCACGGTGAAGGTGTCGCCGGCCGGATGCCCGGTGTACTCGGTGACACCGGCGGAACATTGTTCGTCGGCGACGTCGGTGACCGCAGCGTTGACCTCGACCGGGGCGCGAAGGAACACCTCGCCCGCGTGCGGGCCGGCGCAGTCGACGACGTCCACCGACACCTCACCGAGGTCGACCTGGGGAAGGTCGACGAGGCAGTCGCCGACGCCGAGGTCGAACCAGTTCTTGGGCTTCGGGTGAACAGCCGGTGCCGAGGTGGGCGCGGCAGCTGATGTCGTGACCAAATTGTCGTCTGTCGACGGAGCCGTCGCCCGATCCGCGGAACCGCAGGCCACGAGGGTAAACGCGGCCGCCAACACCCACGTCGTTCGGACGCCCCGGCTGCACATGCTCTGCCTCCTCGGTCTGTGTGTAACACCTCGGACGGTCCAGCGATGAACCTTCTGAGACCGGAGCGGCGACCGCTTCGGTGCCAGGCAAATCGTCGGGGGATTGAAGGAGTCATCAACGTGGGTACACCCCTCGAATTTTGCTCGAAACGAGGCGTCGTTGCTGTTCTGGCGACTGGAGTCGTGATTTCCCTCACCGCGCTGACCGGGGGCATGGCGCCAGCGATTGCCGCTCCCGGCGACGACAGCGGGGCGACCACCACCGTGGTCGCACCAGCGCCTGAGGTTTCCGCGCCTGAGCCCGTCGAGGTGGCCCCGCAGGCCCCCGCCGAGGCCCCGGCGCCCGTGGTGCCGCAAGCACCGCAGACTCAGGCACCGCAGACCCAGGAGGCGCCTGCGCCTGTCGAGCCGGCGCCCGAGACACAGGCACCGGTCGAAGCACCGTCGACCGCGGTGGCTCCTCCGGTGACGACTGTCGCGCCGGCCGAGCCGAGCGAAGAAGACGTGACGACGGCCTCGCAGGCCCCCATCACGCCGGCACCGGGCACGGCTGAGTCCACGCCCGAATCGTCGGCCGAGGCCACCACCGCGGCCGAGTCGCCGGAGTCCTCGACCACGGCCACGACCGCCAGCGAGTCGGCGGAATCGTCGGCCTCGACCTCGACGCCGTCGTCAGCGGCCGAGGAGTCGGGCACGGAGACCAGCCCGACGACCTCGCCCAGCGGCACCGAGACGTCGACGAGCGAGTCGGCCTCCGAGACGAGCAGCAACGAGTCCGAGACGCCGACGGTGTCCATCGAGCAGACCGCTCAGGAGATCAAGACCGTCGAGCCTCAGACGCTGGCGGCCCCCGAGGAAGACGTACAACTCGCCAGTAAGGCAGCGCCTGTCGACGAGAAGATTCCCGCGCCCGCGCCGGAGCCGGAGCTTGCGTCGTTCTCGAGCGAGATCTCGACGAGCCTGAAGCTCCCCGGCCTCGACGTGAACACGAGCGCGTCGACGAACTTCGCCGTGGATCCGCCGCTCGAGCTGATCAGCCCGGTGAAGCAGTGGCGCCCGGAGTGGGTGCAGTACGACGAGTACTACCGGCCGATCATCATGAACCCGTATCGCGATCCGGTGCGCATCGTCTACATGTACGAGATGACGCCGCGAATCATGATCGTCCCGCCGCTGGGCAGGATGGTCTTCGAGGCGGCCCAGTACGCGGCGTACAGCTTCACCGCCGCTCTGCTGGCCCCGGTCATCGCGGCTGCCAATGTCGCCCAAGCCGTGTCCAACATCGCGGTGGGCAGCTTCTTCGGCGGTGGCTACTACCCGGGCATCGGGATGGCTCCTCCGCCGCCCCCGCCGCCGGTGATGCGTTACGACAACGTGCCGGTGTTCGTGAACTACTCGAACGCACGGTATGAGCCGTTCCGCGTCAACCGCATCGTCGACGTCGGCGACGACCCGCAGTTCGGTGAGCGCAAGGTGCTGCTCGACGGTGTCACGCCGGCGTGGGGTGTCTGGAACGAATCACCCACTGGTGAGCGCACATTCGAGGTGCACAGGACCCAGCAGTTCCCAGGTCTCGAGGCACCTGCCGAGGGTCCGCTGCCGGGTGACTACCGACTGAGGCTGGCGTCCGACGACACGTCGACGGGCGGCCTGTCGGGCCGGGACATCTTCCTGATGGTGTCGGCCGGTGTCATCGGGACGCTGGGCTTCGGCGCGATCGGCTTGGCCTTCTTCCTCGGACGCCGGAGGAACCAGGGCATCTGATCTGAGTTCGACTGCGGAAGGGCGCCGGTTCAGCCGGCGCCCTTTCCGTTGTCTATGCGGTACACCGCACCGTGGATCGCGGCGGCGTCGTCACTGGCGAGGAACGCGATCGCCTTCGCGACGTCCGCAGGTTCCATGAAGCCGCGCGGGGACGCGATGCGCATGATCAGATCCCAGTCGGCGTTCTCGGGCGCGGTGAACTCGGTCGCCTGCGGGGTCGGCATGCCGCCCGGGCAGAGGGCATTGATCCGGATGTTCGACTTGGTGTACTCGACGGCCAGCGCCCGGGTCAGACCGACCAGTCCGTGCTTGGCCGCGCAATAGCCCGCGGAGTAGACCTCACCTTCGACGCCCGCGATCGAGGTGACGTTGACGATGTTGCCGCCGCTCTCCAGCAGGTGGGGCAGCGCGGCGCGGCAGAGGTAGAACGGCCCGTTGAGGTTCACCGCGAGATCGAGGTCCCACTCCTCGTCGGTCATCGTGGTCGTGTGGCGCATCTGATGGAAGCCCGCGACGTTCACCAGCACGTCGAGCCGGCCGAACTCCGCAACCGTCTGCGCGACGGCGTCCTTGCAGGCATCTGGCGACGAGATGTCGACCGACGCGTACTTGCCGCCGGGGACCGTCTCGAACACCATCGCCATCTCGTCGGCCCGGCGGGCGATGCCGAAGACCTTCGCACCCCGCTCCGCGAAGACCTGCGCGACGACGGCGCCCAATCCTGACGAGACGCCGGTGATCAATGCGACCTTGCCGCTGAGCTGAGTCATGCCAAGCACCTTCTCATGCGGCGGTTGACGCCTACGTCGAGACCCGGGGTCGCTCCGGTGGAACGGCGTCCAGCAGCTTGCGGGTGTAGTCGTGTTCGGGGGCGGCGAACAAGTCGGCCGCGGGACGGTACTCGACCGCTTCGCCGTCACGCATCACCAGGACGTCATGGCTCACCTGCTGCACGACGGCCAGGTCGTGCGCGATGAAAAGGTACGTCAGCCCCATGTCGCGCTGCAGCTTGGCGAGCAGATCCAGCACCCGCGACTGCACCGAAACATCCAGCGACGCAGTGGCTTCGTCGAGGATCAGCAGCTCAGGTTCACCGGCCAGGGCACGTGCGATGCTGACCCGCTGGCGCTCGCCGCCGGAGAGCTCGTGCGGATACCGGGATGCGAACGACGTTGGCAGCCCGACGAGTTCGAGCAGCTCGTCGATACGTGCCCGGCGCGCGCTCTTGCCCTCCACCACTTTGTGCACCCGCAGCGGTTCCTCGACCGCCGTGCCGATCCGGGTGCGGGGATTGAGCGTCGAGAACGGATCTTGAAACACCAGGCTGATTCGCCTACGCAGTGCCTTCTCGGCAGAACCCCGCACCCCGAAGACGTCGGCGTCGCCCAGCTTCGCCGCGCCCGCATCGGGTTTGACGAGGCCGGTGAGGGCGGACGCCACCGTCGACTTACCCGAACCCGACTCGCCGACGAGGCCGAGCGTCGTGCCGCGGCGGATCTGAAACGACAGGTCCTTCACTGCATGGACAACCGACGTGCCGACCGGAGTGCTCACCCCGAAGCGCACATCGAGGCCGTCGACATCGAGAAGTGTCTTGGTATCGGCAGGCGGCGGTGGGGGACCGGCGGCACCGACGACGGGTCGAGCCTGCAGCAGTTCGCGCGTGTACGGATGCTGCGGGCGGTCGAACACCTCGATGACGGGCGCCTGCTCCACGGCATCGCCATCCTGCAGCACCGTGACGTCGTCGGCGATCTGGCCGATCACACCGAGGTCGTGGCTGATCCACACCACGGCGGTACCGAAGTCGCGCTGAAGATCCCGGACCAGCTCGACGATCTGCGCCTGCGTCGTCACATCCAGCGCTGTCGTCGGTTCGTCGGCGACCAGCAATTCCGGGTCGCACGCCATCGCAATGGCGACCATCACGCGCTGCTTCTGTCCGCCCGACAGCTGATGCGGGTAGGCGTGCAGACGCGTCTCGGGGTCAGGCAGCCCGACGGCCTCCAGCAGTTCGAGGGCTCGGTCACGCGCCTGCCTGCGCGTCATGCGACGGTGTGTCTCAAGGGATTCGGTGATCTGCCGTTCCAGGGTCAGCAGCGGATTGAGCGATGTCCCAGGGTCCTGGAAGACGAAGCCGATCCGGCCGCCGTGCACGCTGCGCAACAGTCGATCGGATGCGCCGACGAGCTGGATGTCGCCGGCGAGAGTGCTCGTCCCGGACACCGACGCACCGGGGGCGTCCAACAGGCCCGTCGCCGCCAGCACCGACATCGTCTTGCCCGATCCGGACTCGCCGACGATGCCCAGCGTCTGCTCAGGCGCCACGTCGAACGAGATACCGTGCACGATCTCGCGCTTGCCGATCCGCACCCGCAGGTCGCGCACACTCAGGGTTGGTCGGCTCACTGTTCTCTCCGGGCCTCGATCATGGTGCGCTGCTTGGGATCCAGGACGTCACGCAGGCCGTCGCCCAGCAGATTGAATGCCAACACCGTCACGAAGATCGCGGCGCCGGGGAACACCGCCATCCACCACGCCATCGTGACGAAGCCCTGCGAGTCGAAGATCATTCGCCCCAGCGAGGGCTGCGGCGGCTGGATGCCGAGACCCAGGAAAGACAGCGCCGCCTCCGACAGGATCGCGAACGCCAACGACAGCGACGTCTGCACCACCAAGGGGCCCGCGATGTTCGGCACGATATGTCTGCCGAGGATGTAGAGATGGCCGGTGCCGATGCTGCGAGACACCGAAACATACGGTTCGACACGCACACTCAGCGTGCTCGCGCGGGCGACGCGGGCGAAGATCGGCGTGTAGACGATCCCGATCGCGAGGATCGTAGTCGTCACACCGGGCCCGAGTATCGCGACCACCGCGAGCGCCAACAGCAGGACGGGGAACGCGAACATCACGTCGACGACCCGCATGAAGATGGTGTCCAGCCAGCCGCCGCGGTATCCGGACACCACACCGATCGTCACACCGACGATGACGGCGAACGTCACGCTGATGACCGCCACCCGGAGCGACGCCTGCGTCGCGACGAGCACACGGGAGAACACGTCGCGGCCCAGCTCGTCGGTGCCGAACCAGTGCGCGCCGCTCGGACCCTGTAGCGCGTCCGGCACATTGACGTCGTTGACGCCAAACGGCGCAATCCAATTCGCGGTCAGCGCGACGATCGCGATGACGACCAGGATCGCACCACTCGCGGCCGTGACGGGATTGCTCAGTAGGAGGCGCCACGACGAGACGCGGGGGTTGGTGTCGGTGGTCATGACAGTCGGATCCTCGGGTCGACGACTGCGTACAGCGCGTCCACGATCAAGTTGATGAGCAGGAACAGCGCGGCGATCAGCAACACGGCACCCTGGATGACCGGATAGTCCCGGGTCGCCACCGCGTTGTAGACGAGGCGGCCGAGGCCCGGCCACGCGAACACGACCTCGACGACGATGACGCCGCCGAGGATCGTCGCGAGCTGGATGCCGGTGATGGTCAGCACCGGGATGAGCGCGTTGCGTACGGTGTGCCTGAATGTCACGACCCGTGGCGACAGACCTTTCGACCGCGCGGTGCGGACGTACCCCATCGAGGCGACCTCGAGCACCGCCGAGCGCACGTACCGCGTCATGATCGCCCCGGCGACGAGTCCCACCGTCAGCGCGGGCAGCACGATGTGGCGCAGCCAGCCACCCGGATTGTCCAGCAGCGGTTGGTATCCCGACGTTGGAAGCCAGCCGAGCGTCGTTGCGAACAGCGCGATCAGCAGGATGCCCATCCAGAAGTCCGGCACCGAAACCCCGAACTGGCTGGCGACCCGGATGATCGCGTCGCTGACGCGGCCCTCGTGCAGCGCCGACCAGATGCCGGCAGGCAGCGCGATCAGCAGCGCGATGACTACGCCGACCACGGCCAGCGACACCGTCGCGGGCAGTCGCTCCAACAGGATCACCGTCACCGGATCGCCATTGCGGAAACTGACGCCGAGATCCCCGGTCAGCGCCGACCCGATATAGCTGAAGAATTGTTCGACGATGGGCTTGTCCAGACCGCTCGCCGACCGCAATGCGTCATACGCCTCGGGGCTGTAGCGCGTGCCCAACGCGATGCGCACGGGATCTCCCGGTACGAGGTGCACCAACGCGAAAACGACAACGAGCACGCCGAACAGGACGACCGCCGAGTACGCCAGCCGCCGCGCCAGGAAGCGCGCGATCGGATGAGTTACCAACCGGGTCACTGTGTCCCGCCTTGATCGAGTTGGACGCTGCGGAATCGGACCGCGCCGTCGCGACGCGACTCGAAGCCCGAGACCGCGGTGCTCCACGCCTGGATCACGGACGGGTTGTAGAGGTAGATGTAGCTCACCTCGTCGGCGATCCGGGTCGCCGCGCGGGCGTAAACCTCAACGCGCGCTTCGTGATTCGTTTCGACGCGCCCCGCATCGAGAAGTCGGTCGACCTCCGGGTCGGAGAACTTCTGCGCATTGCTCGTGCCGCCGGTGTGGTGCTGCGCGTAGTAGAAGTCGTCGGGATCGATGTTGCCGAGCCACCCCATCATGAGCATGTCGAAGTTGCCCGTGTTCTGTTCGTCCAGCCAGGTGGCGAAGTCGACGGTGCGGATGTTCACGGTGATACCAAGTGGCGCAAGGTTGTCCGCGATCACCTGAGCGGCGGTCACCGTCTCGGGGTACTCGCTGGTGACCAGCATGTCGAGGTCGGTGTCCGTGACCCCGGCCTCCTGGAGGAGGTTCTTGGCCTTCTCGACGTCGTAGCCGTAGCGGTCGTAATCGGTATACCAGGGATTGCCTTCGGGGATCGCGAGCTGGTTCGCTGCGGCAGTCCCGTAGCTCGTGGCCGTCACGATCGCGTCGCGGTCGATGCCATACGCGATGGCCTGGCGAGCCCGCACGTCGTTCCACGGTTTGCGCGCTTCGTTGAGCGCGAGATACCAGTAGTCGTTGCTCGCGGTGACCGCCAGGTTCAACGAGTCGTCGTCGCGCAGTTGCGTCACTCGCTGCGGCGGGATCGAGTCCGTCCAGTCGACCTCGCCGGCCTGCAGCGCCGACAGTGCCGTCGTCGGCTCGGAGATGAAGCGGAACGTCACGCCGGAAACGGCGGGCGGCCCACCCCAGTACGACGGGTTCGCCCTGAGGGTGATGGAGTCGCCGCTCTTCTGACCGCTGAACGAAAACGGGCCCGTGCCGATCGGATGCGTCGCAATCTGCCCGCTTTCGACGTTGCGGCGTTGCACGATCGCCATGCCCTTGAACCCGCCGATGTTCGTCAGCAGGTTCGGCGTCGGCTGTTTGAGGCGGATGACGACGGTCTCGGGATCGGGTGCACTGACGTCGGTGACAGCGGCGAACTTGTCGACGTTCGTCAGCTTCTCGTCGATGATGCGGCGGTACGAGTAGACGACGTCGTCGCCGGTGAACGGGCTCCCGTCGTGGAAGGTGACACCCTTTCGCAGGTGGAAGGTCCAGCTGAGCTGGTCGGGGCTGACGGTCCACGACTCGGCCAGCGCCGGTCGCATCTCGAGCTTGGCGTCCGGTGCGACCAGCGTGTCAAACACATTCTCGAGGACCTCGAACGAGAAGTAGGCGCTGGTCTTGTGGGGGTCGAGCTGGTCGGGTTCACCGGCAATCGCGGCGATGAGGTTGCCCGACGACTCGCCGCCCAGGTCGACGCGCTGGCCGGTCGAGCACGCGGTCAGACCGGACAGCAGGATGACGGCAGCGAGCAGTGCCGCCAGTCGTCTCATCGCCATCACCACGAACGCATCTACCCGCTCGGCGAGGGCCTTGAAACGCCGGGCGTGGTCAAAGGGGTGACGGACCAGCCTGCGCACTGGAATACTGCACGGGATTCAACGTCGGTTGCCGCGTGAAGGGGTGCACATCGTGAGGTTCATCAACGGGCTCGTCGTCGCCCTCCTCGGGATTGTCACCGCCCTCGGGTTGACCGGACCGGCCCAGGCCCAGGGCCCGGCCGCGAAGGCGCCAGGGACGCCGGAAGGGGTCTACGACGTCAACATCGACGGGCAGGCCCAGAGCACATGGGAGATCTGGCCGATCTGCGTGCCGACCGTCGGCGACCTGCGCGAGCCGCTGTTGACTCAGGTCGCGTGCACGCTGAAGGTCGGGCCGTCCAACCTGGCTGGCCGTGACGCGCGCATGGTCGACGGTCAGTGGCAATTCGTCTACAACGACTCCCAGCGCACCTGTCCCGACGGCAGTACGGCCCCGCAACAGGTGATCTACCGATTCGACGGCTTTTCACTCAACGGACAGATGAAGGTTCTGCACGGTGATGAGTGCGGCGATGCACCCGCAATGGTCGTGGCGCCGCTCACCCTGAAGTTCAACCGACCACTGGGCATTCCCATCTCCCAGTACCCGCTGCTATGCGAGCCGGGCGGCCTGCGCCGCTGCTTCTGAGTTGCCTGACGAGTCCTCGCTCGGCCGGCACGCGGGCCGCGGTGTAGGGCCTCGCAGGCGCGCGGCAGTTCCGCTGCTCAACGGTAAGGTCGCCGACCTGACCGGTCCCGGACTGACCGAGCGCTGGGGTGTCACGTGCACCGATCTGGGCGCGTCGGTGATCGCACCGAACGGGAAGCTGGTATCCGTCTTCGGCGACACGTTCTCGGGTCACAAGGTGGGTCAGGGCGAGTGGCGCTCCCCGGTCGTGTTGATCGGCACCGGGGATGCCGACCACGAAATCGTCTACGAGCGCGCCGGCGGTGCGGACCCGGACTATGCCCGTCAGCTGTGGCACTACGTGCACGACGACGCGGGCAGCGGCTGGACCCGCGGCGGCATCAGCACCGTGATCCCGTCCGATCTGCTGCGCGTCGACGACACGATCTACCTGCACG